>Ga0334892_1000795_pt1 | contig 33398 bp, 28 predicted proteins | sample GraSluR3_MG_4_FD_207213 | JGI IMG/M metagenome (GOLD analysis project Ga0334892, IMG submission 207213) | Sludge microbial communities from methane-producing bioreactor in Wageningen University, Netherlands - Granular Sludge_15_04-R3 | ecosystem: Engineered > Bioreactor > Anaerobic >...
TGCTCCGGGTCGCCCAGGAGGAGGTCGAGCGGCTCAAGGCCCTGGTGAATGAGTTGCTCGATCTTTCCAGGATCGAAACCGGCAAGATCGAGCTGACCGTTTCGCGGGTCCCGGCCGGCTCGCTGGTGGCCGACGCGGTGGCCGCCCTTCGACCCCAGGCCGAAGAAAGGGGGATTGAGCTGACTTGCGAACTGGAAGACGACCTCCCGTCGGTCCTGGTCGATGCCGCGAAGATGACCTCGGTCCTGACGAACCTGATCGGCAACGCGCTGCGGTACACCGACCGGGGCGGACACGTGTGCGTCTCGGCCGAGGCGGCAGGCAAATGGGTGCATTTGTACGTCCGCGACGACGGCGTCGGCATACCCTATGAAGACCAGGCCCGCATTTTCGACCGTTTCGTGCAGCTTTCGGGAGCCCGGGCGGGTGGAGGGGCCGGGCTGGGGCTGGCCATCGCGAAGGAGACCGTGCGCGCCCTTCGCGGCGCCATCTGGGTCGAATCGGATCCCGGTCGAGGAAGCGTCTTCATCGTCGCGCTGCCCTCCGTAACGCCCCGTCCCGCGGGAGAGAAGTCATGAGCAGGCAAACCGTCCTCATCGTCGACGACGAGAAGAACATCCGCTTGACGCTTTCCGAGACGATCAAGTCGATGAAGCTCGCCGCCGAGACCGCCGTGAACGGCGAGGAGGCGCTATCGAAAATCAAGCAGCAGTCCGTCCACTTGGTGCTTCTTGACTATAAGCTCCCCGGGATGGACGGTCTGGAAGTGCTCCAGCGCGTGCGTGCCACGCACCCCGACCTGCCCGTCGTGTTCATCACGGCCCACGGAACGGTCGAGTCGGCCGTCGAGGCGATGAAACTCGGCGCGGTGGATTTCTTGCAGAAGCCGTTCGCGCCCCAAGAGATTCGGGAAGTCGTGTCCGCGGCGCTTCGCCGCCACGAGGCAAGGCGGCAGTCGTCCCGCGACTACGACGACTGGCTCCGGCTTGCCCGGGCGTGCATCGAGGAGGGCGACTGGAGGGCCGCCTCGGAACACCTGAAGAACGCCATTGCGTCCGCCCCGGGTCGGCCCCAGGCTTTCAACCTGTTGGGCGCCGTCGAGGAGAGCGAGCGTCACATCGACGTCGCGTTGAAATACTATCGAACGGCTTATAACCTCGAGCCGACTTACCGCCCGGCGGGTCGCAACATCGAGCGGCTGACCAAAGTTCAGCTCGAACCGGGCCGGATCGACCTGGATGAAGAAGGCTGATCCATGGGATCGCCCCCCCACGAGTACGTCGTCATCGTCGGCTGCGGCCGGCTTGGCGCCCATCTCGCCGAGCGGCTCAGCCGCCAGGGTTGCAGCGTGGTCGTCGTCGACGCCGACGAGGCCCGGCTTTCGGCCCTGTCGGTCGAGTTTGGCGGATTCCGGCTGGATGGCGACGGCACCGAGTTGGCCACGCTGAAGCGGGCCAAGGTCGATAAGGCCGATCGGGTCGTGGCCGTGACCGGCCACGATAACGTCAACCTGATGGTTGCCGAAATCGCCAAGCGTATCTTTCAGGTTCCCAAGGTAACCGCGCGCGTCTCCGACACCCGGCGCGAAGCCGTGTTTCGCGCTCTGGGCATCGAGACCGTCTGCCCCCTCACGTTGGCCGCCGAGAAGCTGCTCCGGGGCCTCGCGCAAAGCGAGGTTGCCCCGTCTTGAGGCACGCCCCATGAAGATTCTTGTCGTCGGCGGAGCAAAGACGGTTTACTTTCTCGCCCGGGCCTTTCTCTCCAAGGGCCACGAGGTCGTCGTGGTCAATCGCGACGAGGGCGAGTGCCGCTGGCTGGCGAGGCGATTGAATGCCACGATCGTGCGGGGCGACGGGAGCGATCCGGCGATTCTCGAAGACGCCGGCGCGCTGGGCTGCGACGCGGTGCTCGCCGTGACTCCCAACGACCACGACAACTTCGTCATTTGTCGGCTGGCCGACCGGCATTTCCAGGTGCCCATGACGCTGGCCGTGGTGAGCGATCCCGACAACGAGCAGGTCTTCTCGCAACTGGGCGTGAAATCGGTCGTCTCGGTGACACGTCTCGTCACCACGCTGATCGAGGAGCGGGCCGGGTTCGAGGAAGTCATGAGTTTCACTTCCGTGGGCGAGGGACGAGTCAACATTACGGAGATCGTTCTGACCGAAGACTCGCCCTTTGCCGGCATGACGCTGCGCGAGGCCCCCCTGCCCGCCGATTCGCTCATCGCCTGCGTGGTGCGCGGCGGCGAGGCCATCATCCCCCATGGGGATACGCGGGTGAGCGTGGGCGACCGCGTGGTGCTGGTGACCCTGCCCGGCAGTCACGGGCCCGCCGTCAAGGCGATCACGGGTGAGCCATGAACCATCGCCCGCGCACCCGACTCCACGCGACCCTCGTGCTACGTTATCGGGCGATCCTCGCCTATAGCGGCCTGACTTTAGCGCTGGCGGGCGCGCTGATGCTGAGTTGCCTGTTGGCGATTCCGGCCTATCCGGCCGAGTGGCGCCACGCCTTCGCCTTCGCGGGGCCGGGACTGCTGGCCGTCCTGAGCGGCGGCGCCGCCTACGTGCGGCTTCGCCCCCGCGAAGCCGTGTTAACCGTCCAGGAAGGGGGCCTGATCGTCTTGCTCGGTTGGGCCGGCGCGTGCCTCGTCGGCGCGTGCCCCTTGATGGCCGTCGAGCGGCTGACTTTCACCCAAGCCCTCTTCGAATCGGTGAGCGGATGGACCACGACGGGACTCTCCGTCGTCGACGTCACCGAGGCCGCCAGGCTGACCCTGATCTGGCGAAGCGCCATGCAGTTGGTCGGCGGGGCCGGGCTGGCCATCGTCATGCTGGCCGCTTTGACCGGCCCGGCCGGCGCGGGCCTCTCCAGCGCCGAGGGCCGGTCCGACCTGCTCGTCCCTCACGTGCGAAAGTCGGCCAAGCTCGTCATTTCGATCTATGCGGGCTACGTGATCGCCGGCGTTTTCGCCTATCGCGCGGCGAGGATGGATTGGTTCGACGCGATCAATCACGCCTTTGCCGCGGTTTCGACCGGCGGATTCTCCACGCGCCCCGAAAGCATCGGTTATTGGGATTCGCCCTATGTCGAGGCGGTCAGCCTGGCGTTGATGTTCCTGGGCAACCTGAACTTTCTGACCGCGTACCTGTTGCTGCGAGGGCGGCTCCGCGCCGCGCCGCGCGACGGAGAGATCCGCCTGTTTGCCGCGATCCTGCCGGCCGCCGCGCTGTTCGTGCTGCTTTTCGGGTGCTGGGGGCTGTATCCGTCTCTCGGCAAGAGCATCCGCGTGGCGATCTTCGAGACGGTTTCGGCCCTCACCACGACCGGCTTCTCGACGGTGGGCTATTCGGACTGGCGATCTGCCGGAATGCTCGCCCTGATCGTGCTCATGTTGATCGGGGGCGGAACCTGTTCGACCGCCGGCGGAATCAAGCAGTACCGAGTCTTCTTGTTGTTCAAGGCCCTCGTATGGGAGGCTCGGCGCCCTCTGCTCCCCCGCGCCGCGGTCGTCGAGCACTCCATCGGACACGGCGGCTCCCTCCAGCCCGTCCACGACGGCCACGTCCGCCAGGCGGCGATCTACGCCTTCCTCTTTCTGGCCACGTGGGTGCTCGGCACGGCCCTCCTCACGACGCACGGCATCGGACTTCAGGAGGCCCTGTTCGAGTTCGCCTCGTCGCTCGGCACGGTCGGCTTGTCGATGGGCGTCACAGCGCCCGACGCCCCGCCCCTGATTCTATGGGCCGAGATGCTCGCCATGTTCCTCGGCCGCCTCGAGTTCTTCGTCGTCTTCGTCGGCGTCGCCAAGTTGATGCGCGATCTTCCCGTCCTTGGCAGGCCGCCGGCCCGTCGCTCGGCCCGTTCGTAGCGATCGACCACGGCTTGCAGGCGCAACTCGGCCGCGATACGCTCGGTAGGTCTCTCCCTCCGCGCTATCGAAAGGGATCGCGATGATTCGACACAGCAACCGTCGTGCGTTTCTCCAGTCGGCGGGCCTGGGGGCCGCGGCCTGGACGCTCGGGTCGGCGCCGGCCCGGGGCGAATCGCAGCCGGCCCAGACCGCCCTGCCGCGATGGCGGGGCTTCAACCTGACCAACTTCTTCCAGGCCTTCAGCCGGGGCGAGCAGTCCGAGGGCATGGTCGCCGAAGACGACCTCCGCTGGATGCGCGACTGGGGCTTCGACTTCGTCCGCCTGCCCATGGACTACTGGCTCTGGGTCGATTCCGACTGGCCCACGACGCGAACCCTCCGCCCCGACGACGTCTTCCGGATCAACCCGAACGCCCTCGAAAAGGTCGACCGCGCGGTCGACCTGTGCCGCAAGCACGGCCTGCACTTGAGCCTCAACTTCCACCGCGCGCCGGGCTACTGCATCAACAACCCCGAACGCGAGCCCTTCGTGCTCTGGCGCGACGAGCGGGCCCAAGAGGCGTTCGTCTTCCACTGGGATCTGTTCGCCGAGCGGTACCGGGGCGTGCCCGCCGCCGAGCTGAGCTTCAACCTGGTGAACGAGGCGCCCCGGCCGCGCGAAGGATACATGACCCGCGACGACTACTGCCGCATCATGACCCGCGCCGCCGAGGCCATCCGCCGCCACGCGCCCGACCGGCTCATCTTCATCGACGGGTTGAGCGTGGGCAACGAGCCGGTCACCGAGATGATCGGCACCGGCGTGGCCCAGAGCGTTCACGCCTACTGGCCCGCACCGATCAGCCACTACCGCGCAAGTTGGGTCGACCGCAACGCCACCTTCCCCGACCCCGCCTGGCCCGTCCTCAACCCCGACGGCTCGATCCGCATGGGCCGCGAGCACCTCGAAGCCCGCTACGCCCCCTGGGCTGAGCTGGCTCGCCAGGGCGTCGGGGTCCATTGCGGCGAGTGCGGCTGCTACAATAAGACGCCCCGCGAGGTGTTCCACGCCTGGTTCGACGACGTATTGCGGATCCTCAAAGGCCACGGCATCGGCTACGCCCTGTGGAATTTCCGCGGATCCTTCGGCATCCTCGACTCGGGCCGCCAAGACGTCGAGTACGAAGACTGGCACGGCCACCAGCTCGACCGATCTCTGCTGACGCTTCTGCAGGAGCATTAGCCCGGCTTCACCATGGCGCCCGTCCATTGCTGCGCCGCCTGGGGGTCGCGAAGCTTCTGGTTGTGTGGGCAATCGGAGCAGACCTCGACCTCCGAACAGGCGGACATCCACCCGAAGCACTGCCCGAGCGTGTCGGTGAGAAAGCGGCCCCTCTTGTGCCCGACATCAAAACGGACCTTTTCGCTCAGCCGGCAGCTCGACACGCCCATCGGGTTGCGACGGTCGCTGGCGTTCGCTGGAGTGAACGTGGCCCCCCCCCGTGAGTTGCGGTCGGAGGACGGCGACAAAGGAGACGAGATGTTGCAGGTTATCACCATGGGCCGCGTACTGCATCCGTCGCCGCAAGTGCCCGGAAAGCGCGGCCCCCCCGACCGCGACGGCGGTTCCCTGGCGCAGGGCCGCCTCGTGAAGAGTTGCGTACTGGCGCAGGAACGCTTCCGGATCGGGCACATGGGAGACGCTCAGCCAGAACAGCGCGGGACGAATCTGGCGGATCGCGTCGATCAGGGTGGCAAACGGCAGCGACGACCCGAGCGAAGCGGCATTCCAGCCGGCGTCCCGAAGGATGGCCTCGATCATCGTCGTGGGAAGCTGGTACGGATCGGACTCGGCCGTTCCGCCGATGGCCGTCGGCGCGCCGGGGGTCGGTTCGGGCAGGATGCCCCGGACCTCGTGGATCACGCGAAGGGCAATCTCGCAGGCCCGCCGCTCGACATAGACGTCAAGTGAGCCGCATTCCCATTGCTCGCCGATGCGGTGGAACGCCGGCGCGACCGCCACGTCGAAGATCTCGACCAGGGCTTGCCCCGCCAGGTAGAGATCGAACACGACCTGCCGGCAAAGCGCCTCGTCGCCCGCGACGAGTGCGTCGAAGACCCGGCCGGCGGCCCGTGGCAGCACGGCGGCGCCCTGCCCGGTGTTCGAAGGCAGCCCGAGCAGTTCGGGACGAACCATCGGCAGGCGCTCCGACCGCAGAAAGCGGACCACCGCCGCCACGGAAAAGCGGCGGTGTCCGCCGGCGGTGCGGACGGTCTCGATCCGCCCGCGGTCGGCCCACCGTTTCACGGACGACTCGCTGACCCCGATGGCCTGGGCAACTTGCCTCGGGCTGAGTAGCTTTTTCACGGCGACGGGACCCGGTTGTTGTGCGCTATTTGCCCGATTTCTGGCGGCGGTCCAGCGACCGCGACCAGAAAATTATAGTGTCTCACGCGGCACTCTCAAGCGTGTGAAAACGCAACTCCTTTCGCATGAACGCCTTGTGTCACGTTGAGGCATCGTGAACGATTTGGACGATTTTTGCCCTTGCCTTCCGAACCGTCGCGCTTACACTTCCCGTGAACGAATTGAACGAATCTCGTCCGGCCGGATGGTGCGTTCTCCGTTCGCAAACGGTTTTCCGCTCCCGGGGATCCGAAGACGCGGGAGCACCCAGGTGACCAAGACCAGGAAAATGGAGTGAGACCGATGACCAAGTTCCCGATTCTCGCCGTCGCGTTCGTCGCCATGTCCGCTTTCGCTTTGGATGCCTACGGTTGGACCCCCTCGTGCTCCGCCGACCGTGCGTGTGCGTCCTCTGCCGCCGACCAGAAGAAGCCCAAGGATCTGATCGACACGGCCGTGGCGGCCGGGTCGTTCAAGACGCTCGCTGCCGCCCTCGAGGCCGGCGGCCTGATCGAAGCTCTTCGAGCGGAAGGTCCCTTCACCGTTTTTGCCCCGACGGATGAGGCCTTTGCCAAACTTCCCGAGGGCGCCGTCGAGTCGCTTCTGAAAGACAAGGATAAGCTTCGGGCGGTTTTGACCTACCACGTGGTGGCGGGCAAAGTGCTGGCCAAAGACGTGGTCAAGCTTGAGACCGCCAAGACCCTTCAGGGCCAGACCGTCCGGATCGACGCCAAGGACGGCGTGAAGATCAACGCCGCCAAGGTCGTGAAGGCCGACGTTCCGGCCAGCAACGGCGTGATCCACGTGATCGACAGCGTGCTGATCCCGCAGTAAGCGATTCGTTGCTTCGCGTGGTCGCCGTTTGCGGCCACTCCGAAGCATCGAAAACCCGTCGGCTCGGTGCCCCTCGGGCCCATTGGCCCGGGGGCATCGGCCTTCGCGCAGCGATCGTATCCCACGTTGTTCGTTTCCCAGAAGATCGAGGAGCGATCCATGTACTTGAAGCGACTTACCGTGCTCGTTTTTCCCGCTCTGGCGACCATCGTCGGGGCCGGCACCCAAACGCCGGCCGAACGAGGTTTCAAGCCGATCGTCGAGGCCGACATGCCGGAGGGTTTTCCTGAACCGACTCCCGTTGGCCTGGTCGAGGTGAAACACTATCCCGCCTACCGGATGGCTCGGGCCGACGGCGACGGTTCGAGCGGTTTTTGGACCTTGTTTCGCCACATCAAGAAGAATCGGGTCGCGATGACCGCACCCGTGCAGCTCGACTATGCCGCGTCGGCGTCCGCCGCTACGACGATGGCCTTTCTTTACGGTGACCCATCCGAGGGCTCTCCCGGCCTGCAGGCGAATGTCCACGTAGTCGATGTTCCCCCGATGCGGGTGGTTTCGATCGGAGTACGGGGCGTTCACGACGAGTCGAGCATCGCCTCGGCGCGAAGACAGCTCGACGCCTGGCTCGAAGCGAACCGGTCTCGCTACGAGGCCGAAGCGTCGCTGCGCGTCATGGCCTACAACAGCCCGTTTGTGCCACGCCACCGCCGGTACTTCGAGGTCCAGATCCCGGTGCGAGAGCGCCCCGAGTAGTGCCGACCGTCCCATCCTTTCCGCGACAAGCGGCCGCGTCGTGGGCGGCCGCTTGTCGCGGAGAATGACGCAGCGCCTTCATGGCGTTTGGCGAGAAGCATACACAGCCGATCTTCCGCGACCGGATGACGTAGTTTTCGTTGCTGCTTGTGCCCCGACACGTCCACGTCTAAACTCTCTCTGGTCCTTCCCGCGTTCCCGAATCCAAGGAACCATCGATGGATGCCGGAAGCCCTTCCCACGAGCCCGGTTCGACCCACTTGCGTCGCACCACTCCGCATCCATTGCCGCATCGGACGCGGATTCTTTCGACGGGCGTTTTCGGCCCTTACGCTCAGGACGACCTGTACGGCAGCCGCCTGATCAACCCGGTGGAGCTTTTCCACGAGCAGATGACTCGGGTGCAGCTACGAGTTCAACGACGCCGTGAAGCCCGACGATATCCCCTCGGCCTCGCGGTGCAGCCGCGTGACGCCGCGGGTCTCGCCTCAGCGAGCGGAGCAGATAACGCAAGATCGACGGCCTGACGTCGCCAGACGGCGCCGGGTCGATGAATCGAGAGATTCCACAGCGCGCCCATGACTGGGATACCGGTTTGGGACACGTGAGCACGACGGCAAGGGCATTACGGAGGGCAGAAATCATGACGCTGGCTGCGGAAGTACAAGCCTTGGTGGGCGTGCTGGTCGTCTGCGCCATAATGACGGTCCTCTGGCTGGTGCAGCGGCGCACCGGCAACGCGGGAATCGTCGACGTGGGCTGGACCGCCGGCATCGGCCTCCTGGGCCTCTTCTTCGCCGCAACGTCGGGCGGCTTCCCGCCTCGCCGCGTGCTGGTTGCCGCTCTGATCGGCATTTGGTCGGCGCGGCTGGCTTTCTACCTCTTGCGCGATCGCGTCGTGGGCCGGCCGGAGGAGGGCCGTTACCGCACTTTGCGCGAAAAATGGGGCTCCGCGGTCGAGAGAAAGTTGTTCGTCTTCTTCCAGATCCAGGCCCTGGCGGCGTTGTTCTTTGCGCTGCCGATCCTGGTGATCGCCCATCATCCCGTCGATCGTTGGACGGCGTGGGACCTGGCCGGCGTGCTCATCTGGTGTATCAGCGTCGGCAATACGATTCTCGCCGACCGTCAACTCGCGCGATTCAAGAGATCTCCGCAGAACCGCGGCAAGACCTGCCGCGAAGGCTGGTGGCGCTACTCGCGGCATCCCAACTACTTTTTCGAATGGCTGCATTGGTGGTCCTATGTGGCGTTGGCGGTCGGGGCGACCTATTGGTGGGCCACTCTGCTGGCCCCGGCCGCGATGTTGTACTTCCTGCTCCGGGTCACCGGCATTCCCCCGACCGAGGCCCAGGCCCTGGCCAGCCGCGGCGACGATTACCGCCGGTACCAGCAGACCACCAACGCCTTCGTCCCCTGGTTCCCCAAGAAGGAAGCCGAACGATGATCGACCTGATCGATCTGGCGGAGCGGGCAATCTTGCCCGATGGGCTCATCCGCGCGGGCATGCGCCGCCTGATGGCCGCCCGTCTTCGGGAACAACGCCGCCGCGACCTCGCCCAACCCGGGGAAGCCATGCGCCAGTTTATCGAGCAGTTGCGCCGCGGTCCGATCGCCGCCCATGCCGACGCGGCGAACGCGCAGCATTACGAAGTCCCCACCGAGTTTTTCCGGCGAGTCCTCGGCCCGCGAATGAAGTACAGTTGCTGCTACTGGCCCCGGGACGGCATGGCGCTCTCCGAAGCGGAGGACGCGATGCTCGAACTTTTCTGCCGGCGCGCGGAGATCGAGGACGGAATGGAGATCCTCGAATTGGGCTGCGGCTGGGGCTCGCTCTGCCTGTGGATCGCCGAGCATTACCCGAGTAGTCGCGTACTGGCGGTCTCCAATTCCCAAACCCAGCGCCAGTCGATCGAGGCCCGGTGCCGCGATCTCGGGCGAAACAACGTGGAAGTGCGGACCGCCGACGTCGCCGATTTCGCGACGGAGCGGCGATTCGACCGCGTGCTTTCGGTCGAGATGTTCGAGCACGTCCGCAACTATGACGAGTTGCTTCGCCGAATCTCCAGTTGGCTGCACCCCGAGGGAAAGCTGATGGTGCACGTCTTCTGCCATGCCCGATACGCCTACCCCTTCGAGACGGAGGGCAAAGCCGACTGGATGGGGCGGCACTTCTTTACCGGGGGCCTCATGCCGTCGGACGACCTGTTGTTGCACTTCCAGCGCGACCTGGTGCTGGAGGATCATTGGCGATTCTCGGGCACCCACTACGCCCGCACCCTGGAAGCCTGGCTTGCCCGGTGCGACGACCAGCGATCCGACCTCTTGCCGTTGTTCGCCGCGACGCGCGGGCGCAAAGACGCGGCACGGCAGCTCCAGCGGTGGCGAATGTTCTTCATGGCCTGCGCGGAGCTTTTCGCCTACGGAGAAGGGAACGAGTGGTTCGTCTCCCACGACCTCTTTTCGAAGCGCTTCGGCAACGAGGATCGCCGATGACCCGTCACGAGAAAAAGGAAAAACGCCCATGATTGCTTACTACCTGAAGGTCTACGTATCCGCACTGGTCGGATTCCTCGCGATCGACATGGTGTGGCTCGCGGTCGTGGCACGCGGGTTCTACCGGAGGCAATTGGGCTTCCTGTTGAGCGACCAGCCCAACTGGTGGGCCGCGATCGTTTTCTACCTGCTTTTCGTGGCCGGGTTGCTCGTGTTCGCCGTCTTTCCCGGCCTGCAAGCCACCTCGCTGCGCAAGGCCGTGCTTCTGGGCTCCTTCTTCGGCCTGGTGACCTACGCGACCTACGATCTGACGAACCTGGCAACGGTCAAGAACTGGCCGTGGATTGTGACGGTGGTCGACATGGCGTGGGGGACGGCGCTGGCCGCCACGGTCGCGTGCATCGGATACCTGGCCGGAACTTGGCTACGATGACGAGGGCCCATCACGAATATCAACGAGGGGTCGTGCCGGCCGGCACCCCGGTTTGATCAGCACGATCTGCACGTCGCCGATGGCCCGCTCGCGGAATCCGCCTTCGCAGTAGCAGAAATAGAACTCCCAGGTGCGGAGGAACTCGTCGGAGAAACCCAGGCTTCGCGCCCGATCCCGGTTCGCCAGAAACCGCTGCCGCCAGAGTGCCAGGGTCTTGGCGTAGTGCGGCGTGATGTCCTCCAGGTCGACGAGTTGAAAATCGGTCGCGCGACCCAGCGATCGGCAGATCGCGCCGATGGACGGCAGGCACCCGCCGGGGAAGATATAGCGCTGGATGAAGTCCGCCGACCGCCGGTAGCGATCGTAGCGCTGGTCGGGGATGACGATCGCCTGCAAGAGCATCATGCCGTCGGGCTTCAGACGCTCGGAGCAGCGGCGAAAATAGTCGTCGAAGTACTGGTGGCCCACGGCCTCGATCATCTCGATCGACACGAGCTTGTCGAACGCGCCTTCCAGCGCGCGATAGTCGTCGCACAGCACCGCGACGCGGTCGGCCAGCCCGGCCGCTTCGACCTGCCGCCGCGTGTACTCGTACTGCTTGCGGGAAATCGTGGTCGTGGTGACGCGGCAGCCGTACTTCCCGGCGGCGTAAAGCGCGAACCCACCCCAGCCCGAGCCGATCTCGAGCAGGTGATCGTGCGACGTCAGAGCGAGCTTCCGGCAGATACGGTCGAACTTGGCCACCGAGGCGTCGTAGAGCGTGCTGTCGGGCGCGGGAAAGACCGCGCACGAGTAGGCCATGGTCTCATCGAGGAACAGCGCGAAGAACTCGTTGCCCAGGTCGTAATGGGCCGCGATGTTGCGCCGGCTTCCCGACGGCGTGTTCCGCCTCAGCCCGTGGGCGATCCGGGCCACCGGCCTGAGAAGACACGCTGGTCCCCGCTCCAGACTGGTTGCGACCGCCGCGTTTCGGGAGAAGATGCGGACCAGGCCGACCAGGTCGTCGCAGGTCCAGTACCCCCGGATGTAGGCCTCGGCCGCACCGAGGCTGCCGCCGAAGACCAGGTGCCGGTAGAAGCGCGGGTCGCGGATTTCGATCCTCACCGCCGGCAAACCGCCGTCCGTTCGCCCGAATTCGCGGCGCTGGCCGCCGTCGTCGATGACGAGCCGGCCGCGGTCGAGGCCCTTTAAGCGGCGCCCTACCAGGCCGCGCAGCACGCGATCGAGCATCCCGCGGGTCGGGTCCGCCCGTTCGTCGGCACGGAGCGACCTTTCGGTCATGGTTGCCGGTCCTCCGATTCCTGGCGATGCTTGGGATGGGCATAGAACGGACACTTCCTCCGCCACAGCCGAAACGCCTGCCAATGGATCGCCCGGATCACCCGGGCCGACATCCAAGGATGGCGGGCCAGGGTGCGAACCATGTTCCAGCGAGTCAGCTCGCGACGTTTCAACGTCAGGCTTGCCTCGAAGAGGCGATCCCCGTCGCGGACATTGACGATCGCCAGGCTCAACCGCGGTCCGGGCGCGCGCAGGTGCCATTCATACGCCATGTCCATGTCGAGGAACGGCGATACGTGGAAGCCTTTGGGATGGCGGAACCGCAGCCGGGATGGCCCGCCCACGCGGTTGCCCTGCCAGAGCACGTACCAGTGCCGCTCGCGCCAAGGCGTGTTGCTGACTTCTGCCACGGCGCCCTCCACCGTCCGTCCAGCCGCGTCGAAGCAGTAGTACAGGCTCAGCGGACTGAAATAGTGGCCCCAGTTGCGCAGCGGCGTGAGCAGGCGGATGGGGCCCGCGGGTCGCCAGGCGCTTCGCTCCTCGACCAGGTCGCGAACCGCGTCGGCCAAAGGCACCCGGGGATCGCCCAGGTGATCGGCGCGGCGGAACGCGGCGGGCGCGAACGAGCCCCGGCCCAGACCGTGCTTGCCCTGCACCAGCGCCGGCAACTCGCCGAGATCGAGATATGCCAGGTACAGCCGATACCGGAAGACGTGCTCCACGGGGCTCAACCGCCGGTGCCGGACATACCCTTCGTAGAGACAACTATGCATGAATCCAACCGCTTGCCCAAGGATTCGCCGACGGCCAACGCGCTGTTGACGCCGTCTTCGTGAAAGCCGTGTCCCCAATAGGCGCCGCAGAAATAGGTGCGGTTCTTGCCGTGGATCTCGGGAAAGCCCTTCTGCGCCGCCAGCGCCTCGCGACGGTACACCGGATGATGGTACGCGATCCGGCCGAGGACCTTCGACGCGTCGATCGAGCCGGTCGCGTTCAACGTGACGCAGATCGGATCGGGCGAGACGTGCCCCTGAAGCCGGTTGAGATTGTACGTCAACACCACGGGCCGGCCTTCCTCCGGGGGAATCCGATAGTTCCACGAGGCCCAGGCCCGGCGGCAGCGGGGCAGCAGCGACGGGTCGACGTGCAAGACCGTCTCGTTCGGCTGGTAGCAAATCGCGCCCAGAATCCTCCGCTCCGCCTCGCTGGCGTCCGACAGCATGGCCAGCGTCTGGTCGGCGTGGGCAGCGAGCACCACGGCGTCGAAATCCTCGGGCCCCCCCTGCTTCCAGGCCACGGCCACGCGATCCGGGTGGCGACGGACCGACGTCACGGGACAATTCAACCGAATGCGATCCGCGAAAGGGCGCGTCAGCGCTTCGACGTATCGGGCGGCGCCGCCTTGCACCGTCTTCCATTGCGGGTGGCCGCGCACGGTCAAGAGCCCGTGATTGTGGAAAAAACGCACGATGAATCGCGCCGGAAACCGCCGAAACTGCTCGGGGGACGCCGACCAGATCGCCGCGCCCATGGGAATGAGATAATGGTCGACGAACTGCCGGCTGAACCGGTTGCGCTCCAAATACTGCCCCAACTCCAGCTCGTCGTCGTCCCCCTCCAACAGATCGACGGCGCGCCGGTTGAAGCGGAGGATGTCGAGCAGCATACGGTAGAACGAGGGGCGCAGCAGATTGCGGCGCTGTGCGAACAGCCCGTTCAAGGAGCTGCCTTGATACTCCAGGCCGGTCCGGTCGCACCGCACGCTGAAGCTCATGTCGCTGCCGCGGGCCGCGACGTCGAGCATCTGAAGCATGCGGACGAAGTTCGGATAGGTCCGATCGTTGAAGACCATGAAGCCCGTGTCGGCGGCGTACCGGCGTCCGAACGCCTCGAACTCCACGGTGTTCGTGTGCCCTCCGACGTAGTCGTTGGCCTCGAAGACGTGGACCTCGTGGTCGTCGGCGAGCAGCCGGGCCGAAAGCAGGCCGCTGATGCCCGACCCGATGACTGCGATCTTCATGGCCGACTCCACCGAAGCCAGACGTTGATCCCGCCGTTTGCCCCTGCAGATTCTCTGACCATACGCGAGAACCGCGCCGGATGCAACGGGCGCGACGGGCTACGTCCCCCTGGGCATTCCGTCCGGTTCCTGGTAGCGGAGAGCGATCGCAATACTCGATGGGGAACCGATCACGATACTTGATGGGTCGTCGTTCCCGGGGAAGTACCCGTGCCTCTTCTCTGTTGCCGTTATCACCAGCGGTGGATCCAGGGCACTTCGCGTCCGAGTGCACGGCATAGGTCGAGCGATGTCTCGCGCCACGTCCTCCTTGCGGGTCTCGGCCGACTCCAGATACTTGAGCGGCCGCGCCGCCATGGTATCCTCGCCTTGATCGCGACAGGAAACGTGCAGACAACCTTCCGATCGTATCACGACCACCTGCCGGAAGCTACGGCAACTGGGCATCAAAGTCAGCACTCTCAAACGATGCGATGTGGACAGAAATTAGCGCTGTAGTACTAGCACCCACCCCCACCCGGAACGTCGCGGCGTCGGCCGCGCCAACCGATCGTCCGTCGGCTGCGTATAATAATCAACGTGAACGACCCTCATCGAAAGACACGTCTTTGGGTCGGCGAAGACACGAAACCGACGGAGTCGAGGAAGGATAGCCAGGATGGAGCGTCTCAGCATGCGTCTCATCGCGCCGGCCGCCGTGGCGACGTTTGCCGCACTGGCGCCGGCCGCCGGTCAGGGCAACCCCTTGCGCGTGGCCTTCGACGTCAGCTACACGGTCGAGTGCCGCGACGTCACGCCCGACGAGTTCGCCGAAAACAACCCGAACAGCAAGATCGTCGAGGCCGTCTTTCAGATCTCGGCCCTGCTGCGCGAGGGGGAGGAGTCGGACGTCGAGGAGCTGATGTACGTGGTCTGGAGCCCCGAGAAGCGGATGCGGGTCGCCGACTTCGAGCCGAAGACCCAAGTGACCAGTCCCGTCGCCGACAAGATTGAAGTGCTCGACGCGGCGGAGGACGCCACCCTGCTCGACGCCGCGATCAAGGCCCAGATCAATCCGCCGGGCGGGCTTCAGTTCATGCCCACGGCGGGGGCCTCGAAAACGAAGAAGCAGAACCTGCAGCAGAAGTATTCTCGCCTGCCGCCCAAGCAACTGCTCATTGCCAGCGGCACCACGAACCGCGAGTACGGCGTGTTCTTCAAGCTGAAGCCTTCGAGCCAGGAGTCGCTCGAGGGGCAACGGGAGTTCGTCTGCTTGTTCGTCGTGCCCCGGCCGTGGAGCGGCGACTACGTGTACGTCGAGTGCCGCGCGACGGCCCGGAGCGAATCGGCCCGCAACGCCCTGCCCAGATCGGGGGCGAAGCGCGTGCTCGTCGGGCTCCATCTGCAGGGCGATCAGGAGGCGAAGGCGGCGGCCCGGCGCGTGGCCGCGGCCTACGAAGTCTATTCGCAGGCGCAGCGCAGCGGTCCGACCACGAGGACGACCTTCAAGCCCGTGGGCGACGTGACGCGGCTACTCCGGCGGGTTCCCGGCTCGTCGCTGGTGGGCGCCGTGTTCGACGGGGGAACGCCCGAGCAAGACGATCGCGTCCGGCGCCAGGCCGAAGCGGAAGAGGCGTTCCGCGCCGCCCTGGACCACGTGATCCGCTTTGCGGGCCGGCCGATCGCGGGACCGACATAGCGCGCGGCGCGCGCCGAACGCGCGGTTACACGATTCCCTCCTGGAGCATGGCGTCGGCCACCTTGACGAAGCCGGCGACATTGGCGCCCCGGACGTAGTTGACCGATCCGTCGCCGTTGTCGCCGTATCGCAGGCAGCTCGCGTGGATCGAGCGCATGATGTTCTGCAACTGCCGATCGACCTCCTCGCGCGAGCGCCGCATGCACCCGGCGTTTTGTGACATCTCCAGCCCCGAGACGGCCACGCCGCCGGCGTTGGCGGCCTTGCCCGGCCCGTACAGGACGTTGCTTTCGAGGAAGACGTCGATCCCCTCGGGGGCGGTCGGCATGTTCGCCCCTTCACACACGCACACGCAGCCGTTCGCCGTCAACTGCCGGGCGTCGTCGGCGTCGATCTCGTTCTGGGTGGCGCTGGGGAAGGCCAAATCGCACGGCACGGCCCAGGGCCGCTTGCCCGGCAGGTACTCGGCGCGGGGATACCGGTCGACGTACTCGCTGATCCGGGCACGGCGGACGTTCTTCAACTCCATGAGCCAGGCGAGCTTTTCTTCGTCGATGCCGTCGCGGTCGACGATCGTCCCGTTCGAGTCGGAGAGGGTCACCGGCTTGGCGCCCAGCTGAAGCAGCTTCTCGACGGTGTATTGGGCCACGTTTCCCGAGCCGGAGACGGTGGCCGTCTTGCCGCGGACGCTTTCGCCCCGGGTGGCGAGCATTTCTTCGGCGAAGTAGACCGCTCCGTAGCCGGTCGCCTCGGCGCGGATCAGCGATCCGCCGAAGTTGAGCCCCTTGCCGGTCAGCACGCCGCAGAAGCGGTTGGCCAGCTTCTTGTACTGGCCGAACAGGTAGCCGATCTCGCGCCCTCCCACGCCGATGTCGCCGGCCGGCACGTCGGTATCGGGCCCGATGTGGCGGAACAACTCGTTCATGAACGCCTGGCAGAACCGCATGACCTCGCTTTCGCTCTTGCCTTTCGGGTCGAAGTCGGACCCGCCCTTGGCACCGCCCATGTACAGGGTGGTGAGGCTGTTCTTGAAGACCTGCTCGAAGGCCAGGAACTTGAGCACGCCCAGCGTGACCGTGGGATGAAAGCGCAGGCCGCCCTTGTAGGGTCCGATGGCGCTGCTCATCTCGACCCGGTATCCCCGGTTGACCTGCACCTCGCCCCGGTCGTCGACCCAGGCGACGCGGAACATGATCACCCGCTCGGGCTCGACGAGCCGCTCGAGGACTCGGGCTTCGCGGTAGGCCGGCGTGGTGACGACGACGGGCATGACCGACTCGACCACCTCCCACACGGCTTGATGGAACTCCAGCTCGCCGCGGTTGCGGTGGATGACCTGATCCATAAACTGGCGGACGAGAGTCGCGGTGGCGCGAGATGCGCCCGGGCCTGGCGCGGCCTCGGCGGTGGCATCGTACATGGCAGTTTTTCCTAAAGTGGTTCCAGCGCTCGGCCGCTCGGGCCGGCTCAGGTTTCGGTGGTTTCGTTGCAGAAACGGTGGATGTAATCGAGGTAGTGCTTCAGCAGCCAGACCCGTTCGAGGAACTCGGGCCACCCGCACGAGGGCTTGAACCCCTCCTGCAATTCCGGCCCCACGAGCCCGGCCGGCGTGACGCCGCCCTGAAGTTCCTTCCACAGGTCGGCCCAGACCTTCAGCGCCTCGTCGTTGACCGACGCGACCACGTAGCGAAAGTCCTTCAGCGCGCGGTCGGCCCCCGGCCCTTCGCTCGGCAGATTCCGCTTCAGGTCGGCCGGCAGGCGATAGGCGTCGACCATGGCTCTTGGCTCCTCGGAGTTGGCGGCAGTCGAGAAGGCTGGATACCGAAATGGGCGCGACCGGCGATGCGCGGAACGCAGGATCCCGCAAATCGCCGCACCGCGAGAGGTCGTCCGTTCGGGAATCCGTCTTGCGCGTGCCGGATGGTATGGGATCCTATCGGTCGCGGAACGAAGTGCCGCTCGACGCCGCGCCGGGGCGCCGGGCGGGCTCGGGAACGCCGGCTGCCACCTCGCCGCAACTGCGGCGGGCGTCCTGCTCGAAGAACTCGCAGTCGACGACCCACGTTCCCGGCTGGCGGAGCCGGCACGACGTCCTTCTCGTGCATCGCGCACATCTGCCGTAGCTGACTCGTTTCATCCTGCACGCACGCGGGGGACTCCGATCATTGCTCGACCGGACCGCGACGTCATGCAAACGGCGTGCCGCGAAACGATCGTTGTGGCCCGGTCCGGTAAACCTTTGACCAGACGAAAGATACGGCGTGTCACCCCTGCTGGCCGTCGACCTCGTCCCGGCCCCGTCTGTGGGCAGCCCAACAGCCGCTCGGCCGCGAGAAGCCAATAAGCCGTGCGTAAAAGCTTTCAGAATAAAGACTTGCGAAGCCTGTTCAACTCTTGCGCTTCGCTGGTGCCGGAGCAACAGCCCTCGCACGGTCACCGTTCGGGCGGTTCGAGGTGGTATTTGCGGATGCGGTGCCGCAGCGTGTTGCGGCTGATCCCCAGCATCTTCGCCGTGCGGACCTGGTTGTGGTCGCATTCCGCAAGCGCGCGGGCGATGAGCGACTCCTCGACCAGGTCGATCACGTTGGCGTGGGCGCTCTGATCGGCCAGGCGGAGGATGTCGGGAAACAGCTCCTCGACCCGCGCTTTCAGCGCCCGCGCCACGTCTTCGTTCGTGGCGACCTGGGAGGGCGGCGAAGGTTCCGACTCGAAAACCACGTGCTCGGGCAGCAGCACGTCGCCCTTGCACATCAACACCGCGCGGCGCAGGCAGTTCTCCAACTGGCGGACATTGCCGGGCCAGCCGTACGACTGGAGCTTGCGGGTCGCCTGTTCCGAGACGAAACCGATCGGCTTGCCGTACTCGGCGGCGAATCGGCCCACGAAGTATTCGGTCAAGGGGAGCACGTCGTCGAGCCGCTCCCGCAGCGGCGGCAGATCGATCGAAATCACCTTGAGGCGGTAGTAAAGGTCCTCGCGAAAACGCCCCGCTTCGACCTCGGCCTCGAGGCTCTTATTCGTCGCCGCCAGCAGGCGGACGTCGACGGCTACCGTTTCGGCGCCTCCCACGCGCTCGAACCGGCCCTCCTGGAGAACGCGGAGCACCTTGGCCTGGGTGCCGAGCGACATGTCGCCGATTTCGTCGAAGAAGAGCGTGCCGCCGTGGCATCGCTCGAACCGACCCACGTGGGTCCGGTCGGCGCCGGTGAACGCCCCACGTTCGTGGCCGAACAGCTCGCTCTCGAAGAGCGTGTCGGGGATCGTCGCGCAGTTGATCGCCATGAAGGGCCCGCCGCGGCGGTGGCTGTGATGGTAGATCGCCCGGGCGACCAGCTCCTTTCCCGTGCCGCTCTCGCCGGTGACCAGCACGGTGACGTCCTTCTCGGCCACCTGGCCGATCAGCTTGAAGATGTGCTGCATGCGGCGGTGGGAGCCGACGATGCGGACTGCCTGCCGGTCGGAAGGGACGATCCGGGTCGCGGTGCCGGGCAGGCTGACGACCTCCTTCATGAGGCGATTCACCTCGAGCGCGTCGGCGGCGATCCGCTTGAGCTCTTCGGTGTCGAACGGCTTGAGCAGGTAGTCGTAAGCCCCCCGCTTCATCGCCTCGATCGCCGTCTCGGTGGTGCCGTGGGCCGTCATGACGATGACCGGCGTTTTCACCGAGGCCCGCTTGATCTCGGCCAGGGTTTCGAGGCCGTCGAGGCCGGGCATCATGTAGTCGAGCAGGATCAGGTCGAACGACTCCGAGGCGAGCCGCTCCAGGGCCGACGTGCCGTCGGTGCAGGAGGCCACCTCGAGCCCCTGCCGCAGGAACAGCCGGGTCAGGAAGTGCGTGAGCCCTTCATCGTTGTCGACGATCAGGATCCGGTCCATTTCTTGCCCAGATCTTCCATCCTCAATCTTCAATCGGTCGAGTTGCCGCGGGCAGCACGATCGAAAACCGGGTTCCCTCGCCCGGCCGGGTGTGAACGCGGACTTCGCCCCCGTGGCGCTCGACCGTACCCGCCACGATCGCCAGTCCCAGCCCCGATCCGGTTGCCTTCGTGGTGAAGAAGGGCTCGAACAACCGTTCGAGATGGCCGGCCTCGATCCCCGGCCCGCTGTCGGTCACGTCGATTCGCACGGCCGTCGGACCGGCATTCTGGGCCTCGGGGCGATCGACGTCAACCGCCACGTCGACGCGCCCGCCGTCGGGCATCACCTCCAGCGCGTTGACCAGCAGGTTCACCAAGGCGTCGCCCAGTTGACGCATGTCGCCCTCGACGACGGGCAAGCCGGCGACGATCGACTTTCCCACCTCGACCGATTGCTGCCGGGCCCGCGGCCCGACCACGGAAAGGGCGTCTTCGACCAGCCGAGGGAAGTCGACCTCGACGGGGACCGGTTCCTGAGGCCGGGCGAACTCGAGAAAGTGGTTGATCGTGCCCTCGATCCGTCCCACCTGGCGCATGGCGATCTCGAAATCCTCGTGGTGCTCCGAGTCGTGGGCGATCTCCTCCCGAATCGACTGCATGTAGAGCTTCAACGACGCCAGCGGGGTGCGGATCTCGTGGGCCACCCCCGAGGCGAGACGCCCCAGGGCCGCCAGGTGTTCGCTGCGAGCCGCCGCTTCGAGGGTCTGCTGCAGCTTCACGTCGGCCCGGCGAAGCTGGGCCCGGGTACGCCCCACCCGCTTCCGCAGGCGGACGTGGCGCTTCTGTAGTTGGGCCGCCATGTTCTCGAACGCCGCGTACAGGACGCCGATCTCGTCGCGGCGCACGGTCGGCGCGCCCGCCAGGGCGATGTCGAACTCGCCCCGGGCGAGCCGATCGGCCGCCTCGCTCAAGGTGCGGATCGGCGCGGCCACGTAATAGCCCAAAAGCCACGACAGGCAACTCGCCGCGACGATCGTCAAAGCGATGATTCCGCAGATTCTCCACCGCAGTCGATCCGAGCCGGCAAAGGCTTCGTCGCGGTCCTGCTCGACCACCACGTACCACCCGGTCTCGCCGATCGGCCGCGACGATCCCAAAACGGGGATGCCGCGATAGTCGGTGTAAATCGGCCGCGACCGCGTGCCGGGGAAGATGCGGGCGAAGGTCTCCGATTGGGCAATGCTCTCGCGAAGGATCCGCCGAGGCTCTTTGTGGGCCAGAAACGTGCCGGCCCCGTCGACCAGGTAGCACTCGCCGGTCTCGCCCAGGGCCACGCGCAAGACCTGCGCGAGAATCGCCCCCGTGTCGACCGTCGCGCACACGACCCCCGCCGGGCGATCGTCGGGACCGCGAACCGGCGAGGCCAACAGAAACACCGAGCCCCGGCCGGCTCGATCCAGGTGCACCTCGGACATGTAGGTGCGGCCTGCCATGGCCTCGCGATACCAGGCTTCGCCCGCGCACGACGCGCCCGGCTCGCCCGCGTCGTCGTACACCGTCGCGCCGTCGGGTCCGGCCACGACGAACCGATCGTAGACCAGGTAGTGTTTGCGCACCAGCTCGAGGTAAGGCGCGATCCGGGCCGCATCGAGGCTGCGCACCAGGGCCGATCCGCCCACGACTTCGAGGTCGGCCTCGCGCTCGGCGAGCCATCGCTCGAGCAGATCCTGCTTCTCGGCCGCCACGTTCTCCAACTGGCTGGTCATGATTCCCTCGATGACCGCATCGGCGGTTCGCAGCGAGAACACACTCACCACGCCCAACGGGGCCAGCGAAACAACGAGAAAAGCGACCGTGACCTTGGCCTGGAGACTGTTGACGAAGCGGAGCCTCACGCGCGGCCCTCCCGAATGCGACAGAATGCCCCCCTATTATAGGCTTTGCCCGCCTCGCTACGCGAGTGCCGCGAGTCGGCGCCGCGCGACGGAACCGCCGTCAAAGCGTCTCGGGGCGGGCCGGTTGACTCGATCGAAGCTCCGGCGGTATCCTGGGCCCGTGCCCCTTCTCCCACGAAAACGGAAGGAATCGCCATGCCCCGCTTTCGATTCGTTGCGTTCTCGCTCGTGGTCGGCTGCATGAGCCTCGCCCCGGCGGCCCCGGCCGACGAGGCACGCATTCAACCCTACGCCAAGAATCCTTACTACTGGCAGTACCGAGGCAAGCCGGTCCTCCTGCTCGGCGGCTCGGTCGACGACAACCTGTTCCAGATCCACGGCCTCGACGAGCACCTCGACCTGCTCCGGTCGGCCGGCGGCAACTACGTGCGCAACACGATGAGCTGCCGCGACGAGGGGAACGTGTGGCCCTTTGCCCAACGCGGCGGCAAGTACGATCTCGACCGGTTCCACGACGCGTTCTGGAACCGGTTCGAACGATTCCTCGCCGAGACGGCCCGGCGCGGCATCTTCGTGCAGATCGAGGTCTGGGCCACCTTCGACTACTACCGCGACGTGTGGGACCGAAACCCCTTCAATCCGAAAAACAACGTCAACTACACGCCCGAGGAGTCGGGCTTGCCCGTGCGCGTCGACTCCCATCCGACCCGCACCGAAAACGATTTCTTCCGCTCGGTGCCGGCGGCCAAGAACCTGCCCGTCGTGCTACGGTACCAGGAGCGATTCGTCGAGAAGATGCTCTCCTACTCGCTACGGTTCGACCACGTGCTCTACGCCATGGACAACGAGACCAGCGTCACGCCGCGATGGGGCGAGTACTGGGCGACCTTCCTCCGCAACCGGGCGGCCGAGGCGGGCAAGAAGGTCGAGACGACCGAGATGTGGGATCCCTGGGACCTCAGCCACCCCATGCACGCGAACACCTTCGACCATCCCGATCTCTACACCTTCGTCGACGTGTCGCAGAACAATCACCAGAAGGGCCAGACCCACTACGACAACGCCCTGGCGCGGCGGCGTTCGATCGCCGAGCGGCCCCGGCCGATGACGAACGTGAAGATCTACGGGGCCGACGGCGGACGCTTCGGCAATTCGCGCGACGGCGTCGAGCGGTTCTGGCGCAACGTGTTCGGCGGCCACGCGGCGGCCCGATTCCATCGCCCCGACTCGGGCATCGGCCTCAGCCCGCTCGCCCAGCGCATGATCCGAAGCGCCCGGGAGGTCACCGACGCAATCGACGTGTTCGCCTGCGAGCCTCGCAACGAACGGCTCGGCCGCCGCGAGGCGAACGAAGCCTATTGCCTGGCGGGCCCGGGGCAGTTCGCCGTCTACTTTCCCCAGGAGGGCGACGTCGACCTGAAGGTCGGCGCCCGGCGCAAGTGGACCCTCCGCTGGTACGCGATCGACGAGGGGCGCTGGTTGCCCGAGACGCAGGCCGCCGGCGAGGAAAACCTGCGTCTGAAAACGCCCGGCCCCGGGCAATGGGCGGCGGTCGTGAAAGTGCAATAGCCCCTAACACACCGGCTCGTGCGCCGCGGCCGCATGGATGCGATCTTCCCGGGCTCGGCGGCCCCGTGCGCCGAGCGTCTTCCGGGACGAAACACGATCGGCTTGACAACGCCCTTGCGCCGGGCCATCATGGCTCGAAACCTCCGACGACCAGCACCCTGGAACACGGCCGAGGCATCCGATGAAAACCTCTCGAAAGACTTTGACCGCGGCGTTCCTGCTTCTCGTGGCTCCCGCGCTTCTCTCGGGCGCAGAGCCGGCCGCGGAGGAGCGGTGGATCCCGCTGTTCAACGGCAAGAATCTCGACGGCTGGAAGGTCAAGATCGCCGGCCACGACCTCGGCGACAACTTCGGCAACACCTTCCGCGTCGAGGATGGCCTGCTCAAGGTCGTCTACGACCGGTACGAGCGGTTCGACGGCAAGTTCGGCCACCTCTTCTACGAGCGGCCCTTCTCGCACTACGTGCTGCGGGTCGAGTACCGGTTCGTGGGCGAGCAAGTGCCGGGCGGGCCGGGCTGGGCCTTCCGCAACAGCGGCATCATGCTCCACGGCCAGACGCCCGAGTCCATGGCGAAAGACCAGAACTTTCCCGTCTCGATCGAAGTGCAGCTTCTGGGCGGCGGCGGGTCGGGCACGCGCCCCACCGCGAACGTCTGCACGCCCGGCACCCACGTCGTCATGGACGGCAAGCTCGTCACCCGGCACTGCAACCCCTCCCGATCGAAGACCTATCACGGCGACCAATGGGTCACCGTCGAGGTCGAGGTCCGAGGCAGCGAGCACATCAAGCACGTGGTCAACGGCGAGACCGTGCTCGAATACACCCACCCACAACTCGACCCCGGCGACGCCGATGCCCGCAAGCTGATCCGGGGCGACGACAAGCTGCTCGCGAGCGGCACGATCTCGCTCCAGTCGGAGAGCCATCCGGTCGAGTTTCGCAAGGTGGAACTGCGGAAGCTGGGGGAGTAAGGGAAGCGGCGGTGGGCGGGTCGCCGAGCGCGACCGCGTCGTCGAACTGGGGTGCCTCCTGTTGATCCTCAGCCAGCCCCTGGGCTACGAGACCGATGGTCGGGGCGGCTGACGGGCCAGCGCGTCGCGATCAGCGGCTCCCGAAACAGCCGACGCTTCCATCCTCGCCGCACACGTAGAGCCTGCCGTCGGCCGCGGCCGCCCCGTTGAACACGGGCGGCGAGTCGAGCCGGTGCTCGGCCGTCTTCTTGCCGGCGATCGAATCGAAGACGTACAGGAGCCCGCCCTTGCGCCCCTCGAACGCGCCCAGGGGATCCTGGGGATCGACGACGTCGGGTGGCCCGGCCACGTAGAGGCGATCGGGGGTGAGCACCATGGCCCGCACGCGCACGGGGATCCGCTCCGACCAGGTGTTTTCGACCCCTTTCATGTTCTTGGCGAAGAGCAGGTACCCCCGGCTCCCCGGCGTGAAGAAAACCGTGGGGTCGAGGCCGCGCAGCGTGTCGAACATCCGCACGAAGTACACCGCGCGGCTGTCGTGGACGATGATCCGGGCGTAGTTGCCGCCTTGGTCGAAGGTCCAGGGCGTTCGCTTGAAGTAGCTGTCTTCGAGGAACCCGCTCTTGGTCTGGAGCGAGGGCCGGCCGGTCCGGCGGTTCAGCTCGGCGTCGAAGGCTTCGGCGCGCATGTAGATCCGCGAGCCGTCGGCCATGAGCACGTCGGGCAGCGCCCCCAGGGGCAGGCGGAAGTTCGTGTCGAACAGCCCGTCGGGCGCGTCGGAAGTCGCGCTGCCCTCGGGCCGGGCGGCCAGCTTGCCCGAGGGGTCGAGAACGTAGTCGGGGCCCTCGAGACGCGTCTGGTGCCGCAGCTCGCCCGAGGCGGCGTCGAGGCCGTAGAGGAAGATGCCGCCGTCGAGCTGGGACGATCGCCCCGCGGCGAAGTAGACGGTATCGTCCTGCACGAGCACGCTTCCGTGGACGGGCCAGGCCGACTCGAGCTGGCCGAAGGCGGCGATGAGTCTTTCGCGCGGGGCGGCGCGAAAGCGCCAAACCAGGGCGCCGTCGTCGGCGCGCAGGCAGTAGACCCATCCGTCGGCCGAGCCGAACAGCACGGTGCCGTTGTGATAGGTGGGGGGCGAGTCGATGCGGCCTCCCGCGGCGAACTCCCAGACCTTGGCGCCGTCGGCCGCGTCGAGACACACCACGTGATGCTCGTCGACCAGTGCGACGTACACCCGGCCGGCCACGGCGATCGGCGCCGAAACCCGGCTTCCCAGCTTCACCCGCCACAAGGCGGTGGCGTCGTCGGGCACGCGCGTGTCGACCGAGCCCGTCCGCATCGCGTCGCGGCGGAAGGCCGGCCACGAGGAAGGAGGAAGGATCAACGAGGAAGGAGGAACGGAAGCGTACGCCGGGCCGCGCTCGAGCGGGTTGGCGGGCTGGGGCTCGGTCGGCTCCGGCCGGGCGGGGGCCAGGGCGGTCAGGCCGTTGAGCTTCTCTTCGATGTAGCACTGGCACGGATGGGGCGGAGCGTACTGCAATCCGTTGGCCGGCATCATGCCCACGTGGCAGGTCCCGCGCACCCAGTTGTGCACGGTGTGCTTGCCCTCCTCGAGGTCGACGTACTCGGTGCCGCGGCGGCTCGCCAGGATGTACCGCGACGTCGCCTTGTTGCGGTAGCAGCGGTGGTGGTGATGGGTCTTGAAGATGACGCCCAGCGGAACGGCCCTCTTCAACGCGCCGGTCCGCAGGTCGTAGCCGTTGACCGTGCGGGGAGAAAGCGTGCGCTGCTTCTGGGCGCGGCCGATGTCGAACAATCCTTCGTCGAGCTCGTCGCTCCACGTCCAGACGAGGTCGCCGACAACGAACACGTCTTTCCACTCGTACCAGAGGTGGCCGATGTAGCGCTTCGGCCGGCTCCAGAGCACTTCGCCCGACTCGGCCGACAGCGCGGCGAGCCGATGGGGGCTGGCGTGGAGCACGACGCCGCCGGCGACGATCATCGTGCCGATCCACAGGTTGCCTTGGGTCTGCATTCCGCCGGCGTTGAGGTCGGCCTGGTCGAGGGGGAAGGGCGATCGCCAGGTCTCGCGGCCGGTGCGGGCGTCGAGGCCGACGACCTCGGGCCCGTCGATCAGCGCCACGACCCGGCCGTCGGTGGCGGTGTTCAACGACGGGTCCAACGGCGGGGGCTCGATGCCGCCGTGCATTTCCTTCCAGCGGATGTAATCGACCGTGCTGCCGCGATACGCCTTCTCGCTGATCCAGAGCCGCTCGCCCGTGGCGGCGTCGACCGCCATGACGCGGACGCCCGGCGACGGCGTCGGATCGGTGAGGACGGAGAGGATCAGCTTGCCCTCCTGGTAGAGGATCTCGCCCGTCCGCTCGGTGCCCTCGTAGGTCCGCAGCACCTCGCCGGTGCGCGCGTCGAGTTCGGTCACGGGGGCCTGGTAGCCGAGCGTGACGTAGACCCGGTCGCCGGCGGCCACGAGCCGCTTCTGGATGTTCAGCGGGATGTCGCCGGGGCGGGTGTTGAACCACGAGCCCTTCCACTCGCGCCATCCCCACCGGCGGATCGGCGCCTTCCAGAGCAGCACGCCGTTGAAGGCGTCGCGGGCCACGAGAAACCACTTGTCGGGCAGCGCATGCTGGCCCGCCAGGCTGATCGGCGCCTCGTCGATGATGGCGAACAGCCGGCCCCGGGCGGTGACCAGCGTGCTCACGCTCGAGTCGGTTTCGTGCGATCGCTGCCACATGGGCTCGGCGGTCCACTGGTAGTGGGCGGGCGGGGCGACGACGCGATCTTGCGCCACGGGATTGCCGTCGGCGCCGTGCAGGAAGTGCGTCCACTCGTCGATTTCGGCGGGCCAGGGTTTGCGCACGCGCACCCAGGTGCCGCCCGACCGGACGACCGCGACGTCCTGCCCACCGGCCTCGCGAAGCCCGGCCGCAAGGTCGTCGGCCCACGGCGCCGATGCCTCGTCGCCGGACGTACCGAGATAGGCGCACCCCAGCGGAGCCAGCGCGCGGAGCACCTCGCTCGGCGCAAGGCCGGCCTCGGCCAGGGCGGGATACCCGTCGACCACCACCACGTTGACCAGGTTGTCGGCGTAGGGCAGGCGCCTGCCGCCGGTCGTGTCGGCCGAGACGGTGCCGTACATGCCGGCCGCGCGGATCGTCTCGCGAGCCCGATCGCGGAGGTCGGGTTCGGCAAACAGCGCGTGCACCGTGAATCGCCCCACTTTGGCCAGGGCCAGGGCCAACTCGGCGTCGCGCCCGCCCACGACCGCCCCGATGCCGCCCGGCGCGCCGCTGTCCGCGACGATTTCGGCCGCCGTGCGCAGCGCTGGGGCGCCGGGAACCTCCGCGCCCGATGTCCGATCGGCGAGCCCGGCACAAGCGAAGGCGAGAAGCAGCAGGGTTGAGGGACGGTGCATGGTCAGCTCCGGGGTACTTCGTCCTTTGCCATTTCCTTGGCGATTTCCTCTTCCGACAGTGCCGCCAGGAATATCTTGACTTCGTCGATGACCCCCTCGAAGGGATCGGTGATTTCGGCGGGGCTGTTCCCCACGTCGAAACCGATCTCCATGCCCTGGCCGCAGTTGCTGGGGATATAGCCGGGGGTTTTTTCGGTGGCGGCGAGCTTGCCGTTCACGTACAGCTCGATGCGATCGCTTCGGACCACGCCGGCCAGATGGACCCACGACCCGGCGACGCTGCCGCGCCCCGCCGCGATGTGGGCGGGCCCGTCCTGGACTCGATGGATGCCGAACTTGGGCACGCCGTCGATCAGGTAGAGGGAAAATCCGCAGAACGCCCCGCCGCGCGCAACGACCACTCCGCGGGGCGCGTCGGACTTCGCCCAGGCCGTCACCGTGAAGGGCTGCTCGGCGATGGGGAGCCCGGCCGGCTTTCCCAACTCGACGTACTTGCCTCGACCGAAGCGCAGCGCGTGGCCCACCTTGCCCTCGACGGGCTCGCATCCCACGATCCGGCCGTCGTTGCCCCGGCCCGTCACGTCTTTGGCGATTTGCGCGTTCCGATCGTCAAAGCTCCAGTGGGCCGCCAGGTCCTTCCGGCGCGACATCTGAAGCAACGCCTCGCGGGCGGCCTGGCGGACCGCGGGGTCGGGATCGCCGGCGGCCAGCTTCGCGATGGGCGCTTCGGCCCGGTCGTCTCCGGCCTTCCCAAGTGCGGCGACCGCGGCGCGGCGCACCTCGCGCGATTCGTCGCCGAGGGCCCCGAGCAGCGGCTCGACGACCGTCTCGGCCTCGATCCGGCTCAACGCGGCGACCGCACGCACGCGCGTCGTCGCCTCGGGAGCGGAAAGAAGCGACGCAACGGCCGGCACGGCCGCCTCGGCGGGCAGGTGCCGAAGGAGCCAGACGACGTGAGCCACGTCGGCGTCTTCCTTTTGGAGGGCGGCCGCAAGCGGGGCGGCCATCGCCGGGTCGCCGAGTTCCCGCAGGCCCCAGGCGGCTTGATTCCGCACGCACCATTCGGGGTCGTCCAGCGCGTCGAGCAGGGGCCGGGCCGCCCGGGCGTCCTTGATCTCGCCGAGGGCATACGCCGCCAACAGGCGCACGTTCACCTCGGGGTCGCCGAGGGCGGCGATCAGGCCCGGCGCGGCCCGGCGGTCCTTGATGAACCCCAGGGCCTTGGCCGCCTCGCGCCGTACGCCGCCGTCCGAATCGCCCAGGGCCTCGACGAGGGCCGGCACGGCCGAGCGGTCGCCGACTTGCCCGAGCGTCGCGGCCGCCCGCCGCCGCACCGCGGGCACGCTCGATCGCAGGTCGCGAACGTGCGGATCACCGCCGGGCGCCGGGCCCGGACCGACGACCGCCCCGAGCAGAGCCAACAAGCAGATCGCGAGTCTCACGTCGGTCGGCCTCCGATTGGGAAACGTCTCTTCCTCAAAAGCCCCGAAAGGCGGATTCGAAGCCGCGCCGCCGTCACGTCCTCGCCTGCTTCCAGAACTCGTCGCGCAGGGCGAGGATGTTCTCGGGCGGAACGTCGTACTGGATGTTGTGCACCTGGGTGAACACGACCGAGGCATCGGGGCCGTACTCGGCCAGGCGCCGACGCACGTCGGCCCGCACGATCTCGGGATCGGCCGCGTTCAGCGCGTGCTGGCTGTCGCAGCCTCCGCCCCAAAAGGCGATGTCTTTGCCGTACTCGCGCACCAGGTAGGCCGGATTCATATCGGCCGCGCTGACCTGCACCGGGTTCAAGGCGTCGACGCCCGCCTCGATCAGGTAGGGCACGAACGACGACACGGCCCCGCACGAGTGCATTACGACCTTCTTGCCCGCGGCCTTGATCTTGCCCACCAACTCGGCGATGTAGGGAAAGATCATCTCGCGGTAGACGCGCGTGGAGATCATCGCCGACTTCTGGGTGCCCAGGTCGTCGGTCAGAAAGACCACGTCGCACCACGGACCGAGGGCCGCCAAGAAGGTGTCGACCCGGTCCAGGTAGACTTGGTGAAGCTTGGCCAGCAAGGCATGGGCGAGGTTCTTGTCGGCCACCAGGTCCATCAGGAACTGCTGGTAGCCGCGCATCAACATGCCGGCTTGCAGGTAGTGCATGCGCCAGAGGGTCACGACCGCCCGATCGGTCGACTCGTACTGGCGCCGGGCGCGCTCGCCCAAGGCATCGAGCGGCTCGTCGTAGACGTACGAAAAGTCCCACCGCGCGAAGACCCCATCGTATCGGTCCAACTCGGCGGGCGATCTCACGTGGGCCAGCGGCGGGTCGACCGGGTCGTGATAGTACGCGCCGGCCGCCCGCCTGGCGTACGCCGCCCCCTTCGGGTTCCGCACGACCGACGACCCGTCGGGCAGGTCTTCGACGTCGAACCGCTCGGGAACGATCAGCTCGACGCCGAAGGGCGTCTTCCACAGCTTGGTCTCTTGCGAGCCGAACCAGAGGGCCTCGACGTCGACGCCCAGGGCGTCCATCACGTCGGCGTCGGTCTGGGCCACGAGTTGAACCAGGCAGCCGCAGCGGATCGGGCCGTCCGCAAGGCCCATGCGCTCGCGGAGCTTTTTGTAGGCGATCACGTGCACGCTCGAGCAATCGGTCCCGCCGATCTCGAAGGCGATCGTGTCGGGCTTCTGCCGATTCAGCGTCGCCAAGACCCGTTCGCGCCCGGTCATCTCGCGCCTCCTCAATGCGGGGATTCCGTGGGCCACTTGCCGTGCAGCCGGCGTCGCGTCGCCGACGCAGCCGGTATGGTACCGTGCGGCGTGGATGGCGTCCAGACGCGGCGACCGAGTGACGGCGAGCCATGCCGCCGCTGTTCCTGGATCGGGAGCGTGTTCTGCGGACCCACCGCAGCCTGATTGCCGAATCCCGACGCGCGCAAGGCATGCGCGACCTGGCCCACGTATCCGCCCTTTTGCCACGATTACGATAAATCGCATGGACACCTCGGTAATGTCTGGGTAGAATGACCTGCGCCCGCAGGGAGTCGAGGCAACTCTTCCCCATCGCGCGCCCCCCCGTTTGTGGGGCGACAGAAAGAAATCGCACCCTTGCGCACGCGCCGGGATTCAGAGGTCGCGTCCGGCGGCTTTGCGGGCTGCTGACCACCAGAACAAGGGGGCCGACTCATGGGTGACGATGCTCGGGTTGGGGTTTGGTGGCGGTTTCGGCCCCCTCGACGGGCCTTTACCCTGATCGAGGTGCTGGCGGTCATCGCCATCATCGGCATCCTCGTCGCCCTGTTGCTGCCCGCCGTGCAGATGGCTCGCGAAGCGGCGCGGCGCGCCGAGTGCGGGAACCATTTGAAGCAGATCGGCGTCGCACTGCACAACTACCATACGGCCCATCGGGTGCTGCCCTTCGGATGTGGCCCCGACCGCGACTACTGGATCTCGTCGCTGGGAACTCCCGACGACCGCCGCTACTCGGCCCATTCCCAGTTGCTCCCGTACCTCGAGCAGGAGAACGTCTACCGGGCGATCGACTTCATGGTGGCCACGTTCCATCCCTACGTGAACGCCGCCATGGGGCACCCCGAGGTCTACGAGTCGCCCGACCTGGCGATCAACGGGCCGGCGGCGGTCACGAAAATCGGCGTGTTCGTCTGCCCCTCGGATATCGACCGGCAAAAAAGCCCCTGGGGCCCCACGAACTACCGCTCGTGCAACGGCAGCGGTTGGTCGGGCCGGGCCGGCAACGGCATGTTCGGCCAGAACAGCCGTACCCGCTTCGCCGACGTCCAGGACGGACTGTCGAACACGGCCATGTTCAGCGAGCGGGTCCGGGGCACCTGGGACCACGGCGTGTACGACTCCCTGGCCGATCTGCACGACCTCGGCGGCGTGTGGACCGAGGACGCCTTCCGCCAGGCGTGCCGGGCCCTGACCCCCGAAGCGGCCCAAGCCTACCATCAGGACATCGACGGCGGGCAAACCTGGCTCGAAGGCAACATGAACTGGACCCGCTACAACCACATGGTCCCTCCCAACAAGATAAGCTGCAAAAACGGCCTCACCTGGGACGGCGCGGCCGTGGCCGCCTCGAGCCGCCACCCGGGCATCGTCAATCTCCTGCTGGGCGACGGGTCGGTCCGGCCGGTCGGCGAAACCATCGACGACGAGACCTGGCGGGCCCTCGGCACGAGGGCCCAGGGCGAGCAGATCGGCGACTTCTGAACCGTCCGGCCGCCGGGCCGAACGCCGCGCCAACCGCTCCAAGGAGAACCCCATGCACTGGATCGCCATCGTGCTTCTCGTCGCGTCGGCCGATGCACAAGACGCCCTGACCGAACAGTACCGGGTCGACTTCCGCAACGGCAAGTTCGACAACGAGCGGTTGCGCTTGATCGGCCCCGGGGCCGCCAGGCTCGTCAAGCCGGGATCGAACGGCCTGGTCGTGCGGGTTCCCGCCGGGGCTGGGCCCAACGAGGTCGGCTTCGCCCCGAAGTGCGTGGTCGAAGGCGATTTCGAAATCACCGCCTCCTACGAAATCCAGGAATTGGCCGATCCCGACGAGGGATACGGCGTCGGGCCGGCCATCTATATCGTCATCGTCACGACGTCGAAAGCCGAAAACGCCGCCACCCTCTCGCGCCTGAAGCGAGTCAAGGAAGGCAACGTGTACGCCACCCACGAGGCATGGTTCCCCGAAAGCAAGACCGGCGAGCGAAAGCGCGAGCACCGCGTGCGCACCTTCAACACCGGCGCCAAGTCGGGCAGCCTCCGGCTGGTCCGCTCGGGCAAGACCCTCCAATACCTGATCGCCGACGGCGACAGCCCGGCGTTTCGGCAGCTTCACCAGGCCAAGTTCACCGACGCCAACGTCGAACTGGTTCGCGTCGGGCTTCACCGCAATGGGGCCAAGACCGCTGCCGCCGTGTTGTGGAACGACTTCGACCTGCGCGCCGAAAAACTGTCGGGCCTTGCCCGGCCGCCATCGCGACGAGGCTGGCTCCTCTGGATCATGCTTCTCGCCCTCGTCGCCGCAGCCCTGGCCGCGGGCGTGTGGTACCGGCGACGCCCGAAGGCGGCGTAGGGGCGATTTCGCTTTCTCTTTTGCGAAAGGAAACGATGACATGATTCGCTCAGAAGCATCCCCGTCGCCAGAGCGGCGCGTCGGCTGTGGCGCGTTGCCCGTCTGCGCGCTCGCTGCCGTAGGCGTTGCGGGACTCATTGTCAGTGTCTCCCCCGCCGCGCGAGGCGGAGAGGCGCGCCCTCAGGATACGATGACCGCGGTGCGCGAGGCTTTCGTGGCGGCCCTCGATGGGCTCAAGTCGGGAAAGGGAAAGGGCGGCTATCGCCACTACCGGGGCGATGGGTCGTTGCGCGACGATGTGCGCTTCGAAGTCCAGTTTCATCGCGAGAGGTTCCACTTGCAGTTGACTCATCTCCAACGCCCCCCCTCCTTCCCACCCGCCGACCGGCAGATCGCCATCAGCGACGGCTCGGGCATTTTTGTCACTTCGTTTTCCGAGAGAATTCGTCCTCACGGTTCGGAAACCAGGGCGTACGACGCCGGCAAGCTCACGCGTGCCCTCCCCGACTTCCGGTACGACCTGACGCGGCTGCCACGTGAAATGATGAGGCTTGAATACCTGGAAGAGCACGCGACCGAGTTCGAGGAACTCCCGAACGGTCGCTACCGCTGTAAGTTCAACCTCACCGAGCAATATGAAGTGACGCTGGAATTCGCGCCGGAGTACGGCTACAACGTCGCGATGCGCGAGGGACGCAACAAACTGGGGCAAATAACGTCGCGCTACACGGCAACCTGGAGGCAGGCGAAGGGGTTGTGGTATATCGAGCGGTTTGTGCGAGAGGCATGGCGGGACGGCAACCTGAGGGGAAAGACTGAGCTGTGGT
>Ga0334892_1000797_pt1 | contig 33339 bp, 19 predicted proteins | sample GraSluR3_MG_4_FD_207213 | JGI IMG/M metagenome (GOLD analysis project Ga0334892, IMG submission 207213) | Sludge microbial communities from methane-producing bioreactor in Wageningen University, Netherlands - Granular Sludge_15_04-R3 | ecosystem: Engineered > Bioreactor > Anaerobic >...
GTCTTCTGCTGGGCTTTCGGGCCGTCGCCGACCAAGGTGGACTTCAGCTCGACCGTCGCACTCTCCCGGTCGGCAATGATTTTCCGGATCTGCTCTTCCATCGTCAGCGGCCGCGACTCTTCGGACTCTTGAACCATGGCCTGCATCCTGGACAGGCAGGCCTCATAGAGCGGCTCGAGGATGTTCAGGGCGGCGAAGAGAAACGCACCTGACCCACACGTGGGGTCCAACACGCTGATTCCCGGTTCCATCGTCTCGTTTGACTTCCGGGGCATGCGTCCGGCAATGGAATGGTAAAACGCGCGCAGCAGGTCAGGGCCCTCGCAGTTCTCAATCGCGTCCTGAGCGAACTGGCGGATGTCCAGGTTGAGCGTTACCAGGTCGTTGATGGAATGGACCTCGCCTGCCCGGAGCTTCTCGCGGATTTCCAGACAGCGATTGCGCCGGGCGACGTGCTCCCGCCACGTCTCGGTCGGCAAGGCGTAATCGGCAGCGGCGGGCCGGTTCCAGCCGGTCCGCTTCGATACGTCACTCACGCCCGCAGCGATGTCATCCGGGAGCGGAATCAGCTTTCCGTCGGCGTCGATGACCCCCTTGCGCACGGCCGCGTAGATGTAGCGATCCGGGTTGTCTCGCAGCAACTGCCAAACGGCCGAATCGGGCTGGAAAGCGATGGGGCATCGTTTCTCGGCGGCATCGAAAAGGAAAGGAATGATCGTGTTCTTCGCGATGTAGTCGGTGATGTCCTCTTTCGTGTAATAAGCGCCCATCTGCTTCTGGTTGACGTACTTCTCGAAAATGTAGCCCAGAACGTCGGGGTTGATTTCGTCGTCCTTGCGCAACGGCCGTTCATCGAGATGCCACTGGTAGGCCTCGAAGAAATCGAAGAGCCGCTCGAACGCCGTGTCGGGAATGGCGATCTCGGGGTTGTGCTCTTCCAGCTCGTGCACATCGAACAGGCCGCCGTTCAGGAACGGGACGTTGCCGAGCAACTCGTCGAGCTCGGCGTTGCGATTGCGACTGCCCAGCCCTTCGTGGAAGAGCCGCAGCAGGAAATGCCGATAGAACGACAGGAACTTGTCATTCCCCTTCGTCTGCCGCATCCTTCGCAGACGGTTGCGGAGATAATCGCGGTCGCCGTCGAGGAAGCCCTTCTTCTGGATGAAGTAGATGAACATCAAGCGGTTGAGCATCAAGGATGCGTACCACTCGCGATCGTCGTTGGACGGGATGCCCTTGATGAACTTGAGAAAGGCGGCGTGCTCCGTCTTGAAGCGATCGTAGAAGCGGCGGGTTACCCGATCCACGTCGAACGCCGCCCGGGTGCGTCCGGCGACGTCGACGACCGTAAGGCTCTCTTCTTCCTCGAAGAGGAACTGAATCGCTTCGAGTTTCTGGATCAGGGAGTCGCCGGGCTGACCCCGGTAGTAGGTGTGCTCGCGGCATTGGGCCGGACGCCCGGGCTCGCGTTTTACCCACTGCCAGGTCTGGGTGGTGCGACCGGCATCGGTGAAGATGAGGATATGCTCGTGCACCGACTTGGTGACCTGCCGCTCGATCTTGCGCCGAACCGCGTACGGGGGAACGCCGTCTTCCGCGGGGGACTGGCATTCGAAGGCCACCAACCCGCGCTTTTCGGCCACGGCCTCAAGGGAGTAATCACGCCCATCCACCGTGACGCTCAAGGAGCTGGTGTAGCGGTCCCATCCGAGTTCCTCGGCAAACAACCGCGAGAAATCGAACGATCTCAGCAGCCGTCGCACGCGCGAAACGTCGAGTGCCATGCTCACGCACCTCCGTCGTTCTTGGTAAGGCCAAGCGAACAGATAATCTGCGGCTCTTGCGTCTGCTCTTCTTCCTGGACAACGCAGAGCCGATCGGCTTCATAAAGGGCAATGACGATATCGGCCAATTGGTCGTCGGCGGCGCCGCTGCGAAGTTGGCGGTTGAGGGTGTCGGTGGCCGACTGCCGGAGCGGATACCGGTAGATCTGCTCGACGGCCCGTCGGAGAGTCGCGGAATCGAACAGTGGGCGTTCTTCCTGGATCTCGTCGGAGAATCGCTTCAAGCGCTCGTAGGTGCGGAACCGAGCGCCGGACGGACGCCCAAGCTGTCCGCCGACGGTGCGCTCTTCGGTGGCGATGAACTTGACGGCGTCGCGAACGAGGTCGTGGTGTTTCGGGTGACGCGGCAGCGCGGGCGTGTCGGGCTCGCAGGCCGCGGCCTTGAGGATGGCGTACTGCGACTCGGTGACGCTCTTGCTCTTGCGGTCGATCCAGGCCAGGGCGTCGTTGCCCTCGGCCGTGCGCACGTAGGCCAGAACGCCCTCGGGATTGCCGTCGGAGGGCGCGTGGGGCTTCGTCGAGTAGACGACCGGCGGAAGAGCGGGGATTTTCTTCTGGAGGGAGGGATCCGCCTCGATGGCGTTCTTCCAGATCTGGTAGGCATAGGACGACAGGTCGACCTCGGTGTCGTCGTCGCCGTCGAGAATGCCGGCCTTCTCGTTATAGAGGTCGAGGATGGTCGTTTCGCTATCGTCGCCCTCGAAGAAGGCTTCGTCGGTTCCGACGACCTCGGCGTTTTCCTTCAGCCGCTGGCGAACGCGAATGCGCAGACGAATGATCCGCTCGACGCCTTCGGCGGGCAGGAACGAATGGCAGAAGATGGTCTCCGACCGCTGCCCGATGCGGTCGACGCGACCCGCTCGCTGAACGAGGCGAATGATCGCCCAGGGGAGGTCGTAGTTGACCACGACGCAGCAGTCCTGGAGATTCTGGCCTTCGCTGAGCACGTCGGTGGCGACGAGAACGCGAAGTTCGTCGTCGGGCGTCACGCGGTGGCGGCACTCGTTGCTCTCCGGGCTGAATTGCCAGGCGACGAGCGTCGGGTCGGAGGTGTCGCCCGTGACGCCGACGAGTCGCCGTACACCTCGGGCTCGCAACTGCTCTTCGAGGTACCGCACCGTGTCGGCAAACTGGGTGAATACGAGGACCTTCTGGCCGGCGTAGTCGGAGACGAGCAGGCGTTCGAGGGCCGCGAGCTTGGTGTCCTGGACGGGGTCCCACGATCCGCACTTCTTCAGGAATCGCATAAGTGCGCGGGCGTCCTTTTCGAGGTCGCGGGCCAGGCCGTCGATGAACAACGCGGAAGGGAGCCACTTGAACCGCCGCTTGGCCGGCCCGGCGTACTGGGCGTAGACCTCCGCGGCGCGGGTCTTGTAGTCGGCCCCGGTGCGGAGGTTGGCCGCGTTGCTGACGGCACCGTGGGCGTCGTCGTTTTCGCCGAGGAGATCCCCGGTATCGGCGTCCTCGTCGAAGTAGCGGGGATCGAGCAGTTCGGCGTCTTGCGAGCCGATGGGGAGCGGCAGATCGCGCTCAATCGCGTGCAGGAAGACGTAGTTGCGGAGGATGTGACGCTCGACCGACTGGATGAAGGCCAGGCCGCTGCTTTCGAGTCGCTTGAAGAGGTTCGTGCGGCAGAATCCCATCAGGCGCTTGCCGGCACGCGACAACCCGGCAAGCTGACGGGTTTCGGCTGGTGTGGGCGGGTGCTCGGGGTCGGCGGCGACGTAGTTGCCCAATCCGTAGCGGGGCAGTTCGAGGTTGTTGATGATCCGCACGGCCTGGTCGGAATAGAGCCGGGCGTATTGGTCGTTGGGATCGTCGTCGTCGATTTGGAAGCGCACGGTCTTGGGCACGCGGACGGGGAAGTACGATCGCGTTCCGTCCTCGAACGTGAGGAACGTGCGGCCGTTGGCGGGTTTCGCCTTGCCGCACTCGGCGCACTTGGCGTCGGTGGGCTTGATGCCGGCGCCGCAAGAATCGCACTCGACCTCGGCGTAGTTGGCCTGGATGAAGCTTCGGGTCCGGCGCACGAGGTAAAGCCGCATCAGCTCTTGCCAGTCTTCCGCGTAATCGCTCTTCTCGAATGCCGCCAGGGAGCGGACCCCACACTGGTAGCGGCGGATGAACTCCGTCTCGCCGATCTGCCGCAGAAGCTGCTCGGGGCGGATGCCGATGTCCTTATCGTCGGGAACGAACAGCCGAAGCTGGCTCGACAAATCGAGGTAGCTCTTGTTGTAGGGAGTTGCCGTCAGCATGATGCAGCGGCTCTCACTGGTCTGGATGTACTCGTGGATCGCGCGGTACGTCTTCCCCTCCCGATTGCGCAGATTGTGGCTTTCGTCGAGCAGCACGAGGCGGAATCGCGCCGGCACGTTGGGCAGCTCTCGAATTGCCCGGCTGATCGAGAGCACCTTGGCGTGCAGCCCGAAGTTGTCGACGTGGAACTGCCACATGCGCACGAGGTTTTTCGGACAGATAACCAGGGTGCTCAGCCCGTGATCGTCCTCGAAAACACGGGCCAACGCGGTGGCCATGAGGGTCTTGCCCAGACCGACGACGTCGCCGATCAGAACGCCGCCGTGTTTGTTGAGGTGATGTGCCGCGATCTTGACCGCGGCCGTCTGGTACTCGAAGAGTTTCTTCTGGAACTCCGGGGGGATGCGGAACTCCGTCAGGCCGGCTCGGGCATCCTGCGAAAGGTGGTAGGCGATCTTCAGATAGATGTGATAGGGCGGCAGGGGCACCTCGCGTGCCCAGCTTTCATCGATGATCTCGACAAGGTCGTTCGAGATGTCGATGCACCAGCGGTCAGTCCACCGGTCATTGAACCATGCGGCCAGCTTGCCCGCGGCGTCGTGATCGAGAACGTCGACGTTCAGTTCGCCTTGACCGACCAGCCCCGCCATGGTCAGGTTGCTGCTGCCCAAGTAACCGATGATCGGATTGATCGGGTCGGGGCGAAAAAGTAAATACAGCTTCGCGTGCAGCGGGTGACGCAGGAAGAGCTTCACGCGCACCTTCTTCGCCTTGATCTGAGCTGCCAGACGACGCAGCCCGGCCTCGTCAACATTGGTTGGGCAACCGACCGTGAGCTGAGCGCGGAATTCCTCGGCCAACTGCCGCTTGAGGCGGATGGCCGTGGCGTTGTCGAGCCCGTCCTCCCTGCCGACCCGAAGCGCCTCCCGAAGCTCCTCCTGAGGGAGCCGCTGCATTCCGACCAGCAGACGGCAGCAGTGCTCGTCGCCACCGGACCACTTGTCGATGTATGCATCGAGCTGACGCCACCCGCGCAGATTGAAGTAGCCCACGCAAAAGTCAGCTCGGTCGGATACCTGAAGTGTCTGTGTGAGTGCGGGGAGTAGAGGCTGCTCGATATTGTCGAAAATACGTGGCATTGTGCGTGGGCCTCGTACGGGTGAATCGTGTCGAGCAACCGAGTCTATCAGGTATGAGGACGAAACTGTAGTATTCTGCTAGTGATAGGAGGCGCGTGGACGCCCGGGCTTCGTCAGCACCGCGCCGAGTTCCGAACCATCACTATAGATTAACAGACAGCCCGGACAGATCTTGACTGGCCAAACTGGGTGGCACCGGCCCCTCTGGCGTAGCCGGATCAGCCCTGTTGGAGGGAAGGGCACCTGTTCTTAAATCGAGATTCGCGACGGCAACCGGACCTTGAGTGGGGGCAGACGGCGACCATGCCGGAGACAGGCGACTTCACGGTGACCGATCGTCGCGGCCAGCGCCGCGGACTTTCCGTCCTTCGCCTTCCCTCCCCAACCCAGCTTGCCGCAAAACGATGCACCGCATACGCCTCGCCCCAGTCGCCGCCGTCTCCTCGGCAGTCGCGCCCGTTTTCCGCTTGACTTTCTGGCGCCGACCGGGCATGATATGTGTACAAACGAATAGTATATCAGCGAGGACCAGCCGGGGGACCCCAGCCGGCCGGAGAGCGGCATGAGAAGTCGGTCTTCCCGCGCGCCGGCGCCGCGCGCGGCCTTCGTGGTTTTCGGCGCGTTTCGGGCAAAGCAACTCGACTGGAGAGAGACATGGAGAATACGGCATCCGTTGACCAACGACGCCACCAACGCCGCCCCCTGCTGCGCCAGCCGCCGGCATCCACGTGGCCTGGCCCGCGCCAGGGCGCAATGCGGCGTTCGACACGCACAGCCCAGCCGCGGAGGCGAGAGGTGGCGATCGGCAGAGTTGGCTGGCGCCCACAAATCCCCTCGGTCGGGCCCCGAAACCGGGTTTCCGGGCCCCTGGCACCCACAATCCCCCTCGCATGGCGTCACCAATCCGAATCTCGCTGGCCTGGCGCCCACAAATCCGCTCGGGTGGGGACGCGAATCCGAGTTTCCGGCCGGTTGGCGCCCACAAATCGCCTCCGGTGGGGACGCGAATCCGCGTTTCGCGCCGGTTGGTACCCAAAAATCCCCTCGGGTGGGGACGCGAATCCGCGTTTCGCGCCGGTTGGCGCCCACAAATCCCCTCGGGTGGTGTCGCGAATCCGCGTATCGCGCCGTTGGCACCCACAAATCCCCTCCGGTGGTGTCGCGAATTCGGGTTTCGCGCCGGTTGGCGCCCACAAATCCCCTCGGGTGGGGACGCGAATCCGAGTTTCGCGCCGGTTGGCGCCCACAAATCCCCTCGGGTGGGGATGCGAATCCGCGTTTCGCGGCGGTTGGCGCCCACAAATCCCCTCCGGTGGTGTCGCGAATCCTCGTTTCCGGCCGGTTGGCGCCCACAGACGCCGCGAACCGGCGCGCACGCGGCCCAGGTCGATGAGAGTGGGGTACGCGGCACCGGCGCGCGGCGGGCTGCGCGGCGGGTCGACGCGCCGTTCGTGCTCGTCGTGGCGTCGAACGGCGAGAAGAGAATCCCGGAGAGGCGCGTCGGTCAGCGTCGTTTGGCGGGGTGCAGCGAATAGAGCACAGAAGGGTGGGACTCGATGCGGGAGAGACGACCGCTGCCGCGGGATTGGCGGCGGGCGTCCCGGGTTCTTCTACCTTTCCCTCGACGGACGCGCACTCTCCGGGAAGTTCGCCCTCATGGTTCGTTCGCCCGATCGGCCGGCGGGGCGAGGTCGCCGGGCCGAGCGGTGGGATCTTCGATTGCTACGACGACCCGCTTGTTGCGGTTCGCGAAATCGACGAATTCCTCCTGGTCGAGCAGGATCGTCATGCCGGCCTCGACGGCCAGCACCCGGGCGCCCGACGCGACCATGGTCTCGAGCGTTCCGAGGCCGACGGTGGGCACGTCGAAGCGCATATCTTGCTGGGGCTTGGCGACCTTGACCACGGTGAATTCGCCGGCGGGGCACAGGGCGCCGGCGCGGCGGATGCACTCGTCGGTGCCCTCGACGGCTTCGACGGCCAGCACGGCCCGGTTTTTGACGGCCACGCTTTGGCCCACGTCGAGCCGGCCCATCTGCTTGGCGATCTCCCAGCCGAAGCGGATGTCCTTGCTCTGACTCGACGAGGGCTCGCGCCGCGTGAGCCGGCCCGCCTTGACCAGCAGTTCGGGAGCGTAATCGGTGGCGGGGCCCACGCGGATGCCCTCGGAGCCGAACAGATCGACCACGGCCAGCAGCAAGGAGTCGTCCTTGCAGTCCTTTTGCTTCGTGAGGAAATGGGGCAAAAATGCGCGGACGGTCCGCAGGTCGGGCAGGTGACGGAGCACGAACCAGGGCTGGAACAGGAGCCGTTTGTGGATCTTGCCGGCAAGCACCGCGTCGGTCACGCCGTGGCGTTGGAAGTAGCGGACCGCCCCGCCGAACCGGGCCAGGCCGCTCGTGCGGAAGTCGTGGCAGAGTTCGGCCAGGCCGGGATCGGCGTGCCCGACCACGCCCAGGCAATAGGTTCGCGAGCCTTGGCGGCGCAGTGCCCGGGCGACGGCGAGGGGGAATCGGCCCCATCCGGCAATGAGGCCCATGCGCTCGGGCGGGCGCCGAACCGGGCCGGGCCAAGTCGCGTTGTGATCCGTTGCCCCCATGGAACGGACTTCCTTCCTAGCGGTTTTCGACTCGTCGGGCCTCGGTGAGCTGGTCGATGGCGGCCTGGAGCTTCTTGAGTTGGCGGCGCATGTCGGGCAGCTTGGCCAGGGCGGCCTGCTTGACCATCTGCTCGCGTTCGGGCGTGGCGGGGATGCCCACGAAGCGGGCGCCGTCGGGGACGTTGTTCATGACGCCCGCCTTGGCGCCGAGCATGGCCCGATCGCCGATGTGCACGTGATCGCGCACGCCCGCCTGGCCGGCCATGACGACGTAGTCGCCGGTCGAGGTGCTGCCGGCGATGCCCACCTGGGCGCAGAGCATGTTGTGGCGCCCGATGTGGCAATTGTGGGCGACCATGACGAGGTTGTCGATCTTGGTTCCCTCGCCGATCGTGGTCGAGCCGTACGTTCCCCGATCGATCGTCACGCCCGCCCCGACCTCGACGTCGGCCTCGAGGACGACGTTGCCCAATTGGGCCGAAAGCCGGTGGCGTCCCTCTTCGCAGCAGTACCCGAACCCGTAGGCTCCCAGCACGGCCCCCGCGTGGATCACGCAACGGGGCCCGATCACCGTGTTCTCGTACAATACGGCATTGGGGAAGATCGTGGCGTTGGGCCCGATCTTCGAACCGGCCATGACCTGCACGCCGGCATGGATCGTGGCACCGTCGCCGATCTCGACATCGTCGCCGATGCTGGCGAACGGATGGACGTCGACGTCGGCACCGAGCCTGGCCGTCGGGCTGACGCACGCGTGCGGGCTCACGCCGATCCGCTTGCTCGGCGGCGTGGGACGGAATCGGGCCACCACGACGGCAAAAGCGTGGTGGACGTCGTCGACCTGGATGACGGGAACCCCATTGGTTACGAACGAACGGGGAGTGATCGCCGCCGAGGCGCGGGTCGATTGGAGCCGTTTGCCGCGTTCCGCCTTATCGACGAGGGTGATGTCGCCCGGCCCGGCATCCCCCAGGGGCGCCGCCCCCCGAATCAAAAGATCGCCGTCGCCGATCAGTCGACCGTGAACCAGCGCCGCAAGCTCGGCGAGAGTCGCGTGCATGAATCGGCATCCTTTCCGTCACGAATCGCTCCAAGGCCCCCGTTCGCCCGGACCGGAGGATGAACCGGCTCATGCTATCCGATCGGGCAACGCTCGGCAAGACCATCTGGGCGGCACCCGAGATTCGAAAATGCGGCATTGCTGGCAGCGGCAGGCGGCGGGGCGGGACATCGAGGCGCGGCGGGGCCGCCTGACGCGGACCTGCCTGACGTTCGGCATGGCGCAGGTCGATTTGGGCGGTTCGAGCCGACACTTGGCGGCCCCCGGCATGCGTCGACTTCGCCGCCACTACTGCCCCAATTGGGGGCCGCCCCGGTGGTGATCGACGTCGGTCGGGTCGACGCGGTGCTGCCGGCGGAGGAACTGCTCGACCTCGCCGGCCTCCGGGCGAGCCAAAGGTTGCTCCCACCTCCGTCGTACCGTCTACCCAATCCGACCGACTGAAACGTGGCGATGCATTGTCTCCAAACCTCCCAGCCCTCGGGCGAAGGCCGTTCGGGATGGAGGCGGGCCCCGGGCTGGATTATCATGATCGGGGCGAAGCCGTGCCGGCCGCGAGTTGCCAAGGGTTCCATCGGAAGGAGCATTCCATGCGGGCTCAGAGAAACGCCGTGTTGATCGCGTGCGTCGTGGTCGGGGCAGCGACGTTGCTCCTTGTCGCGTGGACCGGCCGCTCGTCGGCGGGCGAGGTCCCCGGGGCGGTTCTCACCCCAGACCAGATCGAGGCCGACTGGCTCCGCCAGGACGTGGTTCGGAAACTCCCGCCGGCGGCTCCCTACCAGGCGCCGCCGGCGCTGTCGACCCGCGACGACGCCGCCGGCGCGGTCGACGGCCTCAAGGACGGCACCTACGGCTTCCATACCGGCCAGGACGCGAACCCCTGGTGGCAGGTCGATCTGGGCGAGCCCATGCCGCTCGACCGCGTCGTGATCTACAACCGCTGCGACGGCAACGTCGAGGCTCGCGCCGCGCGAATCGCGGTGCTGCTTTCCGACGACGGCAACGAGTGGAGCGAACTGTATCGCCACGAGGGGTACCGGTTCGGCGGCCAAACCGACGGCAAGCCGCTCTCGGTGCCGGCCCGGGGCAAGCTGGCCCGGTTCGTGCGCCTGGCGCTTCCCGGGCCGCAGTACCTTCACCTCGACGAGGTCGAGGTCTACCGGGTCGGCGACGCGGCGAACGTTGCCCTGAACCGTCCCGCCGACCAGTCGAGCACGAGCCCCTGGTCGAGGCGGCCGGTGCGCGTCGAGCCCGAAACCGTGGACGACGGCGAGCCGGCCTATCCGATCGGCGAGGTCGTCCGGCGCGGACTGGCCCTGGCCGAAGACCTGCGCCGGCACGGGGCCGACGTCGACGAGCACGAGGCGATCGTCGGACGGGTCGCCGAGGCACTCGGCACCTTGACGGAGGACGCCCCCGCCGCGGTCCGCCGCGACCTGTACTTGCGGGCCCGGTGGGCCGTGCGCCGCATGGCCCTGGCCAACCCGCTGCTGGACTTCGACGATCTGCTGTTCGTCAAGCGCGTGCCGGGTTCGTTCACGCACATGTCCGACCAATACTACGGCTGGTTCTCGCGGCCGGGCGGAGGCGTCTACGTGCTCGAGGATTTCAAGTCCGAGGCCCCGAGGCTCCGCTGCCTCACGCACGGCTTCGCCCCGGGCAGTTTTCTGCGGCCCGACCTCTCGTACGACGGCACCAAGGTGCTGTTCGCCTATGCGAAGCACTACCCCGGCTTGAAGGACGAGCCCGACAAGCTCAACAAGGAGAACGTGCCCGAAGACGCCTTCTATCACCTCTACGAGATGCGCCTCGACGGCACGGGGCTGCGCCGCCTGACTCGGGGCAAGTACGACGACTTCGACGGGCGGTATTTGCCCGACGGCGACGTCGTGTTTCTGTCGACGCGGCGCGGGCAGCACCTCCAGTGCGGTCAGGCAAGCGGCCAACGGAGCCGCGACGGCCAATTGCCCGACAGCTACGTTCGCTGCGGCGGCGGACCCGAGCGGCCCGTGGCCGTTTACACGCTGCACACCATGGACTGCGAGGGGAACCGGCTGCGGCAGATCTCGGCCTTCGAGATGTTCGAGTGGACCCCCAGCATCGCCGCCGACGGCCGAATCCTCTACGCCCGCTGGGACTACGTCGACCGGCACAACATGCCCTACATGAGCCTCTGGTCGACCCTGCCCGACGGAACCGGGGCCCGGGCCGTGTTCGGCAACTACACGGTCAATCCCCACTGCGTGTTCGAGGTCCGGGCGATTCCGCGTTCGCAGAAGCTGATCTTCACGGCCTCGGGGCATCACGCCTTTACCGGCGGCAGCCTCGTGCTGCTCGATCCGGGGTGCGCGTTCGACGGCGAAGCGGCCATGACCCGGCTCACGCCCGAGGTCGCGTTCCCCGAGTCGGAGGGCTGGCCGCAGACCTACTTCACCAGCCCGTACCCGCTCTCCGAAGAGCACTATCTGACCGCGTGGAGCGCGGCCCCGCTGCCGCCCGGCACGCCCCGGCCGCACTGGGGCATGCCGGGACCGCCCAACGACCTGGGCCTCTACCTGTTCGACGCCTTCGGCAGCCTCGAGTTGCTGTACCGCGATCGCGAGATCAGCAGCGAGTGCCCGTTGCCGATCCGCTCGCGTCCCAAGCCGCCTACCGTAAGCTCCCTGGTCGATTGGGAGGCCACCGACCAGGAGGGCCGCATGCTGCTGGTGAACGTGTACGAGGGGCTGGAGTCGGTTCCCCGAGGAACGATCCGGCGCCTGCGCCTGGTGGGCATTCCGGTGAAGACCCATCCCACGATGAACTACCCGAGCATGGGGTTGACGCGCGACGACCCGGGCAAGGTCGTCCTGGGCACGGTGCCGGTCGAGGACGACGGATCGGCGTACTTCCACGTTCCGGCGGGCGTCAATTTCTTCCTCCAGGCGCTCGACGACAAAGGGACGGCGGTGCAGACCATGCGAAGCGCCGTGTACGTGCAGCCGGGGCAGACCTTCACGTGCGTGGGATGCCACGAGCCGCGCAACACGTCGCCTCCCGCCCACGTCGCCGTGGCCATGGGCCGGGCGCCCTCGAAGATCGCGCCCGCGCCCGAAGGTTCCTGGCCGCTCGATTTCGCCACCTTGGTCGGCCCGGTGCTCGACGCCCGGTGCGTCGCGTGCCACAAGCCCGGCCCCGAGGGCGCGAAGCCCGATCTCTCGCCCGCCAAAGCCTACGACTCGCTGGTCGACTACGGCAGCCCGAGCCTGCGCGAGCACGTGCTGGCCCGTTACACCCAAGGCCGATCGATCCCCGGTGCCGGCGCGGCCCAGACCAGCCCGCTCGTCGCGCTGTTGCGCCAAGGCCATTACGAGGTCGACCTCTCGGTCGACGACTGGGAGCGGCTTTTCACGTGGCTGGACACGTACGGCCAGCGCCGCGGCTCGTTCAGCGACGATCAAGAGCAGCGCCTGCGGGATCTCCGCCACCGCATGGCCGGCCTGCTGGCCCGGTGAAATGGGCCGGCGAAGGCGGCCCGGCGCACCGATCGGGTGCTTGGGGACGTTCCCACGCGGATGTTTGGGAACGAGGTGTGGAATCTCTTCGCCCTTCGATGTGATGATCGCGACCATCGTTCCTGCGTTGATTGGCGGTTCCGCTCTTTCGCGCTTTCCCGGTCTCTTTCATGGGCCGGGCGACACAACTCCCGGTGTTCATGCCATAGAATGCGGTTCATTCTGGGTGCATGATTTGGCTTTACGGTGCTGTCGCGAGAGAGCACCTCTGGCGGGTGGTCCGGCGGTAAAAGGAGGACCCGGGGCGGTTGAGGATCCACTGGCTCAGACGGTCGTCATCGCACAGCGCGGCGGCGCGGATCCGCAGGATCTGCTCGGCTCCCTCGGGACGGTTCCAGAGTTCTTCGGTTCTCTTGACCCGATCGTTGATTTCTTTGATGAGGGACTCGATCATCGACGTCGAGACCGGCAACCCTTGACGTCGGTAGGTCGGGTAGTCCATGCGCGATCGATGATCTGAGGAGCGCTGACCGTCAATTCCGCCCGCTTTACCAGCATCTTCGGGCCCTTGGCCGCCGACTTGTGCTCCGCGTTGGCCGAGACGATCTTGTCGGCGACGGCCGGACTACCGTCCCGCTGGTCGAGTCCCAACGGGGGACGCTGAGGGAAAAACCTCGGCGACAAGGCGAGCAGTGGCACACCGGTTCGCGAAGGTCGACGGGCCGTCGACCGTCTCCAACACCCGCTCCCGATGCACGAGCGGACACCGGCGACGACAGTTCGGACACGTCCAGAGCCCCCCCCACTCCGCTTCGCTGATCTTGGCGCGCGTCATCGTCGTTCCTCCTTAAACTCGCGACTTCGCTGCCGGGGCATCCCATTCTTCCTAAACTCACAGCCAGGACACAAAAACTCCTTGATTTGACGTCTTCTCAAATCTCCACTCTCAGCGCAATTTTCCTTAATGCACCCCCGCCCGTAGCATCGGAAACCGGGGTTTGTGATTCTCGCGGTTCCGGTTAGATTCTGTGGGTTCTCCCACGACGGGGCCGACCCAGCCGATCCGAACGATACGGAGTCCCAGGAGCATGGAAGCTCGCATCCACCGGGCCGCATGGATTGTGGCCCTGCTCGTCGTCTCGATGGGGGCGCGCTATGAGACCCCCAATTTCGTGATGCAGACGGCCGATCCGCGCCTGGCCGAGCAGTTCGGCAAGGCGGCCGAGCAGTACCGCCACGATCTGGCCGTTGCCTGGCTCGGCAAGTCGCTTCCCGACTGGTCGCAGCCCTGCGTGGTGACGGCCCAAGTGGGCAACGTGGGCGCCGGCGGAGCGACCACCTTTGTCTTCGACCGGGGCGAGGTCTTCGGGTGGCGCATGACGATCCAGGGCTCGGCCCAGCGGATCCTCGATTCGGTGCTCCCCCACGAGATCACCCACATGATCCTCGCCTGCCACTTCCGCCGGCCCTTGCCCCGCTGGGCCGACGAAGGCGCCGCCACCAGCGTCGAGCATCCCAGCGAGCGGGCCAAGCACTACAAGATGCTCGTCGAATTCCTCCGCTCGAATCGCGGCATCGCCTTCAAGCGGATGTTCGCCATGGAAGAGTACCCGCGCGACATGATGCCCCTTTACGCCCAGGGATACACGCTGGCCGAATTCCTCATCCAGCGAGGGGGCCGAGCGAGGTTCCTCGAATTCCTGTCGGCGGGGCTGGAAAACGACCAGTGGTCGGAGGCAATCCATGCCCACTATGGCTACCAGGATCTGGGGACCCTGCAGAAAACTTGGCTCGCCTGGGTCGGCCAGGGCTTTCCGCCTCTGCAGCCGTCCGGCGGCGCATTCCAACTCGCCGACGCGAAACCTGGGCCTCCCAGCAACTCGACCTACCCCGCCCGCGCCTCGCACGAGGCTATCCCGGTCGCCCAGGCACGGGCCGCCGATCCCGGTGATGGGCGAAACGTGAGCCTTGCTGGTGCGGTTGCCGAGGCGGCCTCTGTTCGTTCGCGTGAAGTGCTGCCGGCCTCCGGATGGCGGGCCGCCGAGACGCGCTCGTCCACGCCAGCGCCCGCGGTCGCCGCCGAGCCGGCGCCGAGCCCCGGCCCCGTCCGCAGCCAAGTGGCGCATCCGCAACCGGTCGGACGCCCCCATCAAATCATTCTCGAATGGCGCCGGAACTGAGACGCCTCGTGAAGGCAAGTCAACCGACTCGGGTGACACGCCTTGCGGTACACGAAGGGCGTGGCGGGCCGGATAGACGCCCCCATCCCGCAAAGGAGTGGGGCGCCGGTTGCATCGGGATCGTGTTCCAGCGAAAATGGAGCGTTGCGGCGTCACACCCGCTTGCCGTGCGCGCATCTTGTGGGGCACGATGGGAGGAACAGGTTTTCCCGAGTCCACCAGGTTGTCCTCAGACCAATCAGACCACGAGGAGAAGACAAGCCATGAGCGAAACCGCCAACCGAGGTACGTCGCGTCGCGCCTTTTTGAAGAACACCGGCCGGCTGGCCGCGGCGTCGGCGTTGGTGGGGGCGGCCGTCCCGCGCGTCCACGCCGCCGAGGACAACACGATTCGGGTGGCGCTGGTCGGCTGCGGCGGCCGGGGCACCGGCGCGGCGGCCAACGCCCTGTCGGTCGAGCGGGGGCCCGTCAAGCTGGTCGCCATGGCCGACGTCTTCGAGGGTCGACTGAATGCCAGCTTCGGGAACCTGAGCAAAAAGTTCGCCGACCAGGTCGACGTGCCCGACGACCGCAAGTTCGTCGGCTTCGACGGCTACAAGCATGCGATCGACTGCCTGAAGCCGGGCGACGTGGCCATCTTCGCGACGCCGCCGGGCTTCCGCTGGGTCCACTTCGCCTACGCCATCGAGAAAGGCGTGAACGTCTTCATGGAGAAGCCGGTCACGGTCGACGGCCCCACGACGCGCAAGATGTACCAGCTTGCCGAAGAGGCCGACAAGAAGAACCTCAAGGTCGGCGTGGGCCTGATGGTCCGCCACTGCCGCGGCCGCCGCGCGCTGTACGATCGCATCCGGGGCGGCGAGATCGGCGACGTCATCGCCATGCGGGCCTACCGCATGGCCGGCCCCATGGTCGGTTTCGCCGGTCCCAAGCCCGAGGGCATCAGCGACCTGATGTACCAGGTGCAGCAGTTCCACAGCTTCCTCTGGGCGTCGGGCGGCACGTTCAGCGACTTCTACATCCACCAGATCGACGAGTGCTCGTGGATGAAAGACGCCTGGCCGGTCGAGGCCAAGGCGTCGGGCGGGCGCCATTACCGCGGCGAGGCGATCGACCAGAACTTCGACAACTACTCGGTCGAATACACCTATCCCGACGGGGCCAAGCTCTTCTACTACGGCCGGAACATCGCCGGCTGCCACAACGAGTTCGCCAGCTACGCCCACGGCTCCAAGGGCTCGGCCATCATCTCGACCTCGGCGCACGCGCCGGGCAAGGTCCGCACGTTCAAGGATCAGACCTTCGGCAAGGAGAGCATGATCTGGGCCTTCCCCCAGCCCGAGCCCAACCCCTACCAGATGGAGTGGGAAGACCTCATCGAGGCCATCCGCGACGACTTGCCCTTCAACGAGGCCGAGCGGGGCGCCCGGGCGAGCCTCGTCACCTCGATGGGCCGCATGGCCGCCCACACCGGCAAGATCGTCACCTACGACGACATCCTGAACTGCGACCACGAGTTCGCCCCCGATGTCGACAAGCTCACCGTCGACGGCGAACCCCCACTGAAGAAGGAAGCCGACGGCAAGTACCCGATCCCCATGCCGGGGCTGAAGAAGACGGAATACTGACGGCCGGTTCGGCGGAGAATCACCCGAGAGAGCACGGCCCCGTTGCGCGGCCGTGCTCCTTCGGTTTCGCTATCGCCGCACAACATTCCCTAACTGGGAAAGACGAAATGCTGACTGTCGGCGACATGTTCATGACTGCAACACACAGTGTTTCTCGTCTATTTCTTGAGGACGTAAGCCGCTTTCTTGACGATCACGACGTCCGCTACACTCCAAGTGTTGAGTTCACCGGTCGCAGTGGATTCGTTCACAAGTACGACTTCGTGATCCCTCGCTCCAAGAACATGCCTGAGCGCATTCTCCGTGCAATCAACAACCCGACCAGAGATGCGGTGACGTCGTTGATCTTCTCGTGGACGGACACGAGAGACACTCGCCCTCGGAACTCGAGAGCTTACGCGTTCCTGAACGACACCGAACGGTCGCCGAGCTCAGACGTCGTGAGTGCGCTCGAACAGTACGAGATCGTTCCCCTCACCTGGAGTGAACGTGAACGCTCCCTGGATGCGCTGAGTGCCTGAGCGGGAGAGACTGCCTTCTCGCTTCCCATTTCGGTGATGGCGTCGACCGTCGCTACGCGAGTCTGTCCGCGGTTCGATTCATGGAATCGGCCAGCGAGAAGACCATCCGTTCAACCGTCGCGGCAATGGAGCAGGACGCTACGGCGGACTTGGCAGCCGGCACAGAGCGGCAGAAGGCATTGTTCCGGTAGCCGCCCGGTCGGGAACTCAGTGCGAGCGTCTCATCTCGGCCCGCAACGTCACGATTCCCATCGGCGGCAGTTCGATCGGGCCGGTCGACTCGGGGCCCGCTTCCTCCCCGGGACTGCTGACCGACCATCGGCTCGACGCGCCGCCGGGCCACGACACGCTCGCCTTGGCCGGCTTGTCGCCCGCGTTGAACAAGCGCACCACGTAAGCCTTCCCGTCGTCGCTGGGTTTGACGAGCGTGGCGATCACCCGGGCCGGCTCGACGCGCAGCAGCGGCCTCGGGAGCGGGGCGCCCTTCGCGACGGGGACGGCGACCAGCGGCTGGCTCTGCTCGATCGCAAACCGGCTGGCGGCCGCCGAGTCGAACCGTCCGTGCGGACGGATCGCGTAGCGGAACGTCGTGGGGCCCTCCTGGTCGGCCTTGTAGTTCGTCTCCCAGTAGTTGTTCATCACGTACGAGTAGAACGTGCCCGAGGGATCGACGTGGCGGATCCAGGCGCCCGGGTCGAACGGATTGGCGACGTCGACCGTGATCGCGTCGAGCTCGATCAAGGGGGCGTCGAGCGTCGTCCAGGTGACGCCGACGTCGCCGTTGGAAACGTCGACCCAGCGGCCCACGGTCAGGTAGTTCTTGCACGCGCCGGGAAACTGGTCGACCTCGGGCCGAACGACCGCCCAGGGCGTGTTCATCCGCACGACGCCGTCGGGCACGTCGAAGGCGAAGCCGAAGTGCACGCTCTCCTTGTCGCGGATCGGCTCCTTGTCGACGACGTTCACCAGGTCGACGCGGTCGAGTCCGTCGACCACGCGCACGGTGCGGGTGAGCTTGCGGCATCCGGGCGCGTCGCCCTCGATCCGCAGCGACGCCACGAGCGGCCCCGGGTCCTGGACGGCGATCTTCACCTTGCCGTTGCGGACCGCGGTCTTCGGGTCCCGGCCGGGAACGTAGAAGTAGTCGTTCAACCCCGGGCCCGCATCGAGGCTCACCAGGTTGGCGGAGACTCCGTCGGCCCCGAGCCGGACAATGGCGCCGGACGTTTCGTCGATCGCCACGCGCAACCGCCCGTTCGTCAGCGACGTGCCCTCCGCCGTGGCGGCGCCGCTCGGCGAGGCGTCGCCCGGGCCGAACGCGAGCCGTTTCGCGCCCAGCGGCGGCACGTCGGCGACCACGATCGCCAACTCGCCCGTCGAAAGCCGTTGGCTCGGGACCGGGCTGCCGCCGGCGTCGGTGATCGCTTCGCCGGCCGGGGACATTCCCGGCGGCAACACGAGCAGGTCGGTCCGGGGCCACGAGCAGGTGTTGAATACGTCGATCGCGGCGACCGTGTCGCCGTCCGATCGGATGCCCGCCACGGCCGCCTCCATCAGCTCTTTCGATTGCCGCTCGGCCTCGAGCGCGAAGGCTTGTTTGATCTTCCACTGATCGAGCGTGAACTGGCTGTCGGGCTGGCTGATGCTGCAATGGGCCCCCCATGTGTGCTCGTTGTAGAGAATCGCGCTGCGCCAGGCGGCATAGAAATCGTCGACCGGATACTCGCCGGGCCGCAGCATCGCCCAGAGCGCCTCGGCCTGCACGAGCCGCTCCGAGGCGGTTCGGGTCAGGGCCGTTTCCCGGGCCGACGATCCGGCGCCGTCTTCCCAGTAGGGCGTGAAGTCGCCGCGCACCTCGGGAATCCGATCGCCGTAGCGGCGCTCGAACTCGCGGAACATCTCCCGCGTCGTCGCGATCACGAGCTTGGGATGCCGGTACTTGGCGTTCCATGCCTTGACGAACTCGGGCAGATTCGGGTCGGGGGGGCCGTTGTCGCCGCCGATGCTGTAGCGAATCTGGACCATGTCGTACGGGTAACCCGATTCGCAAAGCTCGGCCAGGTACTCGAAGATGGCCTTGGGATCGGCTTTCTCGACGTCGCCCATCCGGCCGCCGTGGAACCACGAGTAAGCCTTGCCGGCCATCCAGCAGAGGACCCTTTCCCGGCCGGAGGGCGATTTCCAGTAGAACGCGCGATCGCCCCAGTCGGCCAGCGTGTAGCCGATGCGGTGGACGTGGTTCGGGCCGATCGAGAAGTACCGGATGCCGCCGTGGGCCAGCGCCGGCACGATGCCCCAGGTGTAGCCCGGCACGTCGCTGATCATGGCGGCGTCGATCGCCAGGCCGTGCTCCCGCGTGATCCGGCGCGCGCAGTCGAGCAGGCGGAAGAGTTCCTCGGGCCGGCACAGCGCGGTCAACTCGTTGCCGTAGAGCCCGTCGAGGTGAATCCAGCCCTTGCGCACGGCGTCGACGAACGCCTCGCGCCGGTCGGCCGGCGCCTGTTTCAAGTAGCTGTCGACGGCCCAGAGCACTTCGCTGTTCCACTTGAACCGCGCCTCGGCCGGATAATCGGCCGTGCGCCGCGCCAGGTCGATGGCCTGCTCGAAATGGGCCCACTGCATGCGCTCGACCTCGCTCTGCACGTGCGTGTAGCCGATGTCGACGTGCGAGTGGGGCAAAAAGTACAAGACCCACGGCCGCACGGGCCGAAGCACCTGTTCGACCGAGGCGACCTTCGTGCCGGCCACCGTGACGGCGATTTGCATCGGGGTGGGGCGCTCGACGGCCGGGGCCGAAAACTCGTAGCTCCGGCTCCCCGGCCGAAGCTCAATGGTTTGCGGTTCGGCGCCGGGCAATTCGAGCACCGCCTCGGTCGGCTCGGCATAGGGATAACGGAGAGTCACCCGGAACGGCTGAAGCGTCTTGCCCTCCGCCTCGACGAGGGCGGAAAAGCCGGCCGGCTCGATGGCGATCTGCGTGGGCAGGGGCTCGCGTTCGGCGGCCGCGTAGAAGTCGATCTCGGCTCCCCCCACCGTGCCGTACGAATGGACGGCCGTCACCTGCCAGCGCACGAACCGCGCCGCCACCGGCTCGAAGGGCACGAAGGTGACGCCCCCCCGGCTGTTCGCGTGCTTCACCTCGATCGTGGCGATCGTTCGGGCGAAATCGGCGTCGTCGCTGAAGATCAGCCTCGCCCGGTCGACCGTGGCCGGATCGAACCGGTCGACGTGCTTGAACGCGGCGATCGCCGTGGGCTTGCCGAAGTCGAAGACGACGAACGTCTCGGTGCCCTTGCCCGCCGAAGCATACTCGCTCCGGTGGCTGCCGTCCGCAATGCCGTCGACGAGGTTGCTGGCATCGTAGGCTCCACCCGGATACGCCGTCGCGCTGTCGACGATCGCGGGTTTGCCAAGCGGAACGAGCGGCGTGAACCGCCCCGGCTCGGCGAGCGTTTGGGCCTCGCAAGCGGATACGAGAATCGCGAGCGCCGTCAAGCACGGGAGTAAACGTTTCACGGCAATGCCTCCTCGATCAGGATACCAACGATGACATTCCGCCGAGTGGGTCGGACAGACCGCGGCAGATCGCTCCACTCCCAACCACTCACAGATTATCGGGCAGTCGCCAGGGCGCCGCCATCTCCCGGCTGAGCATCGCGTCGGCTTCGTCGTCGCCAACGAACGTCTCGCCGGCCGGGTCCCAGCGGAGCGGGCGGCCCAGCCGGCGGGCGATGTTGCCCAGATGGCAGGCCGTGGCCGTGCGGTGCCCGGTCTCGGCGTCGCAGGTCAACCCATGGCGATCGCGCACGCACTGGAGCCACTGGCGCGTGTGGATCGGCGCGGCAGCGCCCCGAAACAGCGCCGGATCGTTGGCCGGAGCCCGCGCCCCCAGCTCGGGTGGATCGTACGTGGCCACGCCCTCGACCACGGTCACCGTGCCCTCGGCGCCGACGAAGACGGCCCCGCCCTGCGGGCCGTCGCCGAACCGGACCACGATCCCGTTCGGATAGGTGTACTCGAGCGGGCAGGTAAGCCCTTGGCCGATCGGCTTGATCTCGCTCGGGCCGCTTCGGTCCATGCCCAGGGCCCATTGCACCAGGTCGATTTCGTGCGTTCCCCACGAGGTCATCATCCCGCCGGACCAGGACGCAAAGGCCATCCAGCCGTATCCGCCGGGCTGGCGCGAGGCGTTGTAGATCTTCGCGTGGAAGGCACGCGGCTGGGCCGGGCCTTGCCACGTGGACCAATCGAGCCCCTCGGGCACGGGCTCGCCGGGCAGGTCGCAGTCGCGCGAGGTGCGGTTGTTGATCACGCGGACCTCGCGAATCGCGCCGATCCGCCCCGCGCGCACGAACTCGCAGGCCCGAATGGCCGCGGGGATCGACCGCTGCTGCGGCCCGACCTGGAACATCGTGTTGAACCGCGCCGCCGCGTCGACCATGGCCCGGCCCTCCCGCACCGTGAGCGACAGGGGCTTTTCGCAGAACACGTCGCGCCCCGCCCGGCAGGCGTCGATCGCCTGGATCGCGTGCCAGTGGTCGGGCGTGGCGATCACCACCGCGCCGACGTTCGGGTCGTCGAGCAGGGCTCGATGATCGGCGTAGGACGCCGCGCGGGTCGCCTCGGCGACCGGGCCCACGCGGCGGGCATCGACGTCGCACACGGCCGCGACCTCGGCATCGTCGGGCAGATGTTCGAGAATCTGCTTCCCGCGCGCTCCCAAGCCGACGAACCCCACACCGATCCGATCGTTGGCCCCCGAGACCCTTGCGGAAACGAACCAGGGAACGGCCACGCCCGCCGCGGCCGCCCTTGCCCCTTGGCCCAGGAAACGTCGTCGCGAGATCCGAGTCATGGCGATCCTCCCCGAAAGCTGGCTCCGATGACGGCGAGCGGCCCCGCCGGCAACGTGCGTCCACATCGCGGCAGTCTACCGCGCACCCGTTGCGGCGGCAAATGCGACGCGACGCGATGAATCCCGAGACCCGCTGGGTCGCACAATCGCAGCGCCGCCCCACCGCCCGGCGACGTTACTCCGGTTCCCACACGACCTCACCGCCGCCCTCCACGATGCGGCCGATGGGCCAGCAATCGAGCCCCGATCGGGCCAGTTGACCGCGGATGCTCTCGGCGAAAAAGTCGCCCACGACCAGCACCAAGCCGATGCCCATGTTGAACACGCGATGCATTTCGTCGTCGTCGATCTCGCCGAGGCGCGCGAGCCAGGCGAAGACGGGGGGCACGGGCCAACTGCCGCGCCGGATGACGGCGCGCACCGTCTTCGGAAGGATCCGCCGGAGGTTCTCGTGCAGTCCGCCGCCCGTGACGTGGGCGATGCCGTGCACCACGTTCTTGACCCGATAGTGCGCCAGCACGCGGCGCACCGGGCGGGCGTAGATCCGCGTGGGCTCGAGCAGGAGCTGCCCCACGGTGCGATCCGTGCCTTCGACGGGATGGTCGATCGACAGCCCGGCGATCTCGAAGACGACCTTGCGCGCCAGGCTGTATCCGTTCGAATGAAGCCCGGTCGAGGCCACGCCGAGCACCGCGTCGCCCGGGGCAATGGCGCGGCCGTCGATAAGGCCCCTGCGCTCGACCACGCCCACGCAGAATCCGGCCAAATCGTACGCGCCCGGCGGGAAGTCGCCCGGGTGAATGGCCGTCTCGCCGCCCAGCAGGGCGCAGTCGCACGCGACGCAGCCGGCCGCGATACCCTCGACGATTTGCTCCAAAAGCGGCGGGTCGTCGCGAGGCATGACCACGTAATCGAGAAAGAACAGGGGCTCGGCCCCGCAGCAGATCGCGTCGTTAACGCTCATGGCCACCAGGTCGATGCCGACCGTGTTGTGGACCCCCATCATCGAGGCGACCTTGAGCTTCGTGCCCACGCCGTCGGTGCACGAGACGAGCACGGGCTCGCGATAGTTGCGGGCGAACAGCGGGCTGGCGAAGTCGAGCTCGAAGAGCCCGGCGAACCCGCCCTCCAACTCGAGCACCCGAGGCGTGTACGTGCGGGAGACGAGTCGCGGCAGGCGCGACATCGCCTGTTGGTAGACGTCGAGATCGACGCCCGCGTCTTTGTAAGTCGCTTTCGCCATTGCGGTTAAAGGGTGTGAGAAGTCGATTTCGGCATGGGCCGGTTCCGAAGGTCCCGGTCATTCTAACGCCCGGCGACGGCATTGGAAAAGCCGGTCGAGGCAAAGATGCCTCCGGCCCGGCCGGCTCCCCCGCGCCCCAGAGCTTCGAAGATCGAGCATTGCCGACGGCGTTCGGGTCGCGGAGGTCCTGCCGGGAGCCGGCGATGCGCTCTCCGCGAACCTCCGGCGGGCCGCGGCGCGACTTGACGCGGCCGGCGCGGAACGCGAAGATAGCCGGTTCCTCGTCCCTTTGCAGCGGTCCCAGGCACGGCGTCCAGGAGAAGAAAAAGCATGTTCAACGGTATCTTCCAGGTTCCGCAGCCCGTCAACGAGCCCGTCCTGAACTACGCCCCGGGCAGCCCCGAGCGCGCCGAAGTGAAGGCCAAGCTCGACGAGATGCTCGGCCAGCAGGTCGACGTGCCCATGCTGATCGGCGGCGAGGAGGTTCGCAACGGCGCCCTGGCCGACATGGTCTGCCCCCACGACCACGGGCACGTCCTGGGACACTACCACCAGGGCAACGCGTTCTTCGTCGAGAAGGCGATCGAGGCGGCCAATCGAGCCAAGGCCGAGTGGGGCCGCATGCCCTGGGACTCGCGGGCCATCGTGTTCCTCAAGGCGGCCGAGCTGCTGGCGGGAAAATACCGCCAGACTCTCAACGCGGCCACGATGCTCAACATGAGCAAGACGCCCCATCAGGCCGAGATCGACTCGGCCTGCGAGCTGATCGATTTCTGGCGATTCAACCCCCACTTCATGCAAGAGGTCTACGGCGATCAGCCGCTCTCGACCCGGGGGGTCATGAACTACATGGAGCATCGTCCCCTGGACGGGTTCGTGCTGGCGATCACGCCGTTCAACTTCACGTCGATCGCGGGCAACCTGCCCACGGCGCCCGCCCTGATGGGCAATACCGTCGTCTGGAAACCCGCCTCTTCGGCCGTCCTGCCCGCCTACTTCATCATGCAAGTGCTTGCCGAGGCCGGCTTGCCCCCGGGAGTCATCAACATGGTGCCCGGCCCGGGACCGATCATCGGGCCGGCCGCCCTGTCGAACATCGGGCTGGGCGGCATTCATTTCACCGGCAGCACGCGGGTCTTCTCGACCATCTGGCTGGAAGTCGGTTCCGACATCCGCAAGTACGTCGCCTATCCGCGCATCGTCGGCGAGACGGGCGGCAAGGACTTCATCTTCGCTCACGCCAGCACCGACGTCGACGCCCTGGTGACCGGCCTGGTCCGCGGGGCCTTCGAGTACCAAGGGCAGAAATGCTCGGCCGCCAGCCGGGCGTACATCCCCGATTCGATCTGGCCGACGGTCAAGGAGCGTCTGCTGGCCGCGGTCGCCCAGATCAAGATGGGCGACGTCCGCGATTTCGGCAATTTCATGGGCGCCGTGATCGACCGCAACGCCTTCACCACGATCGGCGGATACATCGACTTCGCCGAAAGCAGCCCCGACCTGGAGATCCTCTGCGGCGGCGGGCGCGACGATTCGACCGGCTACTTCATCGAGCCCACCGTCGTGCTCTCGAAGGATCCCCAGTCGAAGCTCATGGTCGAGGAGATCTTCGGCCCGGTGCTGACCGTCTACGTCTATCCCGAGGGCGAATACGGGGAAACGCTCGCCCTGTGCGACCGCACGTCGCCCTACGCCCTGACCGGCGCGATCTTCGCGCTCGACCGCCGCGCGATCGTCCAGGCGATTCACGCCCTGCGCCACGCCGCCGGCAACTTCTACGTCAACGACAAACCCACCGGCGCCATCGTCGGCCAGCAGCCCTTCGGCGGCTCGCGCGCCTCGGGCACCAACGACAAGGCCGGGAGCTGGCTCAACCTCGAGCGCTGGGTCACCCCGCGAACCATCAAAGAGACCTTTCTCCCGCCCACCGATTTCCGCTACCCCTACATGGCCGACGAGTAGACGGGCCGCGGCGGGGAGGATGCGTCCCCCCCTCCCCGCGTCGTCCCGATGCATCTCACGTTTCCTGCGATAAGGAGTTCTATTTTCATGTCGGATCAGGTCGGCATCTCGAAGCTCGATGCCATTTTCCACCCCAAATCGGTTGCCGTGGTGGGGGCTTCTCGCCGCCCCGGCACGGTCGGCAACGACATCTTCCGCAACCTGCTGTACGCCGAGTTCAACGGGTCGGTCTACCCCGTCAACCCGAAGAGCACATCGGTCTTGGGAGTCCATGCCTACGCCCGCTTGGCCGACATCCCCGGCCCGGTCGACATGGCCGTGCTCATCGTGCCGGCCAGGGTCACTCTCGACGTCGTCGACGAAGCCATCCAGAAAGGCGTGAAAGCCCTCGTCGTGATCTCGGCAGGCTTCAAGGAGGTCGGCCCCGAGGGGGCCGAACTCGAAGGCCGGCTCCGCGACAAGGTTCGCGAGGCGGGCATTCCCCTGATCGGCCCCAACTGCCTGGGCGTGATCAACACCGACCCCGAGATCCGCATGAACGCGGCCTTCGGGCGCAAAATGCCCTCGGCGGGCAACCTGGCCTTCCTCTCGCAAAGCGGCGCCCTGTGCACGTCGGTGCTCGACTATGCCGAGGAACGCCAGATGGGCTTCAGCAAGTTCATCAGCTTCGGCAACAAGGCCGACGTGAACGAGATCGACCTGCTCGAATACCTCGCCAACGACGAGAGGACCTCGGTCATCGCCATGTACCTCGAGGACGTCACCAACGGCCGCCAGTTCATCGAGACGGTCCGCGACATCTTCTGGGAGACGGGTAAGCCCATGCTCTGCCTCAAGTCGGGCCGCTCGCCCGAGGGCGCCAAGGCCGTCAGCAGCCACACCGGCTCCCTGGCCGGCTCCGACTCGGTCTACGACGCGCTGTTGATCCAGAGCGGCGTGCAGCGGGTCGACACGATCGCCGAGCTGTTCGACTACGCCGCCCTGTACACCACGCAGCCCCTGCCGCGCGGCGGCCGCGTGGCCATCATCACGAACGCGGGCGGGCCCGGCATCATGGCCACCGACGCGGCCGTGCGCCACGGCCTGAAGCTCGCCGAACCCGGCGACCGGACCAAGGAAAGGCTCCGCGCGTCGCTTCCCCCCACGGCTTCGCTGCGCAACCCCATCGACGTCATCGGAGACGCCCGCTCCGAACGCTACAAGGCCGCCGTCCGTACGGTACTCGAGGACGCGAACGTCGACATGGGCATGGTCATCCTTACGCCCCAGTCGATGACCGACATCGAAGAGACCGCGGCCGTCGTGCCCGACGCCGTCGCCGGAATCGACAAGCCCGTCGTGTGCTCGTTCATGGGCGCCAAGGACGTGGCCCCCGGCGTGGCGATCCTTCGCCAGGCGGGCGTGCCCAACTATCCTTTCCCCGAAGACGGCATCAAGGCCCTGGCCGCCGCCGATCGCCTCGTCACCCTGCACGAAATTCCCCGGCGCGAGGCGGCCCTGTTCAACGATCTCGACGTCGAAAAGGCCGGCCGGATCATCGACGAGTTGATCGACGGCCACGGCGAGCGCTACCTCACCCAGGCCGAGTGCCGCCCGCTGTTGGCGTGCTACCGCCTGCCGCTGCTGAAAAGCGACGTCGCCGACAGCGAGGACGAGGCGGCCCGCATCGCCGACGCGTTCGCCACGCCCGTGGTCATGAAGGTCATGTCGGGCGACGTGGTGCACAAGTACGACGCCGGCGGCGTGCTTCTGAACGTCCACGGGCCCGAGGAGGCCCGCGCCGCCTACAAAAAGATCTTCACCAACGTCGAGAAGGCCGTGCCCGGCGCCCGGATCCAGGGCATCCTCGTCGAACAGATGGCCCCCAAGGGCGTCGAGGTGATCCTCGGCGCCAGCCGCGACCCGCGGTTCGGGCCGTTGATGATGTTCGGCCTGGGCGGCACCCTGGTCGAGGTGCTCAAGGACGTCTCCTTCCGGCTGGCCCCCATGTGGCGGATTTCGGCCGAGCGCATGGTCCATCAGATCCGCTCGTTCGAGGTGCTCGACGGATTCCGCGGCAACCCGCCGGCCGACATCGACGCGATCGTCGACACGCTTCTGCGCCTGTCGATGATGGTCTGCAATCATCCCGAGATCTCGGAACTCGACATCAACCCCCTGATCGTCCATGCGAAGGGCGAAGGCTGCTCGGTCGCCGACAGCCGCGTCATGCTGCGACGGGAGAAAACAGATCGTTGACTGACACGACGCGCGATGGCCCGTGGCGCCGGGGGCGGCACGTCCCCGAACGCCACCGCCGGCGCGGTTTTGCGGGCTTGCCGCGCCCTTCGTGCCTCAGGGCGCGCCACCCGCCCCGCGCCACGACGCCAGGTGCGCGGGCGTGGCCGCGGGGTTCGACCGCGGCGCGCGGCAGACCCCGCCGGGAAAGAGCCGCTCGCGCTCGGCCAGGTCGGCCGCGGCCGCGTGCTCGCTGAGCTGGTACACCTCGCAAAGCTCGATCCGGCTGCCGCGGTCGGGTCCGTAGGCCGCGATCAGATCCTGGCGAAAGCGCTCCGCCCGAGGCCGCACGTGCTTGGCGTACCAGGCGCGAACCCAGACGAGGCGTGCTTCGCCGTCCTCGGGAACCTGGTCCAGAATCCCCTCCTGGTACGGCAGCCACTCGAACACCTGGGTGGCGTGGCAGGCCAGCATGGCCACGATCGCGTCGATCTGATCGCTCACGTCGTACACCACGTCGGGCACGAGCGGGCAAGGCGTCGTGAACAGGTCGGCCATGTAGGCGATCACGGGATCCCGCGTCAGGGCCGGCACCTCGGGCAGGATGTTCGGCACGGTGACCAGGTAAGTCGCGTCGTGCACGAGTTGGCCCACGGCCCGATGGTCGGGATGGTAGTCGTTCGTCCGATGGGTCAGCACCAGGTCGGGATCGAATAGCCGGATCGCGCGGATGACGCGGCGCCGCAGCTCGAGCGTGGGCATCAACTCGCCGTCCCGCGCGTCCCACACGTCGTAGGCGGCCCCGATGACGCGGCCCGCGGCCGCCGCCTCGGCGCGGCGGAGCCGGATCATCTCGTCGACGGGGCGGCGAAAATGCCCCGACGCCCCGTCGGTCAGCGAGACCATCTTCACCGTATGGCCCAACCGGCGATACCGGGCGGCCAGCCCGCCCGCGTGGTACTCGGCATCGTCGGGATGGGCCCCCAGAATGAGCAGCTTCCGCGGCGTTTCGTTCATTCCACGTTCAGAATGCTCTTGGCCTTATACGATCCGTAGGCTTTCTCCATCAGCGCCATGACGTGCAGGGCGTTTTTCGCGTCGTTGATCTTCGGCGCGCGGCGGTTGAGGATGCAGTCGGCGAAGTACGAGCACTCGGCCGTGTAGGGGTTGATCTTATCGAAGGGAATCTTCTCGAACTTGCGGGCGACGTCCTTGTCCTGGGCGGCGTCGTAGGCGGCGTCGCCGAGGCCCAGGATGCCCTCCATCTTCCCGCCCGTGCTCTGCCCGATCGTCCCCTCGGTGAAGATCGCGCCGTGCGTGCCGTAGACTTCGAGCCGGGTGCGGCTGGCCTCGTCGGGGATGCAGAAGAAGCAGTCGACCGAGGCGTGGGCCCCCGACTTGAACTCCAGCAGGGTGGTCGAGGCGTCGTCCGACTTGTAGCCCTGGACGAGGTTGCCCGTCAGGGCCACGACGCGCCGGGCCGGGCCGGCAAAGAACTCCAACAGGTCGTACAGGTGGGTGGCCATGTCGATCAGCGCCCCGCCACCGCCCTGCTTCGGGTCTTGGCGCCAGGCGCCCTCCATCTTGGGATACCAGCAGGAGAGCTGGGCCCGCATGTACACGATCTTGCCCAGCCGGCCCTCGTCGATCAGCTCGCGGATCTTGGCGTGGGCGCCGTGGAACTTCATCATGTAGCCTTCCTGGAGGAAGACCTTGGCGGCCCGGCAGGCTTCGACGGCTTCCTGGGCCTGCTTGAGGTTGAGCGTGAGGGGCTTTTCGCACAGCACGTGCTTTCCCGCCGCGGCGGCCATCTTGATCTGCTTGGCGTGGCAATGGACCGGCGAGGCGATGTAGACCGCCTCAATGTCCGGGTCGGCCAGCAGGTCTTTCTCCTGGGTGTACGCCTTGGCGACCTGGAACTCGGCGGCGATCTCGTCGACGCCCACCGGGTCCATCACGGCCACCAGCCGGCAGTTCTTCGCCTTGAGCATGCCGGGGATCGTCTTGCGTCGGGCGATCCCGCCGGCGCCGATCACGCCGAAATTCACCTTGCCGTCTGCCATGGAAAGTCTCCTTGCTTGGAAGGGTTCAGGGTTCAGGGTTCAGAGCCGTGCGTCACGGGATAGGACTTTCCACGCTCGACACCCCACGGCTCGCACTGCGCGACCGCCGCGTCGGCCAGGCGTTCGGCGGCGCCGGGCCGGTAGAACGTGCTTCCGACGGTCGGCTCGTAGCCGCCCTGGGCGAACGACTCGCGCGTGGGAAGGTATCCGATCGCGTCGCCCGACAGGCCGGCCACGAGAGTGTGCGGCAGAGGCGAGCGGCGCTTGATCGCAAGGCCCGTTTCGCAGAAGTTCTCGCCGGGAAGCCCCACCACGGCCACGTCGCCCAGGCGGAGCACCGTGACTTCGACCTCGTCGGGCGCGTGCTGCCGGCGGTGCATCTCGAGCCGGACCTCGGCGAAATGGGCGTCGGGCAGGCCGTCGACTTGCCCGTGGGGCGGATGGGCCGCCGCCTCGCGGAGCACCTGTTCGGACCTCTGGCGTTCGGCCTCGCGGATGGCGATCCGCTCGAGCGTCACGCGTCGCGTCGCGACGGCGACCCGATCGGCCGGGCCGCCCACGGGCGATCGTTTGCGAATCGCCTCCTGGGCCGCGGCCGCGAGCATGTAGCCGACGCGCTGGGCCATCGGCCAGCCGCGCCCCTGCGCCGGCTCGCGGTAGTCGACGTGGTTCACATTGCCGCAGCAGCCGTTGAGGAACAGGCACGTGAAGTCTTCGCCGTTCATTCGGCCCAGGGCCTCGGCCAGATAGCCCGGATAGTCGGCCGAATAGAGCCAGTTGTCGCCGGCGAGGATCGCCGGGTGCAGCCCGAAGTGGACCACGGCGGCCACGGGCTTGCCCGCCCGCTCGACCGTCAGGCACGCGACCTGCGGATCGACCGGCCCCCAGGGCCCGTCGATCTCGGCCGGGTCGAAGCCCGGCGCGAGAGCTTCCCAGTTCATCTGGGTCGCGCCGTCCTTGCGGCGCAGACGCCGGTTGAACGACAGGCGGTCTTCCCGGGCGTATCCCACGGCCAAGGCGGCCTCGGCCCGATCGTCGTTGGCCCGGGCGACCGCGCCGGCCGCCCGGGTCAGCAGGGCCTCGATCCGCGGACGGTAGGGCTCGAAATCCAGCCCCAGCAGGAACCGGGGACAGGGGGCCGGCGCGCTGTGCGTGTGCGTGGCGTGGATCAGCACGTTCTCCGGCGGGACGTCGCACTGGCCGCCGATGACCCGGCGCATGAGGGCCACGTTCGCGCGGTCGAGCATGCACACGTCGACCGCCAGCAGAGCCGCCTTGCTGCCCCGGGCGTCCTCGAAGACCATCGCCTTGGCGCAGAGGGGATCGTGCATGCCCCGGGCGGCGTAGTCGTCGCGGAAGTTGCCCATCAGGGGCAACCCGGGCTCGGGCGTGAAGTCGACGGTGGAAATGCCGATGCGCATGCTCACGTTCGTCCGTGGGGCCGGCGTCGTCGTCTGTCCCGGCTTGGGAACGTGCTTCTTGAGAACTCTCCAGTCCACGAAAACGGGACAGGCACCTCCGCTGCGCTGCGGAGCCCGTCCCGTTTCCTCGAGGCACTTGCGCCTCTTCCCGCGAAGCAGTTCCAGGCAGGGCGTTGACGCGGGGTCGACGCTCTGGCGAGCCTACCCGAGTTTAACTGTACGCCTTGATCACCTTGACCAGGGCGCTGCCGATCTGCTTCATGTCCTCTTCCTCGAACGTGGGAAAGGCGAAGCAGGTGAACGTGTGGGTTTCGTGCCATCGGGCGTTGGGCACCTCGACGTTGCTGTAGTCGACGCTTGCCGGATCGGCGTACTCCTTCGAGGTGAAGGGGAAGCCCGACCTGCCGAACCCGTTCTTTTGCGTAAACGCCCGCTCGGTGTGGCACTGGGGCCAAAAGACCTTCCAGCACGGGGCGCCCTCGGCGCCGGCGGCGGCGACGAACTGCTGGATATCGCAGCTCATGCTCTCGATGTCGAGCGAAAAGGCGCACACGAACCAGCCGTTGCGGCGCTGGTCGGTGTCGATGGGCATGTACTTGATCTGCGGCAGCTCGCCGAGCATGTCCATGAGGATGTGGGCGTTGCGCCGGCGGCGGGGCATGTTCCAGTCGTCCATGCGGGCCAGCTCGGCCAGGCCGATCGCCGACTGCATCTCGGTCATGCGGTAGTTCCAGCCCACCCGGTTGTGGATGTAGGGCAGCTTCTGTTCGAGCTCGAGGAGGTTCAATCGCTCCTTGACGTCGTAGCCGTGGTCGCGGAAGCTGCGGGCCTCCCAGGCCAGGTCTTCGTTGTCGGTGGTGACCATGCCCCCTTCGCCGCCCGTGGTGAAGGTCTTGTTCTGGCAGAAGCTGCACCCGGCGATGTCGCTGAGCGTGCCGGTCTTCTTGCCCTGGTAGGCGCCGCCGAACGCCTCGGCGTTGTCCTCGACGACGAAGAGATTGTGCTTCTTGGCGAAGGCGTTGATCTGGTCCATGTCGCAGACGTTGCCGTACAGATGGACCGGCATGATCGCCTTGGTTCGCTCGGTGACGAGCTTCTCGGCCGACGCGATGCTGATGCAGTGGTCCTCGAGATTCACGTCGGCGAACCGCGGCACGGCCCCGGCCTGGACGATGGAAAAACTCGAGGCGATGAACGTGTAGCTGGGCACGATCACCTCGTCGCCCGGCCCGATGCCCAAGGCCGACAGGGCCACGTGCAAGGCCGCCGTGCCCGTGGCGACGCTGATGGCGAACTTGCTGCCCTGCCACCGGGCGAACTCCTTTTCGAATTCCATGCCCCGGGGGCCGGTCCAGTAGTTCACCTTGCCCGACCGGAGCACCTTCTCGACCTCTTGGATGCCTTCCTCGGCGAACTGGGGCCAGCCGACCAGCTTGTTCGTGACCGCCTTGGGGCCGCCGTCGATCGCCAGTTTCTGCGAAGTCACCGAATCGCTCATCACCGGGTCTCCATTCTGATAGTCTGCGGTAGGGGACATCCCGTGGAATGCAGGTTGGCTCGGCCCTCGGGGCCGCGCCGCTTGCCGCGGCGCCCCCCTTTGTACCGCAGGCGACCCGCCGATCCAAGCCCCCGCGGGCGGGTTTTGCCCGAATTGGGCACGTGGGAAGTTCCCGACGCGATCGACGCCTCGCGGCACGCTTGACGGGCGCCGCGGCGCGTGAGAATATGGCAGTCTCGCTCCGAAACGCCCAGTCGCGTGCCGCTGCATCAGGAGGAGCCTTTTCATGCGCGACGTTCGCATTGCCGCCGCCCAATTCGAGGCCCGCGACGCCGACAAGGAATACAATCTCCACCGCATCGAGGCCCTGGCCCGGCGGGCCGCGGCCGACGGGGCCGAGATCGTCAGCTTCCACGAGTGCTCGATCTCGGGTTACACGTTCCTCGCGGACCTCGAGCGCGACCAGATCGAGGCCCTCGCCGAGCCGGTCCCCGACGGCCCGAGCACCAGGCGGCTCGTCGAGATGGCCGCCGACTTGAACGTGGCCCTGCTGGCCGGGCTGGTCGAGACCGACGGCCGCGACCTTTACAACACCTACGTCGCCGTCGAGCCCCACGGCTTCGTGGCCAAACACCGCAAGCTGCACGCCTTCATCAGCCCGCACCTGGCCTGGGGCGACCGGATCGACGCGTTCGAGCTTTGCGGCATCCGCTCGAGCATCCTCACCTGTTACGACAACAACCTGGTCGAGAACCCGCGGATCGCGGCCCTCAAGGGGGCCGAGGTGATCTTCGCGCCGCACGTGACCTGCGGGCTCGACAGCCCCATGCCCGGCCGGGGCAAGATCGACCGCAAGCTGTGGGATAACCGCGACCGCGACCCCGTGGCGCTGCGCCAGGAGTTCCTGGGCCCCAAGGGCCGGGGCTGGCTGATGCGCTGGCTGCCCGCCCGGGCCTACGAAAACGGGGTCTACTACGTCTTCACCAACCCGATCGGCGTCGACCACGACACGATCAAGCCGGGCCTGGCCATGGTGCTCGACCCCTTCGGCGAGATCATCGCCGAGTCGAACGCCCTGGGCGACGACGTGGTGACGGCCCTGTGCACGCCCGAGAAGATCGACCTGGCCGGCGGGCGCCGCTACCTCCGCGCCCGCCGCCCCGACCTCTACGCCAAGCTGACCGAGCCCCTGCCCGAGGGCCAACAACCGGTCGTCCATCCGGGCTGGCGCCTCGCGAGAACACGGTAGGGGCCGCGTCCCATCCGGCCCGTACGCTGGGCCCAGCGCAGCGCCGGCCCACCATCCGGATTGCGCTCCCACCTCGTTCCCACGCTTCCACCCACCTCGTTCCCACGCTT
>Ga0334892_1000807_pt1 | contig 32784 bp, 31 predicted proteins | sample GraSluR3_MG_4_FD_207213 | JGI IMG/M metagenome (GOLD analysis project Ga0334892, IMG submission 207213) | Sludge microbial communities from methane-producing bioreactor in Wageningen University, Netherlands - Granular Sludge_15_04-R3 | ecosystem: Engineered > Bioreactor > Anaerobic >...
TTTCAGGTTTAACTATTGGAGCGTGTGAGAGTGAGATAGAGAAATATTTCTATTGCTAAGGAAATAATCAGGAGTATTTTATAGATGAAGTTGTCATACTGGATAACAACGAATAAGGAGAGGAAAATGAAGAGATTTAGTTTTATAATAACGCTTGTTGTTCTATTGATTGGTGCTTATACACTGATGGCTGCTGATATAATGGAGAAAGCGAAAGAAAATGCTCCAGAGAAACTATCAGAAGTCAGTGAAGCAGTTCAACCCCGTCTTCAGGGTCGTGAACTCGTTGAACTGGGAGAGCTCAAGACAGTATCTGGAGTACTGAAAACAGATGAAGAAGAATGGTTTCTTGAGACAGAAGAGGGTTTATATGAGATCCATTTTGGTGACCATAATTACAGAGAGAAGATCGGTTTGAAACCTGAGGCAGGCAAGAAGGCTGAGGTTATCGGTTTTGTTTATCAGCAAGAGGGTATAAAAGAGATTGATATTGCTGCCTGCAACATGAATTTTGAAGGGAAAGAATTCAGATTTCGAGAGCGAGATGGGACACCACTCTGGCAGGGCGAGGGAGCCTTACAGGAGCATCATCGTAGAATCGAATCTGAAAGGATGCGACAGAGGAAAAGAGACTGATAGCGATCGCTGAATCACATCTTATCTCATGATCCGATAAGGAGAGGAGAGACACAAAAAAAATTAAGGGCCAGAATTATTTACTGGCCCATTTTGTTGAAACGATACAATGAAACAGGATTTATATAAACTTGTTACGTGAGTATCTTAATCGGATTGTGGTTTTTCACCTGCTTTTTTTTCCAGACTTATTCTCGTGCGTGGTAGACATTGAGGGTATTCTTTCTGGATGAATTCGATCAATTTTTCCCTGATAAAAACTCTTAAGTCCCAGGCTTTGGGGGAACTGTCAGAACTCATCAGTGCCCTCAATTCCAGAACCTGTTCTCTGGCGTTCGTGACCTGCAAACCATTTACTTTTCCATCCCAGTTAGGATTGCTTTCCAGCAACTTGGTAAGCTCTTTTCTGAGTGGTTCAATCGGCATCGTGTAATCGGTGTAGATAAAGACCGTTCCGAGAATGTCGGCAGTGGTTCTCGTCCAGTTCTGAAAAGTTCTTTCCAGGAAATAGGTTGATGGGACGATCAGTCGGCGTTTATCCCAGATCCTGACGACGACGTAGGTCAGGTTGATTTCTTCGATCCAGCCCCATTCGTTTTCGACGATGACCACATCATCGAGCCTGATAGGCTGGGTTATTGCAATATGCAGTCCTGCCAGGATCGAGCCCAGAGCCTTCTGGGCGGAGAGGCCTATAATCAAACCGGCAATACCAGCAGAGGCGAACAGGCTTACACCGATACTTCTGACCGATTCGAAGAGCATCAGGGTAGTAGCTACGGCAATAATTATGACGATGAAGATTATGATCTTCTCAATGATGTTGTATTGGGTATAGACTTTACGGGCCTGGAGATTATCTGCAGCTCCGACATCATACTTTTTGAAGAGGTTGTTCTTGATGGTGTTAACAAAAGCGATAATAATCCAGGCTATTCCTGCAATGAGCAGGATCGTGCCAATAGTATGAAAAATTTGCAGAAGGTTTTCCGGAAAGGAAGTGATCATTGCAGCAATATAGCGTAAGAATATAGCAAGCAGAAGAATTAGAGCCGGTTTATAGAATTTTTTGAGATAAATATGTGGTATCATCTGGACTCCCTGAAAATATCAGTTTCTGTTCAGTTGTTTTAACAAGTAAAGTGCATCTTCCTGAGTTTTTAACATGTATCTGGCTTCAGTGTAGATCTTACCGACCTTTAGTGTATAGGCATTTTTCGGAAGTGTGGGAAAGAGAACTTCATCGGACCAGTCATCTCCGATTACCAGGATGAAATCGTATTTCTTTCTGTCCAACCAGCGCATTACCAGTTCACTCTTATCGATACCGGAATGATAAACCTCTATAACTCTGTTCCCGTGATATACCTGAATGTTCATATTGAGTGTAATTGAAAGGAGGTTATCTACCAATTCCTTGGCGATATATGAGGCCTGTTCGATATCTGCTTTGTGATAATACCAGGAGAGTGAGAGTTCTTTCTCTTCTATTACCGAACCGGGTAGCCGGTCGGTATAAACCTCGAAAACCGGCAGGAGTTCATCTTTCCATTCGGTGGAGAGTGGTTTTAAAAGTTGCCATTTCCTGCTACCGGCATCTTTGATCCAGGTTCCATGCTCAGCGGTTAGATTGAGTTTCAGTTTCGAGAACCATTTATCGAGATAGCTCTTGCTTCGGCCACTGTTGATAACAATATCAGCTTTTCTTTTCATTACCAGCTCTTTCAACAACTTCAGTAATTGAGGAGAGGGTGTGGAACGCCGAAAATCTTTGTCAAAGGGGATCAGAATTCCATCATAATTCACAACGATAATCTTATTCACGGCTTTTCTGAACTTCCTGATAATACCGGCTCTGGCTTGTGGCGTAAATCTCTTTCCAGCGTAGGATGTGGATGAAATCTGATGTATTTCATTTAACCTTTCGACAAAATCATCTGCCCAGCGGGTAACATTGTAGCGTTTCAAGCGCTTCTGCATTATCGTGTTGTATCTGATCTGGTTCTTAACAGGAACGGTGAGAGCTTCTGCAATAGCATCAGCTATTTCATCGATGTTGTTGGGATTTATGATAATGCTTTCACTTAACTCCTTGGCTGCTCCGGTAAATTCACTCAGGATAAGCACCCCTTTTTTATCGGTAAGAGAGGCGACATATTCTTTCGCTACGAGATTCATACCGTCACGAAGTGGAGTTAGTAGAGAGACATTACTCATCCTGTATTGGGCGATCAACTCTTTGTGGGGTAACGAGGTATATTGATAAATGACCGGAGTCCAGTCTATACTCCCATAATCTCCGTTGATTCTGCCAACCAGTGTATCGAGATTGGACTTGATCTCCTGGTAAGATTCAACACCAGTCCGGGAGGGAACGACTATCATATTCATATAGACCTTTTTATGCCATTGCGGATATTTTTTCAAGAAGAGTTCGAAACCTTCCAAACGATTGACAATCCCCTTCGAATAATCAAGGCGGTCGACAGAGAGAATAACTTTCAACTCCTTTCCCTTAGGCTTTGTAGAGCGGAATGGAGCTACATTCATCCCGTTGAATTTTTCGTAATCGATACCCATGGGGAAGGTACTGACCTTTACTATTCTGTTATGAAAGGCAATTTCACCCATATGGTTTTCGATTCCGAGGATTCGGAGGACACAACGGAGAAAATACTGTGTATAATCGTGAGTATGAAAGCCGATAAGGTCTGCTCCGAGCAATCCCTTCAAGATCTCTGCTTTCGGTTCTTTCTGGAGAGTTCTGTAAACTTCGAAGGATGGGAAGGGAATATGCAGAAAAAAACCGATGGGATTGGAGATCTTCTCACGCAGCAGAGCAGGAAGCAGCATCAGATGATAATCGTGAACCCAGATGATATCATCCGGCTTGATAGTTTTCAACAGTTCATCACAGAATATCTCATTCATTTTTCTGTAGAGACGCCAGTATTCCATATCGAAACGGGCGAAATTGAGAAAGTAATGGAACAGAGGCCAGATTGTCTTGTTACAGAAACCGAGATAAACTTTATCCATCAATTCCTGCGAGAAAAAGACCGGTGCCGCCTTGAAAACAGTTTTGATCTTTTTGCGGATCAAATCTTCATCATTTTTTTCTATCGACATTCCTGGCCAGCCCATCCAGATGAAGTCATCGATCTCCGACTGTGAGCTGTTCAGGCTTTTAAGATAATCACTCAAACCGGAAACCAGGCCACCGGCACTCTTTGTGAGCTTGTATTTCCCCTCTTTTTTGCTGACTGCAACCGGCAAGCGGTTGGAAACAATCAGAAGTCTCATTTTGTTACCCCCTATAGTTCAAACTCTTTGGTATCGTTCTTCTTGAAGAGATATGTTTTATCTCTAAAACCTATAGTAACGGGATCGGCCCATCCTTTATCGAATCTGATCCTTAATTTCTGATGATCTATTTCCAGACATATCCAGTGTCCGCGGAAGCGGACGTGAAATTTCATCGACTGGATATCTTTGGGCAGACTGGGATTCAGCCAGAGAACATTGTCTCTGATATCGAGTCCGGAATAGCATCGCTGGATGAGATCCATCGTTCCCGCCATAGCTCCGAGGTGAATTCCTTCGTGAGTCGTTCCACCCTGAACATCCTTGAAGTCACTCATCAATGCTTTCTTGAAACTCTTCCAGGATAATTCTCTGTGTGACCGAGCATAGACCCAGGCATGTATTACCTGACTGAGCGTAGAGCCGTGCGCAGTTCGCTTTTCGTAATATCGAATATTTCTGGGGATACTCTCAGGGTCGAAATCGTAATTAAGCTTTTTGAACAATTTCTCCAGTTCTGTCGATGAGAAGATATAGAAGAGCATCAGAACATCAGCCTGTTTGCTCGCCTTGTAGCGGTTTGGCGAGTCGTTTTCGCTCTCGAGGATGCGATCAAGACGTAAGTGTTCACCATATTTCTCCCGATAGTATTCCCAATCGAGTTCTTCGAGTTGCTCGAAACCTTCAAACTGCATAATAATATCTCCATCATGAAAGGGAACATACATCTTGCGGGTGATCTCTTTCCATAATTCGATATCGTCTTCAGTGAATCCGATTTTCTCTTCCAGATCTATCCAGGTAGCTTTATCCAGAACCTGCAATAGTTCAAGAGCACGCTGAATAACCCAGACAGCCATAATATTGGTATAGGCATTGTTATTCAAACCGGGTTCATCCGAATCAGGATAGTGAGTGTGATACTCGTCAGGCCCCATTACTCTATGGATTTCATAGCGTCCTCGTTCGGAGTTGTAATTAGCAATGGAAGACCAGAAGAGGGCTGTGGCAATTATTATCTCGGCGCCGTGAGCAACCAGAAAGTCGATATCTCCGGTACTCTGGTAATAATGCCAGACATTGAGCGGGACGGCAGAATTGATATGATACTGGAGATGTGATACATCCGGCAACCAGCGGCCCGACTTAGGGTTTAGATGTAGTTTCTGAGTCTCTTCACGACCGTTACTGCCACTCTGCCAGGGAAACAGAGCTCCTCGACAACCGATCTCCCTGGCTGCTTCATAAGCTTCTGGCAATCTTCTGTAGCGATACATCAAGAGAGATTTAGCCAGTTCCGGATGATGAAGGTTGATAAAGGGGAGGATATAGATCTCGTCCCAGAATATATGGCCGCGATATGCCTCACCGTGCCATCCTCGGGCAGGAATACCGATATCATAACCGATACTGTTTTTGGATACCGTCTGATAGAGATGAAAGATATGTAACCTCAGGATTACCTGATCCTCAAAATGCGAGTTTAGATCTATATCGGCATATTCCCAGTATTGTGACCAGGAGAGTATGTGTTTGGTCAGGAGAAATGGGAAACACTTAATCCGCTGGATTTTCGTCTTTGCTTCTGTCAGTGGATCGCTTATTGCAAAATCTCTCGAGGTAAAAAGTGAGACCAGTTTTTCGATCTTAATCGACTCTTTTTCCTTACATTTAATCTTGATATCACCGGCAATAAATCCTTTCTTTCTAATAACTTTCTGCTGAAGTTCAAGTGCATCTCCATTCTTATAGACCTGTAATCTGGCCGCCTGAGCGATTAGAATCTTTGACTGTCTCGTGCGGCTGAGCAGGAAAATATTCTGGTCAGCAAAAGAATCTCTTTCCAGGACCTCGATATGATCCTGGTTTAATTGCCGGTATCTGGCGACATTGTTATTGATGATATTACCGTCTATTCCCGAACGAACCGTAATAGTACCTGACCAGTTTTCCGGCGTTAGAGTCCATTCTATTGCTCCAACGTGATAATCGTGCATACTGACGATCCGATAGCTTACCAGCGTAGTTATTCTCTTCTTGTCATCCCGGAATCTGATCCTACGTTCCAGAAGACCTTCTCTTAAATGAAGGTTCGTTTTGTATTCCAGTATCTCAACGTTAGATAGATCCAGCCATTTTCCGTCGCCGATCCTGAAAGTCAGATAGAGCCAGTTCGGCCAGTTCACGAGATCTTCATTCTCTATCTCTTTATCCTTTATGATTGATTTAAGGCGATTATAACCACCGGCAAGATAGGTTCCCGGATAGTTGTAATCGTTATCTCTGGCAAATTCAAGAGCTGCTCTGGTGCAGAAATAGCCGTTTCCTAACGTACATAATGCTTCCTGTAAAGGATGGTCTTTCGGATCCCATTTATTGTATTCTACAATCCAATCATCTTTCATAAACTTCTCATCACCTCTCTTTTTGCTTCTGTTTCTTCATTATCTCTTCGAAGAATTCCTTCACCTGGAAAACATTCTTCAGTGAATAATGTGCATCAGTCTCCTGTCCATGAGTACCGACGAGGATTCCGAGTCCGTCATCCTTTAAGGTGCGAAAGGCATCCTCATCAGTAATGTCATCACCAATAAAGATTGGCAGATATCTATCTCTGTTATCGAGCCCGAGAGCATCTAAAATCCAGAGAACAGCCTTTCCTTTATGCCAGTCTATATCCGGTTTTACTTCGACCACCTTCTTACCTTCACCCTGCTTGAATCCATCATATTTTTCGAGCATTCTCTTAACCGTATCGTAAACGATAGAAACATCTGATTCCCGGGCATTACGGTAGTGGACCGCTATAGCATATCTTTTTCGTTCTACCTGAACACCTTCAGTTTTCCCGGAAAACTCTTTCTCGAGTTCCTTCTCAATTTTATCGAGTTCTGAGATAATCTCTTCTCCTTTTTCATGTTCCTTGAACAATCCGCCAGGCCCGGAGATACTATAGCCGTGGCTTCCGGCATAGATCAGGTTGTCAAGCTGAATGAAATCCTTTACATCCTGAGTGTCCCTGCCTGTGATAATGGCTACTGTAAAAGCATCTGCTACCTGCCGGAGTGTATCTCTCATCTCTTCTGAGATGACAGCATCTTCCGGCCTGCTGACGATTGGAGTAAGAGTCCCGTCATAATCCAGAAAGAATAGAGGTTCTCTCTCCTCTAATTTCTTCCAGATAGTCGAATTCTGACCGAATACGAGTGGTCTGGGGAGGTTAAAATATTCCTCTATTACCTGATTCTCAAAGAGGCGCAAATCTTTGAAACTGTCTATGATAATGTCGGCTCCATTGGCCAGCAAAGCCTCTCCATTATCAAATCTGTTTACCCCGACTACTAAGCCGAAATGACTCTTCTGGCCGGCCTGAACTCCCGATATAGCATCTTCGAAAACTACCGAGTTCTCTGGTGGAATATTGAGGTCTCTGGCTGCTTCCAGAAATATATCGGGATCTGGTTTCCCTTTTAAACCTCGTTCCGCAGAAACCTCTCCGTCAATCCTGACATCGAACAGACTTGCTATATTCACCTTTTCGATGATCGTGCGACAATTCTTGCTCGAGGATACAATTGCTGTCTTGAGACCACGCTTACGCCACTCCTTCAACTTCTTGATGGCCGGCTCGTAAGTCTCCACTCCATCTCTCTGAATATTCTTCTGTAGCAGGACATTCTTATGATTACCCAGACCACAGATTGTCAACTTATCAGGTGGGTCCTGAGGAGTGCCGTAAGGGAGTTCTATTCCCCGCGACTTTAAAAAGCTTTTAACCCCTTCATAACGTGGTTTCCCGTCAACATAGACAACGTAATCCTCGTCATTCATAGGTCTCTGTTTGGGATGGTGTTCCTGAAAAAAGGCGTCAAACATCTCTTTCCAGGTCGATTTATGAAGCTGTTGAGTCTGAGTCAATACTCCATCCAAATCAAAGATCAGTGCTCTAATTCTCTTATCCAGTGATTCATTGTTTTGATTACTCATAACTGTTCTGCTCGACACAATGTTCGGTGTCTTACTTTTCCTCCTGTATATTCTTTCTTTATTGTTCATCAGTAACTTAACTCATTATTTTCAACTCGATTAAATCTATCTTATTACACCTTTCAGAGAGTGATGTCAAGAATAATTCTGTCAACAAGGACGGTTCTGTCTGGATTGGGGTAAAGCGATAGAGACCTGTCGATAGGCTGGTTAGAGATTACAGAAGTGTTTATCAGAAATTGAGATGAGTGAGTTTAATCTTTTTCTTTGAAGAGTGCTCTGACGAGTGATACTAATCCCTGGATGAGAAATATACCTGCGATCCAGTAGTAGAGGAATCTCGGCTGGGTAAGGACGAGAATCCCGACCAGCAGATAGGCAAGGCCGGTAAATAGATAGCTGATTCGTTCATTAATTTTCATTTTTATTACCTCCTTTGAAAGTAATAAACTGGGCGAGATATTCGATACCCTGAATGAAGAAGATCAAAGATACCCAGTATCTGAGGGTCTGGGGATAGTAAAAGACCAGAACAGCTACACAAATATAGAGTAATCCGGTAAATATCAGCCCTGTTTTTCTTGTCTTACCGGTAACATTACTTATGTTATCTGCCATGTTGAGAAAAGTATCGTGTTTGATTACTGTCCGCCAGAGAAATGATTGTGTCTTCGATCTGACGACATTGTTTCGGACGCTAATCCAGAAATCGTGGAAGAAGACGATATTGAGAAAAACACCGGCAAGAAAGAGAGTCAGAAAATATGATAACTGGCTGTAATAATCTCCCCAGGTCAGAAGGAGTCCTATCTCATCGAAGAAGAACCCGAGTCCGACCCCGTACATTATAGCGAGATATTTTCTGGACAGTATATCTGTTCCAACAAGAGAGAGCCATCCAGCCAGAGCGATCAGGGCTATGCCAATATAGAAATGATGAATGTGATAGCCGAAGAGGATGATATTTTGACCAATATAGAAATCTATACCCGGTAGCTCACCCATCTTGGCAGCCTGGGCAAATTCCGATTCTGCAGCTCCGGCAATGAAAACACTCAGGCGGATGAAGATGAAGCCTGCCAGGTAGGAAAGGGTGATTATAAACGGTATCTCTTTTGATTTATCTACCATAAGACTATCAATTAACCTGAACCTTTTTCCAGCTCCCCCGTTTATAGATGATCAAGGCGAGTGTTGCAGCCATAATGTTGCTGAAGAGCATCGACCACCAGAGAGCATCGAATGGGTTAGCAGCCAGAGGCCTGGAAACAAAATGGAGAAGGTCTTCGATTATGGAGATCTGTAGAAACGAGATTTCTGTCAGCTTTCCGGAAAGTATAAAGACAAGAGGAACCCGGAAAACCCATAATCTGGAAATATTGAACATCATAGCCGATACCGTCTGGCCGGATCCGTTGAAAACTCCCATCATGACGAACAGGATACCGAAAAATACTGCCGAAACGGCTACTATTTTGAACATTCGGCTACCGACTTCAATGACTTCCGGATCGTTTATGAAGAATTTCGTTAATTCAGCGCCGAAAAGGTACATCACTGCCCCGCCACTAGCCATAATGATCAGAACCAGGACAACCGTATGCCGAATACTTCTGTAAACCCTTTTGATGTTATTAGCTCCCAGATTCTGCCCTACAACTGCGGCCAGTCCGTGACTGAGGCCCATTGCCGGCATCATAAAAAGGCTTACCATTCTGTTGCCGATGGCATTAATACTGATAATAACCGTGCCGAACGAATTAACGAAACCCTGCAGGACCAGGAAGCCGACACTGATGGTTGATTGGGAGATCGACGCGGGGATTCCGATCTTCAAGATCGTCCTGATTTTGCTGATATCAGGCTTCAGTTCAGCTCTTGTCGGGATCAGATTGGGTGTCTTCTTTCTGAAGTATATGATACAGAGTATAGCAGTCAGCAGCCGGCATAAGAATGTTGCATAAGCAGCACCCATTGTTTCGAAGCGGGGGAATATCCACCAGCCAAAGATGAGAAAGGGGTCTAAAATAACGTTAAGGGTCAATGTTACCAGCTGAATTTTCATCGGGGTAACTGTATCACCCAGAGCGTGGTTAAAGTTCTGATATCCGAGGAAGAAAAACATAAAGAAGATACTCATAATTGTAACTCGCATATAGCTCTTAGCGAGATCAATAACTTCAGGCGGAGTTTGCAGAAGTTCCAGAAAGTAACCGAGTGTTGATAGACTGATAACGATAAAGAGAAGTGCGATAATCAAAAATACGAGCATGAACTGACCGGTAAACTCTCTGATCTTATGGTAGTCTCTACTGCCACGAAGACGGGAAATGACGGCGACAGCTGAAACTCCGAGCCCCATACCGAACGAGGCGAAGAAAAAGATAAGTGGAAAAGCTATACCGGCAATGGAGACTGCATTTCTTGCACCATCTCCCAGTTTACCCAGCCAGAAAGTATCAGCCAGATTGTAGAAGGTCTGCATGAAATTCGAGATCATTATAGGCAGAGATAACCTGATCAGGTTCTTAATATGACTTCCCTGCGTCAGATCAAGGCCGGTACTGATTTCCTCCATTATCATTCCTCTATTATTCTTTTAAGAAAACAAATATTTGTCTGCCTCATTTCTGTCAAAGAGTAATCGTTAAGGAGAAAGTGCATGTAGATGTTTCAATCAACTACCTTTCAGACATATAGAAATGCTTAGAGAATATCTGATCTATCAGGGTTGATATCAGGGACGCTTACAGATGAGAGTTATTGATCTCTGATTTTAACATTCTCCAGTTTTTTCTTCAGTTCTTTACGCACGAGATTGGTGATGTAGAGTGTTACAGTAAGAGTAAGCAGAAAACCGAGAATATAAAATAACCAGTTGCGGTATGAGTAGGCGAAATACGGTTTATCAGTTACTTGAGCCAGGTTGCTGGCAAGTGATCCTGCATAGACATATATTAGAGTCATCGGTAACATCCCTATCCATGAGGCTAAGATGTAATGGTGTATTTTTATCCGGGTCAATCCGAAGATGAAATGGAGAATATTATAGGGAATAATGGGGGAGAGTCTTATCAACCCTACTACCTGCCAACCTTCTTTAGCGATAGCCTCGTCAATTATTCTGAACTTCGGGTGTTTCTCAATCTGACCTTCTATCCAGTCTCTGGCCAGATAACGGGCAATGAGAAAAGCTGCAGTCGCACCAACCGTCGAAGAGATGGAGACAATTATTATACCTCTGCCCAACCCGAAGATAAACCCACCTGCCAGAGCCATTATGGAGGCGGGAATTGCAATGATACTCCCTATCAGGTGTAAAGCAGCAAAAAGAAGAATACCCCACCAGCCACCATTCTCTATCCATTCTGCTGAACTGTATAACCTGGCGGGCAAATTAAGGTAAATACCAATGATTATAAGGAGTATAACAGTGACGAATAACAGGATTGCCGTAAAGGTTGATTTGTTATTCTGCTCCTTGCGTTTCTGCATTTTTCGCTCTTAAATTTTTCCTATCGATACATCTGGGGTTGGTATCGTTCATAGAATGCCAGGATGACTTCTATCAAATCGCTGTTCAACCTGCTAAGGACTTCATCAAGTATTTTTGGTTCAAGTGGTCCGTAATAAGCTTCTGCTATTCCACCAGTAATGCAGGCCAGAGTATCACTATCCCCACCAAGAGAGACAGCATTGCGAACCGCATCTTCATAAGAATCAGATTCCAGAAAGGAGATAATCGCTTCGGGAACCGTTCCCTGGCACGATACATCGAAGCTATAGCTCTTTCTGATCTCATCAAGAGTTCTGTCCAGATTATAGCTGAATCGGGTGGCTATCTCTTTTCTTAGCTTATCCCTGTCGTGAGTGCTTCTGGCAAGATAAAGACTTAGAGCAGTAGCCTGGGCCCCTTTTATTGCTTCCGGATGATTATGTGAAATCCTGGCTGACCTGGCCGCTTCGATCATTATCTTTTCCGGATCGTTAAAAGCCCAGCCTACAGGACTGACCCGCATTGCGGAACCGTTACCCCAGCTGTTGTAGGGAAGAGGGTTGTCGCACGCTAACCAGTGCAAGAAAGAACCACCATAACCTGCATCAGGGTACTGTCTGCCCAATTCATGAACCGAATGCAAGTAATTCCCATCTTCCAAAATCGCTCTGGCAACAGCAACAGTCAGAACCGTATCGTCAGTAAAACGGCTCTTTGGAGAAAAAAGCGGAAATTTCTTACTCTTGATCTGGTTGTGTTCATACACCGAACCGATTATATCTCCTGCTATTGCACCAAGCATAAGGTGTCCCCCTGTATTTTCAGAATTCATCACTAACATATATAAATTCTTCAGGCTCATCCTGTCAAGATTACTATTACCTGAAGTTGTATAATAGCTCTGATTATTAAAAATAAAATTCCAGGCGGCTATTTAGCTTGACATCTCTGAGGTGAAAGTGATACTTTTTTTTAATAAAATACCAGAGGAGAGAAGATGAAGTATTTGGAATTAGCACTGGAGAAAGCTCTATCTCTGGGTGCCGAATATGCCGATATCCGGATTCAGAGAACTCAACGTGAACTCATATACCTCCGTAATCTCAGCATGAAGAATACATCGATGCAGGAAGTGTATGGTTACGGTATCCGTATTTTCAAGAATGGTGCCTGGGGTTTTGCCCACAGTAATGAATTTAGTGAAGATTCAGTAATCAAAACGGTCAAGCGGGCATTCGGTCTGGCTGAGCAGTCAGGCCGCCTTAAACATGCTGATGGTCTGAAATTGGCTCATGAAAGGGGATATATCGACTCTTATCAGACACCCTGTTATATAGATCCCTTCTCCGTTTCTCTATCAGAGAAGGTGGAACTAATGCTGGAGATCAATAAAACAATGCTCGGATATAATGAGATCAAGCAGGCAATGTTTGTTCTGGAGACCAGTAAAAATGAGAAACTCTTCGGATCCACACTTGGAACGAGACTCGATATAAGTACTGTCTATATCGACCCGACATTTCAGGCTACAGCAGTTACAGCTAAAGACAGCCAGTCTCGAAGCTTCCGTGAAGGTGGGGTAGCCAGCGGTTGGGAGTATATAGATAATCTCGACCTGGAAGAGAAGGCTGAAAAAGTAGCCGAAGAGGCAATAATGAAGGTGAAAGCAGACAGTCTAGGGTCAGAAGAACGGCGAACACTCATTCTCGATCCTATTCATATGTCATTGACCATGCATGAATCTGTAGGCCATCCGACAGAATTAGATCGAGTTCTCGGCTGGGAGGCAGATTTTGCAGGAATCAGTTTCGCTACTCCCGAGAAACTTGGGAATTACCGATACGGAAGCAATCTTGTTAATTTCGTTGCCGATAATACACTGGAGGGAGGATTAGCAACTGCAGGATACGATGACGATGGTGTTCCCAACCAGAAATGGTATCTGATCAAAGAGGGGATTTTGCAAGAATACGGAACAACCCGCGACACAGCACCTCTGATCGGCTTAGAGATGAGCCGTGGCTGTAACAGGGCAACACATTACTTTGACTTCCCTATCAACCGTATTCCCAATCTCTATCTGGAACCGGGGGAGAAGGAACTCTCACCCAATGATCTGATTGCTGATACAGAAGATGCGATATATATCGAAGGACAGGGGACATTCTCGATAGATCAGCACCGGGTAAATTTCCAATTTGGTGGTGATATGTTCTGGGAGATAAAAAATGGGAAAAAGATCCGTCCTCTGAAAAAGATAATTTATAAATCGAACAATCCGGAGTTCTGGAATAGTGTTGATGCTATCTGTGATGAACGTTTCTTCCGAACATTCGGAGTGACTAACTGTGGTAAAGGGCAACCAGGTCAGAGAGGAATAATGACGCATGGGGGTGCAACAGCCCGTTTCCGTAATATCAGGGTAGGAGGTTCACAATGAAAGAGGAGATGAAAAAGACAGCAGAATTGATCCAGAAACAGTGCCAGGCAGATGATTTTACCCTACAGATCTACAGAACTGACGATTTAAGAACTCGCTTTGCCCAGAATGCCGTGACTCAACATATCAACGGAGCGAATATAACCATTCGGCTCGATGTAAGCTTCGATAACAAAACCGGTACCGCATCGACCAATCAGACAGATGATGACAGTCTGAAAAACCTGGTTAAGAAAGCGGAGAATATTGCTCGACTTAATAAACCCGATCCCGAATTTGTCCCCTCTGAAAACGCTCATGAATTACGTGAACCGATCAATCCACACAGAGCTACTACTGAGTTACAGGTAGAGAAGATAGTCGATGATATAGTTGAATGTATCAGAAATGCTGAGGGCAGGGATGCCAGAGTCTCGGGAATATCGGAAAAGAATGTCACCAAATACTTTATGCAGACCGGTAACGGTTTCGAAGGTTATGATGAATCTGCCTCCTTCTCCCATTCCATGACGATGAAAAAGGGTGGAGTCGAGACTAAGGTATATCGTGCTCTTTCCGACTATGCCGAATTCTCTATAGATGAGATGATCAGCCAATTGAACAGCCAGTTTGATTCTTTACAGGAACCACAGCCTGGCCAGATTGGAAGAATACCGGTAATATTAAGGCCTCAAGCTGTTCTAAGCTGGTTCTTATACCTCTTCTGGATCTTTCGACTGAGAGAGGCTGATGAAGGAATGACTCCTTTTACTGATCAGATCGGTAAGGAATTCTTTGGTAAAGATTTTTCGATACATTCTACCATTAACGATCCTAAAATAGAAACTCCTGTTTTTACACCTGATGGTTTACCGACCGAGAACATAGACTGGATAGTAAATGGAGTAATAAAAAAAATGCAGGTTGATCGATATTATGCCCGAAAGAAGGAAATCAAACCTGCGATGCTTTTCAATATGGTTATCGATGGAGGAGATGCCACAGAAGAGAATATGATGAAACAGGTCGAGCGTGGTGTCATTGTCAATAACCTCTGGTATATTCGTCCTGTAGATACAAAGTCAGGTGAATGGACAGGCCTGACCCGTGATGGTGTTCTTTATTTCGAGAATGGAGAAATCCAGCATTCCCTGACCAATTTCCGCTGGAATGAGGTTTTACACGATGTAACAAAAAGGATTCTCGCCCTCGGTCCTCCGGTTCAACTCCGTCCAGAGATAGTTGTGCCAACAATGCTGATTGATGATTTCAATTTCGTTGATGTAACTACATTCTAACTGGATAGAATATAATCAGCAAATAATAGCTTAAGATTGATTCAAATAGGGGAGGGGCTCGAACCTCTCCCTGTCTTTAACAACCTGAATCATCAGATGTAATAAGACTTCTTTAAACAGGATCTGAGAACAAAGATGAAAAGTTATCCCCAATTATTCAATATCGATAAAAATTATACCGCAATTAATCATGGCAGCTTTGGAGCTTGTACCAGAGAGGTTCTTAACTATCATATTGCTCTACAGAAGAGAATGGAAAGTTTGACTACTAGATTCTTCAGTCTGGAGTTGAAACCGCTACTGACTGAATCTCTGCAATATCTTGCTGGCTTCATCAATGCTCCTGTCGATAATCTGGTGTTCATCAGAAACGCTACTACTGCCGCCAATGCAGTTATTAACTCGCTCACTTTCCGGCCAGGTGATGAGATTGTTACCAATAATCTGATCTATGAATCCTGCCGCCATCTTCTTAATCATCTTGCTGTTGATAAAGGTGTAGTTCTTCGTATTGCTAAAATTCCCTTTCCCGCCTGTAAGAGCGAGGAAATTGTTGCAAAACATATGGAACTGGTGAACAACAAAACCAGACTTGTCTTTATCGATCATATTACCAGTGAAACGGCAACTATTCTCCCGGTAGAAAAGATCAGTAGAGAACTAAAAGCTTATGGTATACCGATCTTTATTGATGGGGCACATGCTCCTGGAATGATTCCTCTCGACCTGAATATAATTGCTCCCGACTACTATACCGGGAACTGTCATAAATGGCTCTCATCTCCCAAAGGAGCAGCTTTCCTGTATGTTGATCCTGCCAGACAGGAGAATATGATACCGTCGATAATAAGTAACTTCTTCCGCAAAGGAGATAATGTCAGAGAAAAGTTCTATAACTCTTTCTTCTGGTCAGGGACCGCTATTGACTATCTGTCATGCTGTGCTGTCAAACCTGCTATAAAGCATCTGGCAGAGAGTGTAGAGGGCGGGTGGCCGGAGATAATGAAACGGAATCATGAATTGGTTATTAAAGGGAGAGATATTCTCAGAGAGATGCTTGACCTCGAGATATTTACTCCTGAAGAGATGACCGGTTCCATGGTAACCTTTTTATTGAACTCCAGAGGAGAAAAGGACCCTTTAATTGGAATTGACAAACTACTCCTCTCTCTGTTCGAAAAGTATAAGATCGAATCATTTATTACGAACCTTTATAATACAGATAGACGCATACTTCGGATCAGTGCCCATCTCTATAATCGGGAAGAAGATTACGCCAGGCTGGGAACTGCACTTAAAGAAATACTCTGACAATCTGTTTAAAATATAGACGAACAGTAAAGTCTAAAATATCTAATTTTCTGTAAAGTGAAGATGCTGAGATCTTATCTCTTAATATAAAGACCGGTTCACTTCATATCGTTCGATAACAGAATGATGGAGATATCGTCATTAGATCCTTCATTCAATGCTTTATTGATCAGTTCTTTCGTTATCTTTTCCAGACTCTCATTCTCTGTGATAATGGTACTAATCACTTTGTCAGTAACAAAATCTGTTAATCCGTCAGAACAGAGCAGAAAGAGCTCCTTCTTACCCAGAGTAATCTTCTGTATTTTGAAATCTATCATCCTTTCCAGGCCAATTGCTTTTGTCAGAACATGGCCAGAAGGATGCTTGACCAGTTGTTCTTTCTTCAGTTTGCCCTGTTTGTAATATGCCCAGATCATAGAGTCATCTTCAGTAATCTGTTTAAACTTCTTATCCTGGAATCTGTAGAGTCTGCTATCACCAACATTCGCTATAAAACCCCTGTCTTCTGTAATCAACAGAACAACAGAGGTTGTCCCCATACCACTACATTTAGTATGAATAATCGAATAGTCGTGTACGAAACGATTTGCTTCTTGAACCAGTTCTTTTAACCATTCTCCACTATAAGCCGGATTATACTCTTCTAGATATTCGTCTACAATAGATTTAACACAGAGCCTGCTGGCGACTTCACCGCTTCTTGCTCCCCCCATTCCGTCACATAAAACCGCAAGAGCAGTATTGTCTCGTTCACTGACTGAAATATAATCCTGATTAACAAGGCTTTTACCCCCCTGCACTGATTCGATATAATAATTCCACATATATCTTACTCTCAATTTCTTTTCGGCTTAAAAAATCCTGATTAACAAAGCGAATCCGTACCATAGAAATGGAAACAGAATAAGGGTGTTTTCTTAAAATACCCGTAATCAACCCCCTCTTTTATATGCTACGAGTATTATCCCGAATTCTTAAGAATTCAGGGCGGTATCTTTATTAACGAAAAGCCTATTTCTGCTCTTCTAATACACGATCAAGTTCCTGAAAAGCCTGAGAGGCTTTGAACTGATTATATAATGCTTCTTCGTTTCTGATCTGGTTTCTTAGACTGCGATCTATTTCATCCTTCGGAATGCTGACTCTGATAAAAGTTTTATACCTGTTCTCATCTGTTACATATGATTGACGTCTGGAAATCTGAGTACCGGAGAATTTTGCGTTAGATACTACTCTGGTTACACTGCTCGTCAGAGCAAGCACCTGAGGATCTTCTACCCCCGCCTCTTCTGTATAATTTTTGATCATGCTTTGAACGTGAGCTTCGACATACTGAGCAGCTTCCTGCATTGCATTAGCATAGGCAGCCTGCTCTGAAGCGTTCTGGCTGACCTTCTCTGCTTGCCCGTAAGTGTAGACAAAGTCTGGATCGCCCTGCAGGCCAAACCAATCAGGTTCAAATACAGGTGTCGGAGCTTTCTCTTTTTTCCCTGAAGAGCAAGCAGTTAAGATTATCAGTCCTGCAACAAACAGTATCACTATACCTTTTAGCTTCATAATTTCCTCCCGTATTATGTATCAGAAATTCATAAGTAAATCAATATAACTAAGATTATCTTAATAGATGTAGTTATCTTATTGTCAATCTTTTTTTGTTGATTTTGTTACTCTGACATCCACAAGAAAAGGGTTTGGAGTAATTCACACCTCTCCTCTTATCAGAGTAGTATCTGTTCTCAGGAATAATTACTCACAGTCTCTTACTCCAGTTTAACTCTTCTGAAAGAATCATTGCGAATCCAACCTGTAACTCCGGAGGGGAGGGTTATCTGACTCCAATCTTCACCTTCTATGTTTACTATAATGATCATACCTTCGTGAATTGTAAAGAGGTTGGTATAGTCTTCTGCCGGGCCACTATATCCTGTAGTCGAGCTCGATATCAATACACCTTCCGAATCATCCTTGTAATCTCTCCAGCGATATAGAGACACTGTCCCTGATAGCAGAAATAGAACTATAAGTAGGGAGAGAATAAAGAGCGGAACAGTTCTTTCATTATTCTTATAGTAGATAATCAGAGTGTTAATTACAAGTACTATTAGAAGAATAATAAACAGGGTTAATAGAAAAAGGCTGTTCAGTGAGAGTGCAAAGACGATTCTATGCAGGATCAGAAGGAAGGGATTAGTCTCTTCTGTCGTCTGTCTGTCTTTGGTTAGGGCAAGAAGATAATTGAGGTTATTTTTCAGGAGGCGGTTGTTCGGTTGTAATTTCAACCCTTTTTTATAGTTAAGTATAGCCAGGCCCAATTCATTCTGGCGGTAGTAAGTATTACCAATGTTATGAAAAAGCTCAGCATTTACTATTCCCTCTTCTACCAGAAAGAGAAACGACTCCAGGGCCAGGTCGTAATTACGAGCTTCATAGGCCTCTACTCCTCTTTGAAACACTTCTTCCTGGTCTGAAAATGCGGAGAGCTTTAAGGATATCAGGCTAAAGAAAACAACGATTAAGATCAATAGAGCAGTCTTTGTAATGATCTTTCTTCTGGCGTTCGTTCTTACACTCATAATATTAACTCTCAAACGATCAGCGATGTTTCTTTCCATTTCGATATTGTCGGCTAATCATAGCGATTACCTCTTTGACCTTTTCGTAATCTTCACTAATCTTGCTACTATCAAATCCACCTGGCTTGAACCGGGCCTCTAAACAACGATTGATTATCTCATTCAATTTCTGTATCGTTTCAGCGGGATAATATAGTTTCTCCAATTCATTAATGATTCTCTCGTTTGTACTTCCTCTCGCGATCTTCAAAATATCAGTCAGATAATTGCTCAGTCCAGTATTAACGTAGCTGTAGAATTCCAGATTGCCCTTATTCGCTGCTCGTGTAGCATTCTGCAAGTATTTATGGAGTATTTTTCGCGACTGCTTCTGCCTGACATAACTCGCATCGGTAGTCAATCTATCACGTTCTTTTCTATAATAACAAGCTAATGGGATTGTGAGAATTGCCAGGATCCAGAATATCCAGTAGATATATGAGTGAATGAGCAGAGAGGGGCGTTTCAGTCTTACCGAACGGTGAATATAAGCTATATCAGCTCCTTCAGTGATAACGTCCTGTTGTGCTACTGTATGAGGGATAATCCTCATATCAGAAGGTGCAACAGCAATGTGATATGATGATGTTTCTATGGTCTGATAACTATTACTAGTTGAATCAAAATAGGTAAATGAGAGTGGTGGTATAGTGAAATCTCCTTCCTGGTGAACTATAACAGGGTAGCGAATCACCTTGCTACCTGTTACTACTTCTCCCTCAAGTTTGACATCCGTAACAATCTCCGGATCAATAAGACGAATAAAGGGGAGTTGTGGGAATGATGGAGAATCAAAATGCTTTAAATTTCCGTTCCCGGTAATTGTTATGGTATAGGTAAAAGTGTCTCCGACTGTCAGGTCAGGATTACTGATTTCAGAGCTGATCCTGTAATTACCGACAGCTCCTGTAAAGTGTTCAGGTCTTCCTTCAACTGGTAATTCTCTAATATTGAAGCTCATCGGTTCACTTGAAACATTAACCCTTCGGGTAGAGTCAAAATCAAAGAATGTTCTTGGACGAACAATGACCTCGGCGTTGATTTCCAGTGATGGAAGTTCTAAGGTTCCAGTCTGATTGGGATAAAGGACGACAGTTCGGAGCGTCATCACCTGATACATAACACCCTGATAATTGGTTCTCTGGAAATTCATTCTATTGGCAAAAAAGATGTCATCTTTCCAGAAACCAGTGAAGTTCGGTTCATTGACAAATGAGAGATTAGCCAGGTCATAGCGGGAATAAAGACGATAGTGAACAACAATCGGTTCACCACGGAAGGCTGTTGATTTTGAAACCTCTGCTTTTATGAAGAGATTATCTGCTATTTGACCCTGATCGGGTGCTGGATCACTGAACTGCCTGGCTACTGGTGGTGGTTGTGTCGTTCCCTCTACAACTGTTATTCTGATTGGATTAGTGGTCAGGGTTTGTTCATCATGCTGTAAAGATATAGGGGGGATGAGGTGAACTCCATTTACTTCTGGTTTGAGAGTGTATATGAAGCTTTTCGTCACTGATCTGGTCATTCTGCCATTGACGATCGAAATGGATGAGGATGAAGAAGTAGATGTTCCAATATTGGTAAAACCAGATATGTTTGGAAGTTCAGGTTGCCCAATCTGTCCGGCATTTTCTCCTGCAACTTCCAGAGTCAACCTCAGAACATCATCCAGTCCAATGGTAGTTTTATCAACGTAAGCATTGATCGATAAATCAGCAGCCATCAGTGGGTTCAGAGTAATTATCAGTATGAAGATCGACCAACCAGTTATTTTTATCAAGATTTCCCTCTAATCAGACATTTGATCCATAATTATGGCATTATTAAGATTCTTACCAGAATCTTCCCTTCAATTCCAGACTCTTTCTCTCTTTATCACGTTCTTCCTGTAAAAGCTCTCGTTCTCTGGCCATCAGTGAACGAAGGATATTTTCAGCTTCTTCTAATTCTCTTTGACGATCAGGGTCGCTATCCTGAGGTGAGTCACCTTCTCCTTCATCTCTCTGAACTACCTCAGCCTCTTCACCTTCATCCGAATCATCAGGTTCTGCATCTGCCATCTGATCCTGTTGTTGATTCTGTTGTTCATCTTCGTCTTCACCTTCTCCGGACTCTGGTTGTTGTTCTGTCTCTTCCGACATCTCCTGAAGCATTAATCTAGTCAACTCATAATTATAACGGGCATCATAATTGTCCGGATCAGCTATCATGGCATTTCTATAACTCTGCAGAGCTTCCTTATACTCCTGCTGTTCAAAGAGCGCATTGCCAAGATTATGATAGGCATTCGACTTGTTGGGGAACTCCTCGTCGCGCAACGCTCTTAAATATTCAGTAATAGCTGCATCTAAATTACCTGCCCGGTAATGAGTATTACCAAGATTGAGATGTAATGGGCCTTCACCGGGATGATTAATTACATTATCTTCAAACTCACGTTGTGCCTCTGTAAAATCTTCGTTTTCGTATGCTTTTATGCCTCTCAGATTGCGCAAAACCTTGTCGTAGGTCAGGTTTATAGCCGATAAACTGCTCATGCTGACCAGAAAGATCATAACGAGTATTAGTTTCATTCTGACCGCTCCTATATCTCATCAGTCCTAGTATAAAACACACCTGTAGTTTATAAATTTCTTACTTTCGGTACTTTTTTCTTATAGAGAATCAATGATTCGAGTAAGATAAGCAAGAGAGCTATAGCTGCAAAGTAATGATATCTCTCTTTATATCGGACATAGTCTCTCGCTTCGTATTTATCTCTTTCTAAAGTTTCAATTTCTCTGAGGATTTCAAAGATTTCTGCCTGGTGTGGTGTAACATGATAGAATCTACCTCCTCCTGCTCTGGATATGAGATTAAGAGTATCAACATCAAGTCTGGAAACCACGACATTACCGGCATCATCTTTAGCGTATTCAATGTTTCCTTCGGGAGTTCTGATCGGGATCGGGCTTCCCTCAGTAGTACCGACTCCTAATGTATAGATTATTATACCCTCTTCAGCAATTTTTTCTGCCATAGTGATCCCCTCACCACCAAGGTCTTCTCCATCAGTGATTAATATTATTACCTTATTCTTATCAGGTTCATGAAACAGGCTGGCAGCAGTCTCGAGTGCGTAACCGATATTGGTTCCCGGAACAGGAACAGTATCGGTATCGAGTAGATTCAGAAACATTTTGGCAGCCTGATAATCATCGGTCAGGGGTAATTGCACAAAACTTTCACCAGCAAAGGGAACAAGAGCAATCCGATCTCCCTTTAATTGATCGATAAATAATGAGATGTGATCTTTAGCCCGTTGAAAGCGATTTGGGCGGATATCAGTTGCTTCCATTGATTTAGATGTATCGATACAGAGAGCTATGTCAAGGCCCTCTTTGGCAATAATCTGAACATCCTGTCCCCAGCGTGGCCTGGCCGTGGCAATAATAATGAAAAGTAGAGCCAGAATCAGCAGGATATTTTTTAAATTCCAGTGGAATCTGGAAAAATCAGAGAGAAAGAAATTGAAGAATCGTTGTTCAGCAAACCGGTAAAATCTTTTCTGCTGCCAGATTCTGGACAGTCCGAGCAGTATGATCAGGAATGGTATCATCAGCAAGAACAAAAGGAAGTTAGGAGTAGCCCAGTTCATAATCAGATTATCCTATAATACGTTCTTTTTTATCTAATTTGGTTCTTTGCTTCATTCGAGACTCATCTAACCTTATGTTGTTTACCATTATACATTTATCATTAAGTTCTTATCTATGGAAACTCGACATGGAAAAGGGTTCTATAGAGAAACTCTAGAGTCAGCAGACAGAAAGCCAGCAAGAGAAGCCAGCTGAAGATCTCAGTATAGCGATAGTAATGTTCGATCTCGTATTCACTCGTCTCGAGTGAATCAATTTCCCTGATGATTCGTTCGAACTCAGCAGTATTTGTAGCTTCCCAGGCTTGATTGACACCGGTAATATCTGCGATTCTTTCCAGTGTTTCCATATCATATTCGATCTGGACTTTCCGATATTGTGTACCAAATACGGGATGTTGAAAGGGAAAATCTACCAAGCCTTCCGAACCAATACCTACAGGGTAGATTTTTATTCCGTATGTTTCTGCCAGGTGTGCTGCTGTTATCGGATCTATCTCTCCGGTATTATTGACACCATCGGTTATTAGTATTATCAATTTAGATTCAGCATCAGAATCTTGAAGTCTGGCTACAGCTGTAGCCAGACCCATACCGATAGCAGTGCCAGATGCGTTTTCAGGAAAGTCTATACTGGAAATCAGATGTTTCAGAAGACTGTAGTCTGTAGTAAGAGGGCAGAGGGTAAACGCATGAGGAGCAAAAACAACTACTCCTATTCGATCATTCATTCTGTTTTCAACAAAATCAAGAGCTACTCTTTTGGCTGCTTCCAGGCGGTTATCAGGTTTAAAGTCAAGTGCCTGCATACTACCACTGACGTCGATCGCCAGAATTATGTCAATACCCCGGCCACGAATGATCTCCTGCCTGTCTTTTAATCTCGGATAGGCAAGGGCAATGACCAGCGAGCCAATTAAAAGACTTCTGATTATCAGGGGGAAGAAACGGATTATACTACTATTATGAACTGATTCTCTCAAAATATCGAGTCTGCTGAAATTAATCCTTGCTCTCTTTTTATCCTTTATGAATAACTCATAAAGAATGTATAGCGGAATGAGTAGAAGAAACCAGAGCAATTTCGGATAGACGAATTCCAGCATCAGGACCTCTCATCTGGCTTATCTTCAGATAATCTGTGAGTGAAAGATTTCAGATAATTTTCTAGCCAGGTGGTATGTTCTAACGCTTTGTTTACATAGGGAACAAATCTGGCAAATTTTACCATATCGGTCTCTTTAAGGAATCTGTTGATTTCTAATCTCTCCTCAGTTGGCAGGTTTTCAATCTGTTGAGTTATTTCACTGCTGGTCATCTCAACGGCATTGAAGTTATAGTTTAGTTCCAGGAAGTAACGAAGTATATAAGATAATCGAAAATAGTAATCGAGATATTCCCCTTTCTCAAGTAGTCTATCCTGTTTTAAACCTTCAAGCAATTCCAGTGCTTTGATATAGGGTGGACGAGGATCAATCTCTATCTCTGGTATTGATATTTTTACTTTGCCAGATATTTTCTTCCAGATCAATATAACGATCCCAGCCAGAAGAATAAGTATGGCGATTGGCAGAATATAGTCCCAGAAACTTAGACGGAGTTTCAACGGCCCACTGATATCTCTGAGTTCCATATCTTCATCTATGAGGACAGAGCTAACTACCAGATCAACAGGTTGAGAACGGATAATCTCTATATTGCCGGTTTCATGGTCGAAGATCTCAAAACTGAGTGACGGAAATCTCTGCTCTCCAGTTTCAAAAGGAGCTATCTGATAAGTGAATCTGGATAGCAGTATTTCATCTTCCCTGGTTTCTCTCTTATGTATTCCGATAATAGAAAAAACTCCCAGTGTATCTTTAACCGGGTGAAAGACCTCCTGTTGCAGATTAGTAGTGATCAGAATATTAAGCTGCAGTGGTGAACCGATCAGAATCTGTTCAGGTAGGGTCATTTCCTGTTCGATAATGGGTTCAACACTCAGAAGGGGTAAAGAATAAAGCATACAACCGCATAAGAGTGTAATCCAGAGTAGAAATCCTGATAACTGGTTAATCTTCGGGATAAGCTTGGACAACGAGTTATATCCTGTCTTCATAATGCACTATCGATTCCTTCGGCTGATTCTCTTTTTAAAAAATTTCATAAGTTCGGTGACATAATTATCGCCTGTTTTAAGGGTTATCAGATCAACGCGCATCTTCTTGAATTTATCTATAATCTCCTGCTGTCTTTCTCCTGTTAATCGGGAAAACTCGGTTCTGATACGTTTGCTATATGTATTAACAGAGAAGGTTGATCCCGTTTCCGGATCAGAGAGATGAAGTAGACCGACTTTGGGAAGATCCAACTCTGCTTTATCGATTATCTGAATTGCTACAACATCATGTTTTTTGGCGAGAATCTTCATCTCATTCTCGTAATCTCTGTCAAAGAAATCAGAAAGGATGAAGACAATGCTTCGTTTAGTCAGAAGCCTGTAGAGATAGCGTAATGCATTGGAAAGATCTGTCTTCTTGGATTCAGGCTGATGATACAGAACTTCACGCAGGATACGGAGTGCTGTTTTCTTACCCTTCCGTGGTGGGATGTATTTTTCTATCTGGTCAGAGAAAAGCAGCAAACCTACTTTATCGTTATTAGTGATGGCCGAGAAAGCAAGAACGGCAGTAATCTCGGTCAGGAATTCGGATTTCAGGTAATGATGAGTTCCGAAGAGGGTAGAGGCGGAACAATCAACAACAAAAATAACATTGAGTTCTCTCGTTTCTGAAAAGACCTTTATATAGGGATGTCCCATCCTGGCTGAGACGTTCCAATCAATCTGTCGGTAACTATCACCAGGCTGGTAATCTCTTACTTCAGCAAACTCAAGCCCCTGGCCCTTGAAGAGGCTGTGATATTCGCCCGAAAATATCTCGTTAACGATATTCCGGGTAGTTATCTCTATCTTACGAATACGTTTTAGAATTTCTCCGGTATTCATACTGATCAATCTTTCATGCTGATTTGATTTAGTAATCAGGGAACCTCAATTTCATCAAAAAGTCGGTCGACTATGTTGTCCTGATTGATCTGTTCTGCTTCTGCTTCGTAAGTAAGAATGATTCTGTGTCGAAGGATATCTTTTCCTATAGCTTTTATATCGTCTGGAGTTACATATCCTCTACCTTCCAGAAAAGCATTTGCTTTTGCAGCCTGAGCTAGGTAAATTGATGCCCGAGGAGAAGCTCCATAATCTATCAAGTCCTTCAACTCTTTCAATCGGGGATATGTCTTCGGTTCTCTGGTGGCAAAGACAAGATCCAGGATGTAATCTTTGATCTTCTCTTCCATATAGATCTCTTTTACATCGTTCCTGAGAGCAATTATCTCCTCTGGAGTTATGATGTGGTTTACCTCGATAGGTGTGTCAGGAACCATTCTTTCAATAATCATTTTCTCTTCACTCTTTGTTGGGTATTCAATAATCAGCTTAAGCATAAAACGATCTACCTGAGCTTCTGGAAGCGGATAGGTCCCTTCCTGCTCCAGAGGATTTTGTGTGGCCATTACCAGAAACGGTTTAGGGAGTTCATAACTGTGATCACTTATGGTTACTGTCTTCTCCTGCATGGCTTCGAGAAGGGCAGATTGAACTTTGGCAGGTGCTCGGTTGATCTCGTCTGCTAGAATGAAATTGGCGAAAACAGGTCCCTTTTTGGGATAGAATTCAGATGTTTTTTGATTATAGATCATTGTCCCTGTCAGATCGGCAGGAAGTAGATCGGGCGTAAATTGAATCCTTTTAAAAGAAGCGTTAAAAGTTCTGGATACAGTATTCACCGCCAGTGTTTTTGCCAATCCGGGAACACCTTCAAGTAGAATATGTCCATTAGCCAGCAAGCCGATGAGAATACGTCTGATCATATAATCCTGGCCAACGATAACCTTTCTGATTTCTTTCTGAATATCTTCTAATATCTTACTCTTTTCGTAAATTCGTTCGTTAAGTTGTTCAATATCCATCAATTACCTCCAGAATGTAACCTGTATGCTATAGAAGAAATCTAATTAATGCTCTAAGCAGACAGAAAAATATCTGTCTAGAACATGGTTAGTTGTTACACACAAATAAACACAGAGAGACCTGCTATGTTTCATAAAGGCTAACTCTCTTATGCGTTATTCATAACGATCTATGATATGTTTCTGAATTACTGTTCCCTTCTTATCTTTAAAGTTAACCAGTATCTTATCTACTTCAATTTCCAATGTTGAGTAGGAGGCAGGGCGATCTTTATCCCAGTCATCTTTCAAATGTCCAGGATTGATATAATAAGAACCATCCAGGCGTCTGAAATCGAGTTTGTGACTATGTCCATAGCAGTAGATCTTCTGATTTGCCGCAACATCAGGCAGGTCATCAATATTGTGAACGAGTATGAAAATCCAGTTCTTGATCATTACTTCCTGGATTGGCGGGATTGACCCATCCAGATAGCAGGGATGAAAGATATCAGGAACTTTATAGATGTTCTTATTCTCGAGCAGGTCTGTATTCTCATCCAGATCCTCGTAATTATCGCCAAGGTGGAAAATATAGTTCGAGCCTGCAGCTTCTCTCTCCAGGATCTGGCGTAATAATTTCTGGTTTTTATGTGTATCAGACAGAATGATTACTCTATCCATCTCTACCTCACTATTTCTTACTTCCTCTGGTAGTTTTACTGGCTGTCTTCTTTTTGCCTGGTTCATTCTGAATCTCAGTCTTATTCTGTTTGGTTGTAGTCTTTTTAGGGCTCGTTTTTTTCGAGGTAGCTTTCTTTCCGCTTTTTGAAGGACTGGCAGGTTTTTTATTCTTATCTGTCCTGCTGTTTGACTTAGGGGTAGATGAGGTCTTTCTTTCTGTTTTCCTGGGATCAGAACTCTTTTTGTCAGCAGATTCTGTTCTTGCCGATTCGACTCCTTTCGTTTTCTTGTCTACTTGTTTTTCCGTTGATGCCTGTTTTTTCCTGCTTCTTTTAGATGCAGGCTCAGTACCCTTTTTTATGGTTTCCTTCTGAGGCTTGTCCTTCTCAGTGGTTGTTTTCTTTTTGGTTTTTTCTGTTGCTTTTTTTGACCCTGTTTTCTTAGTCATCGCAAGTTTCTCTTTTTCTGAAGCCTTTTTGGTTATCTTCATGTCCTTGGTGGTGCTTTCGCCCCTTACTGATGTCTCTTTTTTGGTCATTCGTTCCGGAGCGTTTATACCCATGAGATTGAAGGATATACTTAGTACTGCTTTGATAGCAGAAATCAGATACAGTCTGGCTCTTGAAAGTTCAGGATACTGACTGTTCACTATCTGGTATTTCTGATAGTATTTGTGGAACAGTGATGCCAGGTCGTAGGTATAGAAAGCCAATCTATGAGGTTCTCGTGTTTCAGCAACAGTGATAACAAGATCAGAAAAGTCGAGGAGTTTCTTAATAATCACCATCTCTTCTTCTTTTTTCAGCTTCTTGAGGTCATTATCACTGAAATCTTTCAGGGAAAGCTTTTCTTTTTTAGCCTTTTTCAATACACTGCATATTCTGGCATGGGCATACTGACAATAATAGACCGGGTTTTCGTTTGTTTTTTTCTTTGCCAGTTCAAGGTCGAAATTGAGATGGGCGTTTGGTTTCTTTTCCAGAAAGAAGAATCTGGCTGCATCGACACCAACCTCGTCAATTAGTTCATCCATAGTAATTATCTTGCCTGTTCTTTTCGACATTTTGACCTTTTCACCACCCTCGTAAAGGTTCACCTGCTGTAGGAAGACGATCTCCAGTTTACTCTCGTCGAATTTAAGTGCCCTGATTGCTGATCTGAGACGGGGGACATAACCGTGATGGTCAGGACCCAGGACATCGATCATATAATCGAAGCCACGGTGGTACTTGGTCAGATGGTAGGCCAGGTCAGGGACGAAGTATGTGATTTCGCCATCTGATTTCATCAAAACCCTGTCCTTTTCATCACCGAATTTAGAAGAGGCAAACCAGATAGCATCTTCACTCTCATAGGTGCAACCGGCTTCTGCAAGATAACTCAAAACCTCTTCGATAACACCCTGGGTTCGGAGTATTTTCTCTGAAACCCAGCTGTCGAATTCTACACCGAACCGTTCCAGACTCTCTTTCTGCATCTGATGTATCTCTTCCAAAGCAAATTCTTTCATCTTCTCCAGTTTATCTGCTTCGGAGTAATGCATTATTTTTGAACCCTCTTTGCCTTTTAGTTTTTGGGCCAGTTCGATTATGTATTCTCCCTGATAGGTGCCGGGTGGCAGTTCTTCTATCTTCTCGCCAATCACCTCCCTGTAACGCATCTCCAGCGACTCAGCCAGAACGTCAACCTGATTACCAGCGTCGTTAATGTAAAACTCTCTTTTCGCCTGAAAGCCCGCATAGTTCATAACTCTGTAGAGGATATCTCCGAAAGCTGCTGCTCTGGCATTAACTACGTTAAGCGGGCCAGTCGGGTTGGCACTGACGAATTCAATCAGTACTTTTTTGCCTTTACCGTATTCTGATTGGCCATAGTTTTCTCCACTGGTGGTTATCTCCTTCAAGGCTTTGTAGTATTGATTGCTGGCAATCTCGAAATTGATAAAACCGTTACCGGCAACCTTAACAGATTTATAATGTTTCTTCTTGGAAAGAAGATCGGCAATTTTTCTGGCCATATCTTTTGAGTTGATATTATTCCTGCGGGCATTAACCAGTGCTGCATTAGTTGAAAAATCACCATACTCGGGATTTTTAGGAATCTCTACATAGTACTCGTCAGAATACTCAAAGCCAAGCTTCTTCCAGGCGATCCTGAGATCCTTAATAATTATATCTTTTATCATACTGAAGTCCCACCCTTCAACTGTTATTTCTAATCGGTTTCTTTCTCCAGAGATCTTCTAGTTGATAGAAATCCCGGACTGGTATATCGAAAATATGAACTATAACATCAACAAAATCCAGAAGTATCCATTTGGCATTACTCATACCTTCTGAACCCATGAGATAGATCTTTTCCTGCCTGGCTTTTTCTATAAGATGTTCTGCTATAGCTTTTGTGTGTATCTCCCCATTGCCACTACAGACAATGAACCAATCTGTAAAAGATGATTTTCCTCTGACATCGAGAACAACTATATCTTCACCTTTCTTTTCACTGATCCATTCCTTAAACTGGTCAACTTTAACCTTTAATTCGTCCATACTACTCCTTCTTAATAATTCTGTTTGTAAGTCAAGACTATTCCATGTATGTCCTGTAATCGTTACCGAGAATGATATGAAATGATTCTGTAGTGCGTTCACTTATCGCATAAACGCTCCGTTCAATTCCCGTATAACTCTTCAACCGTTCCAGATCCTGTTGATCGTCTCTCTTAACTACAATGATACTCTTATCATAAATAAATTTATCGGCATTACCAATACCAATTACATCGACATTATACTGGGTAAGATAACGACTGTATTCAGAAGCTGCATTGTGATGTCCACAACCATTGAGGATGCGCACTCGAATAGCGGGAAGCATATCGATCTCTTCCGGGAGAGATTTCTTACAAGAAACAAGAAGGTTTAACAATAGTATTATTATTACCACTCCGATTCTAATGAAAGAGAATGTCATAGCGATCAATTGAATCTAAAACTCTTCAAAACATTTTCTAAGCATTTTATATGCCTGTTCGAAATCTTCCGGTATAACTCTGATCTCAGCGATGGTTGACATGAAATTTGCATCTCCAAACCAGCGGGGAACAATATGGACATGAAGATGATCATCAACTCCGGCACCTGCTGCCTTGCCGATATTGATCCCAACATTTAACCCATCACTTTTATACCTTTTTGTCAGTACCTTTTCGCATAATCTGACTGTGGTAAAGAGGTCGTGTAACTCATCCAGTTCTAATTCGTTCAGATTGGCTACGTGTCTATTGCTCACTGCCATGATATGTCCATTATTGTATGGATAGAGATTCATAATAGCAAAAGAATGTTCTGATCTATACAAGACAAGCCTCTTTTCGTCATCTTCCGGTTTGATACAGAATATACATCCTGCAGCTTTTTCTGCCATTAGATATTCATAACGCCAGGGTGAGTAGAGATTTTTACTCATCAATTCTCCTTTCCTGATACTTCAAAACGGAGTTTTCTGGTATCTCTCTGTTGATAACAACATTATAACCTTTCAATTCGGTGTTTTCCCCAATTACGGTATTATCGAGATAACTATAAGGGCCGATAGATACACCTTTCTCTATCTTTGATCTTCCTTTGATGATTGTACCGCTGCCGATGTCAACATCCGGTTCTATATTGACCTCATCACCGATTATGATAGAAGCAGGGTTTTCTATGCTAACTCCATTAGCCAGCCAGTGGTCCCTAATCCTGGCATAATAACTCATCTCCAGTCTGGCTAATTCTTTCTGGGAGTTGATACCTGTTACTTCATCGACATGGTCGGTAATCAAACCAACAACCTTTTTACCCATAGAGTTAAGAATAGCGAGTGTATCAGTCAGGTAATACTCCTGTTGCCTGTTATCATTATCAATCTGTTCTAATGCATTAAAGAGGAGTTTGCTGTTAAAACAGTAAATTCCTGTGTTGATCTCATTTACTTCTCGTTCTCGGTTCGTTGCATCTTTATATTCGACGATCTTTGCAATCCGATCATTTTCATCTCTAATTATTCTGCCGTATGAAGCCGGGTTTTCCAGCTTAATTGTAAGGACTGTACAGGCAGCTTCATTCTCCCGGTGTGTTGTAAGCAACTTTTCCAAAGTTTCTTCACTCAGGAGTGGGATATCACCACAGAGAATAAACAGGTTCCCTTCAAATCCCGCAAAGAGTTTCGAACAGACCATGACAGCATGGCCGGTTCCCTTTTGCTCTATCTGCTCAACAAAACTTATTTTATCATTCTGTGGAATAGCAGTTTTAACTCGCTCTTTCTGATAGCCAACCACTATCCCGATGGGATCACAATTGACCTTTAATGCAGTCTCGGTTACCCGTCTGACCATCTCTTTCCCGGCAAGTTTGAAGATTACCTTCGGCCGTTCCGATTTCATTCGAGTTCCTTTGCCTGCTGCCAGAATTATTGCACCGCAATTCCGCATTTTTATCCTCCCCAGTACTATTCTCTAAAGGTGTGAACCATAGTTTTTATAGAGAGTTATATTTCAAGGAAAAATTTCCTGATCATAATTCCCAAAGTGAGCCTGATTCATCAGAGATGGTCTCCCATAATGATTTGATAGTCCTGCCAAGCAGAGGGTGGATAAGATCGGGACAGAGTTCACACAGTGGTTTAAGAACAAAACTTCTCTTCTGAATCCCGGGGTGTGGAATAACCAGATCGGGTTCCTGAATGATCTTGTCCCCAAAAAACAGAATATCTATATCAATAGTTCTCTCACCCCATCTTACCGTTCTCGTGCGTCCGAGTCTCAACTCAATTTCTTGTATTCTGTTAAGCAGTTCCCTTGCCGATACCGAACTTTCCAGCTTTAAGACACAGTTAACAAAGTCACGTTGCCGGGAGAGACCGTAAGGCTCGGTAATATAGAAATTGCTGATGTGGATATTCTCGAATGTGGGTGTGTTGGCCAGCAACTCTACAGCTGTAAGTATCGTCTTCTTCCGGTCTCCAACATTGGAGCCGAGCGAAAGATAGATCTCCATTTATCTCCCTCTGGACATCTCTATCTCAACAGAACCGAGAGATCCGTTAATCGGAACAGACGGTTTTTTTATCCTCACTTCAGCTTTTACTATTTTAGGAAAATGCTTGAACATGGTATCAAGTATCTCATTGGCGCAGTCTTCCAGCAGGTGGAATTGTTTCTTCTCCATCGTGTGTCTGATTTCTGCATAGATTTTGGTATAATCGATAGTATCGTGAAGATGCTTGATCTGGCTATCTTCTTCTGGAGTTGTCTCAATCGTCAGATTGACGATAAATCTCTGTCCCAATACCCGTTCTTCAGGATGAACCCCATGATATCCATAAAACACCATTTCATTAAGATGTATCTTCATAGTTCAACCTTC
>Ga0334892_1000809_pt1 | contig 32726 bp, 21 predicted proteins | sample GraSluR3_MG_4_FD_207213 | JGI IMG/M metagenome (GOLD analysis project Ga0334892, IMG submission 207213) | Sludge microbial communities from methane-producing bioreactor in Wageningen University, Netherlands - Granular Sludge_15_04-R3 | ecosystem: Engineered > Bioreactor > Anaerobic >...
TCTCAACCTCTATGTTGTTATATATTCGCAATGAACCCTCTACCGGATTATACTTTACCGGATAAAGCTCGACAGCAAAGAGCCTTACTCCACGCATAATTCCAATCTCTTCGCCCTTAATAAGTGGGTAGCTGTCATCAAAGCTCTCTCTGCTGTAGGACATGGTATCGTATTCAAAGGGGGGAATCTCGGCATCGGGACACTTAGCTACTGAATACTGTTGAGGTATTATCGGAAATTCGATACCCAGCTCTGATAAACTATAATCGTTCGACCGGTAATTTACTGCCTGGACAGATACTTCTGCTCCGAGGGGAACCTCAATAAATCTCCTGCTCATAGGAAGTTTAGGCTCGCCTACTACATTGGTATGAGCAAGTGTATTAATATAGATTTCTGTGAAATCTCCCTCTTCAGTATTTACCGTGAAATAATTCAATCGGTCAAATTGATAGAAAAGAGCCAGGCCCGAAATATGGGTTGTCAGAACCTCAAGCTCACTCCTATCGTTATCGAGATCAATAGCATTAATCATACAATAACCGAAAGAAGCCGATAACAGCAATGTCATAAAAAAAGCTAACAATCTTTTCAACTTCATAATACACCTCTATAATCTTAGAAATAACTCATTCTTCGGGGCTGGCAAGGAGAGCAGTGAATTGTCATAACAACTCGAAAGAAAAGTAAAAAACATCGGTCTATCATTCATCACTCCTGTTTGAGAGGATGTATCTTCACTACATCAAGGGCCTGAGGATAGCGAAATTTCGACCGCAAGTCCAGATACACTCTTCTCTAATCCAACCATAAAAGCAAAATAAAAATACTATCCCGGCTCTCTTTCAAGCCTTTGATCAAAGTATCTGCTACCCTCAATAATTATGTCAAGAAATTTATTGCCCGGCCTGACGCTTAATGTGTTGACTATTGGGCAATTAGCAAAATTGTCTTCTCTCCCGAGTGACTGCTTTTGATTGATCTTTATTCTGCTGGAAAGCTTTCTGATATCTCAATCACATTACATTTCGCTGTGAATAATCTCAGAAGAAGAATTGCAATCCCGTCAGGAATCGGAACTGGGAATAGTCATTTTCTATCCCCTCTCCATCTCCGCCGTATTCTCCTATACCGAACCTGTAACTCAACCCCAGGTCAACGAATATCTTATCAACTATCGGAATGAGATATCCACCTCTGGCTTCCAGATATGAAGCCGATTCTTCGTGTTCGGTGGTACTCTTGAACTTGAAAGTATAGCCTCTCTGCAGAAAAGCGGCACCCAGGTAGAATTGATCGAGGAAATAACGAGCACCGAGGCCGAACAGTAGTTCTGTCTGACTGTTATCTCCCTGCTTCAGGTGATTGATATTCAGGAACAGGTCACCGGCCAGATTCTCCATAATAAAGTAACCGAATTGCGGATTTAAGGAGAAATTTGTCAGAGAATCGGCATCTTCATTTAGTTTTGATACAGTCAGGGCCACATTGCCCCCGATGTTGAAAGTTCCTTCCTGAAAGGCATTCAGGCAGCCAAAAAGCAGCAGTAAGAGCATAATAGCAATATAAGTTTTCATTGAAACCTCCCCTATCTATTTATAATCGATTATTCTTACTAGTTTAATAGACAACAGAAAACCCATTGTCAACTTTAACAACTGTCAGTCTGTCTTCAATATGTCTCCATTCATAGTTATGCCTCCTTTTGCACCCCTGCCAGTTCCAGCTTCAGGCTCTCGATCTTCTCCAATACCGACGGCATTTTCTCTTCTATATCCTCAACCGACGTAATTATCAAGAGGCCGGCCAGCAAGTTGACAATCTCGGGTGGATATTCCCGTTCGGCATATCGTATCCCGAAATCGACCTTTGCCGGACGGTATTTGATATTAAGCAACGGCACGAGTTGCCTGTTAATAAATTGCAAGTAACATCTATGTGCAGCCAGCCAGTTCTTTCTGGCGAGTGCCTTCCTTAATTCCAGGAGATAGAGCCATTCCAGTTCCACTACATTACGGAAGGCCTGGCTGACCATTTTCTCCCTCTCCCTGACTGGAGTCTCTTCAGCCGAATGAATTCCAGCTTTATCGAACCAGATCACACTATGTCCGTGCCTGTCGGGTTCGGTGAATTTATGTGTAATATTGGCTGGCATAACAACGATATCACAGTAAAATAGAGGGTGAAACCCTTCAAGCTGGTAGAAGCACTGCGAGAACCCGTGCCATGTCGGTTCCGGCATTCTCAGACGATTTAAGATCCTGTATCGGGAATTGAAGAATTCATCAAGGAGGGTAAATATTTCATTCGGGTTACTCCCGTTGATGACAATACTCAAATCCAGGTCGGAATACCGGTCGAGAAAACCTGTAGCTGCAGCTCCACCTTCCCAGGCGGCAACGATCTCCGGATTCGTTTCCAGCATTTCTCTCAACTCTGCACTTAACTTCTCTCTCGTGTTTTTTTCACTCATTGTTCTCCCCCCTGTTATCATCTATCATATCTCTGCGCAGCAGAGCACTTTTTTCTACCTTCCACTCACTTCGAAAGGACACCCCTTCTTTCAGTAATAGTTCCTTTTGCGCCATCCTACCCGTCTCATCGCTTATAGCTATCTCACCGTTTGAGCGAACAATCCGCCACCAGGGTAGCGTGTACTTCTCCGAGCAGGAGTGGAGTATCCAGGCAACCAGCCTTGCGCCACCAGGTATTCCAGCCCGGTCAGCGATTTCGGCATAACTTGCCACTCTGCCATAAGGAACCGCCCTGATTGCTTCTATTATCAAATCAGAACTCTTCATTCCTGTCCTGTACTTCATCATTCTGTTCACATTCGATCTACCTATCAGATCTCCTCTTTTTTCTTTTATCAGCATTTTTTCTTCTCCCTTGATACTCTTGTCAAGAACCTTAATTCAGAGGCCTGTACACAAGAAGTGAGTGATACAGTCTCTAACCTCTTTTTCCCTGCTTTACAGCCTGCAAACAAATCATACTCATTTTTCATCCCCTCTATATTATTATGCATCACAAAAAATCAGCTCCATCTGAAATTATTGTCTAGAACCCTTTCAGGAAGGGTGTTTAATTGAGATCAGATTTTTTTTGCCCACATATCTGTCGGTTCAATCATCGGGAGGTTGATAGATTAAAATTGACAACCAGCTCTCATTATCTATACTAAAATAAATTATACATGGAGGAACCAATGAAAAAAAATGTTTTCTTACTGCTCTTGCTTACATCCATAACACTCTGTTTTGCTACCGGAGTAAAGATGCATATATCAGAAATATCTCCGGAAAATCTTAACCGGGCTCTGATTCCCGATATGAATGGTTATGTCCTTGTTTCGGAAAGTGATGTTGATCTTCTGAAAGGGAATCCTCAATCCAGGACATTACCGGAGATCTTTCCCGGCTGGCCTGTTTCTTATACCAATTCCAACACTTATAATGGGCCGATTTATCTCAACATGGACGATGACGACGAACTGGAGATAATAACGGGTGTCGGCACGAAGATTTCCGCTTTGAAAGTCGATGGAACACCAGTTCCCGGCTGGCCGGTCAATCTCGGATTTTATATCTGGGGTTCTCCTGCAGCGGGAGATATTACAGGTGACGGGATTCCCGAGATAGTAGCCACTAGCAGAAACAACACCAATGGTAATACAGGTGCTCTTTATGCCTTTCATCTCGATGGTACTCCGGTAGACGGCTTTCCGGTAACCCAGTCCGGTGGCGGAACGATGAATGCCTGCCTGGCTGATATCACAGGTGATGGAGTAATGGAGATCCTGGTTAACGTCAGAAACCATCCTGACGGCTGGGCCTATGTCTATGACGGAACTGGGGCGGTGGTTGACGGCTGGCCGCAGCAACTCGATACCTTTCCCGGTGCCGGCATTTCTTCCGGTGATATTACAGGAGACGGTAGCAACGAGATAGTTGCCCTCTCTTATGAATCACTCTACGTCTTCGATAATCAGGGTAATGTCCTCGACGGTTTTCCTGTTCAGGCACCGGGTATCACTTACTCCTATTCCTCACCGATCCTGGTCGATCTCGAAGGTAATGGAGAGGTCCAGATAGTATATGCTGGCTGCAGTGACCAGGCAGGATCGGTGTTTGTCGTCAATGCTGATGGTTCTTACAGGACTGGTTGGCCACAGTTGACCGATCACTGGGTTTTTGCCACCGTTGCGATCGGTGATATCAATGGTGATGGAGAACTCGATATCGTAGTCGGTGACCAGGTCAGTGCTGCTGAACCATCCAATCATATATATGCCTGGGACATGGATGGTAATCAGCTGACTGGTTTCCCTGCCGGCCCTACCGATGCCATCTATACACAGATCGGAATAGCTGACATCACCGGTGATGAGAATGTTAATCTGGTTATAACTTCCAATCTATTTGCTTACGGTTACGATTGCTATAACCACGACGGAACACAAACCGCCGGCTGGCCACTCCCCTGCGGGACAGACTGGTCTTCGGTCACCATGCAGAGCACTCCGGTATTCGGAGATTTCAACAATGACGGCAATTTAGATATGGCCGGTGCAGCAACCGGTTTTACCTCCTGGCTGGTTGAACTCTATCTCTGGGGTACCGAAGTCGAATTTAACGAGGATCTTGCTTATATGATCATCGATGGTTGCGATATTCAGCATTCGGGTGTATATGTTCGCCCCGGACAGGTTATGGAGACAGTAGCAACACCTGAATTCATTCCCGAATCGGGCAGTTACGTAGATTATATCGAACTGGAAATAATCTCTGAAACCGAAGATGCCGAGATATATTATACCCTTGATGAGAGTGAGCCGACCGAGGAATCTCTCCTCTATACCGAACCAGTATGGATCGATTATGACGTAACGGTGAGGGCTCGTGCCTACAAAGAGGGCTGGTTACCGAGCGAGATAGCAGAAGCATTTTACGAGATCGAGCTTTCGGTTGACGACCCGGATATACTCACCCCTCTGCGGATGAAAGCCTATCCCAACCCCTTCAATCCTCAGACGACTATCGAATTCTCTACGAATATATCTGGCCCGGTCCGGCTGGCTATTTATAATACAAAAGGCCAGCTTATCAGGACACTCTATGATGGCCAGGCAGAGCCGGGTGAATACCAACTTAACTGGAATGGAGATAATGAACAGGGGAATACAATGCCGAGTGGAGTCTATTATTACAGATTGATAACCGATGAAGCTGTCATAACGGACAAGATGCTGCTTCTGAAATAATATCATCGCAGCAGGAGATTTATCAAAGAGAGCTGTGCATCCGATCACAGCTCTCTTTTTTTCAATATGGGTATTTTTACAGAGTTTACCACCCTTTCAGAATACTCTAAAGCCTGTTTATTTACCTGTCAGTTCAGCGATAATCTCCTGTAGCATTGTTATCTTGAACGGTTTCATAAGGTATCGGCTTCTCGATCGTCTCCCCAACTCTTCTTCCAGACCCTGCTCAAGATAACCGCTGGTTACAATGATATTTATCTCCGGCTCTATCTCAATGATCCTGTGATAGAGATCGTCTCCCGAAATCTTCGGCAAACCGAGGTCAATTATTACAACCGTTATCTCCTCCCGGTTGACCTGGAAAATTTCCAGAGCTTCCTGACCATCGCTGGCCTGCAATACCCGGAATCCCCCCCTTTCGAGAATTTCACTCATCAACTCCTGCAGGACGATCTCATCCTCGACCACAAGAATCGTATTTTCGCACGTTCCGACAGTGGATAAATCTTCTTCCTGCTCCACTTCTTTCGGTTTCTCCACCGTGGGCAGATAGACATGGAAAGACGTATCCCTGCCCGGTTCGCTCTCGAAATTGATGAATCCCTCGTGTGCATTAACAATTCGATAGGCCATTGACAATCCTAATCCCGTGCCTTTCCCCTCCTCTTTCGTTGTAAAGAAGGGGTCGAAGATCTTCTGCCTTATCTCAGGCGGAATACTGGGACCGTTATTACTGACCGTTATCTTAACGTAATCTTCTCCCGGCACCTTAGGAAAGTATTTCACCATCTCACTTTTAACAGCTTCTGAGAAGCTTATCGTAATAGTCTTTTCTGCTTTCTCGTTTTTCGGGTCGAGCAGGGCATCTTTGGCATTGATACAGAGATTGAGCAATACCTGAAACAGCTCGCTGCTGTTTCCTGAAGAGTAGTATTGAGCCGTATCTTTTTTCAAATTTAAATCGATATCTTCACCAATCGTCTGTTGAAGTGTTTTATATACACCTTCCAGCAGTTCATTTATATTGTAAACACTCTTTACAGATACCTTCTTCCTGACAAAGGAGAGTATCCGGCGGGACAGGTCCGATCCCCTTTTAGCCGCCCCTTCGATTATTTCCAGATAATTTTTGATAACCGGATCATCGGTTTTTTCTAATATAATTGTTATACTGCCTAAAATAATCGAGAGGACATTGTTAAAATCGTGCGAGATACCACTGGCAAGCTGGCCAAAGCTCTCCATCTTCTGCGCTATGACCAGCTCCTCCTCCAGAAGCCGTTTCTGTTCTTCATTGTCGATTATCGTCAGGGCGTAGGAGACATCGTGTGCTATCTCGATCAGAACCCGTATCTCATCCTCGTCAAAAAAGCTCGTTACCGTTGAGAAGAGGCTGAAAATGCCGAAAAACTCTCTATTCTGATAGAGTGGCAGGGCAGCCAGAGATCTTATCTGATGCTTTTTCTCGAATTCTGGCTGGATGATTCCAGAATGCTTCGTCTTGATATTATTTACAAAGAAGCACATATCCCTGTTCTCAGGGTTATCGATACCGAAGGCTGCAATTTTCTTCACATAAGTCCGAAAATCTGTATCTTTGATCTCTGCTATATCTGACCCTTCGACTGCTAGGGGGGTTAATACGCGCTTCTCTTTATCAATAGTTGCAATCATTACAACCGAAAATGCCTGCTGCTTAACTGCCATCCTGCAGATCTCATCAAAAAGCTCTTCCCTGTGCTCCACCCTGACCAGAGTATGATTTATATGGCTCAAGAGATCGTAGAGCATATTAAGACGTTTTAAATGCTCTTCGATCACTATTCTGTCATAGAGTTCCCTTCTAAGAGCTCTGGTCTTGTCCTGCACAGCCCTGCGCAGAGCCAGTGTCCAGAGTAAAAAAAGCCCGGCTATCAGAGCCAGGGGGAGCAGTATCCAGATCGCATACCGTGCAGCCAGGATCAAATCGGGTTTCTCAACCGTGACTACCGTTAACCACCTGTCTCTGATCTGATCAAACTCGCCTGAAGCTTTTACCTCTGCCAGCCCATCGCTGATCAACTCCAGTAATTCGGTATTACCCTTCCTGACAGCAAAACAGTACTCATTGGGTATCACCGGAGGTCCTGTGGAGATGATATTATCCATACCGCGCGATTTGATTGCTTGATGTCCTCCGTTTGCACTGAGCACGGCACAATCGTATTCACCAGCTGCGAGTAATGATATTGCTTCCGGCTCCGACTCGACCAGGATAAGGTCATAATGCTCTTCAAACTGCTGGAAATAATAATGAGTCGCTGCAGATTCCTGAATGATGACCCTTTTACCGATCAGATCCGACATATAACGTATCGGAGGGCTGTTATCCCGGATGAATATCGAATGATAGACGAGTGTAAAAGGTTCCGAAAAGTCGAAAAACTCTTCACGTTCAGGAGTCTTGAACATTGCAACCACATCTATATCACCGGTTAACAGGTTATTTACCACCTCTGACCAGACATCGAGTTGATACTCGATCTCGAAATCGATATGATTCGCTATAGCCTCTATCAGTTCCGGATTAAGTCCAGCAGGATTGCCCCGTTCGTCAACCCCCTCATAAGGAAAGTAGTCGTAATCAGCACCATATCTGATAGTCGTGGTAATCCTACTCTCTATGCTCTCGTTAGTGCCCTCTCCTTCCCTGTTGAGTTGCTCAAGCGATATCAGTCCTGACATGCAGATTGCAGAGGAGTGAACCTCGGAAACGGATATAGCGGTGATAGTCACTGGAATCAGGGAGATTAGCGCAACAAGGGGTACTAGATATTGCATCCATTTTAGAGTTGTGTGATATAATTTAGTGTCCATATTTCTCTTTAGCCGGTTATAATGATAAACTTTGTCTCTCGTACCACCAATAAAAGTCAAGTTTTTTTTCCGTCCACTCTCTAACTTATTACCGGTCGTAGTGGCAGAAAATATCCTCTGGAATCTCAGGTGTCAATTCCCCCTTTTCAAGCAGGCATAATCCTCTTCCTATTTCAATAGAAGCATTTTATCGACTCTCTTTATTTCCGGCGTAACCAGCCTGCAGAAATAGATGCCGGATCCTGCCTCTCTACCGAGCTGATCTCTGCCGTCCCATCTGATATGAAATTCACCTCTCTTATGCGGTGCTGCCGGAATAAGCTCTCTTACCATCTGTCCCCTGATATTGTATATCCTCAACTCCAGTGATTCTACATCCTCTGTCAGGTTAAAATTGATGGTTGTTTCGGGGTTGAAAGGGTTAGGGTAATTGTTCAGGGATATGAAGTTAGCTTCGACATAATATTCCTCTTCAACAGAGACCTGATGTTCCGTCGCCAGCAGATAGGGATAACCGTGATTAACGGTATGTTCTTCATCAGCGATCCAGATCTCGTCGAAATCCCAGTCCACATAAGTATTCAGGGCATGAGGCCAGGTCATTTCTTCCGTAGTTCTCCCCTCGCCTGCATGACTCTCCGTCTGGCCGGAGGATTCCATGTCCCAGTAACTCGCCTCCACGATGCCTGTACTGCCGGGATTTCCGAGCAAACCACCCCCTTCTTCATTAAAAGTGACCTCTCCCGTACTGAAAGACCTCAGGATCTCCCCGTCCCACATATTGCCGACAAGACCGCCAACTTTATCCTGTCCTGTAACATTACCCCGGGCAAAAGAGTTCTCTACCAGGGAGCCACCCCACTTACTACCTATCAACCCGCCTGCGCTAAAGTATCCCTCTACATTACCGGTACTGAAACACTTTCTCACTTCTGTATTTTCTAATATCGCTCCTATCAGGCCGCCCGAATCGTTACTCCCGTTGATATTGACAGAGCTCGAGCTCCCGGTGATAACCGAAGCGGTCAAAAGTCCCGCCAATCCCCCGACATAGTCAGAAGCCTCAATCCCGCCTGAGGTGTAGCAGTTATCTACCTCGCTCTCGAAAAGCATATATCCGGCCAAGCCGCCGATATAATGGCGTCCTCTGAGATATAGATCTCTCAGGCCGAGATTCCTGATCGTACCATTGTCAACATATCCGAACAACCCTAAATAGAAATAATTATTCATATCGACGGAGAAATTCAGGATTTCATGGCCGTTTCCGTCGAATTCGCCCCTGAAGTAGGGGATATAGAAACCCGGATTCCCTATTAGGTCAAGATCGTCGGTGAGCAAAAATTTTAGATCCTCAAACTGTCCGAAAGAGAGCAGTTTCCGCAGGTCTTCCACAGATTCGACCAGATATGCCTCCCCGTCAGAAACAAGATAATCATCTATTTCGAGATAGAGGTCATTATCGAGCCAGTCATTGAACATCTCATCATCCAGTGCCCCGATCGTGATGAGATTCTCACCATCTATGAAAACGGTTTCATAATTGTAATAACTGTTATACACAGTTGATTCGTACATGTAACCTATCAGCCCGCAGGGGTTGAAATAAGATTCTGTCGTGTTGATGTTACTCAGGCTGTAGGAATTATTGATCTCCGATTGATACCAGAATTCGCCGACCAGCCCACCTGTCGAAGAATTGCCGTTCACCGTGCCGGTGCTGTAACAATGATCGATCACCGACGTCATTCTAAGCACTCCTGCTAGGCCACCAACATACCAATTACCATTGATCTCACCCAGGTTGTAGGAATACTGCAGTAAAGATTCAAGACTCTTACCCGTCAGACCTCCGATTCTCTCCAGGCCACTGACACTTCCCGAACTATAGCAGTAAAGGATCTCACTATTTTCCATGCTTCCAACTATACCGCCGACTAAATTCTCACCCTCAACGATATTTGTCGCATAACTATTCTCGATACTTCCCTGAGATCCCAGTCTCCCGGCCAGGCCTCCGGTTGAATCTCCGCCGTTGACTCCCGCTTCACTGTATGAGTTGCTTACCGTACCGGCACTGATCTTCCCTGTCAGGCCACCTGTCTCAAAGTTACCACTGACCGAGCCGGTGGTAAAACAGTCTTCGACCACTCCAGTGATATGATGTAACACACCAACCAGGCCACCTACCTGGTCATTCCCTGTAATATCGACATCTGTCAGACCCAGGTTGGTTATTAAAGGCTGAGTCGCAAACCCGAACAATCCAATCATATCTTCCACAGGTCGATTGATGAAAAGGTTGCTTATGGTATGATAATCTCCGTCATAACTGCCTCTGAACCTGGAGGCGGAATTGCCAGTACTGTTATCACCGATCGGGAGCCACCCCGCTCCCTCGAACCAGTCTGCTGTCTCCGATGCATCTATATCGGCAGTTTGTACATAATGATATCCCAGCCGCTCCGACTGTTCCGGATCGGGTACTATATCATTATCTGCCGTAATCCAGTAAAGATTTTCCAGACTGTTAATCTCATAAGGGTTGTCTGCACTTCCATCTCCCACTGCCGGTGCTGTTGCTGTTTGGGCAGACAGTATCGAACAGAGAAGAACCAATAACAGGATTGAGAAGTTCCGTTTCATCAAAGACCTCCAGGATGTGAATTTTTGATATAATAGGCAAATATAATAACAGAGCTGGATAGTCAAGAAAGAATGGTAATAAAGGAACTAAATCAAAAAAAAAAGCAAAATATTGCACACTATTAGTAAGGTTTGTAGCCCACTCTACCACTGCTTTCTTTATCCGATTATTGTCACATAATAATTGCTGATAACGGTATATTGCCGTTAGTATTCAGGTTTTTGTAGAACAGAATCAATAACTGTCTTTCACTGACTGAGATGCGTCTCTAATCATGTATAAATAATTGACAGATTAGCCTCTTTGAGTAGATTGATTATAATAAATGAGCAGATTACTCGTTTAATGGTATATATTGCTTACGGGAGGATAAAATGAAAAGAACAGGACTGCTGTTGACTATCCTGTTATTGTTCCTGGGACTTACCGCAGAACCGGTAAGCCAGGACCTGGCCTTGAGAGTGGCTGAAAACTGGCTCAACCATCAGTACACACTTCGGAACATCACGGCCGATATAACTATTTCTGATTCTTATGTCCACGAAGCAGATGGACAGATAATATTCTACGTATATAATTTCGACCCTGAAGGTTTTGTCCTCGTCGCTGCAGATGATGCATCTGTACCGATCCTTGGCTACAGCGTAAAAGGTGAGGGCAGTTTGGGTGATTTCCCCACTAATTTCACCCCCTTCCTGCAGATGTACGAACAGGGGATACTGGAAGTTAAGAATAACAGGCTTTCCAACAGAGATACGAGACAGGAATGGAAAGCTATCGAGACGAACACGATTCCCGTTCCTCGCGATATTGATATGCTTGAACCTCTGCTCGATACAAGATGGAATCAGGATGATCCCTGGAACCAGCTCTGCCCCGCTCATCCCAGTGGGCCAGGTGGACACGTCTATGCAGGATGCGTCGCCGTGGCTATGGGCCAGGCGATGAAGTACTGGGAACATCCCACACAGGGAACCGGATCCAATTCTTACTATCATTATAATTATGGCTGGCTCTCGGCAGATTTCGGCGCTACAACCTATAATTGGGACGATATCCCGAACGTCTCGGCTACCCTGTCAACCGCTGAGCTTCTCTTTCATTTAGGGGTTTCGGTCGAGATGTGGTACAGCCCCAACGGCTCTGGTGCCAACTCGTCAGATGCCCGCGATGCCCTTATTCAGTATTTCGGTTATAATTCATCAGCCCAGCTTGTAGGAAAAGATAATTACAGTAACACTGGCTGGATCAACCTGCTGAAAAACCAGTTGAATTCGTTGCAACCTCTATATTATAACGGTTACGGAGATTCAGCTGGCCACGCTTTTAACTGCGACGGCTATGATGCTGATGACCGGTTCCATTTCAACTGGGGCTGGGGTGGCAGTATGAACGGATATTTCCATACCACCCTGCTCAATCCGGGCGGTTCCGATTTCTCGCTGGGACAAGGAGCGATCATCAATCTCTACCCTGCCGGAAATTACAGCTTCCCCCCATCTAACCTGACAGCAACCCCGGGTAACGGTCAAATCTCTCTTTCCTGGAATGAACCATTTTCTACCCGAGACGCGGGAAGAAATTATCAGGGATTCAACGTGTATCGCGACGGGCTGGCAATCAATGACCTCCTCGTTCTCGATACCCAGTATGTTGATCATGAAGTAGAGAATAATGTCCCCTATCAATACTACATCACTGCTGTCTATCCCAACGGTGAATCGAGGGGTTCCAACCAGGTTACCACTATCCCCTCCATCGCTGAACCACCAGTTATGGGTACCGGTAGTATCAATGATCCCTATGAGATCTCCTCAATAGAAAATCTCTTCTGGATCTTCATGAACAGCAGCAGCTGGAATCAGCACTATGTTCAGACAGAGGATATCGACCTCTCAGATACTGTTAACTGGTTCGAAGGAGCCGGGTGGCCTTCTATAGGCAGCAGTTCTGTTCACTTCTCCGGTGTATACGACGGTCAGGGATACAGTATCGACAACCTGCATCTCCATAAACCTCAGACTAGTGACATCGGCCTTTTCGGCTCACTGAACAGTGCTACCATAATGAATCTGACTATCAACAATTGCGAGATTACCGGTTTTAATTATGTCGGTGGCCTGGCCGGTAGCATCTATGAAACCGAGATAACCAACTGTCAGGTTTCCGGAAGTGTCAATGGAACCGGTAGTTATATCGGCGGTCTGGCCGGCCTGAATAGAGAGTCATCCATCTCCGGGAGTTACAGCACTGGAGAGGTTACTGGAGCGGGAAACTTTGTCGGTGGCCTGACAGGGTTCAACCGTGATGCTCTCCTCGAAAAAAGTTACGCTTCCGCGGATGTCAGTGGTAATGTTACTGTTGGAGGACTTACCGGCTGGAACTATTTCTCGGAGATCAATGACTGCTTCTCCCTCAGTGATGTAACAGGTGCAAGCAATATCGGCGGACTTGTAGGCTGGAACTACAATGCCGAGATCAACAACTCCTACAGTATAGGATCGGTTGCCGGTTCTGCTGATATTGGCGGCCTGGTAGGGCTTTCCCTGAACGGAGAAACATCTTCCAGCTACTGGAATACCGAGACGAGCGGATTGATCGCTTCCGCCGGTGGGGAGGGGAAAACCTCGGAAGATATGGTTTATCCCTATAGCACTGACACCTATATGGATTGGGATTTCGTTACTCTATGGGCAGGAGATCCCGATTTCGCCTTTAATGCCGGTTATCCCTATCTCAGGAACCTGACCCTCGATACAGATGAAGATTATTTAACTCCACCTCAAGCCACGATATTAGCCAATTACCCCAATCCCTTCAACCCCGAAACTACTATAGAGCTTACTCTGACACCCGATACAGTCGGAAAGAATATCAGGCTCGAGATCTTCAATATCAGAGGACAGAAGATCAAAACCCTATTCGATGGCATTGCTGGAAATACACACCACTCCTTCGTCTGGAACGGACAGAACGACCGGGGATCGAATATGCCGAGCGGCGTCTATTACTACAGGCTCACCACACCGTCAGAAACAACAGCCAACAAGATGCTCCTCCTGAAGTAAACTTAACTCTTTTCATAGAACACCTCCTGTTGTAAGAGCTGCGGGTGAACCGCAGCTCTTTTTTTACTCCCATCCTGCTTTCACTATCATATTACTCCTCCCTGAAATATATACTTCACACAAGACATAACAGCTACGTATCGCAAGAACCGGTTATCCTCTTCTCGCATCAGGCAGAAGGTCAAATATGTCCACCGGCACTTAATACAAGCCTAACTCAGAGAATATATGCGGGTAATGAACCTTGAAGGATTCAAGACATTAAAAAATAAGTGGACATAAGGCTTAAACATAACTTCCATAGAAGATTAGTAAATAGTCTGTATAATATAAAATTGATCAACACGCGTCCAAAGCAGTAAAACTCGGAATTACTATTCTTTGGATTGGGGGATCAGTAATCCTCTTTTGAGAATAGTACTCAGTGTGAGTTTCCACTCTTCCCATACGGTTTCATCGTTAAAGTCTCTTTCATTGATCATGGAAATCAGCGGAGCAAGATAGATAGCACTATAGCCAATTGCCAGAAGGCATTCACGAACAGCTTCGATAGGCAGACTTACTGCTTTGCCCCTTCGTACTGCCTCCAGATAAGCATTATGAAAATGCAGGTTAGCGCCCAGTGGACCATGTTCAGAAACGTCACGTAGTGCATTCCTGAGGTGAACTGCTCCGTCGGCAATCTCGCGACGTAGTAAAGATGCCCATTGGGGGTTGTCATGCAACACGGTCATTAGCCGGATCGGTGAGTCTATCAACATTTCTTCAGGAGACTTTTCTTCAGGATTCGGACCGAAGATTACTGCCAGCATACACATTCCTTCGTACTTGAGAACAGATTCGTAAAGATGCTCTTTGCTGGAATAATGATAATGAATCATTACCTGCTTCACTCCAGCAGCATTTGCAATAGCCCTCGTACTGGTTCCTTGATATCCATATTCTGAAAATAATCTGGTGGCTGCAATAAAAATCTTCCCTTTTGGTGTGTCTGGGTCCGGAGGGGTAGGTATGGGACTTGTAAATGACTTTAGTGGAATAAGGTTAGAATAATTCTCCTGTTGCTCTTCTGGAGTAAAAGAAGTGTACTTGCTCATATCAGTTTTCATAGTAATTAGCTCCTTGAAATTTGATCTATTTTTATGACTTAGTCTTATGTTTTTGTCAATCGATTTAGTCAAATGATACTCTCTTTGCTATAATCTAATTGAGTATCAAGAATAAACGAATTTTTTTTCTTACTACGCTGGTTTGAGCTCATATCAGGTTTCTACAGGTTATTCCCCCCCAAAAAACAAGACTCAATATTTCACAGTGAAAAATATATTTTGCTATCTCATCAAAAAACACTATCCTATCACTAGACATAGTCAATTGAATAAGTCGATTGAAATGTATTGAGTGAATATGCAAGTATTAGTTCGGGATGGAATGGATTCCATAATTATGTAGTGATTCCTTTTTACTGTACTCATCAAACAGTAAAGTGCTTTTTAAATGATTGAGAGACCGTTGCTTTGATGACACAACGCTCTTATAAACAAGAGTTTTAAATGAACAGGAGGTTTATGATGAACTCATTCTTACGCTTTACCGTTATAGCATTGATTCTTTTCGCTTTCAGTGCAGTAAATGCTCAGTTTGAAGGACAAAATAGAGGCTACGGCCTTGAAATTGGTGGTGCCTATGGCGACAACCACGGAGATGACGAAAGCTGGTCTCCCCGTATTAAAGCTAATTACCTTTTTAAGATCGCTGATCCTCTTTCTACTCAAATTGGATTGAGCTATACCACCCTTTACGGTGGTTCGGGATACGAAAAAACTAAAACACTTGCGGGTGATGTCAGATTTCAGTATAGAGTGATCAAATTGGAGCAGATGATTCCGTTTGTCTATGCTGGAGTGGGTGTAGCAAAAAATATGCATACGAGCGATTCCAATTTCATGCCGATAATACCTGTTGGTATCGGGGCGCAAACACCACTTGGAGATAACCTAATGGTCCAGATCAGCGGTGGTTATAATCTAGTGCTCTCAGATGATCTGGATGGAGTTGCACGCACCGACTCAAATCTCAATCGATTCACAAATGGGAAACACGATGGTTTTTTTGAGATCATGGTAGGACTATCTTACGGAACTACTAAAAAAAGTAAACCTGTGGAACCTGTGGAAAGAGTTATTGTTCCTCCCAAAACAATTACCGAGCCTCCCAAAACAGTTGTTGTCGAAAAGGTAATAGTCGAGGAAAAGGTGGATGACCCTCGATTGACCAGGAGTGAAGCAGAACAGCTTGTAGCGGATGCTGTGGCAGAAGCTTTGAAAGAAAGGGGAAAAAGTATAGTACTGCATGGTATTACTTTCGAAACCAACAAAGCGCAGATCAGACCGGAATCATTAGCTATCTTAGAGATAGTTCGTGAAACTATGGCAGCAAATCCGGAGATAAATGTAATTATAACGGGTCATACCGACAGTGTCGGCAACGCAGATTATAACCTTGGTTTATCACTGGAACGTGCACAGGCAGTCAAGGACTGGCTTGTTAGAAATAACATCAGCGCCTCCAGAATGAAAGTTGTTGGCAAAGGCGAAACAGAACCTACTGCAACAAACGAAACTGCAGAAGGTCGCGCTCTAAACCGCCGTGTCGAATTCATGGTTGAATAATGTATAAAACAGAAAAAGTAGATGGTTTAACGTCTCCATTGAATATGGACTTCGTATTCCATAAAACCCCTTCTTTTCGATGTATCAATTCTCGAATACAAACCGTATATTGCGTCAATGATTTAAAAAATGTTAAAGGAGTATAACATGTTATGGACAATAGCTATCGTTTTAGTGATTCTCTGGTTGCTTGGACTTGTCACTTCCTATACTATAGGTGGATTCGTGCACGTACTACTGGTGATTGCAATAATTGTTATCCTGATCAGGTTGATTTCCGGAAGAAAACCACTCGCCTGATCATTTGAGAAATATTATCTTCGCAGGTGATTTGACTGGTAAAGCGAAATTCTTTATTCTATTTCAGCAATAAAGTTTTGTTACCAGAGCTTTACCGAAATAGATTTTTTGCCAATTTTTACCAAAGGAGTTTATAATGAAAAAGATGTTATTTATGGTCGCTTTACTCGTCTCTTGTGGGGCTATCTTCGCGCAGAACCCTGTTGCAGTAGGTCAGACTCAATTCAATGCAGGTTTAGGCTTTGCTAACAGTAGTGTTCCCGTCTACATTGGTTTAGATTACGGAATACATAAAGATATTACCTTAGGTGGTGAGTTATCTTTCGTCTCATATCGCGATAATTATCAACAAGATAGATATAACCATAGCGTCATCGGAATCTCCGGTAATGCTAATTATCACTTTAATCATATCTTGAATATACCATTGGACTGGGATTTTTATATTGGTCCACACCTCGGTTTTTACATCTGGAATTCTCCCGATGATTATCCTGGATCACATGCTTCCGGTATGGGATTCGGTGCTCAAATTGGTGGACGTTACTACTTTACCGATAAATTCGGTATCAATCTTGAATTCGGAGGTGGTAATGTTTTCTCTGGAGGAAAATTTGGTATTTCTTTGAAATTATAACCTTATCTGATAGATTATCGATTTGCTCCTCTCATATTTGAGGGAGTTGATGAAAAGCAGAAGTATCTTGAGCAAAGAAGAATTGGAAGTTTTATTCTAATTCACCATGTACCGGGAGCCTTCTGCTTTTCGCATTCTACTCACGATACACGCTGTTCTCGGTATGGACACGGACCTATTGCCGAAAAGTCAGCTATTCCCCCGTCTGGAGCGGACAGAACGACCGGGGAACGAATATGCCGAGCGGCGTCTATTACTACAGGCTCACTACACCAACAGAAACAACAGCCAACAAGATGCTTCTCCTGAGATAACCTGAAATAAACTTAACTCTTTTCATAGAACACCTCCTGTTGTAAGAGCTGCGGTTCACCCGCAGCTCTTTTTTTTGCTATCATTCTACCTTCACTACCAGATTACAACCACCTGTAAAATATACTTCACAAAATACATAACACCTCCGAATCGTAGGTAAAGATTGCGCATTGATGATCAATAATGCTTCTGTTTTATTAGAAACAACTTTGCGGTTTTCTTTCTTAAGACTAATCAACGCAATAAAGTGATTTGACGGTTCTTCGATACCCATTACTCTCTTCTTTGATTGAACTATGATTTGCTCCTTTTTGAAGCTTTTCAGGGCTATCAACAACAATGGATAGTTTGAACTCAATCAATTTATTCGATCTGAGCTTCCAAAAATTGCTTCAACGTTTGAGAAACTATCCTTGCCATTATTAATGACTTGACTCAATTGTGTTATTATTGACATGTAATATATTTAAATCTATTTTCCAAATATATAGCACATATAGGAGATAATTATGCATGAGTTCGATTTTAATTCCTTGATTCGTTTCATTAAACAAGCCAATCAAGGTGGCTTGACAAAGAGTTCTTACCCTGACAAATATCATGATTTCAAAGTTAAAATAGGATTTGGTCAAGGTACTCCTGCCAGAGTTCCTTGGATTGCTTTTTTAAAATTCAATCAAAAAGTAACGAAAGGCATTTACCCTGTCTATCTTTATTACAAAAGTAAAAACCTCCTTATTCTTGCTTACGGAGTTAGTGCAACAGAAGAGCCTGCAAGAGATTGGGATTTCAATGAAAGTAGTCCAGAAACCGTTCAAGAATATTTTCACAATAATGGTTTAGGCACCGTTGCAAGGTATCAAAATTCTTACGTATATGAAACATATCAAGTCGATCATAATAAGGAGAATTTTGGACTGGATGAAGTACAGGCTATCCAAGATCTAAACAATTTGCTATCATTTTTCGAAAAACAGTTTGAGAATCTAGACTCCGGATCATCGGACAATGAAAAAATAGATACTAACGAAGAGATTGAGAAAGATGTTGATAACTCTATCGTTTCTATGTTCTTAGAAGATGCACAAGACGCCGGTCTATTCATTCAAAATGATTTTGTTATCCGTTTTATTGCTTCTCTTCTCACTAAACCGTTCGTTATTTTGACGGGTTTATCCGGGTCTGGTAAGACAAAATTAGCACAAGCATTTGCTCGATGGATTTGCCAAGATGATAGAGAATATAGGATTATTCCTGTTGCTGCTGATTGGACTAATCGTGAACCTTTGCTAGGATATCCTAATTCCCTTGAATCTACAAAATATGTCAAGCCAGACAATGGACTTCTCGATTTGATACTATGTGCTATAGATAAACCAGATAAACCCTTCTTTTTGATTCTCGATGAAATGAACCTAAGTCATGTTGAACGTTACTTTGCTGACTTTTTAAGTGCGTTAGAATCAGGAGAACCAATACATCTTCATTCATCAAAAGATGAACTTGATGGAGTACCGCAGAAAATTGTAATACCAGCGAATCTTTTTATCATTGGAACAGTTAATGTTGATGAAACAACATATATGTTTAGTCCAAAAGTACTGGATCGTGCAAATGTAATAGAATTTAGAATAACCCAAGAAGAGATGAATACTTATTTACTGTCGTCTTCAATGCTTGATTTGAATCGAGTTGATGCTAAAGGATCGAAATTTGCGAAACTATTGATCCAAGAGATTAATTTCTTAGATGACAATGTTTCAACGATCCATCAAACTTTACTATCTTTTTTCGTTGAATTGAAGCAAATCGGAGCTGAATTTGGTTACCGGAGCGCTGGTGAAATATATAAGTTCTATTCTGTTGTTAAGTTTTTATTCCCTTGGAAGAATGATGAATGGATAATAGATGTATCTATAATACAGAAACTTTTACCCAAGGTTCATGGATCAAGACGTAAACTTGAAAATGTATTGAGAACTATCGCTTCACAATGCATAAGAAATCCAGATACTATTGATGATTTATTAACCGGGAAATTATCTTCAGAAACGATTAATCATGACATCAAGTATCCTATTTCACTAGAAAAAATTCTAAGAATGTACCAGGGAATGATTCAAAATGGATTTACAAGCTATGCAGAAGCATAAAATAAACACTGATTATTACATTCTATATAATATTTTGTTGCCTAATGATGAGTCAGTAACGTTAGAGTTACATCCTGAAAAAGATAATTCTCTAAGATTGATTGATGCAGCTGAAGCAGTTCAAAATAGTGAGGCAGCCTTACAACTAAAAGAGGGTTGTAAATATGAGTATAAACTCAATAAATACAATCTCTCTGATGATTTTGGTATAATCGAGAGATCAAGGGTTGCACCATCTGCAGGAAGAATATCACCGAAAAATTATGTAGGTACTATTTCAATAGATGTTGTTAATAACAACAAAGATATCGTAGGACAAATTAAGCTAGAGGTCCAATCTACTAAAATGGATTACCGCGAGCATTATAGAAAAATGCTAGAAGAGATCGCGGAGTATAGTACTGAATTAGTCATGCAATCAAAATCGCCATTGATTCAGAAATACGAATCATTTTTTTCCGGTAATGCTGAAACACTATATCAGAGATTCGCTTTCATTAAGTCAATTCTTGACTCAAGGGAATTCGATGACGGAATTCAGAAAATATTATCTTCTCCGGTTTCAGTATGGTCTGAAGAAGAATGTTCTCGAGACATTAGAAATGTAAAGAGAATATCTAAAAGTATTCTTAAACAAATTGTTTCCTGCCAGCATCGAAGAGTTACCCCTATTAACAACACTTTACATAATATTCTTCCAACTGTACCTGTCTTTTTGAACATTCACGAAAAGACTAGAAGTATTGATACTCCTGAAAATCGATTTATCAAGCACGCTCTAAATACTTTTTTATCACTCTGTACTGAAATTAACGCGAGATCTCTAAGTAACATCAGGTTACAGAATGAATCACAGATATTGATTGAGAAATTAGAACATTATCTAAATCAAGCGATCTTCAAAGAAATATCTAATCCTGATATCCTACCATTAAATAGTCCGATTCTACAAAGAAAAGAAGGTTATAGAGAGATTTTAAGAATCTGGCTAATGTTTGATTTAGCATCAAAACTTACATGGGAAGGTGGAAATGAAATATATACAGGAGGAAAGAGAGATGTTGCGTTACTATATGAATATTGGGTATTCTTCCGTTTATTGAGACTGGTTCAAAGAAATTTCAATATTGATCCAAAGAATCTAGACCAATTAGTTGAAGAAACCGAGAATGGCTTAGGAATTCGTTTAAAGCAAGGAAAGTACTTACCTATTAAGGGAGTCTTTGTCAATCCAAACAGATTATTGAACGTTGAACTTAGTTTTAATCGAACTTTCACTGGAAGCGCTGATTATCCCAAAGCCGGTAGTTGGACAAATAGCTTCCGGCCTGACTATACACTTAGTATATGGCCATATGGAATTGATTGCATCACCGCAGAAAAAGAGGAATTGATTGTTCATATACATTTCGATGCTAAATATCGTATAGAAGAACTCTCTGGCGTGTTTGAAGATAATCCAGAATCACCAATTGATATTAACCGGAACCCAAAGCAAAATGATTTCATCAAAATGCATGCCTATAGAGATGCTATTAGGCGAACTGGTGGAGCTTATATTATTTATCCTGGTAATGAACAAAGGTACTTCAAAGGTTTTCATGAAGTTATACCAGGATTAGGAGCATTCTCACTAAATCCTGGCCGTAGTGATTATGACTGTGAAGAAATTAGATCATTTTTACTAAAGGTTGTTGAACATCTGTTAGATAGAGCGACTCAAAGAGAGAAGATTTCATTTAGATCTTATCAAATATATAAACAGCTTCCTGAAAATTCTGTCTATGATTATTTGCCTGAGCTAATAGGTATCAATAGAGATTTGATACCTGACGAAACAATGATTCTAATAGCTTGGTATAAAAACTATGAACACTTAAATTGGATTCATTCTAACAATTATTACAATGCAAGAGTTGGTGATGTTAGAGGCTCAATCAATGTTTCCGCTAAGTTATCAAGCGCAAAGTTCATCCTACTTCATGGACCTAAGGAGACAGTTACGGGAAGAATTTATCGCTTATCAGAAAAAGGACCACGTATATGGAGCAAGACAGATCTCAACAATAGGCAATATCCTTCTAAACCTACACAGGATTTTTACCTAGTATTTGAAATCCAAAATCCAGTAGAAAAAGAATTTAATTATGCTAAGTGGAATATAAATAGCATTGGTCAATATACATCATACAGAGGATCACCTCTACCTTTTGTTGTCAGCCTAACAGAGCTTATGAGTGTAAAAGTAAATGATGATAAAGATCTATAATCAATAGTCGATTGATTTTTTGATTCGGAATGCAAATGATTTGACATCATAATGAAGAAGCTGCTATTAGTTGACTAGGTCAAATTAAGATCTTGGAGGCCCAAATGGTAAACGAATTAAAACAACCTTCAAAGACAACAAAAACCGGGGTAAAGGTTATTTTCGAGGCTCTTAAAGTACTGAAAGAGCACAATGGTGAATTACCGGGTAAGGTGGTTATTGACAAGTTAAGGGAAAGGCTGGATTTCAACGAATGGGAAACAAGTATTTATGAGAAAACCGGATATGTTCGATGGGAATCATTGTTACATTTCTTTACGATTGATTGTGTTAAAGCCGGATATTTACGTAAAAACAAAGGGATTTGGTATCTTACTAAAGAGGGTGAAAAAGCTCTGAAATTAGGTCCTGAGAAACTCTTTGAAACAGCTCGAATGTTATACAGAAAATGGAAGGCAAAAAAAGATAAAGAAGTAGCTAATAATCAAAATGATTCGGAAGATGATATCGACTCAAATGATTCAACTCAGTTGCAACGAGCAAAGTTGGATAAGATAGAAGAGCAGGCAATAGAGGGTATTAAAGAATACATTTATCAGATGAATCCATATGATTTTCAGGATCTTGTAGCAGCATTGTTGAGAGCTATGGATTATCATACTCCCTTTGTATCACCGAAAGGGAGAGACGGGGGAATAGATATCATTGCTTATCGGGATCCCCTCGGAGCAACAGATCCACGCATAAAAGTCCAGGTAAAACATAGGCCAAACAGTACTATTCCTGTTTCGGATATAAGAGGGCTGTTAGGTCTGTTAAATAAGTCAGGAGAAATCGGACTCTTTGTCACTTCAGGAACATTTACCAATGAATCCCTTAAATCTTCAAGAGAATCACACATACATGTAAAGTTGATCGATATTGATGACTTCATCCAGTTATGGAAAGAGTTTTACAATAACCTTACCGATGAAGATAAAAACAAGATGCCTCTTCATCAAATCTGTTTTTTGGGGGTTAATGAATAGTTTAGTATCAGTCCCGTCTGGAAAAATTCAAACTCATGAATACTACGGTCAAATCGAGCCACCTGTGCGGAGTTTCTTGAGCCACCTCTTCGCTCGCTCTAAAGCTCCCCTTTAACTTGAAAAGCAAAGAAAGTCGTTTATATAACAGTGGACTAATTTAAGTATTAAGATAGCGTTTTTTTGGTTCCGACATTGTACACTTTTCTGTACCACCGACAGAAGTTATAAAAATGAATTGCATTTATAATACCTGGAATGGGTACAATAATCAGTAAAATTAGGTCCATATTAAAATACCGTTTACAATCAAGGTATTGGATTTTCGACTCTTTAACAAGCTTTTCAATTGCGACTTATGTTGAAATATGCAGCAAGATCTGAATTTAATGTTCTCCCCTTGTAGTATCCATCATAATTGTACACTCTTATTATTTCCTCAGTATCTTCTTTTGCGTGCATATTAAAATAACGACTATTTTCTGCTTTTTTTGATGCATATTCTTCGAAATCAAGCCATTTATCAATGATATCATCTACATGCTCTTCCACCATTTCAATGGATTCGATGTTCTTGTAAAACTTGGCGACAACAATACTGGTTACCGCATACTTTCCATATCTAAGGGCTTGACCGTAATTAATTGTACCATAAGAATCTTTTTTGTCATCAGATAATTTTTTCTCGATTTGAACCAAAGTTTGATGACACTTATAGGCATAATAGTATTCAGGGACTCGATCCGAATTTTTTAAAAATTTTATAAAGTTGGCCTCTCGAAAGATTACTCTTTCGCTATTACGTCTAGCTTCTGCAGCAAAACCATCACATGCCATAGATAGCCGCAATAACAATTCTCTATCTATAATTTGATCTTTACTTATATATTTATCTCGCACGCCATCTGCATACTCTCCTTTTTTACGTTCATAGTATACACCAAATTTGTTAAATAGTTCATTTTGGAGAACAATTTGAATTTTATCATTTGAACGTCTATCAGAATCCGATACTTCGCTTTGATTATTCGTGGCCTTCGAAATCTCCTCGATTAATCTCAATTTCTGTTCTTCATTTTTACTCGCAGACTCGCTGAATGTGATAATCTTAAGTAGTACTTCTTTGTTTTTGAAAATATCTCCACTCCTTTTACCTTCCTCAATGTCCTCATAAATCCTGCTAAGAGTATATGCTGTTTGACCTCCGTTGATTATTTGTGGATTTGTAATTATAATCTGTGCCATACCTTTTCGACCGATTTTATCATTAAATGCAGTTTCGTCAGACAGCATCGTTATCCCGTTGTTAAACAAAGCAAATTCGTTAGTTGTTTTGTCACATATTGTTTTATGTATTTCTTTGTTCACTTCGTTATTTTTGAGTTCAAGAAAACAGCGTGGGTTAAACCTCAAAATTGAATTCTTGTATTTATATAATATCCTGCCGATTTCCATAGTAGGTATAAATACAACAGTAATATCGCAATCTGTGTATTCGGTTTCTACATTGTAGCCAATCCGAGCATTTGATGACGATTTATTTAATAGATTCAGTCTAATGTATAGCTCTGAATAGTTGTAGTAAGTACCTGTTACAATCGGAAACACTAATTCATTATATGTTTTCTCAAAGTCGAATATAGTTGCAGGAAACCCACCTGTAAGTTTTCTTAAATCACTTTGCTTTGTTCCCCTTAAATTAGCAAGGATTACTACTTCGTTTGAATATTTACCAATGTCGTGTATCCCTGATAAGTCACACAAAAGTTTCTGTATTTTCCCATTATAATCAATACCGTATTCGTCTTTTGTTTCACCATCTAATATACGACAAGCGTCCATTTTTAATAGCTCTGATAATTCTATTTCCTTGTTTTCATAGTTATCTGGTTTGCTTCTAAATTTAGACTGTAAGAGAATGATTTTTTTACTTTCTTTATCTATATAATATGCATCTATTCCCCCATCTTGTGTTCCATCAGTAATTAATTCCTCGCGCGAAATAAAATCCAAGATGCCAAAAGACACTTTAAGGTATAGGTGGATGAATGCTCTGGAGCGAGCATTATTAATTTTTTCGATATCACTTGCTTTGGGTCGGTATCTCTTGAACTCCTTTGGAGCCTCTGACCTGATCCGATCAAGTATATTGATAAGTGTAGAGTATTTTCTCATATTAACCTCCTTTCATACTTATTAACTAATAATCTTAATATAGTCAAGTCCTAGATGTTGGTGTAAAATTACAACTAATTGTTCAATCTCACACTTAAAGACCATAGGAGCTAAACGGAAAAAGTCTTAAACATTACCCTGGTCTCAGGTTTGAACTATATCATCTCCAATCTATATTTTCTTCTTTCTTGATTGATCAGATCAGCCCGTCTTAAGTAGAAATCATTTTTCTTGAGTTTCTTCTGACATTTCGATATAAATATAGAATTGATAGAGTACAATTATCAATCCCGGCTATCCAATTTGATAATCCAATTACTGATAATGATTCTTCTCTTGATTTCTACTTCGATAAGATGATTATTTTTTTGCTGAGAGCAAATCATTATTGTCCTTCTATCGCATCCTCAACGGTTTATGAAGAGATGTATAATGCATTCGGTTCTTTGATCTGGATCTGTATATCATCTCTTCCAGGGTTCTGCTCGCTATTATTTCATCATTGAGAATAGTAATCAATTGTTTCCATTCATTATCGGCCGCCTGAAGTTCTTTCCAGGAGAGCATGAAATCGAAATGCTGACCATGCCGGAATAATCTTCCAGGTAGAGGATAATGCTGACGGTTGGAGATCAAAATACCATATCGCAGGTAGGGATGGACATTCTTGTGTGTTCTTGCCTTCTGACTATAGGTAATTGCATCGTGAGTATTAATCTTACCAATCTTTACTTCGATAATAACTCTTGGAACCCAGACATCTTGATCATTCTTTTCATAAATCAGTATATCTGTTTCGTATCTTATATCATTATGTCCCGCAGGTTCTTCGCCTGAATAGGATAGGATTTCACTGGAATATGGTAGTTTTTTGCTATCTTCTACCCTTATGTTTTGATTTTCATTGTTTTGATTAAGTGCCCATTCAATATCTTTGATTATTGTTCTTACCCAATCCTTTTCTTTCATAGCAATACTCTCTTAGTTTTCATTAAGCTTTAGATCCCCAAACCGTCGATCCATCAACATATCTTCCAGGAAGCAATATGTATAAAATATACAGCAGGTGCTGGATGCAATATCCCAATCGATTATACTATTGTCAAGTATCTCTGTTCTAGCCACATCCTCAATTTCTGCAAGATATAGCCAGCAAAATATTACCTTATACTTCGTCCGTAGGGTTTTTGTGAGTGTCATTGGGTGGATGGTAGTCATTTTATGAAGGATAAGCCAGAGGGAAGGGAGCAAATTCTCGGTAGCCAAGCAAGGAGCCTGGTATACTACCTGTTTAATGACCTGGCAGGTGAGTTTCTGTGAAGAGGTCAGAAGAAGAGGCCAGGCAATGACCCGCCGATATTGAAGCAGGCGTGGACGATAAAAGCGGGAAGCAAACTTCCTGTTGCCTCTTTATAGTAACCGGCCAGCAGTCCGAGAATGAAGCCGAAGATAACGATGAGCAATACCACACCGGGATAGACACCCATAATCAAGAGCATTAGATGGACGAGAGCAAAGAAGAGAGCGGCCACGATAACGGGGAGTGTCAGCTTCACATTACCAATCTTCAGACTGATAATTTTCAGTGGTGCCAGATAGCCCTGAATGAGCCCTCTGAAGAGAGTCTCTTCCGCAATACTGGCGAGAAGCCAGACAAAGAGTATGCGCTGAAGCATTGACATCCCCTCTGCCGGCATGCTGCCGGTGGAGAAATCGAGCAGGATGATAATCAGAGTAGCGATCAGTCCGAGAGCGATACTGAAGGACACAACTCTGAGGACTGGAAATTTCCAGCTCAATGTAAGGCCGTAATCTTTTCTATTCCCCTTAGCGATCCAGGTCATCAAAAGACAAGACACGAGGATCATTACGAAATGTTGCAAGATAGAGGGATTGTTGGCCAGAAATTTCCCAAGGTGCGGGATCAGAGAGAAAAGAGTGTAGAATATTGGCGTAGCAATGAATATGAGTAATATGAAGAGGATAGAGACAGCTATTCTCCAGATATCTTTCATTTAAATCTCCTTAAATTGAAGTAGCGTTACAGGAGAGTATGGCCTGACATTCCCACAGGATCCTACCGGGTCATTTCTTCTTCTGCTTTTTTGACCTGATGCGGGCAAAGCTTAACACAATGAGCAGATAGGCCACAAGATAGGTTGGCCGGGCCATGCTAAAAGGCTCCTGTATTATCCCCACGAGGGGGACGATAGCGAAGAGTAATAGCGAGATAATGATCCAGTGAGACGCTTTCAGCCTGACCATCACCACATAGAGTATATAGAGAAGAAGAGTAAAGACCAGGCCTCGAAGCAGAATCGCGGTGATGAAAGGTTCGGCATAGTATTCAAAGCGATAGACAACAGAACCGACCATACCGAACAGTATCAGAATGAGCACACCGATAATTTTAAGGAAGACCCCTTTAGCAAAGAGGTTTTCCAAAACATAGAAGAGGAAAGAGATCAGTCCGAAGAGGATGAGATATGTTCTGGCCATGGCCAGCAGGAGCGATACAATTGGGGTAATCTTGAGCGTATGTTCATAGTTCGGTAACCTGAGAATATTGGCTACTATCATATCTTCACCGATCAGATAGCGGATAGCTACGAGGCTCACTATCCAGGCGATGATGAGCGGGATGAGAGGTAATCTCCCGGGCCGGTAATAACTGCGACTGTTCTGCCAGGAGCGGCAGAAGGCAACGAGCAGGGCAATAAATGCTGAGAAGAACAGAGCCTCGAGGACGTTCCCTATGATCATACCGGTGAGCTGGTTTTTGAACGGCTCTATGGTATTAAACCAACCGATCTGCAGGTTCCAGGAATTAAGAGTATCGAGCAGATAGAGGAAGAGTAATATAATAAAGACGTTACGGAAGATTGATGTATCGAGTTCCTGATTGTTCCATCTGACAAAGGCGAAACCAAGGGCCATTATGATAAAGAGTAACATCAGCGGGATGGCTATCATCTTATAGTTAGCCGCTTTCTGCAGCGCGGCATAGATCGAGCGATTCTCTTCTTCCGGAATGAAGATGTAACGCCTGACAGCAGCGACCTCATCTCCTATCAGGTTGACCGATATTCTGGCCTCTCCCTCCGTTAAATCGAAGGCGAGAGTATCGCTGAAAGTGAACTGCCAGTCTGTCCGTTCCGGTTGTCTCTGTGGAGAGGCCGATATCTCCCTGATACCGAGCTGTTCATAGTCATACAATCCGGTAAGAGCCGAGACAGCAAGTTGCCGTGCTTCTCTCTCATTCAGATTGGCACCCGGTATCTCTTCGGCTATCTGATGCCTGATATCGATCACCTCACCGTTAGAAGCCAGGAGGACAGTATACTGCTCAGCCCTCTCCTGGAGAGTTCCCTCGAATCTCTTATAGACGATTCTCCAGCCGTCTTCGAATATATACCTGTTACGGAGTGCTGCATAGGCATCAATACCATTCCTGTCGCTGACGAAATAACGTGTATTCTGATCGGTAGTGAAGGTAAACGGGTAGGGTGTGAACGATTCGGGGATCTCAGCATCGAGCCACTCTGCCAGCGCTCTGTCTGCTATATCAACCGCCTCGAAAGACGATATCTCCAGTCGCGGTTGTGGCAGTTCCGCGGGCCGCCCGTTAGCCGAGAAGAGCAGGAAGCCGACGAGGACGATCAGGAGGGTGACAAAGAGTGCCACCGGCAAAGAGAGGCATCTCCCTCGTTTCTCTGTCGGTTCTTTCTTCTCTTCAACCCTGTTTTCTACCGCATTGATCATAGCATCCAGTTCTGCTTTCACGACTATCTTCACCGACTCCTCGTGCAGGGTATAAGCGAGATTGAGCTTCTCCAGAGGGAGATCTCTCCTGCTGTAGAAAAAGAACCTGTAGATAGCATTCCAGATACTCGTCTTCTCCTCTACCCGCCAATCTCTGCTCAGGATTCGAAGGATGAGGACATAGACGAGCGGAAAGAAAAACACCGCGATCATTATCGTCCTGTCGAGCCAGAGCCCGGGAGCCTGCATCGTAAAGAAGCCGAGGCTACTCCATATTGCATTGTAGAAGAAATGGACGAGTATGGCAGGGAGTAATCCAACCCTTAGATAGAGAAAGGCGAACATCAATGAGGGTATGATCAGTTCGACGAGCCGTGCATAGAACGGCTGCTGCGAATAGTTAGCGTGAGCAGCAGAGAAGATGAAAACCTGAATTATCATACCGATAGTGAGAAAGAATACTCTCTTGTTGTAACGGGCACCTATATAGGCCATTGTAGCGAGCGGAACGGCCCTGAATAGAGATTCTTCCCAGAAGCCAGCCCAAAGACTGACCCCTATGGCACTGATTGCCGGGGAGATTGCCCCGAGTATATCAGGATTGGCAAGAGTACTCGAGGGAATCCACCACCCCCATTTCGAAGCTGAAATTATATAGAACCCGACCGTGATGGCCATGAAGAGTGGAACGGTCAGGTAACTTCCCACCACGTACCCGAGTACCGAGCGGGTGGAGGCGACATCCCTGTCGGCAAGCCGCCAGAATTGCACCTTATGTGGATAAGCATGACGGGTGGCACCCTCAGCAATAACGATGGTAACCAGATTGAGTGCTCCCAGAAAAAGTGTGGAGATCGCCAGTTGCAGCAATATCTGGAAGAAGAAACTGCTCTCAGGAGTCGATGTGTTGTATCCGAACCAGTAGAGTGATATATAGTTAATATTGGCGGCAAAATAGAGTATCGCGATGAATACTGTCCAGAAGAGTGCCGGTTTAATTATCAGCTGTTTCTTGCGCAGCAGGACAACGAACCAGACGAGCATGGCAGTCCCGTAAAGTACTGCTGCCAGAGCCGAGGCAACCATAGCCAGGGTGTTATTGAAAGAACGCATCTCGGTGAACTCTTTCAGGAAACTGTCGGGAATCTTCACCAGACGGCGCAGGGTGGTCAACCTGTCTCCACTGATCTGCAGCTGGAGACGATAATAGGCATCTGTGAGCCGGATATCCTGCCGCTCATAGGTAAAGCTATGGTCGATTCGCCCGTTCGGCTTCTCCTCCTGAGCTGCCTCGATCAGAACATAGCTGTCGAGATCGACAGACCATCTCTCCCGAGCCAGATGTTCGGCAATACTCTGTGCCAGTTCCCTGCTCAAAGCTGGCCCCTCTTCACTCTCGGGCACTCGTTCACTGAAGCCCCAGACATTACCTGCCGGAGTAAAATAGGCGTTGAATTCACGGGGTTCACCTTCCCGAAAATGCCTCACCATCCAGTAGTAAGGATGGAAATCGTCACCGGCAATGACATCCCGGAAAACTTCTTTACCTCCACCCTTCAACTCGACATAGTTCTGCAACATCGGTGCAGAGGTAAAGGTAGTCGCCTGTCGGTAACCGTGAAGATCGATCCCGAGATAGGTATGCAGGCTGTCTGCCGCTTCGAGCGAGCCGTTACGGCTCATCTTCGTATCGATATCTATCAAAGATAGTGCTGATGGAAGATTATGGTAGATGAAATATATGGCAAAGATGTTCAAAATACATAGTATAATCCAGAACATCGGCTTTCGGAACATGAGCAAAATCCTCCGTGAATTTGCAACTAACCCTTTGTATCAAGTATCATAGAATTGCTGTGCTACAGGTTGGGACATATTATTTTTGCCACTACAGGCTTGTCAAGATAAGGATGCAGGAGAATTCAGGAAAGTGGTGATTCTTTTTATAAAAAATATAACATCCGCTTCCGGTAGGGATACACCATTATAGAGGACCAGGCGTTTCCTTTCTCTCCAGTTCGCCAGTGAGATTCGTTACGTTCACCCGGGTGAACTCCTTAACTCACGGGAACCATAGGGGAGGGATGAGAGCCGGCCCGTGGCGGCTCTCATCCCTCTTAAAGATATTTAAGAGATAAAATCGCAAATCAACCCATTTTCTGAGACATATTTAGAGGCCAGTTCATAAATGACAATCAATCTGTCAGGCTCCTTCTCACCTCATGTAATCTTCTAAAAACCGGTGGCGTCTCTGTTGAGGAGACTATCCGGTAAAACTTCCGCATCTGGCTGACCGGTTCGTCATATTCCGGTATACCTACAACAGCAACCTCTGTTCCCCAATCTTCCAGATAGGGGTCATCGGTGGCATAGATCTTGTAAGAATTAGCTCCCGTTACTTCATCCCATTCCAGATAGAGATTACCGCCAGTGATCCAGATCATTACATTTGTCGGCGGTAACAGTTCACCAGTTTCATCTATTCCCAGATAATATCCGGGAAGCAGATTATAATTAGTACTGATTGCCTCTTGACCGCTAATGATCCCGAAGACGCTCCCCTGCAGGATGTAACTGGAAGAGGAGGAGGCGTTGCTGATCGATGTCCCGGTGGACAGGGTGTGAGCCTTCAGGATATAGTTATCACTGGAGGGATTATCTGCCAGTAGAGGTATAGAGAACAGTAATACTGCTCCAAGCGTTAATATGGTTTTGATTATCTTTTTCATTTCTTTTCTCCTTTAAGGCTTAGCGTTTTCTAAAATACTGATTCTCTGCAACAACTCTTCGATCTGCTGCTGCTGATCTTTGATCGCTTCTACCAGTACCGGGATCAGAGCCGTGTATTCCATGGAATAGATATCGTTGATCTCATCATAGCGGACAGATTCGGGGACTATATTTTCTACATCCTGAGCTATGAAACCGAGATTAAGATCCTTGTCATAATCGTTCCAGCGGAAACGGATCCCGTTCAGCCGGAGAATTTTAGCCAGATTGTCCTCTTCCTGCAGACTTTCGATCTCTTTCTTCAACCGTCTGTCGGAATAATTTGTCCAGGCTACGTTCCCTCCTATCTGTGCTGCTCCGGAGATGCGGAAAGTATTAGCTGCAACTTGAGGTCCCCATGTTTCGCTTAAGTTAATACCAAAAGAGAAATCACCCGTTGCCTGGGCCTGTCTGCCCATTGCAGTAGAGGAGGTCCCCCCGGCAATCGTATTATATCCCATTGCAGTGGAACGATATCCACTGGCTACTGAAATCTCCCCCATAGCGGTGGAAAGAGTTCCGCTGGCTGTTGTATTAAACCCCATTGCTATAGAGTAATTACCGCTGGCTGTTGTTCCCCTACCCATTGCGGTGGAATAAGAACCGATCGCTGTTGTCTCCTGACCCATAGCGGTGGAGGCATATCCTTCAGCTGTTGTAAGCTCTCCCATAGCGGTGGAGGCATTTCCTTCGGCTGCTGTATCAAATCCCATTGCTGTTGAATAAAACCCACTCGCTGTTGTTTCCATGCCCATTGCTGTTGAATAAGCTCCACTCGCTGTTGTTTCCCTGCCCATTGCAGTGGAATGAAATTC
>Ga0334892_1000810_pt1 | contig 32724 bp, 18 predicted proteins | sample GraSluR3_MG_4_FD_207213 | JGI IMG/M metagenome (GOLD analysis project Ga0334892, IMG submission 207213) | Sludge microbial communities from methane-producing bioreactor in Wageningen University, Netherlands - Granular Sludge_15_04-R3 | ecosystem: Engineered > Bioreactor > Anaerobic >...
AGGTTGGTACCTCTTGCAAACACCTTCAGGTCTTTCATCTTCATTCCGAAAGCAATACGGGTTGGAAGTGTGTAACTGACCTCCACATTCCTGAGCCTGAAGTATGCCGCGCTGGCAAGCCAGAAGGTTGAGTTCTGAATGTTGTTTGACGACTGTGTAGTAAGACGTGGTACATTGTTTGTCTCCGGGAATCTGTCAAGCATGAATTCTGAGTAGTTCTGCCTTGTTCCGTTTATTCTGAAGTATCTGCCCGATGAAAGCATTACATCACCATCGGCAATTCCCTGACCCAGAGCAAAGAAACTGAACCCTTTGTAGCCGGCAGAAAGGTTGATTCCGTAGAATATTCTTGGCGAATGTGCTCCTGGAGTATGAATGTCAGCTTCATCAATCAAACCGTCGTCATTATAGTCAACATATCTTATGTCACCAGGGGCAAGTTCCCCCCAGCTCTGATAGGCTGTATGAGAGTCAATCTGACCCTGTGACTGGAAAAGACCGTCAGCCTGGTATATCCAGAATAGATCCATATCCTTGCCTGACCTTTTACGATATTCAGGCAGAGCCTCTGGTTCATCATATTCCAGGTATTTAGCACGCTGGTATGTTGCGTTTAATCCTGCACTATATGTGAAGTCTCCGGCCTGACCCGAATACTGCAGCATACCGTCGAAACCCCATCTCAGGTCCTTGCCGAAGTTAACTGCCGGCAGAAATGAACTGCTTCCGAGAAGAGATGGTGTGGTCATGGCAAGATTGGATATCTTGTCATAATAGAGGTTGTTGAAATAATTTACCTCAAATGACAATGCCTTATCCAGTATCGTTCCCTGCAAACCCAGATTCAAATATCTCTTCTTGGGAAGTCTGAACTCAAGCGCTCCTTCCTGTACAATATTGTAAATATTCACATAAGAGCTGTAGTTACCGGTATAACCTGTTCTCCACGATCCGGCATCTCTCCAGAGAGTCTCATGGAGGTAAAATGTGTTATAACCTCCCAGTGAAAAGTCATTCACTCCAATTATCCCAAATGAGCCATAGAGCTTAAGGTAATCAAAGAGATTGTTCTGGCTCAAAAATGACTCATTGCTCAATATCCATGCAGCACCTACTGTCGGAAACAGCATAAACCTCTCACCTTTCCTCATCTTCATACTGCCTGAATAGGCAAGATCTGCCTGCAGCACATATTTTCCGGCATATGCATAATTTCCGGAAAGAACAAAATCCTGCATCTTCAGAGGCTGATAGTCATTGTCAACCGCTCTGATCTCATCAAGACCCATATAATATATGGCGTTGGCTGTAAGTTCATGGTCACCGCTGTTATAGTTATAATTCAGACCTGATGAGAATGCTGTTCTTCTCTTAACATAATTATAGCTGCTTGACATTGAAGCAACAATACTTTCAGGAGTGATAAGTACAGCTGTATCAGATCCGCCCGATGTCGTCTGCAATCTGTAAAGGGCTGCTGTTCCTCCCTTATTGTTAGCTACTATGTTGTAAGCATCAATGGCAGCCGTACCAACGAAGGTAAGACCATCAAGCACATTCCCGAGATCAATGGTGAGCCGGGCATTATTCTGTGTATTGATGTTTATATATTCAGCAAAACCGGAATAGAGGAACTCATTGTCGAGGTTAATCGGATAGTCGGCGCTGGTAAGCATCAGGTCTCCGAAATAGAGCGGATTTGCATTGAACGGGTAGTTCGAAATTGTACTGAAATAGTCGTAGAACTCACCACCTGAACCATCATTGGCAAAACGCTGCTTTTCATATGATCCCAGAATGTTGACATCAAGCCTGATAAAATCGTTCAGCTCAATGTCAGCCTTAGCGCGAAGCTGGTAAAGGTTGCTTCTGAGTTGTTCCCCAATAGTTTCCAGTCCGTTGTGTCCGTGATAATGGAAATTTGAGTAATAGGAGACCCTGTTATCTCCGCCCGAGAATGAGAGATCGGCCTTACGGAAAGGAGCCGTTTTTGCCACATACCTGTCATACCAGTTGATATTAGGGTAGCGGAGCGGATTGGTACCGTCGCGGTAGGCATTCAGATCAGTCTGTGTATAAACAGGACTAAGCTGATCATTCTCCAATGCCTCGTTATAAAGCATGGCGTAGTTGTACGCATCAAGATATTTAGGCAACACCGTTGGAGTGTGCAAACCATACTCTGATGAGAAGTTAACCTTTGTTACGAAAGGGGTACCCTTTTTGGTGGTGATCCAGATAACCGGATTATCACCGTTAATACCTAACTGCGATCTGCCCGGAAGGTCCTTGAAAAGGTCTATCCTCTCAACCTCAGCCAGAGACAGTCCCACCGGGTCTCTCATTATACCGTCAATGTATATGGTAGCGAGGTTACCCCTGATCGTCGCATAAACAGATTCCTGGCCTGGTACATGTGATGACTGTGAAACCACCAGTCCGGGCAACCTGCCTGAAAGAGCAGTTAGCATCGATCCTGTGGGATATGATGCCAGTTCCTCACCAGTTATTGTAGAAACCGCTCCTACACTCCGGTCACTTGTGATTTTCATATAGGGAAGCAGTGCTACATTTTTAGGGTCCATAGACTTCTTCTTCTTCAGTGTTATCGGTTCAATATTAAGAACCCCTGCACCTACAGGTACCACCGCAGTCTCGAATCCCTCAACATCAACCACAATGTGATCCTGAACATCCTGGGTTACGAGTATGGAGAAGGTTCCGTCAGATGAAGTGAGAACATTTCCCTTAGCCCTGAATGAGTTGACTACCACGTTCGCCATAGGCTCTCCATTTTCATTAAGAACCTGCGAAGTTATTGTCTGTGTTGCAATTCTCCCTGCCTGTGCCTTTATATCAGCAAAGCTATACATGCAGAACACGGCAGTGAGAATCAACAATCCTATTAGCTTAATTTTTTTCATAGCATTTCGTTAATTTACCATTTTGATTACCATCCCGGGTTCTGCTGGAACTCCTTGAACATAAGTGCATCAGCCGTAGGAATTGGCCAGCGGTAGTGCTTCTGTTCGAAAACATATGTAACCACCGGTGTTGATGTGCGAGAAATGGCGTAACCAGTGGGTCTGGCAGCATCCGGCACTAAGCTCACGCCGTAGATAGCCCTGTGTTCAATCTTATGGGCATCACCCCATCTGGAGAGATCGAAGAATCTCTTGCCTTCAAGGAACAGCTCTACAGCCCTCTCATTCTTTATCCTGGTGCGGAATGCATCCTTGGTAAGATATTGAGCGGCCACATCAGGCATACCAACGCGTGATCTGACTTCATTAACAGCATCAACTGCCGAGATAGTTGCTCCGGGCAATGTATATGCAGGTCCACCGATCTCGTTGCATGCCTCAGCATACATGAGGAGTATTTCTGCATATCTGAAGTGTATTACATGAGTCGATGGTGCTGTTGAAGAGCCCCAGGTGCTGTTGTTGATATCCCAGAACTTTCTTGCCAGGTAACCTGTGGTAGAATAGTGCTTGTCACTCGTATTAGGTCTGTCACTGCCACCCTCATAAAGCTCCAGGTAGGTGTCACTCTTGGTTGTCCACATCTGCTGGTTGAACAGAATTGAGTGGTAGAATCTCGGATCCCTGTCAATATATGGATTCTGAGGATCATATCCAGGATCATCATTAATGTTCAGCCCATTTTCGGTCTCGAACATATCGACAATATTCTGTGATGGACTGTAACCCTGAATTATACCTCCTGCCGCAAGGCTCTTGGGTGTAAACATTCTCCATACATTGCTTGAGTTGACTGCACTGTAGTGTTCCCAGATAATCTCATCATTATATGGAGTGTACATAAACACACTGTCAAATCCGCTGGGAAATTGAATTGTCTGGTCACCAAGCGGGGTCTTATAGGTAATGCTCTTTGTTCCAAGCGATGGCACCAGACTGTATCGTCCAGTTGTCTTAGCCAGGCTGATAAGGTCCCATGCTGCCTCTGCGGCCGCAGTCCAGCGTGAAACATCATTGCCCGGATTGTTTGTGGGACTCGCAGCAAAGAGCAGAGCCGATGCCTTCAGAGCCATTGCAGCTCCCTCTGTGGGTCGTCCCAGGTTGGCCATATCCCACTGCGCAGGCAGCAAATTGGCTGCAGTGTCACAATCTGCGGCTATCATCCGGGCCGTTTCGTTATAACTCAGTCTTGGAAGAGCGAAATTATCAGAACCCTGAAGTGCCTGGGTAATATAAGGCATGCCCCCTTGTCTCCTCAGGAACTCCCAGTAATACCATGCTCTCATAAAGTGAGCCTGTCCTTTTATTTCGTTTACCTGTGACTGGGTTCCGTTGCCTTCTAGAAGCCTGTCAATATTCCCTATAGTCAGGTTGGCAATCCTTATGCTCTCCCATCCACGCCATATTGCGTAGAACTGGAGAGCCTGGCCGGCGTTATAGGCTCTGAGCCAGTCACCAGACTGAACAATGGGAAGAGTCTCCCAGTCGCACTCTGCATAACCTTCATCACAGAAAGCCGAAATATGAGAATAGTCGACATCCATAAGATAGTTATGCATATCCTTGTACATCCTGTCTGCAAACTGCCTGGCATTGAGATAGTCTGTAAATACCATCTCCTCTGTCATTCCGGTTGAATCCTCCACCTTGTCAAGGAACTGTTCGCATCCCGAGAACAAGAGTGAGGTTATAATAAATATATATAGTACCTTTTTCATTTTTTACCTTTTTTGCGGTTTAGAAAGTTACCCTTATCTCTGCCGTAAATCTTTTCAGCATCGGATATGCACCAAAATCAACGCCTGAGTTGAATCCTTCAGGGTCACCTCCAAGCTTGAAAGGTGTCCATGTAAACAGGTTGGTCCCCAATAATGAGACATCCATGTTCCTGATTCCAAGCTTGCTTAGAGCACCGGCCTGAACTCTGTAGTTCAGACGCACATTCCTCAAACGGACATATTTACCTTCAACCATACCGAACTGGTTAATCTGATAATTGTATTGTTCGGTAGCAATTGAATGAACTGCCGGATATGAAGCATCTCTGTTCTCAGGTGTCCAGTAGTCGGCATGCACCCTCATAGCGTTGTCTTTATTCTGAGAGAATGGATAGAGATAGAACATACCACCCTGACGTAGTGAGTACTGGGTGTTGCTTATGCCGTAGAGATCTCCCTGTACCGACCAACTCTTGTACATGAAGCCAAGAGTTGAGCTCCAGTTGAAAATAGGAACAAAGGGATTCTCAGAAACGACTCTGTCAAGCGAGTTGACAGCACCGTCGCCGTTAAAGTCAACATACTTCAGATCACCCACAATGGGAGAGCGGCCACCTGCTACCGGCCACATAAAGAGCTCATCAAAATCCTGATAGTAACCAGGATTCAGGACACCGGTTGCCGGAGTGTAGTAACCCATCCTCTGGGCAATACCAACCGGCTTGCCCTCTGCTTTAAGGTGGAATGGTACATTGGCAGACTCATCGTAATAGATTACGCGACTCTCAGCTCCTGAGAAGTTAAATCTGCCAAACACTCCAAAACCGTTAAGGAATGTCTTATTCCATCCCAGCTCCACTTCAAATCCATGCGATTTTGTCTCACCGATATTTCCGCTGATTGAGCTTACTCCGACCCATGATGGAACGGAACGGCGGGTCTGCAGAATATCCTCACGACGCTCATTAAAGAGGTCAACATTCAGGGTAATCTGGTTTCTGAAGAATGCCATCTCAATACCTATGTTCTGCTTAATGGCTGTCTCCCATGTTGCATCGGTCACAGGAATTGTGCCTTCCTGGATATAACTGTATGACTGCAGTGGGAATCCAAAACTGACACCACCTGATGCTGCTGTATATTCTGAAATGTAAAGCCATCTGGCAATTCCGGAGTCGCTACCTACCATACCCCATGAATACCTGGGCTTGAAGTAATTAACCCATGGTAGTGCCTCCTTGAACCAGCTCTCCTCTGAAGCGAGCCATCCGACCGCAAATGACGGGAATGTACCAAACCTCAACCCTGGTGCGAACTTCTCTGATCCGGTATGTGAAATGCTAGCCTCAAACATGTACTTCTCAGCATAGCTGTATGTAGCCCTTCCTACCCAGTCTTCCTGATAGGTCGGAAATGATGAAGTACCTCTTGCAATTCGCCGTGCAAATACTCCAAGTCCACTTACACGGTGCTTGCCAAAAGTTCTGCCGTAATTGGTCTGAATACGGTAGTAGTGGCTCCTGCTTGCTCCTGTCAGGTTCTCATTGCTTGTGACCGTCAGCTTAGGCTGTGGTGTCTCATTGTCAATACCAGCATCCTGATGATATCTTGTCCATGTTGAGTCACTGGGATTCAGGTAGAAACCGTAATACTGGGACAATGGAAAGTTCTGTCTGTAGCCAAACGTGCTGTTTATTGAGTAATTGGCCTGTATTGAGAGCCCTGGTGTTATAAAATCGAGGTTCTGATTAAGAATCACATCACTCTGAACATCATTCGACTTGTTTCTCATAAATCCACGACCACCGGTCCACTGCAGCCTGATGTTACCCTGTGCCGGGTTGATCATCGGACGTATACCTGTCTGATTGTATGGAATGAGATTGTCAGGAAACTGCTGAACTGCCTCCTCAGGATAATATGGCATAACCGTTACAGGCTCAAACCATATCTCCTGTGTATAATTATCAACCGGTTTGTTCCACACCTTAAGGTTGCCACCAAGATTAAAGGTAAGCTTTGTGGTCGGCGTTATAAAGAAGTCCATATTGTTCCTGAAGTTGTACCTCTTGTGCCAGTAACCTGCGCTGTGCTTTTCATATTCATAGGGGAACAGTTCACCCACGGTAAACACATCACCCTCCTGAAGGTAGCTCAGAGAGGTAAAATAGTGCACAAAATCATTCCCGCCCCTTGCGTTAAGGTTGTAGCTCTGGTCGAGTGCCGGCTTGAAATAGAAATCCATCCAGTCGAAATCGGGATAGAGATATGGTGATTCCTGCGTGCGATACAGCTCAAGTATGTCATCCGGAATAATACTTGACCACTTGCCATCGTTCCTGTATGCTTCGTTCCTCATTACAAGTGTCTCATAAGCATTCAGGTACTCCGGAAGCCTGGTGGGTGATTTAATGCTTGTTGAAGCGGTGAAATCGAGTTGAACGGCTCCCTTCATACCACGCTTGGTAGTAACGATGATAACGCCGTTTGCACCCCTAACACCATAAATTGAGGTTGCGGAAGCATCCTTAAGTATCGAAATTGACGCAATCTCATTCGGGTCAAGATTTCCGAAGGGCCTTTCAACACCGTCAACCAGTATCAGAGGTGTATTGCTTCCCATTGAAGCTGTACCACGTATCTGCATGGTAATAGAGTTCGATTCTTCACCGGGTGTCGGGTCCTGCATGATTACTGTCAGACCGGGCAGATTACCCTGGAGGGTACTCTCAATACCACCACCGGTCTTGACATTTCTCAGCCTTTCACCCGAGACCTGCGAAATGGCAGCTACTACGGACTCCTTTCTCTGAACTCCGTAACCTACCACCACCACCTCATCGATAGCAGCAACTTCAGCGGTCAGGGTCACATCTATCACTGTCTGGGCTCCAACCCTAATCTTCTGAGTTACCATACCGACGAACGAGAACTGCAGAGTATCTGAAGTTGCTGCTTCGATACTGTACCGACCGTCAAAATCAGTGATGGTTCCCCGTGTTGTTCCAGGAATGGTCACTGACACACCGGGCAGAGTTGTCCCAGCCTCATCCATGACCGTTCCCGTTACCGTCCTTTGCTGCCCGTTAACTGCAAGATGCAGAAACGAAAGAAACAGCAAAAGCAACGGCAATCGCATTTTCTTGTAATTGTCAGGTTTCATCTTATAGGATTTAAGTTAGTCTGTATAATAATATAGTAATGATCTGTTTGCTTTCTCCGATGAAATCAGAACTGCTTCCATCTTTATCTTTACTGTTTTATTCATAGGCATTGGTGTTATTAATACTTTTTTGTTGCTCAAATGTCATTTTTTGGTTCTCAAAACATCTACTTAATTGATTATTCTGATTTTTATGTGTTATTTCTACACTTATTAAATCAACAGCAACTTATTGTCAGCTAATTAGTTTTTATTGTTTTTTTTACACTTATTGAAAAAATCCCCTCTCTAAGCCAAACGTCGGGACTAATTTATATAAATTAATTTCCAAAAACAAAATTATTTTTTAATTACTTAACGATTAATTAACAACCCACTCATGAACACCTGAAGAGTGTCTGGCAGGCAGTTTCACGTACAGCCTCAGTCCCGTTGTCGTAACAGCCTTGAACTTCAGGGTGTCCCATCCATCTTTTGTAACAGTATATTCTCCGACATTCTCTACCGGTTTCCATGTACCTCCTGACAGATATTCAATCCTCCATTCTGCAGGGATGCGGCAACCGCCAAAGGGACCATCATCAAACCAGTAAATCATTGTTTCCGACACCTTCTCAGGCTTCTCAAAATCATACTGGATCCACTCCCACTTATTGTTGTCGGGCCACCAGTGATAGTAAGGCCACGAATGATCGTTTGAGTTTTCAGGTTCATACTGATCCTTTATTGATTGCAGTGCTCTTGTCGGCTTGCTTGCAGTAATATTACTCCGGTTGGCAATAGTAGGTGCTGCCATCGGCTTTGCATTCTCTAACGTAACGGGAAGCCAAACCATCATTTCGGCAGAGCCGCGGTTGTTCCAGAGATGATATGGTATTAACACCAGTTCTTCTACTTCGCCGGTATGAACACTGCCGTCAATATCTCTCCTGACCCGACTACCCTTTGCTTTCACAATCTGAGTCCCCTGAAGAAGGGTTGGTACATATTCGGAAACAAATCCTGCCTCTTTATCAATGACATAGTTCAAAACATGACCGTCACTATTGTCGGGTCCTTCTGCGCAAAACATCAGGGGACCTCTCTGGACTGCAATCTTTCCTGTATTATCCTTGACTCTTTCATCAGCCCTGACTGTCCGTACAGGCATTGGGAGCAGTATATCGAGTCTGTCTCCTCTTTTCCAGTTTCTGTTTATCACCGCATATCCATCCTGAGTGGAGTACCTTACACTCTTACCATTAAGTTTAATTATTACAGGCTCATTAACATCATCATCAAACCTGTAAAGCTCGCCGGGTATTGCTTCATTAAGTGCCCAGCCCGGCAGTCTGACCTTCATGGCAAACTTTCCTGCATTATTTTCATCAATCATAACACCAACATTCCCATCCCATGGATAGTCAGCCTCCTGTGAAATCTGCACTTCGCGTCCGCCCATCTCAAACCGGGCACTGTTTGTAAGGTAAAGATTAACGTAAAGCTCATCTTCAGTGGTTGCATATATGTATCCGGGGATGGCAGGAATAAATCGCGCCACGTTCGACGGACAGCATGCACATCCAAACCATGCGCTCCTCTCATGCTGGCCGTAAGATTCGAGCGGATTTGGATAAAAGAAGCGGTCAGCCGACAAAGAAACGCCTGAAAGCATTGAATTGAAGAGTGTCTTTTCGAGTATATCATAATATTTAGACTCTCCGTGCATCAAAAACAGCCGGTGATTGGTGAAGATATTACCAATTGAAGCACATGTTTCACAATATGCCGACATATTCGGAAGATGATACGGTTCTCCGAAACCTTCGTTACCGCCAGAAGCACCGATTCCTCCTGTAACATACATCTTCCTGTGTACAATGTCCTCCCATATCCTGGTTATTGCTTCTATATACTCTTTATCATGCGTAATTGCTGCAATATCGGCCATCCCTGAATACATATATGTAGCTCGCACCGAATGACCCACAGCCTCTGTCTGTTCAACCACCTTCATGTGCGACTGTGAATACTCTGCTCCGTCATCCCTGTGACCGCGTGCATCGAGAAAGAACTTGGCCAGATTAAGATATCTCTCCTCCCCTGTAACCCCGTATAGTTTAACCAGTCCCATTTCAATTACCTGATGGCCAGGATAACTAAGAAAGGCATCCCAGCCAAAATCTCTGGCAACCAGTTCAGCCGATTTAATTGCAATATCAAGAAGTGACCTTTTTCCGGTAGCCTGATAATGTGCTACGGCAGCTTCATAAAGATGGCCCACATTATACAATTCATGGCTAAGGTCATGGGTTTTCCCCCATCTGTCACCCCTGGCCCAGCCATGAAGGCCCTCTCCTCCATGCATCTCAGCTATGGTACGGTTGGTGTACAGGTAACCGTCCTCTTCCTGAGCCAATCCTATCTTCATGATAAGAGTATCAAGGTAGGCTTCAAGCTCAGAATCGGGAAATGTCTGAAGAGAAAATGCGGCGCCCTCAATTATCTTGAATACATCTGAGTCATCAAAGGGATAAAGTGTCTGGAATCTTCCGGTATCAAGTCCGGCTGCTATTTCAAAGTTTTTGACTCTTCCTGTTGACTCACAGTAGCCAAAAGCTATCGGGATAGTTACTGTGTGGTTATTCCTTATCCTGGGAGACCAGAAATCATCTGCTACCTTTACCGATGTGAAGGGAACAGGCGTAATAGGATAACCTTCGCTGCTTGTTGTTCTGCAACCTTGCAACAGACAGGCAGCACAAACCAGAGAAGCAAGAACAATTATTGATAGCCTTTTTTTCATCTCTTAACAGATTTCTTTATTTCTTTTAGTCTTTTCATAACATTGTTTGTACCCCTGCCAAAATAGTCATGCAGAGTCCTGTATTCAGCGAATAGCCTTTCATAAACCTCTACATTCTCTTTTACCGGCCTGTAAACAATATCTTTCAGCTTACCCATAGCACGAGCGGCTTCCACTATATTGTCATAACCACCTGCCTGTGAGCCTGCCGCTACGGCACCGAACATTGCAGAACCAAGAGCAGGAGCCTGCGGACTACCGGAGATACGTATCTCACGGTTTGTAACATCAGCGTAAATCTGCATTATAAAAGGATTCTTTTCAGCAATTCCTCCGGCAGCATAAAGCTCTTTAACAGGAACCCCGTTGTCGCTGAAGGTGTCGATAATCTCCCTCGTACCGAAGGCTGTTGCCTCTATCAGGGCCCTGTATATCTCCTCCGGCCTGGTAAGCAGTGTTGCTCCCACCAACAGGCCTGTAAGATCAACATCCACCAGCACCGAACGGTTACCGTTCCACCAGTCAAGAGCTATCAGTCCGCTTTCACCAACCTTAAGTCCTTCAGCTTTCTCAGTCAGCAACTGATGTATGTCAAGGCCTCTTTCCTCTGCCTCTTTCATATACTCTGCCGGAGTACAGTTTTCAGCAAACCACTGAAAGTGATCTCCCACACATGACTGACCGGCCTCATAGCCGAAATACCCTGCTATTATTCCATCTTCCACAACACCACACATGCCGGGCACGGTTTTTTCTTCAGTGCCTAGTAGCATGTGGCATGTTGAGGTGCCCATTATCATCAGCATCTTTCCTTCTGATGTTATCCCTACTGCCGGCATTGATACATGGGCATCAACGTTTGCAACTGCGACGGCAGTACCGGGCAGAAGGCCTGTAAGCTTCGCCGACTCCTCTGTGATAGAACCGGCCCTGGTTCCTACAGGATAGATATCGCGCGATAATTTATCGTCAACCAGATTGCGCATTCGCTGATCAAGGGCGGCATAGAAGTCGCCTGACGGATAACCGTTATACTTGTGCCACAGACCTTTGTATCCTGCCGTGCAACTATTACGCATCTCAATGCCTGTAAGCTGCCATATTACCCAGTCAGCGGCCTCGATAAATCTGTCGGCAGCGTCATATACTTCAGGGGATTCTTCAAGCACCTGCCATATTTTTGGTACAAGCCACTCCGAAGATATCTTACCCCCATAACGGGCAAGCCACTTTTCTCCGCGTTCTTCTGCAATTGCATTGAGCCTGTTTGCATGATCCTGTGCTGCATGGTGCTTCCATAGTTTTATCCAGGCATTGGGTTCCCGTCTGAACTTCTCTGTTTTACACAGGGGTGTGCCGTCTTTTTTAACAGGCAACATTGTGCAGGCTGTAAAGTCAATGCCAAGCCCTATCACCTGTGAAGGAGATACACCAGAAAGCGACATCACCTCAGGAATTGTCTTTCTGAAAACTTCCAGATAATCATCGGGGTGCTGCAATGCCCAGTCGACTCCCAATGGCGTACCATCAGGAAGTTTTTCATCCATCACACCATGGGGATAATCCAGCACAGCAACAGCCTTTTCCTCTCCTGTGCTGACATTTACTATCACCGACCTGCCGGAGAGTGTGCCGAAATCAACTCCAATTACATATTTTTCCATATCTCTTATTTTTTCTTCTTCCCTTTTTGTTGTCCGTAGTAGGCACCGCTGCCATGCTTGCGAAGAAAATGCTTGTCGAGCAGGTAGCTTTCGATCGGACCATCTTCACCCAATTGTGATGTGAGCCAGGCCATCCTGGCAATCTCTTCAAGCACTACAGCATTGTGAAGGGCCTCAGTGGCAGAGCGACCCCATGAAAACGGTCCGTGGTTTGCCACCAGAATGCCCGGAATATGCATCGGATCGACACCCTCCATTTTTTCAATGATAACACTTCCGGTGTTCAGTTCATATGCCCCTTCAACCTCTTCCCTGGTCATAATGCGTGTGCAGGGTACCTCGCCGTAAAAATAATCGGCATGTGTGGTACCTAATGCGGGAATCGGCCTGCATGCCTGGGCCCACGAAGTAGCATATGAAGAATGTGTATGTACTATTCCCCCTATGCCGGTAAATCTTTTGTACAATTCCAGATGTGTGGGAGTGTCTGATGACGGTCTTAGAGAACCATCCCTTATATTTCCTTCGAGGTCCACAACCACCATATCTACAGGAGTCAGCTTTTCATACTCAACTCCGGAAGGCTTTATAACGACCAGACCTGAATCTCTGTCTATTCCGCTGACATTTCCCCAGGTGAGAATTACCAACCGGTTGGTTACAAGTCCCATATTGGCCCTGTAAACCTCCTCCTTCAATTTTGTAAGACTCTTCATGGGATAAATCTGTTTATTAATTGTCTTTTTTACATTTATTGACGCATCATTCACCGGAATGCAAAGCACCGATATTCAACATCAATTCACGTCAAGATTGAAATAGAACCCTTTCTCTTTGAAATCAAGGTACTTCTGGTAATTAAACTTATAATACCAGGCTCCCTTTTTTGAGGTCATCTTCTCCTTCTCATCAAGCTTTTCCAGCAGGTTCATCGATAGTATCTTCTTCCTGAAATTCCTCTTGTCAATGCTACGCTGATAAATAGCCTCATAAAGATCCTGCAATTGCACCAGGGTGAATTTTTCCGGAAGCAGTTCAAATCCCACAGGCCTGACCTTGATATTGCCCTGTAGCTCGGAAAGAGCCCGATCAACCATTGTGCTATGGTCGAAGATCATTTCCGGCAGTTTTGAGATTGATCTCCAGTGTGCACCGTTAACCTCCTGACGGTCCTTATCAATCGATTGTATCTTTATAAGGGCAAAATATGATACCGAAACAACCCTCGCTCCCGGATCCCTCTCGACAGAGCCATATGCATATGACTGTTCCATGTAAAGGTTTTTCAGGCCTGTAAGCTGGTACAATACACGGCAGGCAGCCTGCGTCATGCTCTCGTCATCAGCAATAAAGCCTCCGGCAAGGGACCATTTACCCTTGGCTGGTTCGAAATTCCTCTTAATCAGCAATAACTTCAACTCTTTTTCGAGGATGTCATACCCGAAGATGATACAGTCAACTGCAACATAATGCTTGGGATGCTTTGAGTAAATCCGTGTCATGAATGGCAGGCGGTTATGTCTAAAACAATTATTATTAATAAGTTGAGGCACCTCTAAACGGGGAATGCCCGACAGTCTGTAAAGATATTATTATATAATCCCATTTGCAAGATGATAATACAATTCATTCCATCTGATTTTCTCACTGAAATCAGGGATTGAGGTCTCCTCATCAATCACCAGCATCTCTATCCCGGCCATGGCTGCGTAGTCGGCAAGGTACTCCCTGTCAATAGCCATGCTGAATCCTGTATGGTGGGCTCCTCCCGCAAGTATCCAGGCATGTGCTGCAGTCTTAAGTTCCGGCAGCGGTTTCCAGAGCACACGTGCCACAGGCAGCTTCTTCATTTCCGGACAATCGACTACTTCAACGGCATTGACCACCATCCTGAAACGGTTGCCCATATCCATTACAGATACATTAATACCTCTTCCTGTTCCCGATTTAAACACCAGTCTTGCAGGGTCAGCCTTGCTCCCGATTGAGAGGGGATGAATTTCAATACTTGGGGTTCCTTCGGCAACTGTGGGACAAACCTCTAGCATATGAGCACCAAGAACCTTCTCTCCTTGTGGTTCAAGATGATAAGTATAGTCCTCCATGAATGATGTTCCTCCGGGTAAACCTTTGGCCATTACCTTCATTATCCGCAACAGGGCTGAGGTTTTCCAGTCTCCCTCTGCGCCAAATCCGTAACCGTCTTCCATCAGCCTCTGAACAGCCAGACCAGGCAACTGCTTCAGCCCATGAAGATCCTCAAAGTTGGTTGTAAATGCCTTAAAACCACCCTTCTCAAGGAAAGCTCTCATGCCGGCTTCAATTCTGGCCGCATCTCTTATGGAATCAGATGCCAGATCGGTGGCGGAAATAGAATACTTCTCTCCATATGTCTTTATAAGGTTCCTGATTGCCTCTTCACCGGCCTCATTAACCTCCCTGACCAGATCTCCCACACCAAATCCCTGCACCGAGTAGTGCATCTTTATCTGGGCCGAAACCTTGTCTCCCTCGGTAACAGCAACATCACGCATATTGTCACCGAAACGGGCTACCCTCAGGTTTCTCGATTCATCAAATGCCACTGCAGCCCTCGTCCAGATAGCTATTTTTGATATTGCCTCACTGTCACGCCAGTGGCCCACTACTACCTTTCTGTCCTTCCTCAGCCTTGAGCATATGTAGCCAAATTCCCGACCACCATGCGCCGATTGATTTAGATTCATGAAATCCATATCAATCGTGTCCCATGGAATCTCACTGTTGAACTGGGTGTGAAAATGCAGGAACGGCTTTTCAAGACTCATTAATCCCCTGATCCACATCTTTGCAGGCGAGAAGGTATGCATCCATGTTATAATTCCAACGCAACCAGTGTCTACATTAGCCTCAGTGCATAATTTATAAATTGCATCGGCTGTAGTAAGCACCGGCTTAAAAACTACTTTTAAAGGTATTATGTCTGACTTGTCAAGGGCGTCAGCTATCGTGGCAGAATCAGCCGCTACCTGCTTAAGGGTCTCTTCACCATACAGATGCTGGCTTCCGGTAACGAACCACACCTCCTTATTTTTATAAACTTTCATTTTTCAATATTTTTTGTTGTACAATTTCAGTTTTCATCTGTTACCAGAAATAGGCGTAAAACACTATCACGACAGTAATTATAACGGCTGAGTGTATAACATCCCATTTGTTCCAGCTGGCCCTTGTCTCTGCCCTCTGCTCAGGAGTTGCCGAACCCAGATAAAGTCCTCTGATCCTGGCAGGATCAATACCTTTGGTAAAGTAACTGACGACTATCATCAAAGCTATTATTATAAAGAATATTGCTATTGAATAGTGCAGCCAGTTGGGTGCCAGAAATACCTTGTAGAAAAGTGAATCGACATTTACACTGCTTTCAAAAATCTTAAGAACAAGTCTCATCATGCCAAGCACAAAGCCCGTCACAAGGCCTGTAATACCCGCCGCAGGGGTAGTACGCTTTGACAGTACTCCAAGAAGGAACACGGCTGCAATACCGGGTGCAAGCAACGACTGTACATCCTGAAGATAGGCATAAAGAACCTTGCCCATACCTTTCATGACTGGTATCCAAAGAACACCAAGAACTACGATAACAACCGTTGCAATCCTGCCTACTCTGACCAGATGAGACTCGCTGGCATCGGGCTTGTATTTCTTATAAAAGTCAACCGTAAATAGTGTTGCTGATGAGTTGAACAGTGAAGCCAGAGAACTCATCAAAGCCGCCAGCAGACCGCCAACTACAATACCCTTGAAACCCATCGGAAGCAACTCCTTTACAAGGGTGGGAAAAGCGGCATCGGAATCGGGCAGATATATCAGACCCTTCTGACTCAGCGCAAACGCAAGCATCCCTGGTATCAGGAATATGAATACAGGTGTCAGTTTAAGGTAGGCTCCAAAAATAGTACCTCGTCTGGCCTCCTTCTGATCGCGTCCGGAAAGAACCCTCTGTACTATGTACTGGTCAGTACACCAATACCAAAAGCCTATAATGGCAGAGCCAAGCAATACACCTGTCCATGGAAAATCCATATCCTTCGGAGACCTAATCAGCGATGTCATAGTATCGCCATACTCGTTCACAGGTGTCATGCGACAAATCTCCAGCATCTCACTCCAGCCCCCTACCTTTACAAGACCTATTATCAGAACTGCAACAGAACCAATAAGCAGCACAGGAGTCTGGAGAACAGAAGTATACAATACTGCCTTCATGCCACCGAACACGGTATACAGCCCGGTCAGAACCACCAGACCTATAGCACTGATCCAGAAAAAATCAACTCCCAGTATCGACTCAATGCCGAATACCTGCTTGAAAACAACACCTCCGGCATATACAGTTACAGCTACCTTTGTAAGTACGTAGCTAACCAGTGAAATAATCGACAAAAATGAGCGCGACTGTGAATTATAACGCCTCTCAAGAAACTCAGGCATCGTAAACACCCCGCTCCTTGCATAGAATGGCACAAAAAGCCATCCAAGCAACAGAATAAGATAACCCTGTATCTCCCAGTGAGCCATCGCCATCCCTGATGAAGCTCCCGCCCCGGCAAGACCAACAAGATGCTCCGACCCTATATTGGATGCAAAGATCGATGCCCCTATGGCTATCCAGGTCGCATCCCGTCCCGCAAGAAAATAGTCTGTCGATGTGTCAGATTTCTTCCTTACTACCCAGATGATTACTCCCACCAACCCGGCACAGAATAACCCCAAAACTAACCAGTCAATCGTTGTCATTATAGTCTGTTTTAATCAGTTAAGTTTGTCAATAATTTGTATAAGGTTTTTCAGATGACCAATATACGAACTTTTTTATTTTAATTGTACAATATACACTTTAAAAATTTTTAATATGTGTTGAAGAATATTTTCCTGAGCTGAAAAAAGAATCGGTACTTCGTCAACATGACCAATGCATGTGAACAATCTGAATAAATCGGTCCGTTTTTTGATATAGACAATTATCTTTATCATTGAGAAGATTGATTGTTGTTGCTGTTAAACACCCGGAAACCATAAATGGCTTCCGATTTTTTAACCATATTAGTACCAATTATGCCTGATCATGAAAAAGACAATCACTATATTCACTCTTCTGGCTCTCGCATTAGCCACAGCATGCGAAAAGACCGGAGACGAGCTGTATGACCCTGAAGAGGCGGGTGTCTGGACACTCTTCAATACTGCATCGGGACTTCCTTCAGACAACGTTGAGGGAATAGCCCTCGACAGAGACAATAACCTGTGGGTCACCTTTCCTTCAAGCGGAGCAGCAAAATACAGCAACGGCGCATGGACAGTCTACAGAACCACAAACAGCGAAATACTCAGCGATGCCGTAACATCTGTCTCAGCAACTGACGGCGGCAACATAATAATAGGCACGACTGACGGCATTTCGGTGCTTTCTGCCAATGGACTGTGGACATCATACCGCGATCCTGAAGCTGCGACCATGTATATCAATTGTGCCAGGGTAACCTCAGCGGGCCATATATGGGTAGGAACGCGCGACAATGGTCTTTACATTGACACTGGATCAGGGTTTACACGGCTTGATGAAACCCAATTCCCAAATGTAATGGCAATTGAAGAAGATAATGACAATAATGTATATGTAGGAACCGGGAACGGGATAATGAAGTGGAACGGTACTTCGTGGATTCGGATCACAGAGGCATCGGGACTGCCTTCAAATAAGGTAACAGCACTTCGTACAGATAATAAAGGCAGGCTATGGGTTGGTACGGCCGACGGCATCAAGGTTGCATATATTGACATGTCAGGTATAAGAACGATATCTTTAATGGCTGGCGCCACAGCTACCAATATTACAGATGTTTTTGAGGATCGAAGGGGACATATGTGGTTCTCAACATCAGGGAAGGGAGTGATAAGATATGATGGCGTTATTCCTCACTCTTACAAGGTATACAATGGCTTCTTCGAAGATGATGTAACCTGTATCGGTGAAGACGATGAGGGAAACCTATGGTTCGGCCTCAGAAGCAAGGGTTTGGTCCGTTATACGCTGCCTCTTAACTAAATCAGGCAAAAAATGAGAAAGCTGTTGATTTATATTGTCATGTTGATAACTGCCACAAGCAGTATTGCGCAGTCACAGACACCTGTTGCCGTAAACGACACTTATTCTCTTCTCACGATGCCGTTCAACCAGAGGCAGCTTACACTCTACAAAGGTCAGCTTCAGGTGAACGCTGGATATAAATTCTCGGTACTGGCCAGGCAGTTCAACACCGCCGGCAAACTTGAGATACTGCGTGATATGGGAATTGCCTCAGTCTATCATTATTACTTCACCGAAATCAGATTCGGAGTTACCGGTTTTCTCGAACTAGGCGCACAGTCGAACTACATGAAGAGAGGCGTCAGATCACAAACCGTGACCTATGTAAGTACCAATGAAACAGTTAAGGTAAACAGCCTTACCGAAGAAAAAGGTCTGGGCGACATCCTTCTTTTCGCTACACTAAGACTTCCTCTGGAATTCAGGATTGCTGATCTGGGCATCAGAGGCGGTATGCTGATTCCATCGGCCGAACATGAACCTCAGAAGCCTACTCATAATGTGTCGAATGTTCTTTCTGCGTCTGAATACACTGTAAACTATCAATATCATAACACAACAGGCTCAGGAGTACCGGTGTACTTCTTCTCTGTGCATACCAAAGCCACCCTCTCTGACTTTTCACTCACTGCATCATTTACAATGAGTAATCCGGCTACGGAAGGAGAAAACATAAGGTGGGAACAAAGCCTTACCGAAAGCCGCACTTTTGATTATTCAACCTCTACCTATAAATACCTGCCGGACAGAACTTACGACCTCAAAACATCTTTTCATTACCAGGCAGCCGGCTGGCTGAATGCAGGCATAAATCTTAATCTCTCTAAAACAGACGCCGGATGGACAGAATACTGGGGTAAGAAGTACAGAAACCCTGAAAAGCGAATGGTGTCAATAGAGCCTGGTCTCGAAATACAGGTAACACCGTCAATTACTATCTACCAGAAAGCAGGATTTCCGATATCCGGAAAAAACATCCACGCTCCTTTCCATATGTATATAACAGCAAGTTTCAATAGATTTCCTTTCTTCAGACAACCCCGGTAGAATGAGACTATTTATCTTCATATGCCTTCTTTCCGCGCTTTCTCTCTCCACATCAGGACAGTCAGAGAGACAGTTGCTGCCATCTGATATTAAACAGCAAACCATAGTAACCGAGCCGGTAACGCTTTCCCGGGGATTTTTCAGGGCAGGAATGATGATGTCATATGCCGTTATGGACAAATACTTTGATCAGGAAGGCAACAAAAGATATTACCTTAACAGCACATGGGGTTCATCGGCAAGTTATCTGTTGAAGATACAATATGGGATATCCCCAAGGCTGATGGTTGATATTAACCTGCCTGTCAATGCGTCAAGGCAGCAGTTCAGCGGAATAACTATTCAGCCGGAAAATAATATCGACGCGGCAGAGACATCAAACCTAAGAGGTATAGGTATTGGTGACGGCAGCCTTGAATTTGCATACCAGATCATCAGCGAGAAAAAGCAAAAGATATCCCTTACAGGTAGCCTTCAGATAAAAATACCAACAGGAGAGAAAAATCCTACCAATATCAGAAGCCTGCGGGAATATAACCTTCCGTCAGGAAGCGGATTCTGGTCTGCAGGAACAAGAATATCGGCCCGGGCCATACTCTATCCCTGGTCAGTCACTGCATATGCAGGATACATAAACAAATTCAGTGGTAAAAAGCTGCTGTCTCCTTCAGACATTACAGAAACAGAGTTCAGGGATGGATTCACATTCGAGGCCGGAGGAAGCTTCAACCTGCACCTCAACGACTGGATTGTAAATGCGAATCATATAGAATACCTGTATAAAGGCAGAGGTAAAATTCTGGAGCCATACAACATTACTGTTGACCCTGTGTCAGCTCTCTACTATGAAACCAGACTTGTCTTTCAGGTAGGGCAGCTCAGAATCGGCGAGTCTGTTAAAATACCAATAATTGGCAAAAGAATTGCTGCCGATCCCAGATTTGAAATGCTAATACAATATGTCTTCTGAAGATGATACTAATGTCGGGACATAGGAGAGCAATTCTCATTGGAAAGACAACGGTTTGTTCTCTATTGATTGCTATGGTAATTCTTCTTGTTGCCTGCGCTACTCCCTCAATAATTGTCACGCAGCATCAGAGAAAAGGAGACCAGTTATTCAACGCGAATCAATATGAAGAGGCAGCTGTTCATTACCTTCAAATGATAGAAGCCAGCCAGAGACTGGGCATTTACAGGAATATTGAGGCAGAAGCCGCTGTCAGGCGTAAAACTGCCAACTGTTACGAGATGATTGGAGATTATCCTTCTGCTCTGCGCCAGATAAAAGAAGCGTTATCACTTGATTCTCTCACCGGCAATACTCTTAACCTGACAGAAGACTTCCGGCAGGAAGGAAGAATATATGTATACATGGGCTCGTATACCAGAGGAGTCGTTTCTCTGGAGAGAGCACTCTCTATCAGCAGGGCAATGAGAATCACCCTCAAGGATAACCGAAAACTTGCCATTGCAGATACATATCTTGCCCTGGGTCAATTATACGCTGTAACAGGCAGACTCAATGATGCTCTGAATTATACAATGGAAGCCTTAGAGCTGGTTAAAGAGACGGGAGACAAAAGAGGCGAAATGGAGGCTCTGCTTAATCTTGGTTCTGTATGGTCTGACCTGGGTGATCACACAAGAGCCCTTGAGTATGTTAAAGAATCACTCGAAATAGCTGCCACCGGTAAGATGGGTCTTTTCAGGCACCACCAGCTGATAGCTTATGTCATGAATTCAACAGGCAGATATGATGAAGCTGTAAGGAACCAGGAGATCGCACTTGCTGATGCCCGTAAATTCGGAATCAAAAGTCAGATAGTATGGGCCGCTGTCGGAATGGGAGACATCTACCGTAGCCTTGGTGACAACAAGAGGGCGGAAGACTGGTACCTTGAGGCCCGGGAGATCAGAGAGACCGAAGTCATACATTCAGGTAGTCTGAAGGCATCACTGGATCTTAGAATGGGAGAAATAGTTGAAGCAGGCAAATACTTCGCAGCAGAGAATTTGCTTACAGGCGACGGGATTGTATCCCTCAGGCTTGCTGCTATAAAGATGGCAAACAACGATGCTGATAGCGCCGGAATACACCTTGAAAGGGCTAAAGCAGCATTTCGTGATGCAGGCAATACTCATGGACTGTCTAACTGTTTGATCCTTGAAGGCAGATTACTCATCGACAAGGGTTATTATAATGAGGCTTTGAAAATTCTCGACTCAGCCCTGCTTTTGAAAGAGTTCCCTGAAAACATCTGGCAGGCTTACTATTATAAGGGCATTTCCCAGGAGAATCTACAAAGGGCCGATGAAGCAATCTCTTCCTATAAAAACGCAATTCAGATAATAGAAGATGTCAGAAGCAACCTTTCTCTTCAGGAATCCCGAAGCATATTTTTCGATTCCAAAAGGGAAGTATACGACAGGCTGATAAGGCTGCTGGTAAGGCTTGACAAACCCGATGAAGCATTTCTGTATGCCGAGAACGCAAGGGCAAGAGCTTTTTATGAGATGCTGGCGGTAAGAAGAATAAATTTTGGAGGATCAGCAGATAGTGACCTGATTGTAGTTGAACAGGATAAACGGATGGAAATACAAAAACTTCAAAGGCTCCTTCAGGGAGCCCATGAGAATCCTGAAAACGAACCAACAGCCAACAAATCAGACCGTAAGTCCATTATGGAAGCTCTCGCCAGGGCAAATGGGGAGTACAAAGATATTTTGCAACGTATTCAGGAATTACATCCCGAATATGCCGGACTAATTGCAATGAAGTCTACTACCAGTGAAGAGCTAAGGAATAATATCGATAGTTCAACTGCGGCAATTGCCTACTGGATAACGGGTAGTGAAGCATACGGTTGGCTGATATCATCCTCGGGTACAGCTATCAGGACCCTGGACGGAAACAGAGCATCAATTACCAAAGTGATTGAAGCAGCAAGAAATGCAATAAAGACAAATTCCCCTCAGACAGAATCTCTTCTCAGAGAGCTGTACGACATACTCCTTAGCCCTTTTGATACCATGATTTCCAACTACTCTGATCTTGTCATAATACCAAACGGGCCGCTTCATTTTCTGCCATTTCAGGCACTTACCGCGACAGACGGACAGCCATTGGTTAATATGCATAATATTGTATACGCCCCGTCAGCCGGTGTATACACACTTAGTAACAAGAGACAGCCAGGTAAGGGAACCGTTTTCCTGGGTTCGGCACTGGCAGATATAAGGGTCGGTGAGTATTCAGGGTTACCCGGCACTGAGGATGAGCTTGCGGGCATAGCAAAACTGTTTCCTGAGGGCCTTTTTGCAATAGGACATGAAAGCTCAGAAACCTTCATTAAGGAAAATGCCCGCACGGCAGATTTTATCCACCTGGCTACTCATGGAGTCTATAACAGGCAAAATCCTGTCTATTCCCACCTGCTTTTTCCACCTTCAGATGATGATGACGGAAGGCTAAACGTTTTTGAAGTGTTCGAAATGAACCTGGATGCAATACTGGTAACACTAAGCGCCTGCGAAACCGGCATGGGAGATATTAGTCTGGGAGATGAACTTACCGGGCTTAGCAGGGCTTTCCTCTATGCCGGAACAGGAGCTGTGGTAGTAAGTTTATGGCCTGTCGCCGACTATCCGACAGCCTTGCTCATGAACCGGTTTTACTCTCTGCTGGCTGAGCTCCCCCTTCAGGAAGCCCTCACGATGGCTCAGCGTGAAATAATTAACACCTATCCGCAACCTTTATACTGGGCTCCTTTTATTCTCGTAGGTAACGGAAATCTTACAGCCTTTTGAATGGTATTCCTGTCTCCCGGCAGTAACCTAACCTCTTTCGCGCAAGTCAGCCTCATCTGAAATTCTCAGCAGCTTCCTGGTGTCAATGACATTAATAATTAACAGGGCCGTACAGAGAACAAGTGCTGAATAATCAACCGACCCCGGAACCAGAACTTCCAGCACTAATATAACCGAGATGATTATCCTGGCTTCAGTCGGCCCGAGTTTACCCGAATCAATAGAATATCTGCCCGTTATCTTATATCTCATGAGCGCTATTATCATCTCCCAGCCATACATGGCTACAAATGCATAACCCAAAAGCTCCCACGGTCCGTCTGTATAAACCATATAGCCGCCACCTATCACAATTATGCTTATCCAGTCAATGGTGACATCAAGTACGAATCCGTACCGTCGGCGTGGTATTTTTCTGTAATAGGCCAGCCGGCCATCAAGGCTGTCTCCAAACCAGCTTATTGCAAATCCTGCAACGCCAAGCAACAGGAAATCTATGTGATAGAAATATCCAAGCATAAAAGCAGTTGCCACCAGCAGGCTGCCCATAAAACCAATTGCAGTAAGCATATTGGAACTCATCCATGGCGGTATGCGCTGCACCAGGTACGCGAGTGCCCTGTATTCAACTGTTTTCAGTATGTTTGTACGCTCCCTGTCGTGTGAGATCAGCTCAACAGCCTTGCGGATTTTCTCTGAAATCATTGCTCTTTTTCTTATTCTTGTTGCATATTTTCATGCCTCTAACCTGACTCAGACAGATTCAGAAGCTGGCGGGCCATTGTAAAAGACTCCGGTACAGGCATCTGATATACCCGGCTCCTCAGAAAAACTCCCAATGCGTCAGCATCAGAAAAACCGGATAGCTCCTCTGCGGCAATCAGCTTTCCTACAACCACCCGTGGCCGGGTTCCCGACTTGTTAAAAACCTCAGCCGGTAGCCTGAGTGTACGTATCCTCCAGTTTATCAATCCCAGAAAATAGAAAAACACTGAGTTACGGTCAAGGAAACGGACAGGCAACACCGGTACATTTACGGCACGTATCAGCCTGAGAATTCCCTCCTGCCAGTTTCGGTCTCTGATGCGCATGCCGCGGAGGCTGAAATCGGAAACGGCTCCCGATGGGAAAAAACCGACAGGATGTCCCTCCCTAATGTGATTCAGCGTTTCGCGCAACCCTCCAATGCTTTCGGCTGTGATGCCCTTTTTTGTGTTATCGGCAGGTGTTACTGTGATGAAGTTGCCGGCAAGCGTCCTGACTCTGGCAAGATACCTGTTAACCATAAATTTAAAATCAGGTCTGACTCCTGCAATCATATCAACCATTATGATGCCATCAAGTCCGCCGTAAGGGTGGTTTGAAATAGTTATAAATGAACCTTCAGGCAACTGCTTAAGTCGTTGCGCATTACCAACCCGGTATTCCACTCCCAGATCTTTCAACAGCCTTGTTGTAAAATCCCTTCCGGAAAATGATGATGAGTTATTATATACACAGTTTACCTTCTCGACAGATAATAGCCTCAGAATCGTTTTAGCCAGAAATTGCCCGGTTCTTCCCCGGAAAAATACTGACCATGCCTCAAGATCCTTTGTACTGATAACACTCATAGTCAAATAAGGATTCTGCCGCTGGTGGCATTCTATTAACAGTTCCGCGCAGGTTACCGTAAAGTTAATCATACTTATGGAACCATCCTGTTTTTTCGAATCTTTTCCTGAAATGGTCAGTGCTATCGTGAATACATTTGTATTTTCTGAGTTATTGATATTCAAAAAATCGTAATTTTGCTTTTGCTTACTAACAACTAATGACTTATGAAACGGATTCTCTTTTCTCTTTTCCTGATTACAGTCATCATACTAAATGCTTCCGCCCAGAACAAGAAGGCTGAGAGGGAAGCGATGGCTAAGGTTAAATTTGAGAAGGCGCTTGCGGCACTCAACGATAAGGACTATGTGATAATTGTTGGCACATACGACAAGGGTGATGGTAATTTCGAGACCAATACCGACAACTCGGTATTTATATCCTACGAGAAAGAAGATGTGTTCATACAGGGGCAAATAATAGCCGACAACAGTCATACTAATAAGCTCGCTGTTTCTGAATTCAAACAGGTTACAGACAAGAAAGGCAATGTAAAATCAACAATGCAGCTAAGAGGCAACCTTATTAACGCCAAGCTGGAAATCACATTACGAACAGGCGGCAACACAGCTGATGTTATTATTACCCCCACAAAGGGAGGCACAAAAAGATTCTCAGGCGAACTGGAGCCCAGAAGTGAATCAAAATACTTCAAACGGCCGGGCATAATATAACAATAACAAATACCTGCTATAGAGAGCAATAACAGCAATTCATATTATGATGAGATGCATGGTCACAGTCTGACCGGGTTTGACCTGTAATCTCTTGACTTTGGTATATGGATAGCTTACCTTTACAGGGTACTAAGCCAGACGTTTTTCACCTTTTGCTTTTTGAACCTAACTCAATCACTGCCCTATGAAAATCTGGTCAGATGAAATCAGAGAACTCGAGAAACTTCGACCTACCCTTGAGAGTCAGTTTCCTGAGTTGGGTAAAGAACTCAACCTTTTGATCAGGAGTGACGACGCAAATGTAATACTGTTGTATTCAAGAAGATCCCTTGAGATTATCATTACCGATCTATGTGAATCTTTACTAAACAGACCCAGAAAAACTGAACCTCTGAAAGGGATTATTGACAAGCTCAACAGTTTAGAGAAGATACCACCATTCATAGTAGCCTCTATGCACAGCCTGAACAGCCTGGCAACCTTTGGCGTTCACCCCAAGGCTTTCGAGGAAGAGCAGATAAAACCGGTTCTCGTTAATCTCAATATTATTTTAAAGTGGTATCTCAAAAATAAGGAGTCAGAATCACAGTTCGAGAAGCCGGGAGAGGATAGAGCAAGTCATGTTTCCAATGTTGAGCCGGAAAAAAAGTTTAAGATTAGTAAGATCAGTAAAGCTTCCTATAAAACTATTTCAGGGTTAGTTGGAACCATATTGTTTATTGTCGTGATAATCGTCCTTTACGATATTATCCGTGAGAATATTCCAGGAAAATCAGGAGAAAAGGACGACAGGATCTCGGTAACTGTTATGCCATTTCAGAATAAGACAAATGATGATACATGGGATATCTGGCAGGAAGGTATTCAGGATAATCTGATAACTATGCTTTCAAACACCGAGGAGTTAAAGGTAAGGCAGACAGAGTCAACAAATGGACTTATTCAAAATAGCGGATTGGTTAATTATGCTTCAATCACACCCTCGCTGGCCAGCTTGATCTCAAAGAAGATGGAGGCTTCTCTGGTATTGTTCGGAAGCATAAACAAGACTGCTTCAGAAGTACGTGTAAACGCCCAGCTACTAGACCCAAACACAGAAGAGATAATACAATCTTTCCAGGTAAGGAGCCCTGTCAGCGAGGAAACAATCTTCGATATTATTGATTCTCTTTCTATTAAGATCAAGAACTTCCTTTTAATAAGGAAGATGAACGAGGATTTACCATCTGACAGCCAGATTAAATTCACTACAAACTCGCCTGATGCATACAAGTTTTTCTTAATGGGTCAGAAGGCTTTCAATTTGCAGGACTACGCGGCCGCCAGAGAGATGTATCTGCAGGCAATTAAGATTGATACTAATTTTACCTTTGCGGCAATAATGCTATCATTTTCATATGCCAACTTCGGTTATTATGATGAAGCAAAAACAATATTCAGTAAGGCATACCTGCAGAGAGAAACAATGCCCGTAATGCAAAAGATACATGCAGACTGGGCTTATGCATTCTATTATCAGACTCCTAATGAAGAATTAAAGTACCTGAATCAGCTTCTGGAATTTGACGATCAGTTCCCCCCTATATATTATGAACTTGGTCGTGTATATAATAAATTATATCAATATGACATGTCTATACCTCTGTTTGAAAAAGCACTTGACATATATGAAAAATGGGAGTCAAAGCCCAGATGGGCAAATGATTATCTGATTCTCGGATTTGCGTACCATGAGACGGGGCAATACAGGAAAGAGAAAAAACTATACATTAAAGCCGAAGAGGATTTTCCTGACAATATGTGGCTGAGTTATTGGCAGGCAGTAGTGGAATTGAAACTGGGCAATGAAGCTGTTGCCGAAAAACACATTGAGAGGTTTAAAACTTTAATCGGTAATTCGCCATATGCTCCCACTGAAGGAGATATTACTACAAGAGTGGCGTTTATTTACTGGCATGCAGATATTCTGGAAAAAGCTGAGGAGACTTTCAGAGCAACGCTTGCAATGCAACCAGACAATACAAGTTTTCTGAATAACCTTGCATATTTCCTTATAGACACTGAGAGAGACGTTAATGAAGGACTTGAGCTTATTGACAGAGCACTGGAAAAAATCCCTGATCGCTATATTTATCTCGGAAACAAAGGCATGGCGTTATATAAGATGGGCAGATACGAAGAAGCACTGGACCTGCTGGAAAAAAGCCGCGATTTAACCCCGGTCTACAATCATGATAACTTCCTGCTGATAGAAAAGACAAAAAAAGCTTTGACAGAAGTTAAGGATATCTAGCGTGGCACATTAAGCAAATCTGTGGTTATTTCCATTCCACCCGGTAGAAATTTCGATTGCTATTTTCAACAATTCAGCCTTTGTTGATGTTAGTGCTATAAATAAACACTACTAACAGAATGGAATTGAATGACAATATGCGCCAGCTTGGTAAGAGCAGTGTAAATATAACATCAGTCGGACTGGGATGCTGGCAGTTCAGCAAGCAGAAAAATATGGCCGGAAAATTCTGGCCCGTGCTTGACGATAATCTTATTGATAATGTTGTATCTCTTTCTCTTGAAGGAGGAATAAACTGGTTTGACACTGCGGAAGTCTATGGTAACGGAGCATCGGAAAAAGCTCTGTCATCAGCCCTGATAAAAGCAGGTGCCAAACCCGGAGATGTGGTAACGGCAACCAAATGGTGGCCAGCTATGAGATTCGCCTCAAATATTGATAAAACCATTGAAACCCGGATAAAGTTACTTGAACCCTACCCTGTTGATCTGTACCAGATTCACCAGCCCTTCGGCTTTTCAAGCGTTGAAAAAGAGATGGAAGCGATGATCGGTTTATACAACAGAGGGCTTATCAAAGCTGTTGGTGTAAGTAACTTCAATGCATCCAGAATGAAAAGGGCATTTGAGGAGCTGAAGAAGGCAGGCATTCCCCTTGCATCAAATCAGGTCAGGTACAGCCTTCTTGACCGCACTATCGAATCAAACGGGGTATTGCAAATGGCAAAGGAACTTGGAATAACCATTATTGCCTACTCACCTCTTGCACAGGGTATACTTACAGGAAAATTTCATGACGACCCGGGTCTTCTTAAGAACATTGGCTTCAGAAAATATTCATCCTATTTCAAGCCCTCAGGACTTGAAAAAAGCAGACCTCTTGTAAACCTCCTTAAGGAGCTGTCTGCTAAATACAATGTAACACCTTCTCAGATAGCACTCAACTGGCTGATAAATTATCATGGCAACAATATCGTTGTCATCCCCGGCGCAACGAAAGAGTCGCATGTCAGAGAAAACACCGGTGCGATGTCATTCCTGTTAACTGATGAGGATATGTTAAGAATCGACAGAGAAAGTGCAGCCTTCCAGGTTTGATGTAGGTTTTTCAATTATCTGCTATACTGTACATTACAGACCCTAAAGTCTCTTCTTGAAGAGCATAATATACGGAAACTCCGCACTTTCATTACCCCCTGAATCAATAAGATTAAGTAACTACTGAATGAGGATGTTCTATGTGTGGATTTTAACCCTTGAAAAGAATCGGTATTGATTTTTGGAATACTATTCTTCCTTTAGGATTGGAAAAAAACAAGCAGCTATTAAACAAATGGCTTCGGCCTATTAAAAATAAATCAATTGTCTATGCAACACTTTGGGAACCAGCATGTCTTTTGTGTGCCAAACCAAGATTAAAAACAATGAAAAAAGCAACGATTATCCTTACATTACTCTCATTACATTCCGTAATGCACTCCACCGCTGCCATTGAACAGTTTGTAAAATTCAGGTGCGAAGACTATTATCTGACAGGAAAACTTATACTTCCTGAAAGTCAGTCAAAAGTTCCGGTTATTGTTTACATTGAGGGTTCAGGCCCCAACTCTCCTCTTGATTCAACCAGAAGTAAGTGGTACGAAAGCAATTTCACCAGTAATCTGATAAAAAACCATATTGGTATCCTTTATTACAACAAAAGAGGTATTGGTGGTTCTGATGGCAAATGGTATACCTTAAGTCTGGAAGACCGGGCAAAGGAAACAAAGGCAGCAATAGATTTTCTAAAGACAGATCCACGAATAGATTCAGACCGTATTGGCATTCTGGGACATAGCCAGGGAGGCTGGATAGCTCAGATCATGTCGTCCCGATATCCCCGGGATATTTGTTTGGCCATAAGCGTTTGTGGCCCGGCTACTGATGTGTTTAGCCAAGTAGTAAATGATTATCAGTCAGAATACATTATAAAAGGATTAGACAGTCTCAAGGCTAACCGGAAGGCCATCGCCAGTACAAAGAGAGTCTTTTTTCTTGCAAAAACTTTACCGATTGCTCCTAATCTGAAACAGTTGAAGATAATCAGGAATTTCGATCCACAAATCTATCTCAGCAATATTCAGTCTCCTCTTTTGATGGTCTTTGGAGAGTATGACCTATTGGTTTATCCTGAATGGAGTCTGGAAAGACTAAAGGAGTTATATGGGAAGGAATTGCCACAAAAATTAACTCTTTACCTGGTCCCTTCAGCCGGACACGGCATGGCTGTCAAGCCAGAAAAATTTAAAGGAGTACCTGCCGATCAGATAAAGTACTCTGAAGAATTTCATGGTTTCTACATCAACTGGATAAAAAGACAAATGGGGTTATCTCTTTGATTTAGAGACATTATCTATCAATATACTTGCTACTATATCAGCTACTAATACTCCATCCTCTCTATATGCTCCTAATAATGCGCAAAATGGCTGGAAGTGTGAGTGTGAGAGTGAGTCTTGGCTAAAAAGAATGAGAGTGTTCACGCCTGCTCTCACTCTCGCTCTTGTTTCAGCCCTCCTTCGCTAAAGCTTCGGAGGGCACTGTACCCGGAGCGGGACTTGAACCCGCACAGCCGCTATGGCCACAGGATTTTAAGTCCTGCGTGTCTACCATTCCACCATCCGGGCGTGCTTCCTCTGATGATGACGATGCAAAAATAATAAAAAAACCGGTAACCGGTATTCGGTCACCGGTCACCGGTTACGGTAAATTTTTCTTTTCTAATATCTGAGCAATACGGGCCTTCCAAAGCCTAACCTCTGCAGAGGAGCCATCTGTGTTGCAGCATCACCTACAACAACATAGTACATCTTCATCGGATCAAGGTATTTATTGGCAAGCTCCTTATGCTGCTCTACCGTCAGATCCCTGATAAATGCCTCTTCCTGTTTGATGTAGTCGGCCGGCAGGTCATATATGCTCATTGTATTTAGCATCCCCACCAGGCTTGAAAGTGTCTCAAACCTTAATGCATTGCTTTTCATCAGAGCATCGCGGGTAAAATCGATATCCTCCTGGGTAACACCCTCACGGTATTTGATCATTTCGTTCCTGAAAATCTCAACAGACTCCAAGGTACCTTTGGTTATAACCATCGAAGATGCCGTGAAACTGCCAAAATTGCGCATTCCAGAAAACGAAGAACGTGCACCGTACGTAAACCCTTTCTCTTCCCTAAGGATCATATTGAAAACTCCATTGAATGAACCTCCAAGCTTATAGTTCATAACAGTGGCGCCGTGAAAATCGGGGTGCGACCGAGGTATTGAAGGAGTACCAATATAAATTACTGATTGTCTGGCGTCAGGCACATCCACAAAGTAGACAGATGAATTCGCAGGTGGTGTAACTTCAGGCAGAACAGGTATTTCCACCTCTTTACTCTTCCAGCGATCCGTCAAACCTGCCAGCGATGCGGTTACCTTTTCCCTGTCAACGTCTCCTGCAATAACCATTCTGGCAACTGATGGAGAAAAATACTTCTCCCAGTAATTCTTCAGGTCATCAATCGTGATTGCCTCAACACTCTCAGGTGTACCCTGCTGATCATACGCAAGAATATGGTCATCACCGTAAATAAGAGTGCTTAGCGTGCTCGAGGCCAAATAACTGGGATTGGCAAGATTCCGCCTGAGACCGTTGATTATCCTTTCCTTCGCCAGTGCGAACTGCTCCTCATCCCAGCGGGGATGAAGAATCATCTCCTCCACCAGTTCCAGGGTCTTCTCAAACTTGCCCGACAGCGAACTGACCCTTATTGTTATCTCCTCAGTTCCGGCAGAGAATGAAATATTAGCTCCAAGCAGAGCTATTGCCTCTTCAAGCTCTTCGGGAGTTTTGAATTCGGTACCTTCGTTCATTAAGGTCGCTACCAGGCTGGCGACACCGGGTTTCGAAATATCATCAGACATCTGGCCACCCAGAATAGATATCTGGTATTGTACCAGGGGTAATTCATTATGGTTTATACCCCATATTTTCAGACCGTTACCCATTTCAGCTGTCCATACAGGAGGGATAGTTACTTCAGGATCAGGGCCAGGAACAGGCTGTATCGAACGGTCAAGTTTAGTCTCCGTTCTTACAACTTCCTCGTCAGCCATAGCCTCGATTTCAACCTCTGCGGCTTGTGTAATGTCCTCCTCTTCGATGTCGGCCTTAACCGAATTGACAGCAACGAGCTCAACCTGACCGCGCGGAACGAAACTGGTGGCCACGTAACTCTTGCCTTTTATGTACTTATTGTAGGCATCCTTAATATCCGCTGCCGTAACTGCTCTTATAGCCTCAAGATCTTTCTTGTAATACTCGGGGTCTCCGGTATAAATATTATACTCTGCAAGCTGAAATGCTTTCCCCTGTACGCTGGCAAACCTCGAAACAAAACTTGTTTCGTACCCTGCCTTGATCCTTTCGAGTTCAGTATCTTCAAAGCCCTCTTTCTCAAACTTATCCAGAGCTTCAAATATTGCCGCCTCTGCTTCGGCGAGGCTGACGCCGGGATTGGTAGTAACTGAAAATATGAATGTGCCCGCCAGCTCCTGCGAACTGTTCCGGGCAGAAGCCCGCGACGTAAGTTTCTTGTCACGTACAAGAACTGTATATAGTGGCGACTTTCTGGTTCCTGAGAGAATGTCTGCAAGGAAATTCAGCGCGTAGGCGTCTTTTGAATATCTTTCAGCGCCGGGGAATACCATTGTTAGCATAGGCGCCCTGGCAAAGTTGTCTTCATGGTAGAGTTTTATAGTCTCATCAAGTGTAA
>Ga0334892_1000811_pt1 | contig 32716 bp, 23 predicted proteins | sample GraSluR3_MG_4_FD_207213 | JGI IMG/M metagenome (GOLD analysis project Ga0334892, IMG submission 207213) | Sludge microbial communities from methane-producing bioreactor in Wageningen University, Netherlands - Granular Sludge_15_04-R3 | ecosystem: Engineered > Bioreactor > Anaerobic >...
TAAGTTCGGGCCGTTGTGTCATCACAGCACCCACCAGCAGACCTCCGTTAGACCCTCCCCTCAATGCCAGATAATCTGAAGAGGTATAGTTGTTTGCTATCAGATATTCTGCCGCAGCAATGAAGTCATCGAATACGTTCTGCTTATTGGTCTTTGTTCCTGCAAGATGCCACTTCTCTCCATACTCGCCGCCGCCCCTGATATTGGGTACAGCATAAATTCCACCCATCTCAAGCCACAGCGCATTGGCTACGCTGAACGAGGGGGTAACGCTGATATTGAAGCCACCATATCCGTATAGAATGGTTGGGTTATTGCCATTAAGAGCGAGGCCTTTCCTGTGCGTTATTATCATCGGCACCTTTGTACCATCCTTTGAGTTATAGAACACCTGCACTGACTCGTAGTCTTCGGTATTGAAGGCGACCTCCGGCTTCTTGAAAACCTCCACTGAGCCGCTTACCGGTTCGAGCTTATAGATAGTTGATGGTGTAATATAATTGGTAAAACTGAAATAGACATCAGTATCCTTTTTCCGGCTGCCGAAACCTGAGGCGGTACCTACTCCCGGAAGCTCAATCTCTCTTACAAGGGTACCTTCCATATCATACTGCTTAACGTGTGATATGGCATCTATAAGATAGTTGGCAAAGATGTATCCTGCGCCTGACGATGGTGAAAGTACGTTCTCCGTTTCGGGTATGAAGTCAACCCAGTAATCAGGTGATGGATTTGAGAAATCGGCTGTTACAATCCTCATGTTTGGGGCATTGAGGTTAGTGGCTATATATAGTTTTGATCCTTCATTCGCTATCACGCCATGTGTGTTGCTGAAGTTGTCAACCACTGTTACGAACCTGCTTCCAGGCTTTGTAAGATCCTTGACATACAACTCATTACCTGTAGTTGATATTGCTGCTGACACAATCAGGAACCTGTCGTCTTCAGTAACGTCTCCGCCGACATATCTTCTCTTAACATCAGATCCAAACACTACCTTATCCTCGCTCTGAGGTGTTCCTATCTTATGAAAGTATAGCTTGTGATGGTCTGTCATGGCCGACAGTTCGCTGCCGTCAGGCCTGTCATAGCTCGAATAGTAAAACCCTTCATTGCCCTGCCATGAGATACCGCTGAACTTCACGTCGATGATCGGGTCTCCGATGGTCTCCATGGTAATGGCATTCATTACAATAATCTTGCGCCAGTCAGAGCCACCCTCTGAGATGGAATAAGCCACCATGCTGCCGTCACTCGAAAAACCCATTTCACTGAGTGAGGTTGTGCCGTCTTCTGAAAATTTATTGGGATCAAGAAAAACCTCAGCCTCCTCACCATCTTTCTGGCGGTAGATTACAAACTGATTCTGAAGCCCGTCATTTTTCATGAAGTAAGTGTAGTCTCCTCTTTTGAACGGAGCTCCAAACTTCTCATAGTTCCACATTGCCGTAAGCCGGTTTTTAATCTCCTCACGGTAAGGAATCTGTTCAAGATAACCAAATGTTACAACATTCTGTCTCTTAACCCAGTCGGCAGTCTCGTCAGACATATCATCCTCGAGCCAGCGATAGGGATCGGTAACCGGTGTGCCGAAAATAGTATCGACAACCTCCTTTTTGGCTGTTTCAGGATACTCCGCAGGGGATTTTACTCCCTGATTACATCCTGCCATAACAATAACAACGAATGTAATTAATAATACTCTCTTCATAATTCTTACAGGGGTTTAGTGAAAACTGCATAAACTGATAATTGTACTGACTATCATAACCAAAGGTAAGAAAAGTTTTTCTCACAAGGGAAAATATAAGATAACAATGCCGGATTAGAATCGCATAGCCAGAATCATCACAACAAATCCGGTAACGAAGCCAGAGTAGACCTCTGCCGGGGTGTGCGCCCTGAGCCACAATCTTGAGGCCATTACCAGTCCTGAGACAAGAAGCGTCACCACCAGCGCCCATACATTGACTGTCAGCATTCTGAATGACAATATTGTCACCGTAGCCAGCATTGCTCCAACCCCTACAGCGTGAACCGAAATCTTCCAGCGGAAGTTCAGCAGAGCAGCTGCAAATACCACACACGATGCAGCAAAAACATACGATTTGATCAGTGATGGCAACTGAAGACGGAATATCATCACCGCCGTAACAAAATACATCAGCGATGTTGTCAGAAGGGGTATGATTCTCTCATTCCTGCTCTCAAGGCGATATGAAGAAATCACATTCCTCAGCTTCAGCAGGGGCAGCATGGCAATTGGAAGTATCACTGTGTTTACCAGCACCATAGTGAAAATGATGCGCCGGGCAGGACCGGGCAGGAATGAAAGCAGTACCGGCACATTGAATATCAAAAGAAGACCGTAAAGTGGCAGCAGAACAGGATGAAATATTATTGAGACAGCCCAGGCTGCGATGTCAGTGACCCGTGAAGCCATACTTCCGGTATCGGTACGCCACTCATCACCTTCACTCATCGTATCTCCTTTCTCAACCGTGCCACCGGTATGTTAAGCTGCTCGCGGTACTTGGCAACGGTACGGCGTGCTATCTGGTATCCCTTCTCCTGCAAAATGTCGGTAAGCTTTTCGTCGGTAAGGGGTTTCCTCTTATCCTCACCGGCTACACATTCTTCAAGTATCTTTTTGATCTCGCGGGTTGAGACCTCCTCGCCGCTGTCAGTCTGCAGCCCCTCGGAAAAAAAGAATTTAAGGGGATAAATACCGAAATGTGTCTGTATGTACTTACTGTTGGCCACCCGCGAAACCGTCGAGATGTCAAGTCCGGTCATCTCTGCTATATCCTTAAGGATCATAGGCTTCATCCTGGTCTCGTCGCCGTCGGCAAAATACTCCTTCTGATATTCTATAATGGCATTCATCGTCAGCAGCAATGTGTTCTGGCGTTGCCTTATCGCATCGATAAACCATTTGGCAGCGTCGAGTTTCTGCCTTACGAAAGAGACAGCCTCTTTCATCTCCTTGTTGCTGGTCCTGTCGCGACTGTATGCCTCAAGCATTTCTGAATATGTACGGCTAACCTTGAGGTCGGGCAGGTTACGGCTGTTAAGATGCAGGTCGAGCCCGTTGTCTGTCTGCTCAAGAATGAAGTCAGGTATTATTTGCTGTGCAGTGCGGCTGTAAGGGTCGGCCACCGAGCCACCGGGCTTCGGATTAAGCTTCAGTATCTCTTCTATTGCAGCCCTGAGTTCATCATCTGTCAGCTCAAGCCTCTGGCTTATCTTGTCATAATGACGTTTTGTAAACTCATCGAAAAATGTCGTCAATATTGTCTTCGCCACGGCGACGCTTCCGTTGTCGCTATCCTTTCGTGAGATCTGCAGCAGCAGACATTCCTGCAGCGTCCGTGCCCCCACACCTGCCGGATCAAAATCCTGTATCACCTCAAGTACCTCCTCAAGCTCATCTTCAGTAGCCTCAAGGTTTTGCAGGAACGCAAGGTCATCGGTAATGCTTGATATTTCGCGGCGCAGATATCCGTCTTCATCAATATTGCCAAGGATATATTCACCCATCACCTTCTGCTTGTCGGTAAGCGTGCGCAGACCGAGCTGAGACTGCAGGTGCTCATGAAATGACGATCCTACAGAAAAGGGTATCTCGGCCCTCTTCTCGTCCTTGCTGTAGTTGTTTGACTGAAGGCGGTAATCGGGAATGTCGTCATCATCGATATAGTCGTCGAGGGTAAACTCTTCATGGTCGTTATCATTGAGAAGGTCGTCATCATCGTCAACATCGCCGGCAATATCCTGCACGTCGTCATCAGGACCTTCCTCGAGGGCCGGATTCTCCTCCAGTTCTTTCTTTATGCGCTGTTCCAGCATCATGGCAGGCACCTCCAGCAGCTTGATCATCTGTATCTGCTGTGGCGACAGCTTCTGTAAAAGCTTCTGCTGCAGTTTCTGGTTCAGCGTTACCATCTGTCCTTCTCCTCTTTTTTCAGAATTCTGCGTTTTTGGGTGTCCTCGGGAACGGTATCACATCCCTTATGTTGCTCATTCCTGTCATGAAGAGCATGAGTCTTTCAAAACCGAGCCCGAAGCCACTGTGAGGTGCCGTTCCGAACCTGCGTATCTCAAGGTACCACCAGAAGTCGCTCTCCTTCAAACCCATCTCCTTAATACGCGAGAGAAGCTTTTCGTGCACCTCTTCACGCTGCGACCCTCCTATTATCTCTCCTATGCCGGGAAAGAGTACATCCATTGCCCTTACCGTCTTACCGTCGTCGTTCTGTTTCATGTAGAACGCCTTTATCTCTTTCGGGTAGTCGGTTATAATTACAGGTCTCTTATAGTGTTGTTCCACCAGGTATCGTTCGTGCTCAGCCTGCAGGTCGCGGCCCCAGGCAACGGGGAACTCCCATTTGCGGTCTGCCGCGGTAAGGACGTCAATGGCCTCGGTATATGATATGCGAACAAATTCGTTGTCGAGTACGAACCTGAGCCTCTCGAGCAGGCCCTTGTCAACCATTGAATTGAGGAAGTTGAGGTCGTCGGCACAGTGCTCAAGGGCGTAGCTTATGAGATACTTCAGGAACTCCTCGGCGAGGTCCATATTGTCTTTTATGTCATAGAAGGCCATTTCGGGTTCTATCATCCAGAACTCGGCCAGGTGGCGTGGTGTATTTGAGTTTTCAGCCCTGAAGGTAGGTCCGAAGGTATATATCTCACCCAGTGCCAGGGCTCCAAGTTCTCCCTCAAGCTGGCCTGAAACGGTCAGGTTTGTCTCCTTGCCGAAGAAATCCTCACGGTAGTTAATGCTGCCGTCCTGGTTGCGTGGCACCTCTTTAAGGTCAAAAGTGGTTACGTGAAACATTTCGCCGGCGCCTTCACAGTCGCTGCCGGTGATAATCGGCGTATGCAGATAGTAGAATCCCTTGTCGTTGTAGTACTTGTGTACGGCAAAGGCCATGGCATGCCTCATGCGCAGTACTGCACCAAAGGTGTTCGTGCGTGGCCTCAGGTGTGCTATCTCGCGCAGGAACTCCATCGAGTGGCCCTTCTTCTGCAGCGGATAGCTGTCAGGGTCGGCGGTGCCGTAGATGCCAATCTCCGAGGCCTGTATCTCAACCTGCTGACCCTGGCCCTGCGACTCGGTGAGCACTCCCTTTGCCCAGATGCATGCGCCGGTAGTGACATTCTTGATGAGAGCCTCTTCGAACTTTGCCATGTCGGCAACTATCTGTATATTATTGATTATTGAGCCGTCGTTGAGGGCAATGAATGCCACATTTTTGTTTCCGCGCCTGGTGCGCACCCATCCCTTTACAAGAACCTCGGTTCCTGCAATACCGTTGCTGAGCAGCTCTTTTACCTTGTACCTTTTCATATGCTATCCGGTGCCTGCGGCGTACGGGAACCCCCGGTTCCGCCAAATATTTTAAAAATACCGTGCAAAAATACGAAATTGTTTGGCTGCAGCAGACAATATGTGGTTTGTTTCGGGGAAAAACATCATATTTGTCGAACTCTGACGTTAATGAAAAGTAGGTCGCAGGGACGCTTGGTTTTGGTAAAAAAATGATAATTTTACGATTATAAACGGAAAGATGTTGAAATTATGGAACCGACTAACAAACTGATCGTTGTGCCGTGGGATTTTACCGAGGTGGCAGGTAACGCACTGAAACATGCTGCAAGGATAGCGCGGCAGGTAACCGGCGACATCGTGTTGCTGCACATCCTCGACAAGACGATGATGCCCGGGGTTGAAGCTGCAAAACGCGATAAGCTGCGGGCTATAGCTGAAGATGCAAGCCAGCAGTACTCTCTTTCGGTGAAGCACCACCTGACAAAGGGGAGCATCTTTACCGCAATTGGCGACTACGTTAACGACAACGAAGCCAGCCTGGTGGTTATGGGTACACACGGGATGAAAGGAATGCAGAAGCTTACGGGAAGCTGGGCGCTAAAGGTTATTCTGAGGTCGAAAGCGCCGTTTATTGTGGTGCAGGACCCGCCCAGGGAAGACGAGAAGTTCAGCAATATTGTGTTCTCGGTCGATTTCCATAAGGAAAACAAGGAGAAGCTCTCAATGGCAATATTTATGGGTAAATACTTCGAGTCGAAGATACACCTGCTGAAGACCAAAACAACTGACAAGAACCTTCTCAAGAAGACTAACATAAATGTGAATTTTGCTATCAAGTTCTTCACTCAGAACAACATAGAATACGAGATACACGAAATTCCCAAGGGTAACCTGACCGAACAAACCATTGATTTTGCACAGCAGATAAATGCCGACATGATTGTGGTTGTTACCACCAAGAACAGCTTTCTGGGGGCCTCTGAACAATACATCATTGCCAATAGTTCAAAGATACCTGTCTGTTGTGTAAACCCGAGGTCGACCTTTGCCGGGGTGGGCCAGTTCATGTACAGCGGGTAGGGTTGACTCAGGTTGCCGATCATCATTAATATGCTTCCTTACCCTGTGGGGTGGGCAGGGGCAGGCTGCCTTCCGTTTAATCTGTGGACGGCAGGCGCCATTAGCTGATTTGATATGTCTCTGATTGTTGATAAAGTATCACGTAATTATGGTGAGCAGAAAGCCCTCGACAATGTGTCGTTCGAGGTGCCGGCGGGACGTATAACAGGGTTCCTGGGTCCCAACGGAGCCGGCAAGACTACCATGATGAAGATCATTACAGGCTATATCCCTGCAACATCGGGCAGGGTGACTATTGATGGTATTGAGGTAGGACCTGATAATGTTGAACTGAAAAAGCGCATCGGGTATCTGCCCGAGAATAATCCACTCTATCCCGACATGTACGTGCGGGAGTATCTGTCGTTTGTGGCGTCATTCTATCTTTCCGGCGCCGGGCGCGACCGTGCCGTAAATGACATAATTGAAGTCACCGGCCTTGCCCCGGAGAAGAGGAAACGCATTGGAGAGCTCTCAAAAGGTTACAGGCAGCGCGTGGGACTTGCACAAGCCCTTGTTCATAATCCCGAGGTGCTTATTCTCGATGAGGCAACCACAGGCCTCGACCCTAACCAGATAGTTGCCATAAGAGACCTGATATCGGAGGCCGGAAGGCAGAAGACGGTGATGATATCAACACATATCATGCAGGAGGTGGAGGCTATCTGCGACAGGGTGGTCATTATCGACAAGGGGGTTGTCAGGGCTGACGACACCAGGGAGAATATCCTTGGGCTGATGAACCGGCGCAGTAGTTCTGTCGTTGTGGAGTTCGACAGGGAGCCTGACCTGGCGTTGCTTTCAGCAGTTGCCGGGGTGGGCAGAGTTTCGCGCAACCGTGGCATGGAGTATCTGATCGAATCATCTGCCGGATCTGATATCAGGCCTGCCCTGTTTGCTTTTGCGGTTGCGCAGTCTCTTACCGTGCTGAGCCTGCGCCAGCAGGAGAACAGCCTCGAAGAGGTGTTCAGGCATCTGACACAGAACGGGTAACAGGAGTTGGGTGTCAGGTGTCTGGTGTCAGGTGTCAGGTGTCAGGTATCAGGTGTCAGGTATCAGGTGTCAGGTGTCAGGTATCAGGTACCAGGTGTCAGGTATCAGGTATCAGGTATCAGGTTTGCTCCCATTCGGTCGCGAGCTCGCTTCGCTCGGTTGCTCCCATTCGGTCGCGAGCTCGCCCGGCTAAGCCGGTCTCGGTTCAGGTGCCGGGGGATACAATCCAACCCCGTAGGGATACAATCCAACCCCAGAGGGGTTGAATATTCATAGCCGAATGCCTACCCCCCCTCTCTGTCGCCGCGGCAATTCGAAAATCGTACCAGGTAGCCTGCCAGCCGCTGACCGGGTTCCGGATACCGTCTACCGTTTTACCGGATAGCGTTTACCGTATACCGAATTCCTTTTTTATTACCTCTACCATATCCAGCTTCTCCCACGCGAAAAATTCAGCCTTGATGGTATAGCATTCGCCTCCGTTGTTTTTGTAAACCTTGCTTCCCTTCACCGGATAGCACACTTCAACCTCCTTTATGTACGGATCGCGTCCGAAATGACCATATGCTGCGGTGGGTTCGAAAATCGGATTCTTAAGACCGAACTTCTTTATTATTGAGTATGGCCTCAGGTCAAAAAGCTTTGCAACTCTCTTTGCCAGGTCACCGTCAGTAATGATATTACCTTTATTGTCTTTGGCTCTGCAGGTGCCGAAGGTATTTACATAGAGGCCCACCGGCTGGGCAACGCCAATGGCGTATGCCACCTGCACAAGCACCTCATCGGCTACCTCTGCAGCTACCAGGTTTTTGGCAATGTGCCTTGTGGCATATGCCGCCGACCTGTCAACCTTTGACGAGTCCTTGCCTGAAAAAGCGCCGCCGCCATGAGCACCGCGACCTCCGTAGGTGTCAACTATTATCTTTCTGCCGGTCAGCCCGGTGTCACCGTGCGGACCACCGATTACAAATTTTCCTGTCGGATTGACGAGCAACCTGTATTTTCCGTCTTTAAAAAGGGCTTTTACTCTTGCAGGCAGTGTCTTGATTACACGGGGAATCAGTATCTCCTGAACGTCTTTTCTGATTGCCTCCTGCATCTCCTTTTCCGCTGCGCGGGCGGCTTTCTGCGAACCGTCGGCAGGCTTAATGAAATCGTCGTGCTGTGTTGAAACGACTATGGTGTCGATGCGTACGGGTTTACCGTTATCATCATATTCCACTGTGACCTGTGATTTTGAGTCCGGACGAAGGTATTTCATTTTTTTGCCCTCGCGGCGTATTGCTGCCAGCTCCTGAAGGAAGATATGTGCAAGCTCGATAGGCAGTGGCATGTAGTTGTCCATTTCGCGGCAAGCGTAACCGAACATCATTCCCTGGTCGCCGGCGCCCTGCTCCTCAGGTTTCGTGCGGGCAACACCCTGGAAGATGTCGGGCGACTGCTCGTGAATTGTGCTGATGACGCCGCACGAGTTACCGTCAAACATATACTCGGCCTTAGTATAGCCTATCTTATTGATAACGCGTCTTGCCACATCCTGAACATCGACATAGCCCTCGGTTCTCACCTCACCTGATAAAACGGCCAGTCCGGTCGTTACCAGCGTTTCGCATGCGACCTTCGAATCGGGGTCTACCTTTAGGAAAGCATCAAGAAGCGCATCTGAAATCTGGTCGGCTACCTTGTCGGGATGACCCTCCGACACCGACTCTGAAGTAAATAAATATCCCATTTGAGTACTCTTTTATAAGTTAAACAAATGATGGGAAGCTTGGTTGATTGTAAGAAGGAATAATCCGTTTTAGCATTTTTTTCCGTGGTTGCAATCAGTGCAAATCTTTCCACCAAAACTAATGGCGACAAAGTAACATAAAGAATTTTTAATATGCAAGACGGTAAACGGCAAACGGTATACGGTGCCGGGTACCGGGTTGCTGGCTGCGCCCTCAGTAGCTTGCGGCAGAAAACAAAGTAGGGGTGCAGGGTGTCGGGGGAAACAACACAACCCCAGAGGGGTACAATCCAACCCCAGAGGGGTTGAATATTCATAGCCGAATTCCCTCCCCCCCTCTCTGTCGCCGCAACAGAGGGGACACCACCACCGGGTGTCTTTTTATTGCATTCGGTAGATAGCTCCCCGGGCAGTCGGGGTTCAGTTCGTGTCTGATTTTGATTAATTTAGTATATTCGTTTATGCTTAATGATGAATATTCAAACTTTAAAGAATAAGTATGACCCGAGACATTGTTCTTTTTATGTTAATCCTGATGATCTCCTGCAGCACATCAGAAAAGAGTAACCAGGTTAATCCTGAACATTCACCACTAACCATTCCTATACATTTGGACAAAGCAGGAACTTTGGTTTTTTCAGAATTGTTTGACCAGCCAGAGTTCATAGCCCTTGAGTCAAGTCGGTCAAGTCTGTTCTCCAGAGCTGAGCAGTTGATAATTTCAGACAGCCTCATATTTGTTGTCCCTGATCAACCTGACAACACAATCATAATTTTCCATCTCGACGGAAGACACAGAAACACCATTTATAACCTCGGCCGGGGACCAGGGGAGTACACATCCCTGGCATCTGCTTTTGTATCAGAACGCGAACATCTGATATACTCTTTTGATCCTGGGAATAATCGATACATCTGCTTGGACTATGATGGTCGCATTGTCCGGACTTTTAAGGTCTCCGGCATATACGGATGGGGAATGGCTTTTAACCCATCCAATGGTAAGCTTGTTATTGATCTCTCTTTTGGTGGCATAGACCTTCTCAAAAAGGGTGAGGTGCTTACTCCTTACTTGCTGGCAGAACTTGACACAGCAAGTTTTGAGGCAAAAGCACAACTTCTCTCTTCAAGAAGACTGGACAACATGAATTTGTATGGATTCAATATCTATCGCGACACTCTTCTTTATCTCCCTTATATCTGGGATACAGTGTACCAGGTACTCCATAATGAAACTCAGCCAAGATATATTTTTGATTTTGGGCACTACACCAAGCCCCCTGAGCTTGTTAATGCTCCAGATGATTACACTTTCTACAAAATTCTGAAGACCGGGAAGTTTGTATGTTACCATCACAATTTAATTGAAAATGACGATTTTGTTTTTACGACACACAGAACAACAACACGTGAAATGGTAGTAAACAGATTCAATAAAAAGAATATGGCATCAGACAGCTATACGAAGTTCTTCAATGAATATATCGGACAAGTTTCTGAAGAGGTAGTAGGTTTCCGGGACTTCCCTGTAGGTTTGGTTAATAACAAAATGGTTTATATTCATGACCCTGTGGATATTCTGAAGAGAATGAAGACAAATAACTTAAAATACATTAAGGAAACTGATAATCCAATAATAGGCCTCTATCCAATTAAATAATGGAAATATAATCCAATTTTAGAATGCAAATAATAACAAGAATCCGTCTATGGAAATTATTTTTTATTGCCCAGTATTGGTGTTAACTAATGATCATTTTTTTCTTTGCGTTAGTATGTAATCTTACAAGAAATGGAAAACCAGCTCCAGATAATAATTGTGATGGTGGCCTACATATCGCTGCTGATATTGTGGGGTCTATACCAGGGTAAAAAGGTAAAAACCGGAAGTGACTACTCCATTGCTGGTCGCAGGTTGCCGGGATGGGTCGCAGCCCTTTCAGAGCGGGCTACGGGCGAGTCGTCGTGGGCGCTGCTGGGCCTGCCGGGTGCCGCATATGCACTTGGACTAACTGAGCTATGGACAGCCATAGGATGCGTGGCAGGCATAATCACCGCATGGTCGCTGCTGGCATGGCGCCTGCGCGATGAGGCAGAAAAATATAATGTGTCAACATTCACAGAGTATATATCCAAAAAGCATGGAGACAGCATCAGGGCGTTGCGACTGGTAAGCGCATTCACAATCGTGTTTTTCTTCTTCTTCTATGTCGGTGCGCAATTCCTCGGCGGAGGCAAAACCCTCCATACACTCTTCAGCCTCGAACCCTGGCTGGGTGTGCTGATAACAGCAGCAATAATAGTGCCCTACACAATCTACGGTGGTTTTCGCAGCGTGGTCTATACCGACGTCATCCAGGCTATTATTATGATCATTGCCCTGGTGGCCACTCCTATTGTAGGTATAATATATGTCAGTCGGGAACCAGGTCTCTTTGCCTCGGGAATAGGCGACGCACTAAGGAACGCAGGTGATACATACATGTCGATGACGGGAACAGCTAAAGGCTTTGGCGCCGGATTGATAATTGCGGGAGGTTTCAGCTGGTTCTTCGGTTACCTGGGCGGTCAGCCTCAACTCAGCATGCGGTTTATGGCCATTAGCAACCCGCGCCAGGCAAAAAAGGGAAGAAACATCGGCATTGCATGGACAATAATCGCGTACATCGGAGCACTGATGATTGGATGGCTCGGTATAGCGCTATTCGGACCGGCCGGATTGAGCGACCCGGAATATGTGATGCCCAGCGTGCTGCTTAAACTGTTCCCCCCGGCAATAGCGGCAATTCTTATCACCGGAGCAATCGCTGCCATGATATCGACAGCTGACTCACTTCTTATTCTGTCAGCCACCGAACTAACCCAAAGCATAAGCGGAAAAGACCAGCAGGAAGCTACAGGAGGAAAGGCCCTTCGTAACTACCGCCTCACCACAGCGCTGCTGGCTGTCATAGCACTGGCCATAGCCTATATATCACCTTCAAGACTCATCTTTACGCTTGTCAGCTATGTCTGGGCAGGTATAGGATGCACTTTCTCCGTCGTAATAATACTCTCCCTTTTCTGGAAACGGTACCACGGACGTGCAGCATTGATCACAATAGTCACAGGACTTCTCTTTACAATTGCATGGATTAGCGGCGGTTTCGAGCAGAATTATACCGTCTCTGGTGCAAAAACGGAATTCCTTGCAGAACAAGGGGTAATTAGTGCAGATGAAGGCAACTCACTGATGCAGATAGTGGGTAAGAAGTTCGCATCTGCCGGAAGATTTACAAAAGAAATCTCGGTATTGTTGCCCGAAGCAGACCCTGCAAAAACTTCAACTATCATATCCTCCTATACGAGAAAGGGAGTGCCGGCCAGACTCACTACATTTTTTGTGGCCCTGCTGGCAGGGGTTCTGTCAACTTACCTGATCGGTAAGAAAGAATGACGCTTGCAAAGAAAAATGGCGTGAAACAGGAATCCCTAAGTGATTAAGCTCCTGTTAACCCATTTTCATCAGGTAAAAAGCTTTTTGCTGGTTTGTCTTGCAGCTTTCTGCGAAGCAAGTGTTTTCCTGAGGTTTTTGTACAGGACCGATATGGTGTCCCCTTCATGAAGCTCCGATCCCAGCAACTCACTGAACCTGTTCTTTGCCCTCTGCCGAAACTCCCTTACAGAAAAAATATTTCTGAATAATCCAGCCTCCCCTACCAACAGAATTGTCAGCCATGATTCCCTGTCGGGTTCTCGTCCGTATACAAGCGAACGTTCCATAGCCTTGACAGACGGCTTCAGAAGGTCATACTTTATCACTCTGTAGTTCTTGCCGAAAGACCAGAAAAGAAACTTAATATCTTCAGCCTCAATCAACATCCTTGATGTCATCTGCCCGAGATGTGTCTTGAAGACCGAACCGGCCTTCTGAGATACCAGCATCTGTAATCTGCCGGCCTTCTTGCCTGAAAGTGGGGAGATAAGGCCTATAACCTTGTCAAGAACCTCATCTCCCGTTTCTGCCTCGCCGCATATTATCCTGTTATCCTCTATCCTCAGCCTGCCCATGTCTGAAAGCTCAAACAGACATGCATAGAATAAGAGTGTCCTCATTGCCGTTGGATTGTACATTGGCACTTTTGAAGGATAAAAAGCATGCATTATTAGTTTATCCCTGTATCCCGGTTTCATAACTATTCCTCTTTTGCCTGTTCCTTATCTGAGCCATTACGTGCTGAGCCATTATCGCCATTGCCACCCCTGCCTCCACTACCCTCGCTTCGCAGCCTGTCAGCATCCTTAAGCGCCCGGTTGAGTATCCACTCAATCTGACCGTTAACGCTACGGAATTCGTCGGCAGCCCATTTCTCAAGGGCATTCATCATAGCCGGACTCACTCTGAGTACGAATGGCTTCTTCTGCATATTACTCCAGACATTATTGCCGGAAGAAAACTCCCGGTTATTAATATAACGATCCGGTATTTACGACCGGATTGACATCCTTGTCAGAACAAAGTACCACCATGAGGTTGCTTACCATGGTCGCCTTCTTCTCTTCATCAAGATTGATAATATCTTTTGTCGACAGTTGCTCAAGAGCAAGCTCAACCATGCTGACTGCTCCCTCAACTATCTTCTGGCGTGCCGCAACTATGGCCGTGGCCTGCTGCCGTCGGAGCATAGCGCCGGCTATCTCTGAAGCATAGGCCAGATAGGCAATGCGAGCTTCCATTACATGAATTCCTGCTATGGCCAGCCTCTCACGCAATTCGTTCTCAAGCTCATGATTCACCTCTTCACCACCAGAACGAAGCGAAATGTCAGCATCGGCATCATCGAAATTGTCATACGGATAGGCGCCTGCAAGCTTCCTGATTGCTGCTTCACTCTGAATGTCAACAAACCTTATATAGTCATCAACCTCAAAGGCAGCCCTGAAAGTCTCCTCAACCTTCCAGACCAACACAATCCCTATCATAACCGGATTGCCAAGTTTGTCGTTTACCTTGATGGGTTCGGAATTGAGGTTGCGGGCCCTTAGTGAAATCTTCTTCCTGACATAGAAGGGATTTATCCAGTAGAAACCATTACGCTTAATGGTCCCGGTGTATTTACCAAATAAAACCAGAACCACCGACTCATTCGGATTGACTACAAGCAGTCCGATCCAGAAAAACAGATCAGCCACAAGCAGAAACAGAAACCAGGGGGAACTGTATATGGCCAGCAAAATTGGTGCTGCCAGCATTCCCAAGGCTACAACCACTCCCAGGTAACCAAGATAGGGATTGGATTTCTTTTCTTTTTCCATGACATTAATTTTAAATTAGATTAATTGATATCATTTTGATATCACAATGATATGACATAATTTTCAATCCACCAAATTTTTTTTGATATTTTTTTGCTGCTGCTACCCCTCCGCGACAAAAATGTGGGGGGGTGCTACATAAGCTATTGTTATTCAACCCCTAAAGGGGTTATAATGAATGACTCTCTCTTGCCGCCGAAACCCACCACCACACCGCGGCAGAGAAAATTATTGGGTGGTGCAATAGTATCACATAGCCAAAACAGAATTTCTTTTTAATTTTAAATTTGTTTATTGAAATTTTTACATTCCCAATCCTGGAAACAGCATCATGACAAGGTTACCCTTAATATTATCCCTCATTTGCCTGCTGCTGCAGGTACCTGATTCCCTGGGCTCAACAGGATGCGCCACAAACCCGGAAGAAGACGAAAGACCATGGCTTAACTTCTGGTTCAATGCCGGAGGCAATGCCGCCCGCCGGCAGACACTAAGGGGTTATCCACAGATTACTCTATCCCTGAATATGGAAAGAACATTTTTCATCAGAGACAATCTGATGCTGGCAGGAGGTTTAGGATTAGGACTCGATTTCCGCAATATCCTCGTACCAGTCAAGTGGCTTGATTCGGGCTCAGAAGACCCGTTACTGCTGGGTGACAGGCTGTTACTGATACCACACCATATCACGGCCGGTTTCAGCATCGATAGTAAAAGAAAATTGTTTATCGAAGCAGGAATGGGTGGTAGCAGAATCTTTAACAGTGATGACAGAAAGTATATTCTTTACCCTTTAGCCGGACTCAGGTACCAGCCTCTTCAACGAAACAGGATGATATTCAGGCTCTACGGTGCATTTCCGTTGCAACGTTTACAGGAAACAGGTCTGTCATTCAACCACCTGGGTTTCAGTCTCGGCTGGAGCCTGGCAAAAGATCCCGGCTAAGTCTCCCTAAAACGTAGCCCTTACAATACGGGCAATATTATCTGAACGCCCCAGGGTGTAGTAGTGTATTCCGGGCACGCCGGCACCCAGCAACTCCTTTGATTGTGCCGTGGTCCATTCAACACCCACTTCGCGTGCCTGCTCATCACTTGTGCACTTCTGCAGCTCCCTGACAAGCGCATCAGGCATGTCGATATGGAAAGTCTGCGGCAACAGCGACAGGTCGTTCAAGGCCGACACCGGCTTGATGCCAGGGATAACCGGCACACTTATTCCCGCCGCAGCAACAGCCTCGCGAAAGGCAAAGAACTTTGCATTATCGAAAAACATCTGGGTAACAATATACGACGCGCCGGCACCTACCTTCTTCTTCAGGTTGGCAATGTCTGCCTCCATATTAGGTGCCTCAGAATGCTTCTCAGGATAACCAGCCACACCTATGCAAAACGATGTGGGAGTAGTAGACTTAAGTGTCTTGTCGAGATACTCACCGCGGTTCATGGCAGAGATCTGTGCCACCAGTTCAGAAGTATAGCGATGACCATCCTTCTCAGGCAAAAAGACCCTGCTGCCCTTTGGCGGATCGCCCCGTAATGCCAGCACATCATGAATACCCAGGAAGTTCATCTCTATCAGCACATTCTCGGTCTCCTCCCTGGTGAAACCACCGCACAGTATATGAGGCACAACGGTAATATCATACTTGTACTTCACCGCCGCCGACAGCGCAATAGTTCCGGGCCTCTTGCGCAGCAATCTCTTCTCGAGCAGTCCGTCAGGCCTCTCTATCAGTACCGCTTCGTTAGCATGGGTAGTAAAATTAATATAGGCAGGTTCAAACTCAATCAACCTGTCAATAGCGGAGTAAATCCGATCGATACTGTGCCCCTTCAGCGGCGGCAGCAGCTCAAAGGTAAACAGTGGCCGCCTCGCATTCCTTAAAATATCTGTCACTGTCATCTGTAGCAATTCTAAATGTTTTCCGACAACCACCCGGCAGCTTCGTCGCGGGTTATCCCTTTTCTTTCTGCATAGTCCCTGAGCTGGTCTTCCCCTATGGTTCCTACATTAAAGTAGACCGATGCAGGATGGCTGAAGATGTATCCGCATACCGACGATGGGGGAACCATGGAGTAATTCTCTGTGAGAGATATCCCGACGCGGCTCGTGGCTTCCAGCAAACTGAAAATGGTACCCTTTTCTGTGTGCTCGGGACAGGCAGGATAGCCAGGTGCAGGCCTTATGCCCCGGTATTCGGTCTTGAATAGTTGCTCAGGCGTCAACGCTTCGTCAGGAGCATAGCCCCAGTATTCACGTCTCACCTTCTCATGCAGGTATTCTGCTGCAGCCTCAGCCAGGCGGTCAGAGAGAATTCGCATCATTATCGTATCATAGTCATCGCCATCGGTATGCTTTCTGCCGGTTTCGTTTATGTCGGCCTTAACAGCAAACAACCCTGTATAGTCGGTAATTCCTTCCGACGCGGGAGCCACAAAATCGCTGAGGCAGAGATTGGGCTTTCCTCCCTCCTTAATCTCCTGGTTCCTCAGGAAATGAAGCACTTCGCGTACTGAAACACGGTCACTGTCATTAAATATCAGTACATCATCACCATCTGATGCTGACGGAAATATTCCTGTAACTCCACTGACATCAATAAGCTTCTCAGAGGCTATCACCTCAAGCATCGCAACAGCGTCATCGTAAAGTCTGCGTGCCTCCACACCCTTCACCGGATCATTGAAGACGGCAGGATAACGGCCATTTATCTTCCATGCAAAGAAAAAGAATGTCCAGTCAATATAGCGAGTCAGCTCCTCCACTTCAATTTCAACCGTAACGATATCCTTCACCACCGGAACGTCAATCAGCTCCTCCTTCCAAGAGTTGGTGAGCCGGTTTGCCCTCGCCTCACTCAGCGGCAGTATTCTTCTCTCCCCCTGTTTTGCATAGTGCTTATCCCTTATCTCCCGGTATTTTTCCCTCACAAACCGCCGGTACGAACTGTCATTCAGTCCGGTAAGCACATTTACGGCACGCGAAGCATCCCTGACATGAACCACGGGCCACGAAAATGCAGGCTCAATCTTCACTGCCGTATGTATCTCCGATGTGGTAGCCCCGCCTATAAGCAAGGGCAGCCTCACGCCCCTCTTCTCCATCGCAGCAGCCACATGCACCATCTCCTCAAGCGAAGGTGTGATCAGTCCGCTGAGACCTATATAGTCAACAGCCTCCTCAAGGGCTCTGTCAATAATAGTCTCTGCAGGAACCATAACTCCCAGGTCGATCACCTCGTAGTTGTTGCACGCCAGAATAACTCCTACGATGTTCTTTCCTATATCGTGAACGTCACCCTTTACCGTTGCCAGCAATACCCTGCCCGCCTTCACCGATGTTCTTCCTGCATTCTCCTTTTCAATAAACGGGGTCAGCCATGCTACCGCCTTCTTCATAACCCTGGCACTCCTCACCACCTGAGGCAGGAACATCCTCCCCGAGCCAAATAGTTCACCCACCTCATCCATCCCATCCATCAGCGGACCCTCAATCAGGTTCATAGCAAACGGAAACAGAGGCCGTGCCTCAGCAAGGTCAGCCTCAATATGTTCATCAATACCCTTTATCAGGGCGTACTTTATCCTCTCTTCAACAGCCATGCCCCTCCATTCCTGAATGGCAGCCTCCTTTGCCATGCCCTTGTCCTTGATTCCTGAAGCATACGTTAAAAGCCTCTCGGTGGAATCCCTGCGCCTGTTCAGAATCACGTCAGTAACAAGTTCCAGCAAGCCGGGCTCTATATCGGTATAAACCTGAAGCATTTCCGGATTCACAATTCCCATATCCATACCCGCCCTGATAGCATGGTAGAGAAACACCGAGTGCATAGCCTCCCTAACCGCGTTGTTGCCCCTGAATGAGAATGAGAGGTTGCTTACCCCGCCGCTCACCTTTGCATGAGGAAGATTCTTTTTAATCCATTCTGCAGACTTGAAAAAGTCAACAGCATAATTTGCGTGCTCCTCCATACCGGTGGCTACGGCAAGTACATTAGGATCGAATATTATATCCTCAGGAGGGAACCCTGCCTTCTCAGTCAGCAGGCGGTAAGCCCTTCCGGCAACCTCAATCCGTCTGTCAAGAGTGTCAGCCTGACCCGCTTCATCAAACAACATCACAACCACGGCAGCACCGTAACGCCTTATTGTCTTCGCCTGCTCCAGAAACTGCTCCTCACCCTCCTTCAGCGATATCGAGTTGACCACTGCCTTGCCCTGTATGCACTTCAGCGCAGCCTCAATTACACTGAACTTCGATGAGTCAGGCATCAGCGGCACTCTGGCAATATCCGGCTCAGCCATAATGAGGTTCACAAACCTTACTATTGCCTTTTCGGCATCAAGCAGGGCCTCGTCCATACATATGTCAATAACCTGTGCTCCGCCTTCCACCTGGCTTCTGGCAATATTAAGGGCTTCGGTATACTTCTCCTCTCTTATCAAACGTGCAAACCTTATCGAACCCGATACATTGGTACGCTCTCCTATGTTCACGAAATTAGTGTCAGGAGTTATAACCAGGGCCTCGAGGCCCGACAATCGGGTATACCGCCTGACCTCAGGCAGCCGACGCGGTTTATATCTTGCCGCCTCCGCGGCAATAGCCCTGATATGGTCGGGAGTGGTGCCACAGCATCCTCCTATAATGTTCACCCACCCCTCACTCATATACTTGCCCGTAATACCGGCCATGTAAGCTGCAGTGTCGTCATAGCCTCCAAACTGGTTAGGCATGCCGGCATTGGGATGTACAGAGGTGTAGAACGGTGTTAGTCCTGATAACTCCTCAACAAATGGTTGAAGCTGCGATGCTCCCAGTGCGCAATTCAGCCCGATGCTCAGCAGCGGAAAGTGTGATACAGATATCAGGAATGCCTCAAGAGTCTGACCTGTAAGAGTGCGGCCGCTGGCATCGGTAATGGTTCCTGACACCATTACCGGAAGATGACGCTCTCTCTCCTCAAATAGTTCCGATGCTGCAAACAGGGCAGCCTTGCAGTTAAGTACATCAAATACGGTCTCAATCAGCAATATATCAGCGCCTCCATCCATAAGGCCCCTGATCTGCTCACGATAGGCATCCCTGAGTTCATCGAAGGTCACAGCCCTGTAACCAGGATCGTTCACATCGGGTGACATTGAGGCCGTACGGTTTGTCGGGCCTACCGAGCCTGCCACGTAACAGTCTGGCGAACCACCTTCTGCAACATGCTTCTCAATGGCCCGTGAAGCCAGACGGGCCGATTCAAGGTTCAGCTCGTAAACCAGCGGAACCATATCGTAATCGGCCATCGAAACTGCATTGGCGTTGAAGGTATTGGTACATATTACCGATGCTCCGGCCCTGAGATATTCAAGGTGTATCTCTTCAATGATCTGCGGCTGTGTAAGTGTCAGCAGGTCGTTGTTGCCCTTCAGGGAAACAGGATGCCCTGAAAAACGATCACCCCGGAAATCCTCTTCCGACAGTGAGTGCCTCTGTATCATGGTGCCCATGGCACCGTCAAGGATTACTATCCTTTCTGCGAGAAGTTCTTTAAGTGGTCTCTTCAACTTTTTCAGCCTCTGATTTAATGTATGTTCCTGGTGAACCATTCCTGCCGCCCGGGTGAGTCAAATTCCTTCCCGTGTTAACCATAAAAACAGCGGTGCGGCTTATTTGTTCCCGGTTTCTCAGCAGGGTCGCAAGGTTCACCACACCCCTGACATATTTGTGGTCAGTACCGCAAAAGTATTCCGTTACCTCCTCAAATCCAAATAAACGTCTCTCTTCTTCCCTGTTGTACCTCAGATAGATCTCAATACGCTGGTCGCTGGCAAAACCTTTAACGCCGCCCTGGTTCCTCTTTTTGTACTCATAACGATAACCATACGATGAGGCTGAAATGTCTGACAGCACGGCACAACCGGTGGCATGCCCCCCTGCTCCCTTGCCGAAGAAGAACTGTCTCTCGGCAAATGAAGCCTCTGCAACAACACCATTGTACTCATCGTTCACATGGTAAAGGTTTTCTGATGGCGTGACGAAAGCAGGCATAACAAATCCTGTGACAGTATCATTACCGCATTTTGAAATATGAGCCACCAGTTTTATTTTCAATCCCTTTCCGTGCGCATAGCTGATATCATGCTCTGAAATACGGTCTATGCCGAAATGAAAAACCTCAGAAGGGTCGGGGAATATTCCGTAAGCATGCCCCGTGATTATGCATAGCTTGTACTTGGCATCCCAGCCCTCAACATCGAGCCTCGGATCAGCCTCTGCAAAGCCCTTTTCAATGGCTCCGGCAAGGGCTTCATTATAGTTCAGCCTGCCATCGTTCATTCTCGATAGGATATAATTTGTCGAACCGTTGAAAATACCTTCCACCGAATGAAGCAACTCATTGTCATAATACTCCTCAAGATTACGGATTACCGGTATACTGGCACAGACCGATGCTTCGTACAACAGCGAAACACCATATTTCTCCTGCAGTGTTATAAGCTCCTTTATATTGTTTGCTACCATAGTCTTCCCTGCCGTTACAACGCTCTTTCCTTTCTTCATGGCATCGGTAACTATCCGGTAGGCCTCTTCAGGATCGCTTATTAGTTCCACAATAAGGTCAATTGAGGGGTCATCAAGAATATCATTCCGGTCGAAGGTGAACATTTCAGGCGGCAGCCTGCGTGGCTTGTTCCTCTCCTTAACACATATCTTCACAATCCCGGCTTTGAAACCGCTGCTCTCAATCACATCGTGCAATCCCTGACCCACACAGCCATAGCCGAACAATCCTATTCTCAGATCTTTTCTTTTCATATTTCAATTGTTTCAGTGGTTCGCAGAAATGCCCCTGCCACAGAGGCTATCTTGTCTGAATCTGTCAGAAAACCATCATGGCCGTAAGCCGAGTCTATAAGTATAAACCTGCCATCAGGGACACTCTCTGCCACCAGTTTCATCTCATCGGTATGAAACAGCATGTCGCTGCTGATACCGATGGCCAGCACCTTCGCCCTGATGCCGGACAAAGCCTCCCTTAGTCCTCCCCGGCCACGGCCGACGTTATGGCTGTCTGCCATTTGGGTAAGACAGTAATACGACCATGGGTTGAACCTCTTAACCAGCTTCTCACCCTGGTAGACCTGGTAGGAGGAGGCCCTGAAGCCTTCGACAACTGAATCTGAACTCTCTGCCTGGGTTGTGTTGTAAGCGAGGTGGTTACGATAGCTGAGAAGTGCTATGGCGCGGGCAGCTTTCAACCCCTCCGCTCCGCCATGAGGATTCCTGATGCGGAACGAGGGATCGGCCTCCAGTGCAAGCCGCTGTGACTCGTTAAAGGCGATGGCCCATGGCGACTGCCGCGCAGTAGATGCAATAAAAACAAGCCTTGATATCAGTTCGGGGTGCATTATTGAATACTCCAGGGCCTGTTGCCCTCCCATCGATGCCCCGGTTATCATCTCTATTCTCTTAATACCCAGATACTGCCTGAGCAGGTCAAGTGCGTTTACCGCATCGCGCACCGTCAGCAGCGGAAAATCGAGGTACCATGGCTTGCCGCTCTTTTCGTTAATGCTCAGCGGCCCGGTTGAGCCGTAGCACGAGCCCGGAATGTTGGCACACACGATGAAGTACCTCGATGTATCAAGAAAAAGACCCTCCCCAACCATTCCCGGCCACCAGGTCTCCACATCTGAGTTTGCAGTAAAGGCATGACACACCCATATTACGTTGTCAGCTTCAGTGTTAAGTCTTCCCCAGGTATGGTATGCTATCTCCAGTGAAGGAAGCTGTTCGCCTCCTTCAGTGGTAAAAGTATTGTTGTATCTGAATGTTTTCATGGCTTCTCATACTCTTTTAAATGCATTTTCAAAATCATTGATTATATCGTCGATATGCTCAAGGCCCACCGACACACGGAAGAGACCCGGCTCTACACCGGCAGCCTTTTGCTGCTCATGGTTCAGCTGTGCATGGGTGGTTGATGCAGGCTCGATAATAAGAGTGCGGGAATCACCAACATTTGCCAGGTGGCTCACCAGTTCGAAGTGCTTTACCAGTTCGGAAGCCCGGCCCGATTTGTATCTTAACCTGAAGCTCAGAACACCGCCGGCACCACGCGGAAGATAACGTGTTGCTTTCTCATGTGATGGATGCGACCTGAGCCCCGGATAGCTTACACTCTCAACCATTGGGTGTCGTTCGAGCCAGACGGCAAGGGCAAGGGTGTTGCTCACATGGCGCTCCATGCGCAAGGAGAGTGTTTCGAGTCCCTGCAACAATAAAAAGGAGTTGAAGGGGCTTATGCAGGGACCAAGGTCGCGGAGACCTTCAACCCTCGCTTTGACGATAAAGGGGACCGAGCCCTTGCCGTGGCCGAACTTTTTCGTGTAAATCATTCCGTGATAACCCTCTGAGGGAGTGGTGAACTGCCTGAAGCGGCCGTTGCTCCAGTCAAACTTTCCTGCATCGACAATAACACCGCCTATTGCATTGCCGTGGCCGCCAATCCACTTGGTCGCCGAGGCTACCACAATGTCGGCTCCATGATCGATAGGCCTGCAGAGGTAACCACAAGCCCCAAAGGTGTTGTCGACAATCAGTGGAATTCCGTACCCCGCTGCGAGCCTCGACAGCTCATCGAAGTCAGGAATCACGAATCCCGGATTACCTATTGTTTCAACGTACCATGCTTTAGTGTTTGCGTCGGTAAGTCGTTCAAAAGAGTCTGGTGTTCCCCCGCTGGCAAAGCGGGCTTCAATACCGTAATTGCGGAGAGTCACCCTGAACTGGTTGTGCGAGCCGCCGTAGAGCCATGGCGAGCTGACGAAGTTATCGCCGCGACCCATAATCGTAGTAAGTGCCAGAAACTGAGCAGCATGGCCCGACGATACCGCGAGCGCTGCTGCGCCACCCTCGAGGGTTGCTATACGCTTCTCAAGAACCTCGGTGGTAGGATTGTTGATGCGGGTGTAGATGTTGCCGGGGGTGTCGAGATTGAACAGGGCCGAAGCATGACCGGCATCCTCAAAGGTGTAGGAGGTTGTCTGGTAGATGGGCACGGCGCGTGAACGGGTGTGCGGATCGGGGGTGTGCCCCGAATGTATCTGAAGGGTATCAAATTTATATTGCTGTTGCATTGTGCTGATTATTAAAGTGTTTGACATTAGCCGGCAGCCAGCTTGCGCATATTGAAACGCGTTGCCGTGTAGCGACTTTTAAACTGAAAAATGACTGGAAATAATGTGGAAAACGGTATTATTTACCGTTAGCTGCGCATGCACATAGGCAGCAGTGGCATGATGAAATTGCGGTCGTTGTGATGAGTTCTTCTCATTTCTACGGGCAAAATGCCTTTAAGTTTATAACAGCACAAAAGTAGTAACACTGACTGAAAATGCAAGCTAAGGAAGAATTATTATTGTTAGGCCATACCGGTGAGTCCACGCTTATGGCGCCTTGAAGTTGCAGGGAGGCATAGTGAAATCAACGATTTCAGCCGTTATGGCGCCTTGAAGTTGTAGAGAGGCATAGTGAAATCAACGATTTCAGCCGTTATGGCGCCTTGAATTTGCAGGGAGGCATAGTGACATCAACGATTTTGGCCGTTACGGCGCCTTGAAGTTGTAGAGAGGCCTTATTACATCGACTATGTCGGCGGTGTCGGTAATCGCTGCCCTTATCTCTTCGATTGACTTGTAAGCCTGCGGCGCCTCATCGAGGGTGCGGTTGCCGACCGAGGTGGTATAGACGCCCTTCATTGTCTCCCTGAACTCCTCAAGCCTTATCGATTTCTTTGCCCTGGTGCGGCTCATCAGCCTTCCTGCACCATGGGGAGCGGAGTAGTTCCACTCCTCGTTGCCCCTGCCCCGGCACAGCAGCGAGCCGTCGCGCATGTTTACCGGAATCAGCAGCACTTCGTTTTCTTCAGCGCTCACCGCTCCCTTGCGTAAAATCATTCTCTTGAAATCTATATAGTTATGTATAGTCTGAAACCGATCAACCTCCCTAAGTCCCATCTCCTTAATAATTATTGCCGCCATGGTTTCTCTGTTTACCCTTGCATAATCCTGTATGATGGCCATATCGTTCATATAGTCGTCGAAGTCGCCGCCGGTAAGATATGCCAGGTCTCTCTCTCCGGCTTGCTTACCAGAGGACTGTACCGCCTTCTTCTGGTAGTATTCGCATACATCGGTGCCCAGCTTGCGACTCCCTGAATGTATTACCAGATACATGTCACCGCTGTTCTTTGCCCTTCCGGCCTCGATAAAGTGGTTGCCTCCGCCAAGTGAACCAATCGACAGAGCTGCGCGGCTAAGGTCAACACTCTTACGGCATCTGATATCTGAAAAATCGAAATCACGCTGCTGATGCTTATGAATGTCGAAACCCGAGGGAATCTTAGCTCTTATCACTGCGTCGAGTTCCGGAAAATCAACATCCTTCTCTTCAAGCCTGATGGTGAGCATTCCGCAACCAATGTCGACCCCGACAAGATTGGGAGTCACCTTGTCGCTTATGGTCATGGTTGTTCCTATTGTGCATCCCTTTCCGGCATGTACATCAGGCATCACCCTTATCTTCTCACGGGCATAAGCATCATGATTGCACAGCCGCTTCACCTGGTCATACGCCTCCTGCTCAAAGGTCTTCGCAAACACCAGCGTCTCTATACCCAGCTTGTTTTTGATAGATATCATACCACAAAAATAGGAGAAAACAATGAATGGGTATCAGGTGCCAGGTGTCAGGTGCCAGGTAGCAGGTGTCAGGTGTCAGGTGTCAGGTGCCAGGTGCCAGTTGTCAGGTGCCAGGTGTCAGGTGCCAGGTGTCAGATAGCAGATAGCAGGTGCCAGTTGTCAGGTGCCAGTTGCCAGGTATCAGGTAGCAGGAGCCAGGTATCGGGCAACCAAATAACAATCGGTACCTGGCACCGGTCACCCGGTTAACGGTTGGCAAGCTACATGGTACGATTTTCGAATTGCCGCGGCGACAGAGAGGGGAGATGGGAATTTGGCTATGAATATTCAACCCCTCCGGGGTTGTGTTGTGTTCCCCGTTCATCGCATAAATCATATTCCGGCCTGGTTTTTGCATCAAATTGATATTTTGCGCAATATGGGAATAAAGCATCCCGTTTAAGTGTCATATTTACAGTTATAGTCGTCGCATCGCAAAAACAGGAGATAGATAAAACATATATAAAACCACAATTCAATGAGAAACAGAGTAAAAAAGAAGCATCTGCTGGCAGCAGCATTAATCGGATTATCAGCAATCACAACTGCACAGGTATCTGAGTTCCGGGGACCCGGACGCACGGGCGTCTATAACGAGACCGGCCTGCTCAAGGAATGGCCCGCAAACGGACCAAAACTCCTGTGGGAAGCTACAGGCTTCGGCACCGGATACTCCTCGGTAACTCCCACAGCAGAAGCTATTTACATTACCGGCCGTAAAGGCGAAAACGACGTCATCACCTCCTTCACCCATGACGGCCGCAAAAACTGGGAGCTTATCTACGGAAAGGCGTGGGACCGCACCTACCCCGAAAGCAGGAGCATACCGACCTATGTCGACGGACACCTCTACCTGGTAAGCGGTCAGGGTGATATAGTATGCGTATCGGCAAAGGGAGAAAAAATATGGTCGAACAACCATTTCCAGAAATACCAGGCCTCGGCTCCGCGGTTCGGAATCTCCGAATCTCCTCTCGTAGTCGATGGCAAGGTAATCGTCACCCCGGGAGGGTCGCAAACATCTCTGGTAGCCTTCGACTCAAAAACAGGAAAAGTGATCTGGGAATCAGAATCCCTCAGGGAAGGAGCCCAGTACGTCAACCCGCTATACGTTGAACATGGAGGTAAAAAAATGGTGGTCACTCTCCTCACCGACCATGTAATGGCGGTTAACCTCGCCGACGGAAAGACAATAATGAAGGTCAACTACGCACGGCTGCAGACAGATATAGGCCGCGTAAACCACACCATAACCCCTTTCTACAAAGACGGACATCTATTTGTTACCAGCGGATACGACCATGACGGTGTTAAATTCAGACTCTCACCTGATGGCAGTTCTGCAGAAGTAGTCTGGCAAAACTCCGACATCGATCCTCATCACGGTGGATACGTACTCCTCGGCAACACACTCTTCAGCTCAAACTATCAGACCAATACAATGGGCAAATGGATTGCCGTTGACTGGATTACAGGCAAGACCCTGTGGCAGCAGGACTGGTACAACAAGGGTTCAATCATTTCAGCCGACGGAATGCTGTACCTCTTCGAAGAGAAGTCGGGTCACGTAGGACTGGCACGGCCGTCAGACCAGAAGCTCGACATGATCAGCGAGTTCCGCCTGCCAACGAAAAGCGAGGGTCCCTTCTGGGCCCACCCTGTGATTCACAACGGTCGCCTCTACGTAAGGCACGGAGACTATCTGGCCGTTTATGACATCAGAAATTAGTATCTTTACCCGCCTCAGGCACATTTAATTGTCATACCGCGTGAACCGACTGTATTCAAAAATAGTTACAGCCATCTTCCCCGTTGCCCTCCTCCTGCTGTTTATCTGGTGGAGAAGCAGTAGCGGCAGCATATTGGTGGAACCAAGGGTTCCCGGACTTGACAACCGGCCCGACAGCGCGGCAGAAGCCATTGATGTCAACATTGGCGAATTATTCGAATTCCTGGCCTCCGAAGAGACCTCCTCACAATACGACTGGCCAAAATTTCGTGGCGCCGACCATGATAATATCGTCAGCGACCCCACCCCCCTTGCTGACAGCTGGCCAGCAACCGGACCGCCGGTTATATGGCAGCATTACCTGGGTGAAGGCCACGCAGGTCCGGCTATTAACAACGGCAAGGTGTATGTTCTTGACTACAACGAAGAAGAGAGAGCCGACATCCTTCGCTGCTACTCCCTCAAAACAGGCCGTGAACTGTGGAACAGGGGATACCACGTTCCTATCAAGCGAAACCACGGAATGTCACGTACCATACCCGCCGTCACTGATAAATACGTGGTAACTATCGGTCCAAGGTCACACGTAATGTGCGTCAACCCGGAAACGGGCGACCTTCTCTGGACACTCGACATTGAAAAGGAATATACAACCGACTCACCACTATGGTATACCGGCCAGTGTCCGCTGATATACAACGATGTCGCCATTCTAGCCCCTGGCAGCCCAACCGCATTGCTGATAGGGGTTGACTGCGCCACCGGCGAAGTACTCTGGGAAACCCCCAATCCTGATAACATAAAGATGTCGCACAGCTCAATATTGCCATACACAATACTCGGTAAGGAGATGTTCGTCTATTTTGGAGTCGGAGGTGTGGCAGGTGTCAGTGCCTCAGGTGACGACGTGGGCAAACTCCTCTGGTCAAATACCGAATGGAGTCCTTCAGTGGTAGCTCCATCGCCTGTGCAAATCGCTGATAACCAGATACTATTGACAGCAGGTTACGGGAACGGTGGCGGAAGACTTACTATCAGCAGCCAGGGTGGAAGCTATTCTGCAACACTCACATCACAACATAACCCGAGAGAGGGCATATCCAGCGAACAGCAGACTCCTATTGTAACAGGCGAATACATCTGGACAATCCTCCCTAAGGATGCTGCTATACTCCGTAATCAGCTGGTATGCTATCACAACAGCGACATTAACAATCCGGTATGGATCAGCGACAGGGAGATGAGGTTCGGACTGGGGCCATATATAATTGCTGACAACAAAATGTACCTGCTTAACGATGACGGCGAACTCTTCATGTTTCGCTTCAACGTAACCAGCGTTTCACTCCTGGCACGCCATCAGGTCATACCCGATGGTATCGACGCCTGGGGCCCTATGGCCATAGCCGACGGCTACCTGGTATTGAGAGATTCACATAACCTGATCTGTCTTGATATAGGAAAACGTTAACCAAAATAGGTGAAAAGGATGAAGTTAATTATTCAAAAGGGAAGGGCAACAGGTGCCGGGTATCGGGTACCGGGAACCTGATACCTGATACCTGATACCTGATACCTGATACCTGATACCTGATACCTGAAGATTCGAACTATGAACCGCAAACTTGGAGCAATAGCAGCAATAGTACTTATAATAGCCTTCGCGGCTTTTATAGTCTATGACATTACGACAGGAACTCTCTTCACAGACAGAGAACCCGTTGAGACGACAATAGCCATCACTTACCCCGCACCGGCATGGCAGATGAGCCTCTTTCATGAATTTCCGGGCGCAAAACTGAAGGCCGTAGCAGCCGCCCCCGGCAATCGAATAGCAGTTGGCGGAGAATACTTCCTCTCATTGCTCGACTCCGGCCTTAATGTATTATGGGATACCGACACCCCAGAAAGTATAGAGGCTATTGCATCACACGGCAATATTATCTACGCTGCCACCGAAAACACAATACTGCTTTACACCCTCGGGGGTGAGCTTGTTACCGAATGGGGACCGTATGAAGACAACAGTCTAATCACATCCCTGTCAGCCAACGACAACTACGTGGTTGTCGCCGACGCCGCTTTCAGGAGGGTATGGGTACTTAATCACGACGGTGGCGTTGCGGCATTTTTTGGTCATGAGGGTGAAAAATTTATTATCCCGAGTCCCTGCTTCGATATCAGAATCTTACCCGACAACTCAATACTTGTCGTCAATCCTGGTAAACAGCGTATAGAAACACGTGATCTTAAAGGAAACGTAATAACACACATCGGAGAACCCGGCATGGCACCCGAAGCTTTCAGCGGCTGCTGCAACCCTTCACACTTCACCATTCTTGACGGGAACCATGTGGTGACGGCAGAAAAAGGAGCGGGCAGGATCAAGGTAATGAACCTCGACGGGTCGCTGACGGAATATGTGGCAACACCTGATGATTTGACAACAACGCAGCCTCTCGATCTCGCTGTATGTGACGACGGCAGGATACTTGCCGCATCAGCGGCAGAATCAAAACTCTACATCTTCACACGAAAATGATGGAGTTGACAAAGAAAGGTGAAATGATGACAGCAAAAAGTGATAAATCATCAACGGCAGCCCATAAATCTGGAAACTGAAGGCGATACAATGGTAACAAAAAGCAATAAACCATCAACCACAACCCATAAATCTGGAAACTGAAGGCGATACAATGACAACAAAAAGTTATACAGATGTCAACTGAAAAAAACATCGACAGGAAGAGATTCATAAAGTCAGCAGCCAGATGGGGCCTCCTCGGGATGCTGGCGGCAATATCTCTGTTTCTGGCTGCAAGGACGACAACCTCAAAACGAGATTGCAGCGCATGTCCCTCGGCAGCAGGATGCACATCAAAGGATAACTGTCCGCTCTAAAATCTTAAGACAATGGACGAGAACAGTCTCAATAAATATCAGAGAAGGAGGGAGTTCATAAGGCGCTCAGGGCGCTATGTACTCCTTCTTCCACTGGGGTACTTCGGAGGAGTGCTGGTGCAAAAGACCTCTGCCTCAGAGTACGTATGGCAGATAGACCCTTACAAATGTACACAGTGCGGCAGGTGTGAAACCCACTGCGTACTGACACCTTCGGCGTCGAAATGCTATCACACGTACGAAATGTGCGGCTACTGCGACCTCTGCAGCGGCTACCTCCGCCAGGGAGTAAAAAACCTCGACACGGCAGCCGAAAACCAGCTGTGTCCCACCGGAGCAATAATACGCACCTTCGTTGAAGACCCCTACTTTGAATACCGAATTGACAAGGATCTCTGCATAGGCTGTGCTAAATGCGTCAAGGGATGTGCCGATTTCGGCAACGGCTCTCTGTATATGCAGATCGACCACGACATATGTGTAAACTGTAACGAATGCGCTATCGCCAGGGCCTGTCCTTCGGAAGCTATAAGCAGGGTGCCTGCATCGCAACCTTACATAAGAAAAGACGGATATAACCCCGGATAATAAGAGAAAAACTGCTACAGACAGTGATGAAAAGAATATCGCCAAATAAGTTGATTAAAAGCAAGTTGCCATACATATTGCTGTTCATAATGCTCGGATGGCACACCATTCTGTTGGCACAGCAGCGTTTCCCGAAACCCGATTTCGAATCAGGTTACGACTATCCCGAGCACCAGTACCCTGCCCCACGGGCCGCCGCCTGGGAATATATTGATGTTGCCGTGCTGGTAATAGCCATGGCGCTGGCAGCATACTTAGCCCTTAAAAAACGATCCCGCACGGGCCTTATCTGGCTTACCGTATTTTCACTGGCATATTTCGGCTTCTTCCGCGAGGGATGTATTTGTGCGGTGGGGTCTGTGCAGAACGTTGCCCTCACCCTCTTCAACAGCAGCTACGCAATCCCTCTCTCAGCATTGCTGTTTTTCCTGGTTCCGCTGATCTTTGCTCTCTTCTTCGGCAGGGTGTTCTGCGCCGGCGTCTGTCCTCTCGGGGCCATCCAGGAACTCACAGCTCTCTTTCCGGTGAAGGTTCCGCAGAAGCTCGAAACCGCCCTCTCAATTTTGCCATACCTCTACCTCGGTCTGGCGATTCTGTTTGCTGCCACCGACAGCATGTTCATCATATGCCGCTATGATCCGTTTATTGGCATCTTCCGCCTCGACGCACCATACACCATGATTATCTTCGGGGTGCTGCTGCTGCTGGCGGGCCTCTTCGTCAGCCGGCCATACTGCAGATTCCTCTGTCCGTACGGAGTGGTTCTCAACTGGTTTTCACGCTTCTCAGCAAGACACGTCACCATTACCCCGGCAGAATGCATCAACTGCCGGCTGTGCGAAAACTCATGCCCCTACAACGCCATTTTACCCTCAAACATATCCGACAAGCCCGAACCGCGCAAAAAGGAACGTAGCCGCTTTGCCCTCTACCTGATGATGATACCGCTCTTCATGGTTGCAGGCTGGTTCCTGACAGAAAAAACACATCAGCATCTTGCCTCGGTAAACCCCACCGTCTCTCTCGCGCGTGAAATGAGAACCGAGCAGTTAACCGGGGTTCCTGCAACAACTATGGAGGTGCTGAAATTCAAGGAGACAGGGAAGAACCTCGATGATCTCTTCCAGCAGGAGGTCGTGATAACAGAACGCTTTCGCAGGGGATCACGATGGCTGGGACTCTTCTTCGGAACGGCCCTGGGAGTGGCGCTGTTTGCCTCTACGCGAAGGGAGGAACGGAGCGATTACGTGCCTGACAGGGGCAAGTGCGTGAGCTGTGCGCGCTGCTTCGAGTTCTGCCCGGTGACGAAAAATGAGAACACGACAATATAAATTAATTATATGGAGCTTTCAGAAAAGGATATTAAAACGCTGAAGACGGTGAGCCTGGTGGCAGGGATATTTGCCCTGCTGGTGGCGGTGATGATGCTTTTCGGCTATGTGCAGCTGAAACGCGTCGACCCTCTCGACAATCCCGCCCTGCTGCAGCTAAAGGAACAATTCGACCGCGATCCCGGGAACAGCGACCTGCAGGAACAGATCCGTTCGCTCGACCTTATTGCACGCAAGGCCTTCTTCACGGCTACGTGGCAGGTGAGAGCAGGTTCATACCTGCTGCTGGCAAGTGCAATTATCTTCATAGTGTCGCTCTGGCTGATATCATCGTCAGATAAAACCATACCGGCATTTCCCGGTGATACAACCGACGAAACAGGCATCAGAAAAATAAAACGACAGTGGCTGCTGGCACCGGCAGTGATTATCTTCGCCGCAGCACTGGTAGTTTCGGCCGTGATGCGTAGAAACCTGCCCTCACCGGGCAGAGTGATCACAGCCGAAGAGGTACAGGTGGTAACCCTCGCTGAAAGTGGCGGACAGCCTTCTGCCACCACCACCGGAGAGCAACCCACGCAAACTGAAACCCTTACCACAGAACCCGAAACCCTCAACACGCAACCCGAAACCCTCAACACGCAACCCGAAACACGCAACACGCAACCCGAAACCCTCAACACGCAACCCGAAACCCGTACCTCGCAACCCGCAACCCAAAACCCGCAACCCGAAACCCAAAACCCGAAACCCGAAACCCGCACCCCCGGCACGACCTTCCCCTTCTTCCGTGGCCCCGGAGGCCGCGGCTTCGCTGAAGGCACAAACTACCCTATGGAATGGGACGGCGCAACAGGAAAAAACATAATCTGGAAAGCAGAGACAAAAAAGGAAGGTTTCAACTCTCCAGTAATCTGGGGTAACAGGCTTTTCCTCACCGGCGCTGACAATACCGG
>Ga0334892_1000813_pt1 | contig 32665 bp, 36 predicted proteins | sample GraSluR3_MG_4_FD_207213 | JGI IMG/M metagenome (GOLD analysis project Ga0334892, IMG submission 207213) | Sludge microbial communities from methane-producing bioreactor in Wageningen University, Netherlands - Granular Sludge_15_04-R3 | ecosystem: Engineered > Bioreactor > Anaerobic >...
CTCCGGTGGAAAAAGAAGCGTTCGACTTGCATGTATTAGGCACGCCGCCAGCGTTCGTCCTGAGCCAGGATCAAACTCTCATAAAAAGTGTTTGAACAGTCAAAAGACTGTTAAGCTCAATAAAATTAATTCTTTGCTAGCTATTGCTTGCATGTTGTTTGCTTCTATAAAAGAAGTATCCTACACATTGGTTCGTTTGCTTGCTTTGTTCAGTTTTCAAAGGTCTACATAAGCGGTTAAAAGAATGTGTTTAGAAATTGTCGCGATAAGGAGAAATCATTTGAAGTTGTTTTCAAACTTCGGATGATTTTGACTTATTGCCGTCATTTCTCATTCATTTAACTTACTTGATCGTCGCTTTTTAAATGTTTCAGCAACTCTTATATCTTATCAGCTGACGTTTTGTTTGTCAACTGTTTTTTTCAAAAAGTTTTGAAAACTTTTTGAAATGATATTTCAGAAATGTGCTGCTTACTAAGCAACTTCGTTAGTTTAGCAATCATTGTTACAATTGTCAACAACTTTTTTCGAAAACATTTCAAGTTGTTTTCAACTGTGTGACTGCTTCGTCAACGTTGCTTAATTTAACACTAAAAAAAGATAAGGTCAACCAAAAAGTTTGTCTCAAAAGCTTGATGATTTAAGCATCTTAGTACTCAAATTTCCAATCATTCGTATTTTCCATCCTTTCATTATAATTTATGATTCAAATGGATCAATTACGGCGAAACAGCGAACCAAATGTTGCGTTGCTTGGATTTTATCCGTGCAATATTTTTTTAGCTTCTTAACTTTTTTCTTTACTAATCTCCTTTTTAGGTACAAAAAAAGGAGATTTTAAAATCTCCTTTTGATTTATTAAAAATAAGGTACACCTTCGATATCATAGTGCCTAATGATTTCCCGAAACCTTTGCGGCTCTTCCCAACGAAAATCTTCCGGTAAATCGCCAACTAATTTTTCTTCACTTGTTTCAAAAACGAACAGGGGAACATTCTCTTCTGCAATTTGACCATTTGTCAATTCTACTAAGTCGATTTTTTTCACATCTAATTTGACGCTATCTTTGAGTAAACTCAAAATATTGGCCAAGCCAGTGCGTTCGTTTGAAAAATCGGTAGAGGCTAACTCCATTGTATCTCCTACAGCATGAACTAAAAATCGTTTTGAGCCATTTTGTAAATGCAACATTACTGTTCCAGCAACTTTTTTATTAGTCACGATACCACCTCGGCTGTTTTATCTATAATTTATGATAGCACATTTTCTGAAAATGTGCATAATTATTTCGCCTGGTTTTCAGAGCGCAAATATACTACCGCTTCTTCAATCCATTCAGGTAACACCTTTTTAATTGAGGCAAAACCTATTTTTTTATTTTTATTTGTAAAATAGCGTTTTTTATAATGGCGATTGGGGATATAGCTTTTCTCTAATGTTCGTTTTGACAAACTAATTTTTTGTGAATATTCATCGATATCAATAATTTGGACTTTAATAGTTTCTCCAACCGAAAGAATATCATGAATATTTTTTGTATACCCAGATTGTACTTCAGAAATATGGATTAATCCTTGGGTTTTATCATCTAAAGAAACAAAAGCGCCATAAGGTTGAATGCCAGTAATTTGGCCTTCGAGAATATCGCCGATTTTATAAGACATTTGGTTTCCACTCCTTGTTTTATTCATTATACTGTAACTAGAGATAAAAAAGAAGTTTAGAAATCTAGGAGGTCTTTTTATGTCAATTTTTGATCAACAACACGATCGTCGCCACACTGATAGCGTAAAATGGGATAGCATTGCGCAAACCTATGGAAAAGAAAATTTATTACCACTTTGGGTAGCAGATATGGATTTTCCTGCTCCTATTTCTGTTCAGCAGGCTTTATTGGATTATGTTAAACAAGGAATTTATGGTTATACCCTTTTTGGTGATGATCTTTATGATGCTATTATTAACTGGCAAAAAAGACAACATCATTACGATATTAAAAAAGATGAAATCTTATTTTCACCAGGCGTTGTTCCAAGTATTGCCGTAAGTATCCAGGCCTTTACAAATCCTGGGGATAGCGTCATGATTCATGACCCTGTTTATCCTCCTTTTGCCAAGATGGTGCAAGAAAACGATAGAAAACTTGTACGCAATTCCCTTAAAGTTGCAAATAATCATTTTGAAATAGATTTTGCGGCGCTAGAATCACAGATAATAGAAGAAAAGGTAAAATTATTTATTCTATGTAATCCCCATAATCCCGGCGGACGAGTGTGGACTAAAAATGAATTGAAACAACTGGGAGATTTATGTAAAAAACATCATTGTTTGGTGGTCAGTGATGAGATTCATCAAGATTTGATTTTTGCACCTTATCAACATGAAACCTTCCATAATGTAGATGAAACTTTTGCAGAATTTTCTATTATATTGACTGCCGCAACGAAAACGTTTAACTTAGCAGGAATTAAAAATTCGATGGTCTTTGTCAAAAATCCTCAGCTAAAGGAAGCTTTTACTGCTATACAGGCCAAAAGTGAACAAGATACGATCAATACATTTGGTTTAATTGGCACCAAAGCCGCTTATGATGGTGGCCAAGAATGGTTAGCTGAACTGTTACAATATTTAAGTAAAAATAGTGAATTTACAATTGCTTTTCTTCAAAAGAATCTTCCGCACGTAAAATTCATGCGCCCAGAAGGAACGTATCTTTTCTGGTTAGATTTTTCTGCTTACAATTTAACAGACGCTGCCTTAAATAAAAAAATGATTGAAGAAGCAGGTGTTGTCTTAAATAGCGGCTTTACATTCGGCCCTAATGGAAAACAACATATGCGGCTAAACATAGCTTGTCCAAAAGATACTTTGCAACAAGGACTAGAACAAATCGCACAAGCCTTTCAATAATCACCCTTTTTTTGACTGTATCTTTAGATGCAGTCTTTTTAAAACTATTACATTTTTCATGAAAATTTGTTACACTAATTCAGGAAAAACAATTGAAAATATCATTTTTTTAATTTCATCTCCCCTAATTACTTTATAAAGGAGAACAAAGATGCCTGATTTAGCAAAACGTTTTATGCAATATGTGCCAGGGATTTTCATTCTGGCTCTGGGCACCGTACTTTTTTCTTGTTGTCAACTGGGTGTCAGTTCTCTGGTTTCTGTGCCTTTTACCACGGCAACCATTACCGGTCTAACGCTAGGTAATGCCACAAGCTTAGTCTTTGGATTATTGGCTATCGTGGAAATTATTTTAGTCAAAAGTTTTCCGTTAAAAATTTTCTTACAATTACCTTTTTCTTTTCTTTTTGGCGCAGTAGTGGATTTTTATAATGTCACATTAGGATTAGGCAATTTTGTGGTGACCACGCTGGTCGGAAAAGTTTTACTTTTAATGGCAGCGGTGATTGCAACCAGTGTGGGTTCTTTTTTAATGGTAAATTCCAAACTGATTTTAAATCCTCCCGACGGCTTGGTTGAAATTATCGCTTTAAAAAAAGGGAAGCGTTTTGGTCAAGTCAAATTTTACTTTGATCTAACGATGATTACCGTGGCTTTCTTACTCGGTATGATTTTTCTTGGTCAACCAAGTGGGATTGGTGTTGGTACTCTAGTGGCGCTTTTATTGGTGGGGCGTTTGATTCATTTCATTGAATTAAAAACAACGCATCATGTAAGAGAAGAAACTACCGATTACGCTGAATTAGTAACCGATGATGTTACAGAGGTAAAAATACCTTAGATAAAAAAACCCGAACAAGATGATGATTTCTTCATAAGAAGTCTATCTTGTTCGGGTTTTTTATTTAATTTGCTAAAATTTCAACTGTTTCAATCACAACATCATGAACAGGTTTATCTTGTGGCCCTCTTTTTACATTGGCGATTTCATCTACAACATCCATGCCTTCAACTACATGTCCAAAAACAGTGTGGCGGAAATCTAACCAAGGTGTGCCCCCTTGTTTATAGGCTTCGATGATTTCTGAAGGATAGCCAGCACCTTCTAATTGTCCCAACATATTACCAGGAACATTTTGATTATTCACGATAAAGAATTGACTCCCATTGGTATTAGGGCCTGCATTCGCCATAGACAATGCACCGCGAACATTAAACAATTCTTTTGAAAATTCATCTTCAAAAGTACCGCCAAATGTGCTTTCTCCTCCCATACCAGTACCAGTTGGGTCGCCACCTTGAATCATAAAATCAGGAATAACACGATGGAAAATAACGCCATCATAGTAGCCTTTATTCGCCAATTCTTCAAAGTTTTGAACTGTTTTTGGTGCCAGCTCAGGAAATAGCTGTACTAAAATGTTGCCCCGGTTCGTTTTGATTAATGCTTTGTGACCTGTTTGGTTTTCTAATGTTAGTTGTGGAAAATCGCTCACGATAATTCCTCCTTCAATTTAATGGATTAATTTCATGATAGCAGACTTCGTTTATTTTGCCACGTATTCTTGATTTTAATTTGAGAGATTTGCTATACTAACGGGAAATTTATTAAAACTTGCGGAGGTGTAATATGAAAATTCGTTCCATTAAAAAAGAAGATGATTTATCGTTAGCCAAAATCATCCGCACTAATCTTGAATTTTACAACTTAGCCATTCCCGGCACGGCTTATTATGATCCTGAGCTAAATCACCTCTCCCATTACTACGAAAAATCGCCAAGACGAAATTATTTTGTTGTAATTGAAAACAATGAAATAGTTGGCGGAGTCGGTATCGCAGAATTTCAGGAAGACAAAAACATTTGTGAATTGCAAAAACTCTATTTAAGCGATAAAGCAAAAGGAAAGGGATACAGTCATCAGTTAATGACTACTGCCTTAAATTTTGCCGCAAAAGCAGGTTATGCGGCCGTCTATTTAGAAAGTCACCACAGCTTAACTGCAGCTTTAAGACTTTATCAAAAGTATGATTTTAAATCACTTCCCGCACCCTTATTACCTACTGCTCACAATGCAATGGACTGTTTTTTACTAAGAGAACTTTAAGGAACTCTCACAAATTCAATCGCTAAAACGTTTTAATAGAAAAAACAACTTTTTGCCCTTATACTTAGAGCTATTGCAAAGTTTCATCGTCATAAAAAGCAAGGAGGAAACAAGATGGAAGTGTATGATATTACCATTATTGGTGCAGGTCCCGCTGGTATGTTTGCCGGATTTTATGCGGGCATGCGCAATGCGAAGACAAAAATTATCGATAGTTTACCTCAGTTAGGTGGCCAGTTATCCACTCTTTATCCTGAAAAAAATATATACGACATTCCTGGTTACGTTCAAATAAAGGCCAATGATTTGGTTCAAGTCTTAGAGAAGAAATTACAAACTTTTCCACATACTTATTGTTTAGGTGAAGAAGTCATACACATTGAAAAACAAGAAGATCTGATTGTCATTACAACAAATAAAGAGACCCACTATACTAAAGCGGCAATTTTAGCTTTAGGAAATGGCTCATTTCAACCCCGCAAACTAAACGTTCCGGGTGCTGAAAACTTTGAAAACCGCGGACTTGATTATTATGTCAACGATTTGATGAAATATGCAGGTAAAAAAGTGGCTTTAGCTGGTGGTGGTGATTCCGCAATTGACTGGGCTTTAATGCTAGAACCCATTGCCGCTGAAGTTCATTTGATTCATCGGCGAGATAAGTTTCGGGCCTTAGAACACAGCGTTGAAAAACTTTACCAGTCTTCTGTCAACATCATGACACCTTATGTGATTAGCGAAGTAACAGGGAAAGATTTTGTTGATGGGATTACTTTACAACAGGTACAAACAAAAGAAAAAATTGAACTTGCTGTTGATCATTTGCTCGTAAATTATGGTTTTACTTCCAATCTCAATGTTAAAGAATGGAATTTAGCCGGAACAAGACAAACGATTACGGTTAATTCAGATATGAGCACTTCAATTGCCGGAATTTATGCCTGTGGCGATATTGCCGGTTATGATGGCAAAGTCAAACTGATTGCCACCGGCTTTGGTGAAGCGCCAACTGCCGTTAACAATGCATTGCATTTTATTGATCCCAAAAACCGTACCCAACCGGCTCATAGTACGAGTTTATTTTAGAAACGTATGCTTATTGCTTCATAAAAAAGATCCAAAAGGAAATTCTGTTTATTGTTTGCCAGCTGTTAGCTGGTACAAAAGGCAGCATAACTCTTGGGTCTTTTTTAAAATTCATCCCATTCCCGAATAGCGCGTTTCACTTTTTCTAATAGTTCCACCATGGTGTCCGCTATAATAACTTCCCCTTCTACCATTACAAATAATTTTTGCGCACAAAGCTCGCACATACTTAAGCAGCTAGTAATTAGAAAATCGGCTTTTTCCTTTAGCTCGTCATCTTCTAACAGTATATTTCCTTGCCGACTTAAATTTTGTTCACAAAATTCAATTAAAGGTTTCATGATACCCTCCCTTTTCTTTGCTTCAAGTTGGTAGATAGTATACCATAAAAGAAGAGTTAATCTTACACCAGAGAATTGGAGGGATTTTTATGGTAATTGAAACAAAAACACTGGAAGAAAAAGCCCGGGAGTTACTAAAAAGTCGAGGGGTTACACTAGATGAAATTGGCGAATTGGTTATGTTTTTACAAAAAGATTATATTCAAGACATCACCTTAGAAAAATGTGTCGAAAGTGTCAATAGTGTCTTAACCAAAAGAGAAGTGCATAACGCCATTATCACGGGTATCCAATTGGATATTTTAGCCGAAGAAGGTAAATTATTGGATCCGCTCCAAGAAATTGTCGCCGATGATGAAGGACTTTATGGCATCGATGAAATTTTGGCACTTTCTATCGTCAACGTCTATGGTTCAATTGGTTTTACCAATTATGGCTATATTGATAAAGTAAAACCGGGAATTTTAAAAGAATTAAACAGTCATGACGGCAAACATGTCCATACATTTCTCGATGATATTGTTGGCGCCATTGCTGCTTCTGCTGCTAGTCGTTTGGCTCATCAAAATCCCGGTGATTCTCACTACATCACCCAATAGTTTTGCATCTAAAAAAGAGGTGTGACAAAAACCTTGTCATACCTCCTTTTTTGCGAAGAAGCGGTGTTCCAAAAGCAAATTCTTCGGAAATAAGCCGAATTTTCGCAAAAATTTAAGAAATAATTTTCCGCAATCCTTTCTTATTTTCTTGCAGCTGACCACTTCTGTCACAACCTCTCAAGCGATAAAGCCAAAGATTATAATTTCTTTCCCTACAAAAAACAACGCTCCTCAATGGTGAGCGTTGTTTTTTTGTTTTAAACTATGGCGTCCCCATAATACCAGCGCTAAAAAACACAACTCCAATAAAACAAAAGCTAAAATAAAACAATGCATAAAGAAGCTTTCTGGTAAAACGTTGATAATTGGATCTGTCCGCGGATCAAATAGCCAGTCGTCATTTTGAAAAAGCAATTCGTGAAACGTAACAAAAAAACGATCGAATCCTGTAGCCATCACAAATCCTAAAATTATCGGGATCCCCATCCCCCATTGGAAGGGACGCACTAAGCGCCACAAACTCTGTTGTTTCCTTAACTTCATTAAAAAGACAATTGAAGGAATAAACGTCATCAAAAAAATGGCATAATTAAACATGAATAACTTTTTAACATCAATAAAATGTCCCCGACCTGCTTCAGACATGGGAAAATCCGGTAATGCTAACCTACTGGCAAAAGGATTATTCAAAAACGCCATCAATTGATCAAAATTTTTCAATAAAGTCGCTTTGCCAACTGTAGTAGCATCCAATATATTTAAATAATGGATATCTAAGACATACAATGGCCGAAAGTTAATGGCAATAGTAATCACTAGTGTAATTACCGTCAAAAAAAGACTCATTAATCCCAAACGTCTTTGCCAAGGTGCCATCATCTGTTTCATGTTTCAAAGTTCCATTCATCTAAAGAATTGAGGACAAAAGTGGGTGCTTTAGGTAAAGTCGCCACTTCTTCTTTTTGGGTGAAGCCAGATAATACCAATAATGTATCGATACCATTATTTAACCCCGAACATATATCTGTTTCGTAATTATCTCCGACCATGATGACGTCTTCTTTTGAAAGACCGATTTGTTCCAATGCTTTGTTCATAATAATCGCTTCAGGTTTGCCAATAAAAATAGGTTTGGTCTGCGTTGCTGTTTCCACTAATGAAATTAAAGAACCAGCCCCTGGCAATAAACCTCTTTCAGTTGGGATATTTTTATCCGGATTCGTGCCAATAAAGGTGGCCCCTTTTTGGATTGCCAAAGTAGCTAAGACAAATTTTTCATAGGTAACTTGATTATCTAAACCAACGACGACATAATCGGGATTTTCTTTCTCCCAAGTAAAACCTGCTGCTAAAATTAAATCAATCAAACCAGCTTCACCAATGACAAAGACTTTTTTGCCCTTGTTATCGGCTTTCATAAAGTCGATTGTTGCCAGACTAGCAGTGTAAATTGTTTGGGGAGCGACTTCAATATCAAACTCATTTTTTAACCGTTGCGCCACTGTTTCAGGGCTACGGGTGGTGTTGTTGGTTACAAATAAAAACGGCAAGTCACGCCGCTTTAATTCATCAACAAACCGTTTTCCCGCAGGAATTGGTTCTTGCCCGCGATAGATGGTCCCATCTAAATCTATTAAATATCCTTTGTACATTAATCTTCTCGCTTCCTAATTGTAAAGCTACCTTTTTTGCCTTCTTTTTTTGCCGATTTAGTCACTGTTTCGGTTTTCTTTGTTGGCTGTTTTTCACTTTTTTTCTTTAAAACCGGTTTTGTTTTTTTCTTTACATCTGTTTTCTTTTCAGCAATATGGGCTGCTGCCGGTTGATTATTGTAATTTTTCTTTCGACGTTTGCGGGTTTGTGTTTTTTCCCGTTTGTTGCCGATTCGCTGAATGACAAAATAGGCACAGCCAAAATTACAATATTCGTACAAATAATCTTCTAAAGTATCAATGCGTTGCTCTGGTTGCGCCTTTTTATCGTCGGCATTGAAAAAACCTTTCAGGCGTAGCTGCTCATAGCCCCAGTCACCAACAATATAATCATACCGCGCCAAAACTTCGCTGAAACGTTCCCCTAATTTCTCAGCATCAAAGCCATCCCGGTGGTCATAAACAAGCTTGTACTGACGTTGTCCAATCATAAAATCTGTTTCATTAATCGGCGTTACAAGCTCCCCTTTTTGCGGTTTTGCCACTTCTTCGGTTGCGACTTCCTCTAAAACCGTCGTCAATTCTTCGGTTAGATTTTTGTTCTCTTTTGTCATGATTTCACCACCTGTTTTTCATTATACCTTGTTTTTATTTACTTGGATAGTGAGTTTGCAAATACGCTCCCAACACACTGCGGATAAATTCTGGAAATAAAAATTCATATTTTCCGGCGATCTCGATGGTAGGGAAAAACGGAACAAACATAAAATGATCGACAGTGGTAAAACTATATTCTTGTTCTGCGACAAGTTTTTCTCCCAGCCAATAAACTTCGTGGTTTACGGCATCATATAAGATACCATCATACGTAATGACACCAAAAACTTTACCGCGAAACCCCATGCCCATCATTGGGAAATTACGTAAAAAATTGCGGTTTTTTTCCATTTCTAAAACTAAACGCCGGACATCTGCACCTTTCAAAGTTACTCTTAACAAATGCATTGGATGGGGTAAAGTTGTGTGCAATTGATCTTGATTGACTGCACCTTTTGGCAAGGCCTCTAAAAATAAGCCGCTATTTAAAATCGCCACATCCGTTTGACCCCTTTGTTCTACTGCTTTTAAAGTTGCATCGATGAGGCGCTGTTGTCCATCTAAATCCAAGGTTAAATCATAAGGCAAAACGGCTACTTTTTGAGCTTTTAATAAGTCATGCCCTTTTTGCAAATAACCGCTAATTTCCTCTTCATCTTCTGGAAAAGTTGTTAATGTTGCCGTTTCAATCGTCCGGGCTTTTTTTGAAATAATTTTATGGTCTTCTAATTCCAAACGGACTTCCCCAATATAATAACCAAACTTCCCAGCTGCGGCTAATTGTACGCCGTTGACTACTTTGCCATCGGGAAACAAGTGATGGGTATGGGAACCTAAAATAACATCAATTTCTGGCATTTCACTTGCAATCAACTGATCATCTTCAATGCCTAAATGACTCATTAACACCAATACATCTACCTGAGGACGCAAATGTGCAACTAAATTGGGCAGAATTTCCAAAGGATAGCGGATATCCCAACCATTGGGGCTATAGGTTAGAGGAAATGGTGCAGTCAGGGCAATTAATCCTACTTTAGTCCCTGCTTGGGTGGTAATAATTTTATATTCTTGGGACCATTTTGGTGGACGCAACGTTTTTTTATCAAATAAATTGGCTAATAGTACATCAAAATTTGCTTCATCATAAAGATGATTCAAATCATATTCAGAATTGCCGACTCCTTCGTTATTTCCAATCGTAGCGGCATCATAATGAACCTCATTCATTAAAGCGATATTGGCTTGACCATTAGTCGCTTCTGATAAGGGATGCCAGCGATCGACAAAATCTCCGAGATCGACTGTAATTGCACCATATCCTTTTTGTGCCAATTCTCGTTGACGTTGTTCCAGATAACGTCTGATTTTCGGCCAATTTTCCAAATGGGAGTGTAAATCATTCGTATGCATAATGGTAATTTTTTCCATATAAAGGCCTCATTTCTAAAAGTATGTCACCTATTAAACTTAGACTAGCACATTTTTTTCACAGCGTCTTATTTGGATAATCGAGTTTTAAATCTTTTACCCCTAGCCTGCCATTTGCTAAAATGAATTTAGTAGCATAAAAGGAGGAATGAAGATGAAACACACATTAAAAGCGGAATGGGAAAAACTATTTAGTAAAAAACATGACTTATCTGAATTAAAAAAGACGACCAAAAATGAAACAGGACATTTTATTACCCCAGATGGCGTTAAAACTGAGGTCTGGGAAAAGCATGATGAAAACGGGCTGAACGAATTGATGACTTCTGATTGGGAATCTTTCTTAGACGGCAATGATGTCTTTAGTGAATTAAGTTTAGAAGAACAAAATGAATTAAAAGCAAATTCCCCTCGTTATGAAGACTATCATCAATAACCTCGATACATTGGCCTTATTCCTCGGGAAAATCATATAAGAACTTTACGTATACACAAAAAGTGCTGGCAGATTCAGCTTTTCTGCCAGCACTTTTTTTATTCTTCAAAATCAGTCTCTTCATACTTTCCATACTCACCATAAAACCGATTGTAACGGCTCTTTAGTTTGCGGAAAAAATAAATACACAACACTTTAATTACCGCATAAATTGGAATCCCAAAAATCAGTCCGAACATTCCCATTAAATCCCCCATCACAAGTAAAACCAAAACAATTGTAATTGGATGGACTAAAAGATGTTTTCCCATTACGGCCGGTTCAATCAAATGACCATTACTCATTTGAACAATTACCCAGACCAAACACATTTTTATTAACATGCCAAAAGAAGACATTAATGCCACAATAAAAGCCGGAATAAAAGCAATAAAAGGTCCAATATAAGGAATAATCGCGGTAACCCCCGTTAATAACGATAACGAGCCGGCATAAGGCATCCCAATGATGACAAAGCCTAGAAATGTCAATAAACCAATGGCAATACTGACTAAGACTTGTCCTTTCAAATAAGCCCCTACTTGCGTATTCATACTACCTGCAATCGCTTTGGCATCTTTGCGAAAACGAGGTGGAATTAATTTGGTAACATAATGAAAGAATTTACGATCATCTTTTAATAAGAAAAAGGTAATAATTGGTGCAGTTCCAATAATTAATACCGTACTGGTGATAGTTGACACCACATTTGATGCACCTTTAAGAACATTGGATAAATAATCGGTTAACCGACTAGACAGTCCTTCTGACCAATTTTGTAATTTTTCCATCGTCTGATCCAACGACTCTTCAAAAGGTGAATTATCGAATAATTTTGTTAACATTTTAATGGTTTTATCCACATAATCCGGGAAAGATGAAACAAGTGAAAGAACTTGTTTTTGAATAATTGGACTAATCAGTACGACTGCTACTACAACTAAACCAATTAAAATAATAAATAATGCCGCAACACTAATCACCCGTTTGATTCCGTTGGCTTCTAGCCAATCGATAATAGGATTAAATAAATAATATAAGACCATCGTTAAAATTAGCGGCCCACTAATGGCCTTAAAAATGGTTACAAAAGGATCAAATAAGAAATCCAGCTGTGAAAACAGCCATAAAACAGCCCCCATTAATAATAAAGCCACTAAAGTAAAAATTAAATTGCGTCCCCCTAAAAAATTAATCCAGCGGGTGGGTTTCTTCTCCATTACCATCACTCCTTACTTAGATTGTAACGGAGTTCAAAAAAGGTGTAAAAGAATACGCCATTTTAAGCTTAAATTAAGTTAGCCGCCTTATATTATTGACATACCCGATAATTTTTTCATTTCTTCTCCTCTAGTGCCTTTGCAAAACTGCCAATTTTGCAAAGGCATTTCTTTTATCTTGAACAAAAAAATGCTAGAATTTGGCGAGGTGAAAAACGTGGAAAAAAGCAGCAGTTTGACACAGGAAACAAAAGAATACTATATGCAACTTGCTTTAGCAGAAGCAAAAAAAGCGCAAGCCATTGGTGAAGTGCCTATTGGTGCAATTGTAGTCTTAGACGGCAAAGTTATCGGTGCCGGCCATAATCTAAGAGAACATGACCAAGATGCAACCGCCCATGCCGAGATGTTTGCCATCCGCCAAGCATGTCAAAATATTGAAAGTTGGCGCTTAGAACGCAGCCAATTATTTGTTACATTAGAACCCTGTCCCATGTGTAGTGGTGCGATGCAATTAGCCCGCGTAGAAGAGGTATACTTTGGCGCATATGACCCAAAAGGCGGTGCTGCTGGTTCACTTATGGAAATTCTGACAGACGAGCGCTTTAATCATTGGTCTTATGTGGAAGGTGGCATTTTATCAACCGCGTGCGGCCAGCTTCTAACCGATTTTTTCCGTGAATTACGCAAAAAAAGAAAAGCCGCGAAAAAGTCCCCAAACCCGCTTTAAAACAAGCCTTTGAATAAAACTTTTGAAAAAGACTAGCCAAACAGCCGGAAATACGCTATACTAATTCTTGCCGCAAGGCTAGGACAATGGCAGGCTTGTGAATTGTGTCAGATCTGGAAGGAAGCAGCACTAAGCAGGATCTGCCATGTGTCTGATTAAAATGACGTTAAGCGAGACTTCGGTTTCGTTTTTTTTATTATAAAAAATTTGCTTAAACTCATTTTTCTATAAAAGAGTCAAAAAAAAGAGGTAGCCCGAAAGATGAGGCCCCTCTTTTTTTTATTTATTAGACAATTTGATCGATCAAACCGCTTAATTTATCTTTTAAACTTTCCGTTGTTTCTTTTAACGAATCCCCATAGACAGAAATTTGTTTACGGCCGGATTTAATTTTTTTCATGACACCCATTAATGAATCTAACTCATCATCGGATAAATTATCCACTACTGACATTAATTTTTCATTGCCATCAAATTTATCGCCAACGAATTGTTTTACTTTATATCGGTCTTTTTTATGACGAATTTTATTAATCACAGCATCTGATGCAATCACCGCTGTTGTAATTCCGGCCACCGCTGCAATACTTAATCCAATTGTCACTTTTGTTTTATTTTTCATCTTTGTCAGCCCCTATCTATAAAGTTTCCTACATCTTCATCATAGCACAGAGCCAAAAATAGCAAAAACAAAAGCGCTTTTAACGTTGAGAACCAGTGCTTATTCACACCGATTTTATTATTAGTATGAAGAACTTTTCGTTAGAGAATGTACAACGGGGTGGGTAATTTTTTTATCAAAAAAGCTAATAAATGGTCCCGTTAAAAAAGCACTAATAAAAGTACCTATCCCAATTGGACCGCCAAAAATAAAGGCGACGACACTGAAAGTAACGTCTTGAATCACCCGGACCACGCGATAAGGTGCGTTAGTTTTATCAACAATTACAGGTGCAATCGCATCATATGGTGCATTACCAAGTTCAGCACCCATGTATAAAGAAGCACCAAAACTAAAAAGTAAAATTCCAATTATCAAAAAAATTCCTTGCATTACAATTGTTTCGGCTACCCAATTGAGATTGGTAAAAATTTCGGTATAAAAATCAATGAAAAAGCCAGCTAATACCATATTGATTACCGTGCCGACACCAATATATTTTCTACCAAAAATAAAAATCAATACCAAAATAATGAGATTCACCAGCAATTGATAGACACCTAATGATAATCCAAATTTTTCTCCCAATGCAATATTTGTCGACGTATAGGGATCTAATCCCACTTTCCCCATCCGTAAAGTGGTGGCTCCTAATGCCAATATAGCCACTCCCACTAGCGCCACAAGCGCGCGTATCGCAATTTCTTTTTTATTCATGTCGTGCCTCCAGCTCGATTTTTATCACAATCGTTTCCTATACTTATTATTTTGTCAAAACTTTGCCAAAAGTGCAAAGATTTGCTTTAGATCAAGACTTTTGCAGGAGTAAAGGTATAAAAAAATACGCCACCGACCAAAGTCGATCACGTATTAAAAAGACTAATCTCTGCGATTCCCACCAAAGATCAATATAAGGCGCAACAATTGTAAGAAAGTGGCAACAGCAGCAGCCACATAAGTTAATGCTGCGGCAAACAATACTTTTCGTGCCATTGGTAATTCCTCATCAGATAATAAATTACCATTACTCAAAATTTTCAAAGCTCGAGCCGAAGCATTAAATTCAACTGGCAAAGTTACCAATTGGAAAATCAACGCCAACGAAAACGCCCAAAGACCTATCGTCACTAATTTTGGCGCACTTAGGAAAAAGCCAATTAAAATAATTGGAAAAGCTAAAGTTGAGCCGAAATTCGCTACCGGCACGATTGCTGCCCGCAAACGTAATGGCACATAGCTTTTGGCGTCTTGTACCGCATGTCCACACTCATGGGCGGCTACTGCAATGGCCGCTACTGAAGTGGATTGAGCCGTCGCCTCTGATAAACTCAACATTTTTGTTTGCGAATTATAGTTATCTGTCAAATTCCCAGCAATTCCTTGTACGCCTACATCATTAATCCCTTGATCATTTAAAATGTATTGCGCCGCTTGGGTGCCTGTTACATGATTGCGGCTTTTTACTTCATCGTACTTTCTAAACGTGCTATTTACATAAGCTGATGCAATCCCAGAAAGCACCAAACCGATAATTACTAAGATCATCGTTGGATCAAAAAAGGGCATAAAGCCATAACCCATTCCATACATAATCATTTCCTCCCTCATGAAATCAGATAAAATTAACTAAGTCTATTTTACCATGTTACTCATGAAAATATTGTGAAGAGAATCGGAAGGAAGTTTATAATTTTTTGACAAACTCTGACTTTAATTTCATTGGCCCAAAACCATCTACTTTACAGTCAATATTATGGTCGCCTTCCACCAAGCGAATATTTTTTACTTTGGTTCCTTGTTTAATCGGATTCGAAGCACCTTTTACTTTTAAATCTTTAATCACGGTCACACTATCGCCATCTTGTAAAAAATTACCATTGGCATCTTTTGCAACCACTCCTGTTACTTGCTCATCTACTTGAGAAGCACTCCATTCATGCCCACATTCTGGACAAACAAATAAGCCGCGATCTTCATATGTATACGCTGACCCGCATTCTGGACATTTCGGTAATTGTGACATGTTTGTTCTCCTTTAAAATTTTTTCGTAGCTTTCATTTTACCTAAAAAAAGAGGCCCTGAAAAGAGGCGATTGGAAAGGTATCAACCCGCTTAATCAATTTTTACTTCTTCTTAATAAAAACAACTTCTGTTTTCTTACTAAAAAGAGCAGATAATAAAATTTTATCCGCTCTTTTTAGCTCTTATAATTCTTCTAGTCCAGCTTTATCCAACAGTTCCACATGATAGCCTGTTCGTAAAATTAATTGCATTTTTTCCAATAATTTGAATTTACGGGACAGTGTTTCTGGCGTAGTGCCTAAAAATGCTGCGAGTTCTTTCATTTTCATCGGAATTGTGACCTGATTACATTGGGCGACTTTACTTAAATCCAGCAAGTAAATTGCTAAACGTTCTTCAATTTTTTCTATGGTCAAAAATTGACTTTGTTGTTCCACCTTTGTCATCTTTTCGGCATTTATCTCCAACAATTTTAGACTAAGCTCTGGATAATCCAGCAGCAATTGTTTAAAGTCCCTTTGCTTTAAAATACAGACTTCAGTTTTTTGTAATGCTTCACTAAATAAGTTATGATTCGTAGCGCCAAAAAGTAGATTTTCGCCTTCATAGCCTCCAGGTTCTATTACCCGCAATAGCTGTTCTCTCCCAGCAGCAGATAATTGATACACTTTCAAATTTCCCCTTGCCACAATTACCAATTGTGCTTGTCCATCAGGAGTAATAACTTGTTCGCCTTTTTGGAAAATGTGATGTTGAACCAACTGATTGATTTTGCGCTGATCTTCTTCATCTAAGTGATTAAATAACGGTACTAAAGTCACACATAAGTGATTCTGTGCCATGCGAGTTCCTCCTTTAAAGCGACTCTACCAATAAACCTTCGAGTGTATCGTGGCCAATGAAGCTTTGAAAAAGACGACTTTGGGCTTTTAACCAACCATATAATGATTGCAAAAATTGGATTAAAGCGAATTTCTCTTCTTTTTCTGCTAATTTGATGCCCCGTGTCACAAATAAATTTTGAGTATTAAAATCTTGTACAGCTGTAAATAGAATTGTCTCCATCGTTTCATATTTTAATTGTCCACTTTCTTCTAACATTGCATACTGAATGAATTCTGCCGTAGTGGTGGGAATAACTTCTCCTTCATCTAACAACAATTGATTTAAGTGGTCAATCAATTCATCTTCTTTTTTTATAATACCTTCAATTTGACCGCCAAAAGCCACTTTACTCCCTTTTAAATAATAATTAGCCTGACGTAATTTATTTCGTTGGATAAATAAATTGGCTAAAATATGACCACTCATAGCACCTGTTGTTGGGGTATGATGATCTTTATCACTTTGGACTAATTCAACTTGATATTTTTCTGCAGCATCCATCTTTTACGCTTCCTTTACTTTAACAGATTGTACTTCATAACCTAGTTTTTCGATTGTCTTTGCCAAAATTTCACCCGTTGTTTGACTCGTATCAATTTCTGCTTTGACTTTGCTAGCATTAAATAAGACTTTGACTTTTTTTACTCCAGCTTCTTTGCTTACTGCACTTTCAATTTTTTGTAAACAAGAAGGGCAAGTTAAAGCGCCCAATTGTATAATTACTTTTGCCATCTTCCATCCTTCTTTCTGCTTTGGTTGCTTTTATTGTAAGACTTCCTTGGAATTAAGAACTTGATAGTTATCAAGTTTTCCCACTTTAAAAGGGAGTAGACGCATCCCATTTAAGATTACTACTAATATACTCAATTCATGAACGAGCATGCCGCTGGCCATGTAAATATAGCCAAAGATTAGCCCGACTAATAAAAAGATCACTGTTCCAACAGCAAGGGTGATATTTTCTTTCATATTCCCCACTGTTTTTTTCGTTAAGGCAAAGGCGTGAACCAATTTGGTAAAATCTGAATTCATCAAAACAACATCTGAGGTTTCAACGGCTACATCTGTTCCATTGCCCATCGCAATTCCGATATCTGCCAACGCAATAGAAGGACTATCATTTACACCATCGCCAACAAAAGCTACTTTATGTCCAGATTTTTGTAGTTTTGTAATAAATTCAGCCTTATCTGCTGGTAAAAGTTCCCCGTGGATTTCTGTTATTTCCAGTGAAGCGCCTACAATCGCAGCGGTTTTTTCATTATCTCCTGTTAACATGATGAAATTCTTTATCCCCATTTTCTTTAATTGCACCACTGTTTCTTTTACTTGAGGACGAATTTGATCTTTTACCCCCACTAGCTGCGCCAGTTTTCCATCTACTGCCAAATAAACTAGGGAATGACCATTTTCTTGCAATCTGATTTGATCTTGCAGGGCTTTTTTGATGTTTATGCCGGCTTCTTGTAATAGCTTTTCATTTCCTATTAATACTTCATGACTTCCAATAACTGCCCGAATTCCGCTGCCTTTTACAACCTCAGTTTTTTCGACAGATAAATATTTTTCTACTGCTGCATAACCTAAAATAGCATGTCCTAATGGATGGTCTGATTCTTTTTCCACACTCGCGAGTATGCGTAGATTTTCTTCTCGATCACCTCTATAATTTTGCACAGCCGCAACAGTAGGTTTTCCGGTAGTCAGTGTTCCCGTTTTATCAAAAACAAAAGTATCGACTTTACTAAAATTATCCAAAACCTCTCCGCCTTTTAATAAGATTCCAAACTTGGCACCATTTCCTATGGCCGCTACATTTGAAACCGGAACGCCAATAACAAGCGCTCCAGGACACCCCAGTACTAAAATCGTAATTGCCAAAGACAAATTGCGACTAACTAGCCCTGCTACCAAAGCTAAAACTAAAACCAAGGGGGTATAAAACTTAGCAAAACGATCGACAAAGCGTTCGGCAGTGGATTTACTATCTTGCGCCTCTTCCACTAACTCAATAATTTTCCCAAAGGTGGTATCTTCTCCAACTTTTTGTGCTTCAATTTCCAAGGTACCATTGTCTAGTAACGTCCCCGCAAACACAAAATCACCTTCTACTTTATGCACAATTTCTGATTCACCCGTCACACTTGCTTCATTTAAATAACCATCGCCAGCTTTAATAACGCCATCTACTGGCACTTGTCCGCCGGTTTTAACTAATAAATGATCCAACACATCAACTTTTGCTACATCTATTTCTTCAATTTCCCCTGCACGGATTACAAACGCCGTAGTCGGTGCCATTTGCGCCAGTGTCTTAATTGCCGAGCGGGTCTTTTCTAATGTTTTTTGCTCTAATAAACTGCCAAATAAAAACAAGAAAGTCACCATCGCCGATTCATTAAATTCTCCAATTAAAAAAGCACCAATTACAGCAATGGTTACCAATAAATCAATACTTACAACTTTTACTCGTAAAGCTTGATAAGCTTGAATAAAAATTGGTGCACCTCCTAAAATAGAAGCTACCACCATAGCACCTGTATAGCCTGCGGTAAAATGACTTAATTTATTAATAAAAGCAATAATAATCAGACCACCGCTAGTAAGCGCAATAGTATTTTTATGACGTAAAATCAGCTGTTGATATTTCACTTTTTCTCCTCCTTATCATCATCGAATCTGTGTAACCTTTTTTAAAATGAAATAAAAAAAGATAGGCCGGCATCATTTTGATGTTTATCATCTGTTCCTTTACTTAAACTTGATGGCTTTAGTTTAACTAAAAAATCATTGCAAGAAATTGATTACTATCAAGTCTTTTTAAATTTTTTTAATAAAAATAAAAAAAGATAAGCATAACTTTTTTATATAACAAATGTTCTTGCTAAGATAACAACAACAAAGGAATATATTTTTCCATAAATTACTATAGGAGTTGATTTTTTTGAAACAAGTAAAGACTATTAAAGAGAAACAAGGTAAAACTTTCACGCCCCGCAACGAATTTGAAGCGCGTCTTTTTAAACGTTTTGAAAACTATGCCACAGCAGAAAAAGAAAATAAAAATAACGAAATTTATATTAACCAAGGACAGAAAAAATAACTTTTAATGTGTACCCATGTTCCAAGATATTTTGCTGAAAATTGATATTTTTATTGTTCAATTTTTTTAGAGCTATTATTTTAGACTCCAGACCAAAAATGGCATCATTTGCTTTGATAAATCAGACGAGACTTTTCAAAACAAAAAAACGTAAGAATCAGCTGGTAGGCTAATTTTTACGTTTTCGCTACATATTGATTTTTTGATTGAGGATACTATCCTTAACGAAATTGTTGATGAATTTCCTGACACTTAGCATAATCCAAATCTGAAAATGTGGTCACTATCCTATCCGATACTAAATCCAACGTAGGATAATCAGGATTAGCAAAGCCTATTCCCACCATCTCGGCTTTTTTGACCGCAATACTACCATTGGGAGAATCCTCTATTGCCAAACAGTTTTTAGCTGTTATTCCTAAGCGTTTTGCTGCTAATAAATAGACATCTGGCGCTGGCTTAGAATGTTCTACCTCTTCTCCACTTGTAATAATTGCAAAGTCAGTATAAATGCCAGTTTCTGTTAATGATTTTTCAATCTCCGTCAAAGGGGAAGATGAAGCGACAGCAAGGATAGCGTCAGCTGTCTTTAATCTTTTCACGAAATCTTTTGCCCCTTTAATCGGTTTAATCCCATCTCTTTTAATAATTTCTTCCCGTCGTTTAATCATTTCAGCGATATAAACTGGCGCACTTTTTTTTAAACCCAATTCTGCTTTCATTGTTTCCCAAGTATACTGATAAGAAGTGCCCATGAATTTACTATGATAACTGCCAGGTACAGTGATTCCTTCATCTTTTAAAATACTATCTTTGGCTTCAAAATAGCTATATTCCGAATCAATCAACACACCATCCATATCAAAAATAATTGCTTCTAACATATGTCACCAATTTTCTTTTGAATTTTTTAATGAAGTGCTTCTTCGCTTAAATTGCCTTCTGCTATCCAAGTAGCAGGCCCCGTTAGAAAAAGCTGTTCATTTTGAACTTCTACTGCTATCTTACCACCTAACACGGTTAATGCAACGGGATTTTCAGCATTTTTTTCTATTTGCTTGACCACATAAGCCACTGAGGCTGAACCTGTACCGCAAGCTAGTGTAAAATCTTCTACCCCCCGTTCATATGTACGGACAATCACTTCAGCTTTGTTATCATAAAAATTAACATTTGCGCCTTTGGGTAATTCATCCCAATAACGTAACTTTTGAGCCAATTCACGTAGATTATTCAAATCTTTTTTGGCTAAATCTGTCATTGGCATCACCAAATGAGGAATAGCTGGATCACCTAGTTCTACATAGTAAACTATCTTTCCTTCAAATTCTTTTACCAAAAATTTTGTGACCGGATTTAATTGAACTTTGTAGCTAGCTTGACTTAAGCGCCAGGCTAAAACCTCACCAGCCAGCGTTTCAATGACCATATTTTTCGGTGCTAATTTTTTTTCATAGGCATAACGCGCAATGCAGCGGGCGCCATTACCACACATTTCCGCTTCAGAGCCGTCAGCGTTGAAAAAACGCATGCGAAAATCACCACCATTTTGCGCTTTATCAACCGCCATGACTGCGTCCGCCCCTAATGACAAGCGCGGACGACAGGCCCCTTTAGCTAAGTCACTTAACTCTGCGGCACTCATTTTCAGTTCAAGGTTATTAACTACAATGAAATCATTGCCAGCACCTTGCATTTTTACAAAAGGAATTTGCATCTCATCACGCCCTTATCTTTTTACTTCATTTTGAATCATTTGCGCATAAGTTTGTCTTTTCACCACTACTTCTGCTTGGCCGTCTTTTGTAAAAATTACTGCAGGGATAGGTAATTTATTATAGTTACTGGCCATGGAGTAGCCATAGGCACCAGTGGTAAAAGTGGCAAAAATATCGCCGGCGCAAACGTCAGGAACCGGTAAATCTTTTATCAATAAATCAGTACTCTCACACGCTTTTCCCGAAATCGTTACTTTTTGCGTTGATTTTTCATCAACTTTATTGGCGACGACACCCGTATATTGCGCATGATAAAGTCCAGGACGAATATTATCGGTCATACCGCCATCAATACTGACATATTTTCTTAAACCGGGTAGCTCTTTAATTGCACCAATGGTATGAAGCGTAATTCCTGCTTCCGCTACAATACTACGTCCGGGTTCAATCACAATTTCTGGACGCACCAAATCATTTTCTAAACAAAAAGCTGCCGTGAGTTCCATCATAGGATCTAAAAAGTAGCGATACGGTTGGCGGATATCCTCTTTGGTATAACAAACACCAAAGCCGCCCCCAAAGTTTAATTCTTTGACTTGATAGTTATAACGCTTTTTAACTTCCAACATTAGATTTAACGCTACTTGCGTTGCAGCAAGATGGGCAGCATTATCACTTAATTGACTGCCAACATGAAAATGAAAGCCATAAAACTCCAAGTTTTCCGCTTGAAAAACTTTTTCAATTTGCGGATATAAAACTGCTGGTTCTAAAGGGATGCCAAACTTGGAATCTTTTTGTCCTGTCGAAATAAAAGCATGGGTTTTCACATCGACTTCTGGGGTAATGCGAAACATAATGTGTGCCTTTTTACCCAATTGTTGACAAATCTGCTGAATTAAGGCGACTTCTTGTAAGCTGTCCACAATAATACGTCCGACACCATAGTCAATTGCCATTTCCAGTTCGGCTACTGATTTATTATTTCCATTAAATTCTATCCTTGCCGCCGGAAAATCAGCAGCGATTGCGGTATATAATTCGCCACCAGAGACAACGTCTAAAGAAAGACCGGCATCTTTAATTAATTGCAACATCGCAATTGTATTAAAAGCTTTACTGGCATATGCTACCCGGGTATTAGGATATTTATCTAAAAAATCATCTTTTAATGCTTGGCATTCTTTTAGAATCAAATTTTCATCATAGACATATAACGGCGTTCCGTATTTTTGAGCTAATGTAACAGTATCGCAATTTCCCCAATACAAATGGCCATTTTTATTTTGCTGTGGAAACATTTCTTCACGCACCTTCCTCATTTAACACTTCTATTAAGTCCACATAGCACTGAATCCCGCCCAACAAATTTTTTTCATCAAAACGCAACTTGCTACTATGAAGTGGATAGACGTAATCTTTTGCTTCATTTTTTATACCGACAAAGAAAAATAAGCCGGGAATTTTTTGTTGAAACATCGAGAAGTCTTCTGCTAATAAGTATGGCGGTGAAGTAACATAACTATCTCCTGCCACAACTTTTAAAGCTTCCACCATTTTCGCATCATTTTTTACAACCCGATACATATGGTTAAAATCGACTTCTGCATAGCAATCGTAAGCTTTAGCAATCTCACTTGCTAAAGTCGTTACCCGTGTTGTTAACGTATCGTAAACTGTATCAGAAAAGGCCCGTGTTGTACCGTGAAGTTCTACTTTTCCGGGAATAATATTCATCGCATCGCCACCATGAATTTCACCAAAAGTTAAAACGGCAGAATCAAGAGGACTTAAATTGCGGGAAACAATCGTATGTAAACCTTGAATAATCGCTGCAGCCGCTAAGATAGCATCTGCCCCTTGCTGCGGTTGGGCACCATGGGCACTTTTCCCATAGACTGTGATATTTACTTCACCATTACGCGCCATCATGCCCCCTTTTTTACAGGCGATCACGCCTTCAGCAAAGTCGGGGAAAACGTGTAAACCTACGATTTGTTCCACACCAAATTTATCTAAGACCCCTGCATCAATCATTAATTGTGCACCACCAGGGCCTTCTTCTGCTGGTTGGAAAATCAAAACAATCGTACCCCTAATTTTTTCAGGATGTTCGCTTAAATATTTCGCAAAGCCTAACATTGTCGCCATGTGACCATCATGACCACATGCATGCATCCGCCCTTTATGCTGTGAATAAAAGGGGACACCACTTTCTTCTGTCACGGGTAAAGCATCAATATCTGTCCGAAAGGCTAATGTTTTTCCCGGCTTATCACTGGCAAAGACCGCAACTAACCCTGTCTCAAGCACTTCATGAACTTCTTTTACTCCTAAACTAGCTAAAGCTTGCTTCAAATAGTAACAAGTCTTAAATTCTTGTAATCCCAATTCTGGAATTTGATGCAGATCTTGGCGAAACTTGGTTACTTCTGGTAATAGTGCCTGAATCTCTTCACGTATCTCCATTTGAATCATCCCTTTTTCTATTTTCACACTCGTGCAAAAGATTTTATTTACCTTTTTACCATTAAGAAATTTTATTTGTTCAAGAGAATCAGATGATTGAATTTTGTTAGTAGTTTATGCGCTAACAGATTTTCTTTTGAAGCTCATAATTTTACAACATTGCAAAAATATTCATTATATCGAGAATAACCTTTGCTATTTCTTGACATTATAGTATATTATTTTGTAAATAGTGATAAATACCGTATAAAAAATATTTTCTGAATATTTTCTTAATTTCTCTCTATTTTACCCAGAAACACTGTGAAAGTAAATATTTAAAAAAAGGATGTGTTGATATGGCAATTTTTAAAGGAGCTGGCGTTGCGCTTGTTACCCCAATGAAAGCAGATGGAACGGTAGATTTCGATAAGTTGAAACAATTAGTGGAGTGGCAAATTGCAAAAGGCATCGACGCTATCATCGCCTGCGGCACAACCGGAGAAGCCTCTACCTTAGTAGATGAAGAACATATTGCTGTCATTGAAACAGTTGTCAAACAAACAGCCGGTCGTGTTCCAGTTATCGCTGGTACCGGCTCAAACAATACACAACATGGCATTTACTTATCAAAAGAAGCTGAAAGAGTTGGCGCTAGCGGCTTACTAGTGGTTACGCCTTATTACAACAAAGCGACCAACAGCAGTTTAGTCAAACATTATGATGCAATCTGCAAGAGCGTCAATATCCCTATTATTCTCTATTCCATTGCCGGCAGAACAGGCATGAATTTGACCCCCAGTATGGTAGCAAAATTAAAAGAACTACCCAATGTCGTAGGGATTAAAGAAGCCAGTGGCAATATTTCTCAAGTGGTGGAGATTTGTACGCTGGCCGATGAGAATTTTGCCGTCTACTCTGGGAATGATGATCAAGTTCTCCCTTTTCTTTCTGTGGGGGGAGCGGGTGTAATTTCCACAATCGCCAATATTTTACCTAGTGAAACAACCCAGATGGTTCATGATTTTTTTGATGGCAATATAGCGAATGCAAAAAAAATGCAGCTCCAACAATTGCCCTTAATTCATGCCCTCTTTAAAGAAGTTAATCCAGTCCCCGTTAAAGCAGCGGTCAGCCTTTTAGGCAGATGTGAAATGAATTATCGACTGCCATTAGACAAACCAGAGGACGACACGTTACAATTATTAAAGACAGCCATGAAAAATCATGGATTAATTTGAATTAATTAGTAATAAAGATAAAAGATTTACTTTTTTGCTAGAAGTTAGCACAGTAAAATAGTAGGTAGGATAATCTTTAGACAGGCTGTTCCTTTTGGTTCAGCTTGTCTCTTTTGAACAATCTTTTAATAAATTATGAGAGGAGTATTTCATGAAAAAAGTGATTTTAAGTGGTTGCCATGGTCGTATGGGTCAAGTCTTGCAAAAGCTGATTGATCAACATTTGGACTTTGAAATTGTGGCTGGTATTGATCACACACCGCAAAAAAATGCTGCTTTCCCCGTTTATGCCTCCTTAGAGGAAGTTACGCAAACAGCAGATGTTGTAATTGATTTTTCTCATTATAGTGCAGTCTCCACTTTAATTAAAAATTGTGTGACCAAAGAGTTACCTTTAGTGGTGGCCACTACTGGTTTATCAGCTGATACAAAAGCCATGTTCCCAATAGCCAGTCAGGTCATTCCACTATTTTATTCTGCCAATATGTCTTTAGGCATTAATGTTTTAATAAAAGCATTACAAGCATCTGCCCCAGCTTTAGAAAGTGATTTTAATATTGAAATTGTCGAAAAACATCATAACCAGAAAAAAGATGCACCTAGTGGAACGGCTTTATTATTGGCTGACAGTATTAACCAGTCACTTACTTCACCAAAAGAATATCTTTTTGGCAGAGCCGGTAACGATTTGGAAAATGACTTCAATCAAATGGGGATTCATGCTGTTCGCGGGGGGACTATTCCTGGGGAGCATACGGTAATTTTTGCCGGGCCTGATGAAATTCTAGAATTTAAACATACCGCTTTATCCCGGGATATCTTTGCCAATGGCGCCATGAAGGCTGCTGAATTTTTAATCAACCAAAATGCCGGTTTATACAGTATGCAGGATTTATTAGCTTAAAATTATTTACCAGGAGGTTTTTTTATGTCCGATTTACATTTTACTGACCCGTATGCTCTTGCAAAATATATTAAAGATGCAGAGAAAAAAACACCCGTCAAAGCTTATGTACGAGGTAATTTTGGCGGTTTAAGCCATGATAAAATAAAAATTTTCGGAGATTACAATTCATGGGTACTAATTGGTGACAACCAAGATATTCAAGAGTTTTTACAGAAATACTCAGAAAAAATTGAAGATCTTTATCTCGAAAATGATCGCCGCAATTCAGCCGTTCCCCTCCTAGATCTAACCAAAGTTGAGGCTCGAATTGAACCAGGGGCTTTCATTCGTGATGAAGCGGTGATTGAAAAAAATGCAGTTGTCATGATGGGAGCTGTCATTAATATTGGTGCCGTAGTAGGTGAAGAAACCATGATTGATATGGGTGCGATTTTAGGTGCGCGGGCAACCGTAGGTAAACGGGCACACATTGGCGCAGGTGCTGTCTTAGCAGGGGTTTTAGAACCACCTTCTGCTGATCCAGTTGTCATAGAAGATGATGTTTTAATTGGCGCAAATGCTGTCGTTTTAGAAGGTGTACGCGTGGGGCAAGGTGCTGTCGTTGCCGCCGGTTCTGTCGTAACGCAAAATGTTCCAAAAGGCGCTGTCGTCGCTGGTTCTCCGGCAAAAGTTATCAAAATGAAAGATGAAAAGACGGCTGGCAAAACAGAATTTTTAGATGATTTACGGGGCTAATCTCACTATCATAAAAAGTTTGCTGGTAAAAATTTTCTTAAGTACTTTATTAAAGGAGCGATTTCCTTTGATAAGGTGCTTTTTATCGTCAAATTGGTGGCATTAGTTTCGATTCTCTATTTTATGTAAAGTTTCCTAACACGAATAGTGATTAATTTTCAGAAAATTTGTAAAATTGCCACAAAAAACTGGTAATACCCGAAAAACCGTGTTACGATTTCTAACATAAAGAAATGGAGGAATGCATATGAACACTGGGAATGTTGCTTTTATTGTCATTTGTACTGGTTTAGTTTTCATTATGACCCCTGCTTTAGCTTTTTTCTATGGTGGACTCTCTCGACAAAAGAATATTTTAAACACTATGATGATGTCGATTTGTACCTTGGGACTTGCCTCTATCATCTGGGTTTTAGTTGGCTACAGCCTTTCTTTTAGTGGTGATGGATTATTCATTGGTAATTTGGATAAATTATTTTTCCAAAATGTTTCTATGACAAAAGGAGATGCCATCCCCGAAGGACTTTTTGCTGCTTTTCAAATGATGTTCGCTTTAATCACTTCTGCTATTTTAACTGGCTCGGTGGCAGGCAGAATGCGTTTTTCGGCGATTTTTCTTTTTTTAGCGGCTTGGTTAATCGTAGTTTATGCGCCTATGGCTCATATGGTTTGGGGCGGCGGTTTATTAGATAAACTTGGTTCAGTGGACTTTGCCGGTGGCAATGTCGTTCATATTAGTTCAGGAATTTCTGGTTTAGTGCTCGCAATTGTACTTGGTAAGCGCAAAGAAAGCGGCCATGTTCCTCACAATATACCTTTTGTTGTTTTAGGTACAGGTTTATTGTGGTTAGGCTGGTTCGGTTTTAATGCTGGTAGTGCATTAGCCGCAGATGGCCTGGCCATTCACGCTTTACTTACAACAAATACAGCAGCTGCTGCAGCGATGCTTTCATGGATGGGCTTAGAAAAAATACGCCATGGTAAACCATCAATTGTGGGTTCTTGTACCGGCGCTGTTGTTGGTCTAGTCGCAATTACACCAGGGGCAGGTTTTGTCTCGATTCAATCAGCATTATTAATCGGCTTACTCGTTAGTCCAGTCTGTTACTACGGGATTAGTTTCGTGAAAGAAAAACTTGGCTTTGATGATGCATTGGATGCCTTTGGCTGTCATGGAATCGGTGGAATCTTCGGCGGCATTATGACAGGTATCCTTGCAGATCCTGCCATCGGCGGTCAGACGGGATTAATTTTTGGACAGTCTAATTTATTTATCGCTCAAATATTAAGTATCCTTATCACGATTGCCTTTGCGGGTACCATGAGTTATATCATTATTAGCATTATAAAAAGATTCATGCCTTTACGTGTTTCCCAGACAGACGAATTACAAGGTATGGATCAATGTGAACATAATGAACAAGCCTATAATACTGCTTTAGGTTTAGAATTAGACTAGTCTAAATACGGATATTTCCCCAAAATTTCAACAGGAAAAAATACACTTTCTAACATTGGCCCTCCTCCACAGCAAATGTTGTGATAACGGGTTAATTTAGAAAGTGTATTTTTTGATAGCACTCTATTTATTTACTGTTGCCGATATTTGCGACAAGCTGCCTGAATTTCTTGATATATTTCAGCAACTTCAGCCAAGTCTTTGGCATTGGCCCCACTGGCTAACGGATGCCCACCACCATGATGACGTTTCGCAATTTCATTGATAACCGGTCCTTTTGAACGCAACCGTACCCGATAATAGCCTTCAGGTTGCTGCACAAAAATCCCCCACGCTAGCGTAACATCAATTGTGCCAGGTAAAGAGACGACATGCGACGTTTCTGAATCCACCACTTGGAATTCATCCAATAACGTTTGCGGTAAAATAACGCGTCCTGCACCATTGTCGTCAATTTCAATATTTTCGTAAACATAACCAGAAAGTTTCGCCACTTTTAACGAAATTTGTTGCAACTCGCGATTTAATTTCGCTGCATCAAAGCCAAAATCTAATAATTTACCGGCAATTTCCAGCGTATAAGAAGTCGTTGCCGGGTACAAAAAGCGTCCCGTATCGCCGACAATCCCCGCATATAAAAGACGTGCAGCTTCTACACTAATTTTTAAAACATCGGGAAATGAAAAAGCAAAGTCGGCAATCATCTCACTACAGCTGCTGGCTTTTGTGTTGACCCACACTAAGTCGCCATAAGGCTCATCATTAGGATGATGATCAATTTTAATTAACTTTGCCCCATTAGCATATCGTTGATCACTCACTCGCGGCGAATTTGCTGTATCGGTAACAATTACCAGTGCCCCTTTATAAAGTTCATCTGGCACTTCATCCATTTCTGCCAAATAATTTAATCCTTCAACAGGGCCACCAGCTTGATAAATTTCTTTTGCGGGAAAACTGGCCCGTAACACTTCAGCTAGTCCTACTTGTGATCCTAATGCGTCAGGATCTGGGCGCATATGGCGATGGATAATAATTCGATCATATTCTTCGATTGCTTTTAAAATTTCGTGTCTAATATTCATTTTCTCACCTTAACTTATGGACGTTCCAATACTTGGCAAGTAACAATTGCCAACGCCGCTAATGTATTTTCTAAATAAACTTCAATTTCCAACTTGGCACTGCGCCGTCCTAATTCCAACATGCGCGTGTGAATCGCGATTTTACTTTCTAATTGAATGAGTCGCAAATAATGTAAATTCACTTGTTCAATCCACGTATTACGCCGTTGTTGTTGTAACAAAGCGCGCTTAGCGGCATTGGCAACAATTTCATTTAACACGCCAAAAGAAATCGTCCCCACCTCATTGACCATTTGCGGTGTAACTGTAAAAGTATAATAAGGTTTTTCAAGCTTATTACCCTCATTATCTTGATCCACAAGTTGGATATCACCGGTAATCTGATCGGAAATAGTGTCGGCAATCTGTGGTTGCCGTTGCACCAATTGCATGGCTTTCATCACATCTTGTCGGGAAACTAATCCGACTAAACCTAAATCATCTGATACCACCGGCATTACTTCTAAGCCATCCCAAATCATTTGATGGCTAACCGAAGCCACACTCATTTCGCGTTTTACATAGCTGATTTCTTTGGTCATTACGCGCTCAATCGCTTGGTTATCTTGTCTTTCCAAAATATCTTTGGGCGTCACAATACCTACCAGACGCATATTTTTGTTCACTACAGGAAAACGTGAATGAGTTGTGCTTTCTGCTAAGCGCTTATAATCTTTCACTGTGGCTGAAATATCCAAATAAGATGTTTTCTCTAAAGGCGTGAAAATATCACTTACGAGCATAATATCTTTTTTGATCAATTGATCACTTAGGGCACGGTTAATCATTGCCGCAACGGTAAAAGTGTCATAGGTGGTGCGCAGAATCGGCATTTCAACTTCATCGGCCAACCGACAAATTTCATTGGTGGTATCAAAACCACCAGTAATTAAAACTGCAGCGCCTTCTTTTAAGGCTAAACGGTGCACGCCCTCGCGGTTCCCTACAATCATTAAAGAACCCGGTGTGATATAACGCGCCATTGCGTCTTCTTTCATAGCACCAATTACGAATTTGTGCAAAACCTTATCTAATCCGGCTTTGCCCCCTAAAACGTCGCCTTCAATAATTTGGACAACTTCGCCAAAGGTTAATCGTTCAATATTTTTCTTTAATTTCCGTTCAATTCTAATGGTGCCGACGCGTTGAATTGTGGAAACTAACCCGATATTTTCTGCATCTTTAATTGCGCGGTAAGCCGTGCCCTCACTAACATTCAGCGCTTTAGCAATGCCCCGCACCGAAATTCTATCCCCCACGGGCAAGCTTTCGATGTGAGCCAAAATCAAATCATGTTTTGTTGCCATTTTCCCACTCCTAGTTATGGTGTAAAATTTTCTATCCAGCGCTTATTAATTGCGTGGTTTCTTTTATAAAGTAAAGCTATCCCCCACTGTCATCACTTTGCCCACACCAGCTGGTAAAAGAGCAACAAAAGCTTGCGGGTCTTGTTCAATTAATGGAAATGTATTGTAGTGAATAGGGACTACTTGTTTGGCTTTTAATCGTTTAGCCGCTGAAGCTGCTTCTTTTGGCCCCATAGTGAAATTATCTCCGATTGGTAAAAAAGCCACATCGATGTTAAAAGCTTCACCAAAGAGCGCCATATCACCAAAATTTGAAGTATCACCGGCATGGTAAATTGTCTTGCCTTCCGCTTGAATAATAAAGCCAGCAGGTTCGCCTAAATACAGCATTTGACCATCTACTTCATAACCTGCACTATGCTGAGCATGGACCATTTTCACCTGTCCAAAAGGAAAATCAAACTTCCCACCAATGTTCATTCCATGTGTCTTTTTCACACCATTTTTTTCTGCAAAAGTACACAATTCCACCATTCCAATAATCGTGGCATCACAATTTTTGGCAATGGGAACCATATCGCCAACATGATCGCTATGTCCATGTGTCACTAAAATATAATCTGCTTTTACTTTCTCTGCGACTAAATCTGTTTTAGGGTTATCCGTGATAAACGGATCAAATAATAAATCAGTACCATCATCCAGTTTGATAGCGATTACAGAGTGACTGTGATAAGTGATTTTCATTGATGCTCCTCCTTAATAGACAAAATAAAACTAATACAGTTTTCACTTTTCTATTGTAACAGACTTAAACAGAAAAAAGCACGAAAAAAAACATAGTGAACAGAAATTTTTCTATACCTCTCTCAGTTTATAATTGCTGTAACAGAAATACACGGGCTACAATAATTTTATACGGATACATTTTTTGAAATTCTCTCAAAATGTTATCCATTTGTGGCAATAATAAAAAAGAACCGTCAAATATTGACGGTTCCCCAATTTTTTTCTTAGAATTTAACGGGTGTAGCTGTAGCTTGTAGTACTTCGTTTAGTTCTTCGATATTTTTGCGTCCTTGTGTACGCATCCATTCTTTAGCAGCTTCTTCTCCTCCTGTAATGAACGATTCCACCCCATTGGCCCAAGTTGCCCGACCACATAAGACACCATTGAAAGTTGAACCTGCCTCTTTGGCAAATTTCAATGTTTCTTGGAATAATTCTGCCGAAACACCGGCTGATAAGAAGATAAATGGTAGATTCGTTGCTTCTGATTGTTCTTTGAAGTAAGCCATTGCTTCTTCTTTGGTATACGCCACTTCGCCTTTAGCGTAACCTTCCACATAGTTCATATTAACTGGTACTTCCATTTTCAATACATCGACGCCATAACGTGGTTTAGAAAATTCTTTCATCATTTCAATAACTTTGTGCGGTTTTTTCACAGCATATTCTTTAGTGCTGGCGTCAGCATCATTGGCATCATAAGAAACGAGCTCTAAGAAGAATGGTAAATCTTCTGCCGCACATTCTGAACCGATCCGTTCCATGAAAGCTTTTTTTTGGTCGTTAATTTCATCACTTTCATCCACATCGTAGTAAAGCAAGAATTTACAAGCGTCAGCCCCTGCTTCTTTAAGACGTTTAACCGACCAGATAGACAAGATGTCAGGTAAGCGACCAGGTGTTGAAGCGTCATATCCTGTTTTTTCATAAGCTAATAATAACCCAGCATTTTCAGCTCTTACTTTAGCTGCCGGTAAACCATATTCTGGGTCAAGTAAGATAGAAGAAGCATATTGGGTTAATTCAGAGGAGACAATTTTTTTGAAATCTTCAATTTGAACACCTTGCGCTTCTGTATCTTGGTACTTATTAATCATTTTCTTTAAAGCGCCCCGTT
>Ga0334892_1000815_pt1 | contig 32606 bp, 16 predicted proteins | sample GraSluR3_MG_4_FD_207213 | JGI IMG/M metagenome (GOLD analysis project Ga0334892, IMG submission 207213) | Sludge microbial communities from methane-producing bioreactor in Wageningen University, Netherlands - Granular Sludge_15_04-R3 | ecosystem: Engineered > Bioreactor > Anaerobic >...
TAGATTGTCATAGCACAGCCGATGTCGATGGCTATTCGTTTGTAGGCGGCCTGGTCGGCTGGAACAACACCACAGCCATCATCGATAATTGCTACAGTGAGGGCAATGTAAGTTCCAATGGCCCGGTAGGCGGCCTTGTTGGAACGAATCAATACGATTCGGTAATACAGAACAGTCACAGTACAGGTGGTGTCATCTCATATGGCAGTTCCGGTTGCGGTTCTGCTAATTCCGGCGGTCTGCTGGGATTGAATCAGATGAATTCAGTTGTGATAAATTGTTTTAGTTCGAGTATCGTTACCGGGACCCAGAATGTTGGAGGCCTGGTAGGTGATAATATGAATGAATCAACTATCAGTATGAGTTACAGCAGTGGAGTTGTAACAGGGAGCAGTTTCTATGTTGGTGGGTTAGTAGGTAACAATTCGATATCGGTTATAGATAATTGTTATTCTACAGCGACGACAGACGGTTTCTGGCGAGTTGGGGGTTTAGCCGGAAGTAGTGTAGGACCCGGTTCTCTGATCACCAACAGTTACAGCACCGGTATTGTTACCGGTACGTATTCGCCCGGTGGCTTAGTAGGTTATGTTTCCGGAGGCGATGTAATCAACAGCTACTGGGACACAGAGACAAGTGGGCAGTCAACCTCTTATGGTGGCGAGGGGAGAACAACATCCGAGATGACTTATCCTTATTCCGGTAACACCTATGTTAATTGGGATTTTAGTGAGACCTGGTCAGAGGATACAGAAGGGAGTATAAATAACGGTTATCCCTTTCTCCCATTTTCTAATCAGAATATATCCCTACCAGCACCAAATAATGTTCAAATAGAGATAATAGCAGGTCAGGTTTTGATATCCTGGAATGAGGTAGAGGGAGCTAATTACTACATCGTATATACTGCTGATAATCCATTTTCAACTATAGAGCAATGGTCAATCCTGGGGGTAGTAGTTGAAAATTATTACACCGATGAAATAGCTTCTGACAGAAAATTCTTTAGAATAACCGCCTCGACTGAAGATCTTAGCAATAAGCCAGTGAGAGAGAAACAGAAAGATAGTAAAGAAAGATGACTTATTACTGATCACATGGTCTAAGTATAAACTATCTTATGTTTCGAGTATTGAACTGAGTATATGATTTCTTAGGGATTATTAGACATATCTTTGCTTGACAATTTGTCTCGCTGTTTTGAGCTACGTGCTATCTTGTGTAGGTTTTAATAGATCGTTCAGAAACAGTTGAACTGTTTTCTGATGGTCTATCAAAACACTGGAAGGTTAAGTACAGTATCAATCCAGAAAAGATTAATACCAATTTACAGGCAAAAGATGAAAAGAAAACGTGTATTAGCTCTATTTTCTGGAGGCCTTGATAGTATATTGAGTGTTCTCTGGATGCAGAAACTTGGTTTTGAGGTAGAACCTCTCTTTTTTAAAAGCTATTTCTTCGGCCCTGAGAAAGTTGAAAAGATTGCTTCTTCAGTAGAATTATCATTACGAGTGATAGATATCAGTGAAAAACTTCTGGAAGTAATAAAGAATCCCCGTTATGGATTTGGCAAGAATATGAATCCCTGTATCGATTGTCACTCACTGATGTTCAAGGAAACAGGGAGAGTGATGGAAGTTGAAGGTTATGATTTCATCATATCTGGAGAAGTGATGGGCCAACGACCAATGTCACAGAGATATGATGCGATGAATGCTGTATCAAAGCTTAGCGGTTACCGTGATTACATTGTAAGACCTCTATCTCAGAAACTTCTTCCGGATACAAAACCGATTAGAGAGGGATGGGTCAATAAAAATGAGTTGTTAGACATCCAGGGAAGGAGCCGACAGAGACAACTGGAGTTGGCAAAGGAGTTTAAACTCAGTGAGTTTAGCTCACCCGGCGGGGGATGTCTCTTAACCGATAGAGGCTTTTCAAAACGACTGATGGATTTACTGAAGCACGATATGCTGGAGAAGAGATTCATCGAATTTCTCCACTTTGGTCGTCATTTTCGAATTAACAAAAAAGTAAAACTAGTTGTAGGCAGGAATAAGATAGATCTTGAAGGGATGTTTCAATATGTGTCTGATGAAACTGTTTTACGTGCAGCCAATTGTAAAGGTCCTGTAGGTGTAATTAACAGTAAGAGAAAGATCATGGGGCAAGAGATAAATCTAGCGGCAGCAATAGTATTAAGCTATACCAATAAGGCTGCAGAGAGGGATCTCATAGCTTTCGGAACGAATAATAATTATCACAGCCAAGTGACTGTAGATAAACTACCTCGCCAGGAGATCGATGAATTACTGATCAAGGCAGAATGACTGATATAAAAGGAGAATTTGAGAGAATGAAATATGAACAGTTCATCTTACTGAAAGATTTTGAGACTAATACTTATCTGCTCTGGGATGAGGATAGTTTAGAAGCGATGTTAATCGATCCTGCTGCACCGGGAGAAGAAGTTGCTGACACAATTGAGGAAAAGAAGTTGAAGTTGAAATATATTGTCAATACTCATGGGCACGGAGACCATATCGGGGGTAATAGTTACTTCAAAAATAAGTTTAAATTAGCAAAACTATGTATCCATAAACAAGACGAAGAGATGCTCCACAGGGCGAATCTTAACCTAAGTCTTTATTATGATAAAACAACTGTTTCTCCGCCCGCAGATATTTTGTTGCTGGATGAATCAAAGCTCTATCTTGGCAAAAATGAGGTCAGAGCCATTCATACACCGGGTCATACAAAAGGTGGAATATCTCTCCTGACAGGTAAAATTCTCTTTAGTGGTGATACACTGTTTGCAGATAATATCGGCAGAACAGATTTGCCTGGTGGTAGTTTTGCTGAGCTGGTAGAATCTATCAGAATGAAGCTCTTTATCTTACCAAATGATATATTAGTCCTTCCCGGACATGGAGAACCCACAAATATTGGTGAAGAAAAGAAGTATAACCCTTTTGTAGGTGAGGAGTAATAAGATACTCTGCCTGCCGAAATAAAAAAAGAGCGTTGATTAAATCAACGCTCTTTGATCTATTGCGTTCAAGGATGTTATTTTAGCAATAGTACTTTCTGGTTAACGTTAACATTTCCTGAGACAAATCCAATAAAGTAAATACCAGAGGGGAGAGGCCTGTTCCTTTCATCATGACCATTCCAGATGAAATTCGTCTTCTCAGTAACAACATTGTGGAGCAGGGTTTTGACAACCTGTCCCTTCGTATTGTAGATCTTCAGGGTCACTGGACTCTCTGATGAATATTCAATGCTATCAAGGGAGATATTAACACTCGGATTGAATGGATTTGGATAGGTTATGATTCTATTTTCTGTTACAGGATGAGGTATAATCGTTTCTTCCTCTACACTTACCCAGAAAGAAGTGCCTGAACCACCATAAGTACCCATATCGTTGCGAATTGTTCCTTTTGCCGGGAATTTTGCATATCCCGGGTTATATGGATCTTCAGGATCATTATAGGTTTCTTCTGGATTACCAGCGTCAACACAGGGTGATTCGTCACTCAGATACCAGACAGCATCGAGACCGTTATAGTCAATACCTATTCCCTCAGAAGGATTATCAAATAATGGATCTTCATCAATATTGCCACCACCTGAATAACCGTTACTGATATTACTGTACTCGGCTATAGTTGCAGCTCCAGAGAAATTGGAGATAAGCCTTGATTCTCCAATAATGATAGAATTTCTTATCTGCAGGTAGGAGTTGTGATTGAATATATGATACCCATTACTTGAGGTGAACTCATTATGAGCGACTGTATTATTATCGAAAGTAATAGCAGAACCGGATCTGACAGCAAATGAAGAGCCAATATAACCGGTATTATTAACAAAAAGGTTGTTTTCTACACTAAAGCTGGAGGCGTTGATCTCAACAGCAGCAGCACCATTTGTGCTTAAGTTGTTAGCAAAGATGTTATTCTTCAGTATTGTATCATTGGAATTAGTGATTTTTAATGCTCCAGGATTAGTTGATGCCGAGTTCTCGTAGAAGGTGTTACCAATCAAGTTGACAACAGAATCATTGATAATCAGTGCGGTCTGGCTGGCATTATCGAATTTACAGTTATAGAGCGTATTTTCGATTTGGCTGTTGATGATTCTCAGTCCTTTCCAAGTTGTATCAGAAGTGAAGACTATCGGCTCATCATCTTCTGCATTGGCGTAAATATAGCCTTCAATAATGATTTCACTATTACTGGTAATTATCTCTACTCCCGGCTCGATTATCAGGAAAGAGTCTTCCGGGATCACGATATCACCAGAAATATTGTATGGGCTATGATCAATATGCCAGGTTCCGCTAACGTTACCACTGATGTCATCTGGTTCGGTAACGGTTATATAATTCTCCATGGTGACTTCGACAGTATCTGTTCCGTCTGATATGGTTAATGTCACATCATACGAACCAATTTCTGTATAAGTATAGGAGGGATTCTCATCAGTACTGTCGATAGTACCATCTCCATTCAAGTCCCATTCCCAGGATACAATATTCTGTGCTGGTAGAGAATTATCATAGAACTGAACAAAGAGGCTTGGTGGCCCCTGATTAACATTACTGGAAAACATTGGAGTTAAACCTTCGAATGAAGCCATAGCAGCCTGATGTATGGGAGCGTTGCCATTAACAATATTCTGAATGATGACAATACCTTTGACCTTATAAAGGTCCCAAGAGGGATCAATTGGAAAGGCGTGGGAGAATTCAGCTGTTTCGCCGGTTGTAGTTAACGGAAAATCTTCCTGATAATAACTTTTTACCGAGGCAAAATAATCAGCACCCATTTCGTCAACAAGATCGTAGGTCAAAATGAACTGTATCTTGTTATTAGTGGTAGTTATACTTCCAGTCATGGTGGTCTCAGCCTCAAGTATTAATTGATCTTCACTAACTCCCAAACTTAATTCAATTTCAACTGGACTGTTGAGATTGACGATTTGATTATGAGCGTTTACATATGAACTGTATACTCCAGTACCTCCACCGACAACAGGAATCGTTCCTCCCCACTGCCCATGAGGTATACCACTAACTCCATATAATGAACCTCTGGACGAATAATTCGGGCTGACATGTGTTCCGTTTCCCTGCCAGATTATTGGAATGAAATATGGAAAAGTTTCAGGTTGATTATACATCTGAAGCAACGCCGACCGCGCTGCTGGGCAATATCCGCACCAAGTTTGCGTGAAAACTTCTCCCACGACATACATCTGAGAAGCCATCAGAAGTGGTGTCGTCAGGAGAAGAATCCATAGAAAAACTAAGAATTTCTTCATGATTCTCCTCTTTTTGTTCGTTATTTAAGGATTAACAGTTTTCCTGCCTGCATTTCATTTCCATTAGTCAAGGTGTAGAAGTATACACCACTGACTACCAGTTGATTGTGCTCATCTCTGGCATCCCACATGACAAAACCTCTGTTATTCTGAACGTTAAGCTCTGTCAGTTGACGTATCAACTGACCTCTAATGTTATATATTGATATCATTGCATTAGTGGCAAGTTTATTCTGAGCAATCTCGAACTCAATTGTTATTCTATCTTCATTTCTCAAGCCATTATCTGAATAATTCGTCTTAAACGGGTTGGGATAGCTGGGATACAGTTTCATTGTGTACATGTCTTCCTGGATAGTATGATCTTCCACATCTGTCGTCTCCAGCCAATAGAGTGCATTTAACAGGAGATCTCTACGATCAGAGTAGTTATCAATGGACTCAAATCCAAATCCCAGATAGAGGACCCTGGAGTAGCCAGAGATTGTAGAGCTAATTCCAGCAGCAAAGTTATCCGGATAGTGCAATATTTCTTCTCCTGGCTGTTGTGCTAGTTCGATCTGTTCAGGATTCTGTTGATTGTCTGCACCATCACCACCGGTAATCATAAATGTCAGTCCCTGGGTTATATCGTTTCCCTCTACACCATGTATCTCTCTTTGATCAGTGTCGGGTGCGATTAATTGGGCATTTAGATAATTCTGATAAAAATCGATGTTGCTGTACAAAGGATTATCAGTAAGATCTTTACCGATATTCTGCCCCGATATAAAGAGATGGTTCCCTTGATTCAGATGATGTTCCAAGAAAGTTGTTTCTCCAGAAGAGAGGGCCGGTTCGTTTTCACCGGTTATCCAGATCAGGGCATTGAAATAGCTGGAGATTGTTATATCAACATCAGCGTATCCGGTGCTCCAGATTCCATAAGTATATTGGTTATCCTGCAGGATGCTTGCGGTATATGATTCATAATCTTGCCAGCCGTCTCCATCAATTACCAGATAGTCTACATCATAACTGATATATTTGAAGGGAACAATATAATCTTCTGTCAGATCTCCTGATTGAAAATGAAAAGAGTAATCCATCATACCAGGTCCTTCCGGAATGATATTAGCATGAAACTTCCTGAATTCTCCAGCACTCATTTGAAATTCATGCGGTCCGAAATAACAGAGGCCATCTTCATCACAGTAAGTTAAAAACCAGCTATCAGGAGCATTATCCATAGAGACACTTATGGTTATATCAATATCGCTACCCATATTGAATATTGCAAAATAATCCGCTTCGTACAACTCAGATGAGGGACCAATGTCCATTCTCTGATTGGGAATAGTCGTTCTCATATAGGTATCTGGCAGTGTATAAGAAGTTACCGCCTGTATGATCTTTTCATCATCATCTAGAGCATAAGCCAATATTTGTAAATTGTTTTCATTCCAGGAAGGGTCAAGAGAAAATGTAGCATTCAAATTGGTCGTACTGGATTGACCGGAAAGAGTGAAACTAACCTCTTCAACAGCTCTGGCAAGGTTTGATACATCTATATCGACATTATCCTCAATTAGAATAAAACGTAGAGTACCGGTGTTAATAGAGATATCATCTGATAACATTATAAGTTGAACCTCTGTGTAGCCTGTTGAGTTGTCGAATTCCAGAAGTTCTATTTTTAACGGTGCTGGACTGTAATACTCACTCTCAATTAATGATCTATAGGGAGTGACCATATCTACGTTATGGGAAGTACCAGAAATTCTTGCTCCTCCATTGACAATCAGAGAGGGATATTCGGAGATTTCATATTCCTGGATCAGGTTCTCGACTGTTGGAGATGAGTATTCTCCACCATTATCAGAAGTGTAGTACCGAACTGGTATAACTTCTCCACGATGATAGTGATTCATCATCTCATCAATACCAATATATGCAGTTGCAGCATCACTCCAGCTGGCCGTAATCAACTCTGCAACAATCAATCGGGGATGATAATCGATATCTGCGTAGGACAACGAAATTGCTATTATAGTGATAAGTATGATGGAATAACAGGTTTTCAATTTAACCTCCTTTGTTAGAAAATGTAATAAGATCGTTTCTAATCAGACATCAAAACCTGGTAGTAAGATTAATGCGTAATCCCTTGAATGGAGTAGTGTAGTAACAAACACCGCTGCGACATACTTTGCCGCCCCTTTCCTCACCAATAAAGATTTTTAAATCGGTATTGGATATTATATCTGTTGTTAACTCGATTCCCAACCAGGATCCAGCATCAGATAATTCACTAAATTCTTCTAATTCTAATTCAGCTATGAAAGACAATGATAACCGGTTAAAGAAGATATCAAACTGTAACAGAGGATTATAATAATCCCTGCTGGATTCTCCTCGTACTTTTTCGTGATAGCCGAGTTCTGTTCTTATATGTGTGGGAAGAGATAGGAGGTTGAAATCAAGTAATACTGCAGGTGTAATCTCTTTCTGCCACTGTTGGCGTTCTTCGTCGATCAACTCTAGCTGTGCATATTCTAAGCCGAGAGTGAAGCTGTCATAGTACTTTCGTCCTTCGACGAAAAGATCGCTTTGCCTTAGCGAAAAATTACTGTTCCATGCTTCTGAATAGGTAACTCCTACTTCCGAAGTAAAATCTGGATTAAAGCGAACCTGTCCCATTAAACCCTCTTCGTCTTCTCCCGGGTTCATTCTCTCGGAAAGTGGTTCTTCAGAACTATTGAGTGTAGGAAGATCATTCAATCTGTTGTCAAATCGAGTAAATTTCTTGTAACCACCGGTAACTGTAAATCTGTTGATATAAGCATTGGCCAATCCATAGATTGCCTGTCCTCTACTTTCACCTGAAACACTCCTGTAAGATTTGGATTCTGCATATTCAGAGTATAGATCGAAATAGTCTGTGATTAATTCAATTCTACTCCCGGCTGTCAACCGTGTGCTGTATCTATTATCAAATCTTCTTATCTGTTGTGATGTTAGACTCAAGCCGATATTTCCAACACCAAAAAGCTGTCTTGTAAAATCCAGTCCGCCGATTACATCTTTATGATTCGAACTGTTTTCATCAGGAAGACTAGCGTACAATCCCTTTAATACCCATTCCCCAGTGATAACTTGGGCATTTAGTCCAGTTAACCTGGTATCGTGGTCATAAGTTTTGTCTCGATAAGATCTCATAATTATCCCGGCACCGAAAAATTCGGTAAATGAACCAGCACGTAATCGGAGATTATTTAAGTTTAGCTGGATGTATCTATCATCCCAGCGATAATCGATATCATTGGGATGCAGATCAGCTATAGTATCAAACTGATCATATTTAGGGAGTTCAGCAATAAAAGATATTCCAACCTCTATACTATTGTAATTCAACCTTAAAAACGTTTCGTTATAGAAATAATGGGAGAGTGAATCTTCAGCAGCCTTATAAATGTACTCTGCTTCATTCAATCCTGATATCTCGACCTGGGCGTAGGATAAGCTGGATGATATAAGAATTATGACTACCGTAATCCAAAATGAGTGGGTTTTAATGGTCCTGGACAATTTTCTACTCCTCTATTCTTTCTATTTCCTGCTCTCTAACTTCAGGTTCAACTTGCTTTTGAGTTAGTTCTTGTTCAATTCTATCAAGAAGTTTCTCCTCATCTCCCCGGGTATATCCAGTATGTTCGTAGACAATCTCTCCATCAAGATTGATTAAGAAAGTATGTGGAACTGTAGTAACCTGAAACCGATTCATGATCTCCTGATTCGTATCGTACAGAGTGACAAATGAATATTTGTGAGACCGGATTAAACTTTTCGCCCGATTGACAGAACGGGGATTATCTACACTGACAGCAATAACCATTACATCTTCATAAGTCTGGTCAATCTTATCCAGTTCTGGTAGAAGTCTCATACAGGGAGCACACCAACTAGCCCAGAAATCGATCACGATCATCTTTTCTCCTAGATGGTTGGCAATACTGAAGCTCTGGTTATTTATGTCGGGTAAAGAGAATTCCTGTATAGGTTCACTATTCAAAAGGGAAATCAAAACTATGATACCTAAAACTGCTATTATTTTAAGATTAGCACGCATTTTAACCTCCAGTTTTTCTACGCCGAATACACCGAACATGATTAGACGTAATCTCTCATGGGATAGTTATTTGATACTCTATTACATTATGTATTCTACTGGTCTCACTCTCATATGGGTCATCCATTGTCTGAATCCAGATGACCAGCCGGGGGTCAGAGAATTCAAAATTGGGTATATCCAATACCAGTTCATCTGTTGTGTTACCAGTCAGTGATTCGTTTCCTTTTGCAATCACAACATTCTTTGAGGGTTGTCCGGCAGCATTATCAACGTCAGATTCTTTCTCTATCAGAGCATAACGGATGTTTATATCATTAAGTTCTTCAACCTCTGTGGCTACAAGGATACTGAATATTAGCTGTCCGTCAACTACAGAATAGTCGAATTCTTCAAATCCGAATTGTTCATCTTCACCCCAGTATTGGGAGATTGCGAAATGATATTCATCGTAACTGTTAGCTGCAGAGCCGCCAGTGATGCTTAATTGACCCTGTACAATCCCGACAGGAAGAGTAGTTGAGAGTTGATAGTAATTAAGGATATCACTGTGTCCAAAATCGAGTTGATCCATAATATGATACTCAATATAATAAAATTTATCTCCGTATAATCCCTTCAAGTCGAACAAGGCTGCTTCCACGTAGGGACAATTAGGGCACCATGTAGCTGTAAATAGCTCTACCAGAACTTTACTCTCATCAGAGACCTCTTCTCCTTGTTGATTACCGATAAAGATAAATTCTGTATCTTCATCATCAGTGAATTCTACTATCAACGTATCGACTCCAACTTCATTATCATCGATTCTGTAGGAAAAAGACAATTGTGATTGGTTAGTATCAACTATCTCTACTACCAGTTGGTCAGTTACAATTGTCGAAAGTTGTGAAAAATACTGCTCGACATCAGCCTTTGTCCAGCCGTTGTTGAGATAATCATCGCTATAAAACTCCATTAACGATACTATATCAGAAGCTAATAGAGAAGTAGGGAGAGTCTCTTCAAATAGTGTTATTTTTTCTAAAAAGCTACTTTCTGTTCCATCTGGCTGGAAAGTGTTTTCAAACCGGTCACATGACGTTATCGTTAAGAAGGCTGCGAGTAGTATAACTGAAATAATATACCTCATTTAGTAACTCCTGTATAATTCATAAACTACATCATTTTCTATTCTAATCTCTCGAGAACATCGAAGATCATTCTTTTAGTTATAATTTCAGGCAATAATAACGGTTCATCTGCTCCGGGAAGATAGAAAACATATACCGGAACACCAATTCTCCCATAACTCTGAATCCATTCGAAGATTGTTTCGTCATAGCGGGTAAAATCAGCAATGAAGAGTTCCACTCCATGCTCTTCGAAAGCAGACTGAATATCATCAGTGTAAAGCACTGTAATTTCGTTTGTATAACAGGTAGTACACCATTTTGCAGTGAAGTCTATAAACAGAGGAATTTTTGCTTCTCTCAGTTCATTGATTCTCTGGGGAGAGAATTCCTGCCAGCGTCCACGGATAATACCCGAATCATTGGTCCTGGTATCATCCTGCTCATTAAACCTGAGTGTATGAAATCCGACAGAAATTACTATAGCAGCAGCAACAATAAAGGCTATTAACTTTTTATACATCTTTACTTCCGGACGAATAAATCGCCCGATAATCCAGAAACCAATCGCCAGTGAAAGAAGGAAGAATATTACATTGAATAATCCCTCTCCTCCTAACTGATAATACAGCACCTGTAACATCTTGATAGCCCAGAAGAGCAGAAGGAATCCCATGATCACTTTTAGAGTATTCATCCACTCACCAGGTTTAGGAAGTTTGTTAACAAAAGTTGGCTTGAAAGCGATGAGAATGAAGGGAAGAGACATACCAAGGCCGATAAGGAGAAACATAGCCAGAATGATCATTGGTGTCTGAGCAAAGGCGAATGCAAGAGCTGCGCCCAGTATTGGTGCCGTACAGGGGGTACCGAGTAATACAGCAAACACTCCCATGAAAAATGAACCTGCCAACCCTCGTTTGCTTGTCATCTTTGATGCTACCCTGGAATCTGGTGCTGTAATGACAAAAACATCAAACAGTGATAGCGAGAAGACGAATATTAAAGAAGTCATAACTAAAACAAATACCGGGTTCTGGAACTGAAATCCCCAGCCCACATATTCACCTGAAGCTTTTAAAACGATAATGATGAGTGCCAGGACAAGAAATGAAAAGAGAATACCGAATGAATAGGTGAGTGAATTCAGAGTGATCTTTTTCTTATCGGCTTGACTATCCCTAATAAGTGTGAATGCTCTCAATGATAGGACTGGAAGAACACAGGGGGTAAGGTTCAATATCACTCCACCCAGCAGGGCAAAAAAGAGATACAGAAGTATAGGTTCTTTAGCTGGCAAAGCATCTCCTGGTAGTACTTCCAAATCTAGGTCTAATTGTATCTCCTGAGGCATCATACAGGCACCGGAATCGTAACAGAGTTGATATGCTGCCCAGACTTTGATACTATAGCTTCCTGGCTCAGTATCTGGTGATATTGTAATAGATCTTGTCAGCGTAGCCTTATCATCAAGATGAATAAAACCATCTTCTTCAACCTCACCAGAAGGATAGATAAGATCACCGATGGTGAATCCAGCTTTATCTTCAATTTCGAAATAGAAGTAGTCCTCTTGTAGGATTTGATGCATACCCTCTGGAAATATGTATGTTATGAGGATTTTCCCCGTACTTCCCGCAGATATTTCAGGTGGATCTACAATACCATTTACCTCTGCTTGTTGCGAAAAGAGGTAGCTGACTGATAATGATATCAATAGAATGAGACCTGTTAATAGCAATATTCTTTTCAACATGACTTCTCCATTAATCTTATTCAACATGTTATATATAGTCTAATCACTTCCTGAAATGTCGGAAATGATTCGACGTATTATTTTCCCAGCCTAACCTATCAGATCGTTGTTGAGCCTGTTCGAACAGTTTCAAACGGTCCTGCTCGTTTCTGGGGAGTATATTGAAGATATCTTTCCCATACTTCTGAAACAGTCTCCCCTCAATTTTAGTTCTCTCAGTTGCTGACAGAGCCAGTAATTCTTCAGCACTCATAGAACGAGTGTTATTATGAGGATCAATCTCGGTGAAATCTATAGCAAAATACGGTTTTTCAGATATATCATCAAAACAGGTATCAAGAAGGAATGAACATCCACATTGTCTGCTCAAAATTGCCAGACCTCCAAAAGGTACTGTTTCAATCTGAGCAATTCCAAACGGTTCGTATACAGAGAAACCTAACTCAGCGTCTGAACCATATCGAAGGTCAGAAAATGTAGTCCCTTCTGGTATCCTAGAGCCTGTCATAGCTGGTGAGAAACCATATTGGTTGATGAATATTCCTTTTATCGATTTAGATTTTGCATTAAAAATCTCCAGAGACCTGTAAACATCAATTTCATAGTCTATAAGGTCTGGATCACCTTCACGATGAAGCACTGGCCAACCGTATTCTTTCTCCATTTGATTAATCTTTTCCGGTGCTCTACCTGTAGTAATTAAACTCGATAATAATAAATAGAAGCCTTTTAAATCATTATCTGAAAAGTATCTGTCCATCTCTTCCAGAAAACGGATATCGCGCCAGAGACCTTTACTGATTACCAGGCGAGTAACGTGAGTGAATATTATATCAGGGCGAAAGTTAAAAAGTGTGTTGCAATAAGTTATCAGCCTCTGTCTCGATATCTTTTTATCTTCCAGAGTGATCTTGTTGTTTGGTACTCCGTTGTACACAATACTGATTCTTTCTTCGTGGACTTTCGGTTGGAGATAGGTATATTCCTTTTTAACCCAGTCTCCTACTGCCAGAATTCTATCGAAATGTGTAGCGAGTTTTATCATTTCATTTCGGTAATTATTCTTTTGAGATCCATATCGTTCTTCCAGAGACCTGTCATCTTGCATATCTCTGGACATAATGTTGTAGAAACCGATATCATGTCCCGGTAGTCTTTCAATTAGTGCTCGTACTGTTGATACCTCGTGAGCATAAAACAGAGTCTGTCGCTTTTGGGTTTGCCCCAGCAGCAAGTTTAGGCAGGATGGTACACCCATATATTCGTGTGAGAAAGCAACTATTTCATCATTCTCATCAAGCATTGCCTTAACAATATCTAAAAAAGGTACAGCGAGCCTGATATACTGTTCGCAATCCCATTCACTATAGAGATCTGATTGAAACCGGTATTTCTCCCACAACTGGAACTTAAACAGATCAATCAAGTCAATCTTTAAACGTTTTATACCAACCAGAATGATTTCTACATCCGTACTATGGGAAGGGTGGATTTCATCAAATATGCGTCTAGTACCATAGACGATATCTATATGAAACTTCTGGCAGATTTCATGCAATTCGAGATAATTATCTTCTATACCGTCCAGAGAAGAGAAATGAACCTCAGCATCGTGCCCCAGCCTGTCAGGATGTATAGTCGTGCTTTCCTCAAAAAGAGGACCATAGAATATAGTACGAGGGAATTCTTTCTGATATGAATGTGTATTACACAGACCACTCAAAACAGAACCGATACCCCCAATTTTCTTTTCAGCTTCATGGCTTATATGTATCCCTACCTGCATTAACTCTATTAAAACCTACAGTCAGAACAGTTCCGACTTCCTTTTTTTTGATAGATTAGAGAATCCCCGCCCTTAATTAGACGTCAATCTTTTTTTTGGACCCTGCAAATAGCTCCTTTATCCCCAGACCATTTATATCCTTTATCTCTATAAGATGTCCATGAAGATACAGATCTTAGGTCTCCGACATTCGGCTATGCAATAAATTTTCTACAAAACGAAATCAATCCTACTTTTCAGATCATATTTTGCCCGTTCAGCCAAATTTCGTTAGCTCTGAGTAATCCTCAAAACCCAGCCCAATGAGATAATAATTTCGAAGGAAGAAACGGTTTTATGCAAGATTCTCAAATCAATACAGAAATCAGTTTAGTGGATATTCGTGTATTGAATTGTAGGTTATGCTATAGGTTAAGAGATAATGTTACCAGGCCATTGTGACTTTACTTAGTGAGAGATATTGGCACAAATATTGCATCAATTGGGTATGTTAAATAGTTTCAAGGAGTAAATATGGGAGCCCGAATCCTAAAGCTGCTTCATCAAATTTGTTCAGCACAAAATGACGTGAAATTCGTTTTTCATTATAAAGAATGGGAGACCGATTTTCTCCGTTTTTTTCGGAGTGAGATCAATTACAACATAACCAAACAGGCGAAAACACTAAATGCTTCAGTATACAAGGGGAAGAAACACTATTCCTTCAATATTACCAATCCTTCAGAGAAGCAGTTGCAAAATAATATAGATAGAGCTCTGGGGATAATCGACCGACTGCCAGAAGATCCCGATTTCGTAGATATAGAGGACAACTTGGAAAAGGGAATAGAGCAAAAAAAGCTCAATAATATAGAGAGGGTTTCTCTTACGAAGAAGATCGAGATTCTGGAGAAGATTGCTCAATCAGTAATTCCTTATGGTTTTAAGATTTACGGCACGTTTATTTGCAACTATCAAACTGACTACATAGTTAACAGTAATGGTGTTAACAAAAAGATGCACAATTCACCTATCATGTTAGATTTAAAAGCAGTATCGGAAAAAAATGAAGTAACTGTCATAGAATCATTTGGGAGTGAAGATATTTCAACATTTGACCTTTATAACTTTATCGAACAATTAGAGAGAAAGCTTCAAACTGCTAGCAAGGAGATTATTGATGTTGAACCAGATAGTTATGAAGTCATCCTCTCTCCGAGGTGTTTAGCCGAGTTTTTCGGGTATCTTGTCTGGGGTGGTTTAACTGCTGCTGGATACGACAGAAAAACAAGCTGGTTTCAGGATAAACTAGATAAAAAAGTCTTTCCCGATACAGTAAGCCTTAGTGATAACCCCGATTATCCCGGGATAATCAATTTTGCTTATAATTCCGAAGGACATATATACCGTAAACTAACTCTAATTGAAAGAGGTGTATTTAAAAACTTCCTGGTCGATAATTACTACGCTCATAAGACCGGATTAAAGAAGAACGGTTCTGAAGCGAATTGTCTGGTGATGGAGCCCGGTGATAGCAGACTGATAGATTTGATTGGAGGAGTTAAGCGAGGACTATACATTTCCAATCTGCATTATATGAACTTCATCAACATGAAAGAGACCTCAGCAACAGGTTTGACCAGAGATGGAACATTTTTGATTGAGAACGGAGAGTTGAAGAAAGTTGTGAATAATTTAAGATATACCGTTAAGATAACGGATGTAATCAAGAATATTACTGATATCGAGGATAAGCTTTATCTTATACCTTCGTCTGATAACTATGGCGAGTTTGGGATTTACAGCAGTGCTATGCCACATGTCAAGGTATCAGGATTCAAGATATCATCATCGACAAAGACAATATAAATAAGGTGCAAAATATGAAGCAAATAGTGTGCGATATAATAAAGAAGCTCGATTTACCCGGTGTTACATTTTCTGATGTCAGACTAACCTCGACGGATAGTCAAGCTATCAATTTTGAAAAAGGGGTTCTGAAACATATTTCTACTTCTTACAATTCTCTTGCGATTGGTATCAGGGTTTTGGTCAATGGCAACTGGGGTTTTGCTGGTACCGACTCTCTTAAAGAAGAGGTAGTGAACAGGATGATCAAGAGTGCTATCGACAATGCCAGGGCTGGTAGTATCTTTAGAAGGCATAAACTAGATCTTCAACCCGCGAAACCTACAATAGGCAGCTATCATTTTAAACCAGTTGAAGATCCCTTTTTAATGAGTGACGAGGAGAAGCTGGAGTATTTAGGCAAGATTGCAAAAGAGTTAACTCTCAATGAGAAGATAATATATTCATACATTTACAGCATCTTTTATCGTCAATATAAGGTGTATGCAAATTCAGAGGGTACTTTTGTTGATACCACGGTATATGATACTAATTCTGCTATGGAGGTAATGGCATCCGATGGAGAGCAGGTTATGAGCAGGAATTATCCGGGACATATGGCTGCCAGAAGGGGTGGTTTTGAAGTGGTTAGAAATTATGATTTTCCTTCTAATACCGGTACCATTATCAAAGAAGCTATTGATCTATTAACAGCACCAGAGATTACAGAAGAGAGAGCAGACCTGATAATAAAAGGTGGGCACCTTGCCTTACAGATCCACGAATCAGTAGGTCACGCAACAGAAGCTGACAGGATTCTGGGAATGGAGATCTCTTATGCGGGGAAAACATTCATCAAACCAGAGATGCTAGGGAAATACCGATACGGTTCGGAACTGGTTAATATCTACAGTGACAGTACAGATCCCCGAGGTATTGGTTTTCATCCGGTCGATGACGAAGGAATTCCGGGTAAAAGAGTTGATATTATCAGAAATGGAATTCTCGTTAATCAACAGACTTCCAGGGAAGTGGCACACGAGTTAGGATTAGAACCGAGTTCGAATATGAAAGGGTCTTTTGCTAATGAATTTCCCCTGGTTAGAATGACAAATTTCTGCCTGGAGCCAGGTGAGGGTACTTTAAATGATCTGATAAAAGATACTGAGCATGGGTATCTGATTGATTTTACCAAAACCTGGTCAATAGATGATAACCGGAATAATTTTCAGTTTACTACTGAAATTGGATGGAAGATCAGGGAAGGGAAGATTGTAGGTATAGTAAAAGAACCAACCTACTATGGTATTACAGCTGAATTCTGGAATTCCTGTGACAGAGTTTGTGGAGAAGAAGAATGGGATTATTTCAGCACTTTCAACTGTGGAAAAGGAGAACCCGGACAGGCAATGCATCTCTCTCACGGTCTGTCACCTGCCCGTTTCAAGAATGTAATAGTTAATGTTAAAGCATAATACTATAGCAACAAGGTTTCTTTGTTTCGGAAATGGCAAATTTTATTACGTTCGGGCGTATTACCAAAAATGAAAAAGGGTATTATGCGATTTTACTTGACTTGTTTAGATAGTATATAGATAAAAGTACTATTGATTATTAATAGCGTTAAGCTTGTTTGAGATGGGGTTATTTGTATTAATGTGCGATACTGTCGGCAGCGGAGATTTGCTTTGATGAAGTTAGAAAGCAGTTATAAGGTTTTGATAGTTGAAGATTACAGATTATTTGCCGATATCCTGAAGAATTATTTGGGAGAGAAGGGTTATGAATCTGTTATTTCTGAAACCGGTCTTGGAGGGGTTGAGCTCTTTGAAGAATATGACCCCGATATTGTTCTAGTTGACATCTCTTTACCCGACATCAGTGGTTTGGAAGTAATTCAGAGAATAAGGAAAAAATCCGAAGGTATTCCAATAATTGTCGTTTCAGGAACAGACGATATAAATGTAGCGATAGAGGCAGTAAGGCGTGGTGCCTGGGACTATATATTAAAGCCCGTAACAAATTTCCAGATATTCGATAATACGATTCAGAAAGCACTGGAAAAGGCTTACTTTCAAAAGAAGGAGAAGATATATCTTGAGAGATTAGAGCGACACTCTCTTGCTGCCAAAAAGATGCAAGAGCGGCTTTTCCCGGACGAAAAGGTTACCTGGGATAACTATACTCTGAGCAGACATGTCATTCCTTCCATCGATACCAGCGGAGATTTCATCGATTATTTTCAGATTGATGATAAACACTTTGGATTTTACCTGGCAGATGTTGCTGGACATGGTGTTGCAGCAGCATTTCTGACGATTATTCTAAAGAGTTCCATAACACTATATTTAAAGCAATACGTGCAAATGCAGGACAGAGCGATTCTTGATCCCGCACGTATACTAGAGCTTCTGAATCTGGAGTTACTCCAAGAGGATTATAAACGACACATAACAATATTTTACGGGATAGTAAACATAACTGATAATAGCATAACGTTTTCTAATGCTGGTTTATACCCGTTTCCGATACTATTCGATGGAGATAAAGGGACCTTTTTGGAACATAAGGGCCTACCACTCGGGTTCGTCACGAGAACAGACTACGAATCGACTACTATGAATCTACCTTCGAAATTCTCACTTCTTTTTTTCTCCGATGGGATTCTGGAGATCTACAATACCAGTAATCCGGAGAAACAGAAAGAACAGTTGCTGAGTTATATTGAAGACCTTGAAGAGGATGAGCAGTCGATACTGAGGAAGATTAACAGGTTAATCGACCAGCGCTATAATCGCTCCATTCCTGATGACATTTCATTTCTTTTAATAAAGAAGGACTAAGATACATAGATATTTATACAGACTTACCAGCTATTGCGAAACTAAACCGGACTTTGAATTTCATAAGGTATAGTTATCTTAAAGCTGATTATAAAGAAGATGCCGGCTTTGATCAGGTCTGTATGAGATAAGGGCAGACGATTAATCTAATACTAACCCAATAATGATAAATAGATTGACATCTGTTACATTATCCTGTATTGATACCCGATTAACAATTAACGGGGACATCCTTAATGGCTAAGTTATTCAGCAAAGAGTATCATGAGTTATCCAGTACATGGTATTTTCACAGTAAGTTATTACCAATAGATGAAGGTGAATTACGATACCAAGCGGTGAAAGATGAAAGGGGTAGACTCCTTATTCGATTTTATCCTGTTCCCGAAAAGAAGAAGTATATGCCTGAAGACCTGATTATCAAGTACGATATTGATGAGGAGAAGATAGATGATCACTACTGTAGAAGTTGCTTGGATAATAAAAGTTGTAACCATCTGCTGACTGTGATTGACTATGCCTATAAATATCTCAGTACACCTGAAGATAGATCAGAAGTTACTTCCAATAATAGTAATTTGGATGGGACACTCACAATCGATCCGAATACAGTGCTCTATACCAATAGCCTTCTGACTTACAATGCTTACTGGCAGCAGATGATTTTTAATGGAAGAATACTTCTTGAGGGAATTTATGATCAAGAAAGTGATAAGGTAAGATTCTATTTTCCTGACTACCTTGATCTGGATCTTCGTGAGCTTATAAATTATACAGAGCAGCGGACTCAATCATCAAAACAGAAAAAAACCAAAAAGAGGGCGAGTTACGGTATTGACAGATTTTTGACAGCAGATACTAAGCTGCTTCAGGAACAGGCTGCTGCTTTTCGGGACAGTGAACTAGCGCTAATCAGTCGTCTGCAGTCGATAAAATGTTCATACAGCAGGAAATCTCAGTATTACACGATATATAAAAAGGACATGGTTAAGACATTACCGTATCTCAAGGATCTGCAGAGTAAAGTTCAAATAAGAGAAACGGGAGAACCCTTGATATTCTCAGAAGAAGAATTCAAACTTCATCTTCGAATAGAGCCAGTTGATGAGTCGATGTTCAGAATAAAGATAGCAACAGGGAGTTTTTTCTCTGCCCTGATTACTCAAAATGAGAACTATGTCTTTATTGGAAATGTTATCTATCGATTTCAATTACCTTTTAGTAAGGAGCTTACGGATAAGATCTTCAAAGGAGGATATCTTTTCCCGTCAACTGATCTGGCCTATTTTGCAACTATTGTCGCCAAACAGGCTGGATTGAATAAATGTTTTATTGATTTTGATGACAACATTGCTATACCCACAAACTATTCTGACAGTCCCCAAACAGTCCTCGAACTCTCCAAGCAGGGTGACAACATTATCCTAAAAATGCTGCTACGATTCAAAGAGAATGATGAGGAGGTTTGTTATAGAGATATACCACTCAAACACATTTATTTTGATACGGAGCTGTTTCGTATAAAGAACTCCGATGGGGAAGAGGAATGGTTCTACCTGCCATATGATAAGCGCAAAGGGTTGTTGGACTTTCTTCAATATCTTCCACAGCCCGATAGCAATTTACTGGTCGAGAGCTCGGAATATCTGTTTTCACAAGAGGATAAAAAGGACAGATTAAAGAAAATAATATATGAACAGGTACCCTCAGACTGGGTAGTCGAGCTTGATGATAATCTTAAGAAAGAGTTTGTCTACCGTATTGAACTTAAGCCAACTATTGCCGTCAACCGGACAGACAGGATCAACTGGTTTGAATATCAGGTTACCTATCAGTATCAGGATTTGACGTTTACCCATGAAGAACTCCGGAAATTCTTCCAGAGCAGAGAAAGATATATGAAGCTGTCTGATGAAAGATTAGTCTATTTCAGTGGGAAGGATAATTTTGATCAGATAGACAGTCTTATAGATTATACCAGGAAACAACTGAAGCCAGGCGAGGAGAGAAGAGCAGACATCCTGACAAATTACAATCTGTCCTATTTATATATTGTAGCAAAAGAGAACGAGAACATCAAGCTGAAAGGTGAGAAATATTTAGAAAAGATGTATTCTGATCTGATCCGACGGAGAGGAGAAGATGAGGTAAGCGTTCCACTCTCACTGATTAACGTTATGAGAAGTTACCAGAAGATTGGGTTTTTCTGGATGAAGATGCTAAGAAAACACCATTTAGGTGGCCTTTTAGCTGATGATATGGGTCTGGGAAAGACCTTGCAGTCTTTAGCAATACTGTCAGACTATCATGAACAACATAGCAAGGAAAAGAAGCTTTCACTCGTAGTATGTCCTAAGACACTCCTCTTCAACTGGGCAATGGAAATAGAGAAATTTCATCCCAATCTTACCTATCTCATCTATGAAGGGAATAAATCCCAGAGGACAAAACTCCTGGAAGAAATACAGTCTGATGTCATTATAGTCTCATATTCACTTATACAGATGGATATTAATAATTTCTTGCGCCACAGTTATGCTTACATTATTCTCGATGAAGCGCAGCATATAAAGAACCCTCTGACATTAAGAAGCAAAGCAGTAAAAAGACTTGAGACAGAATACAAATTAGCTCTCACCGGAACACCGGTGGAAAACAATCTGGTTGATCTCTGGTCGATTTTTGATTTCCTCATGCCGGGATATCTCCATTCCCTGAAAGCTTTTCGTAAGGAGTATACTGAAGAGGATGACGAAGCTGAGGAAAAGAAACAGATTCTCTCCAGGATAGTATCTCCTTTCATATTGAGAAGAAAAAAGAGTGAGGTCCTGTTAGAACTTCCCGACAAGCAGGAACAATACCTGTTCAACAAAATGACGCCACAACAGGAACGTATATATCTTAAGATACTAGCAATGGCTCAGGAAAAAATACTCTCTTCCTCTGGTCAAATTGTTGATGACTCTGGTTTAATTGATTATTCTCCAGGTGAGATTAATCGTAACTACATCAATATTTTGACTGCCCTGGTAAGATTACGACAGATCTGCAATCACCCCGGGATTGTAGATACCGATCTGGCAAGTAAGGCTAATATCTCCGGTAAAATGGAATTATTAATGGAATTGATTCAGGATGCTGTTGAAAATCGGAGAAAGATTCTGGTATTCAGCCAATTTGTATCGATGTTGAAGCTCATTGCTCAGAACCTGGAAGAGAAGGGATTCTTGTACGAATATATGGATGGCAAAACTCCGAACAGACAGGAGAGAGTCGAGCATTTCACCAGTAATGACAACATCAGGATTTTTCTCTTAACACTCAAGGTTGGAGGGCTTGGCTTAAATCTTACTGCGGCCGATACGGTTATAATAGTCGATCCCTGGTGGAATCCAATGAGCGAAAATCAGTCTATTGATCGTGTATATCGCATCGGCCAGACAAAGAAGGTTTTAGTTTACAAAATAATCACCAAAGGTACAGTAGAAGAAAAGATACTCCAACTACAGAGTCAGAAGAAGCATGTTTTCGCCAGTGTAGTTGAAGGTAGTCAATCCCTGATAAGTAAGATGTCCCCAGAAGATATTCGTAATCTTTTTGAATATAATCAGGTCTAAACTTACCTTAATCAATTCCTTCTTTGCTATACACTTATATCAGAATCTCCAGATAAGGCCTGCTTTAAAGCTCAACGGCTCTTCTGGAATCTGGTTTTTATAGGGACTCGGTGGTATTGCTATTAACGATTCATAGAGTTCGTATTTCCTGTAGGGCTCTCTTAAAATATTGTAGATTCCAGCTTCAACTGATAAATTACTGATGATCTGTCTTCTGGTAGAGAGAGAGAGAAGAAAGACTTCGTCCATATTTTCTTCTATCAAATCCGTCCTTTCCGCGATATATTCCAGCTCGCACCAAATCTGTGAGTTTTCACCATACCAGCCTAAGGTTGTTTTATTATTCCATTCTGGTATGAAGGGAATCTTTTTTTCCTGTATCAGATAATTGAGGGTGTTACTCAATTGCAGGTCACGATAACGATAGGCCAGTGAAAAAGAAATTTCCTGTTCTAACAGATCGGTGTTGTACTGGGCAAAAAGCCATTGCATCTCGCTAAAACCGTAGAAGAGATAGTCTTTGTTCCATCTGATAGAATACGATAACGATAAAGGTATTGCCCTATCGTTTTCCAGTATTAATGAAGCGTTCAGAGGAGTTTTGACCAGTCTTTTATTCATATTGATGTTTTGGTCTGGATTATCTAACAGGAAAACACTTCTTGTTCTGGAGTCTATATCCGGTTCATTAACCAGGATAAGTCGGAGGTAACTGTTAACATCGAGTTTGGAGTGGAGGGCAACAGAAGGGACGATACCATAACTGTCTGCTATAATATTGAGTCCAAGATAATCGAACATTGCAAGATTATCTTTCCGCAGGCCGATATTTATTCCGAATGTATTCTTCTTAAGTAATACTATCTCTAATGGTATGGATAATCCACCCTGATCAGTGTCATCTTTATGCAGGGAAAAGAAGCTGAAAGGTCTGGTCAACGGGATTGTCATACTGCCGTGGATATCGATATCGTTAATCTCCTCTTCGACAATATTCGTATCTTCATTAAAAGTTTCCTGCTGATAATTATTGAACGCAGCTTCGATGAAGATATCTTTGACAGGTAGCGGGAGATCAGCTGAATCTTCCCGAAGAAAAGACAATGAAACAGTATAATGAGCCAGATCATTTATCACTGTATTAGTATTTTCAAGCCATTCCATCTCATCGGAAAACATTCGATAGGAAGCGTTTAAGGCAAAATCACTCTGATGGTAAGATGGTAACCAGCCTGCTCGGAAAAGACGATCAGGCCTGCCGGTCACTACTTCTCTATTCTTGAAAGATGAATAGAAGGTTAAAAGATCCGTTCTGGGAGATTGATACATGACATCGAAATCCATAAAGTACCTGTTTCCGCCAAAAATAGATAGATAACCGTTTCTCTCTTCAACAAATTCCTCGTAATCCTCAGGAGCTTCAGGGTTCAGAGCTGGTCTGTATTCGAACTCTCTTAAAGAATCCAGATTCCAGTAGGGACGCAGTCGTTGCTCCAGTGAGATCGTATCGATCAGCTTCTCTGTTTCTCCCAGGATAATAATATCTGGCAATTCTATTTCATCTTCGGGTATCTGACTCCAGAGGCCATTCAATAAAAGAGGTATCAATACGATTGTTGCTAGCAGGTATCTCATTACTTAGCCCTCCACTATTCCTTTTAACTCTTCTCGTTTCTCAGGTTCCAGACTATTCTTGATAGCATCAAAGAGTTTTACAGCATTCTCTCTGTCATTGATCTCAATATAACCCTTGATAGCCAGCATTTCGGCTTCGAGCCTTACATCTTCGATTCTTGGATAGAGATATCTCACACGAAGTAACTCTGGAATTGCCTCTCTTATGTTGCCGGTCTCGTAGAGATGAACACCCTTAAAATACTGTGCTTTTGCTCTGATCGGCTCGTAACTGCTATCGAGTAAAATGTTTATTGTTCTCAGGGCTTCGCTGTAATTTTCATTTTGCAGATTCCATTCAGCGAGTAGCAGCATTGCCTGTTCCCGTTCTGAATTTTTTGCAAAAGACATAAACTGATCGTAATCTCTTCTGAATTGTTCACTGTTGAGTTCAACTGATAGCCTGAGCATATCAATCCAGATTCTGCTTTCAGCAGTCAAGCGTGCAGCCTGTTGCATTCTACTCAGAGCAGACTGCTTATCCTGTTCGGCGAGATCGAGTTGTGCCCAGGCATGGAGAACAGCTGCATCATGTTTCTCTCTGTGTAGAGCCTGGAATACTCGTTCAGCATCTCTATACTGCCCGAGATTAGTATAAGATATCGCCATCTTTCGTCTGTAATCATATAAGGCAGGTGAATCTGGAGCTATCTGTTCAACGAAACGAACTGTGTTAATAACCTCGTTCCATTTTCTTTGAGAGTGGTAAAAATTGATCTTTCTGTCATAGAGTACCAAAATAAAATTCTGAGGACTATCCTCTCGAATCACTTCATTGAGAAGGCCTGTAAAATCGATCTCTTTATCTTGCAGTGCAGACCACTCCAGGCCATTGAGGCTGTTATGTAATATCGTTCTGTCAATATCTGGTCTGAGAAGCTCCTGATAACCAAGAGCTGCATTCTTATAGTCACCGAGATTATAGTATGAATCAGCGATATGCAATTTTGCCTGGTAATATTGCTCCCCGTAAGGGTGGGTATCAATATATTGTCTGTAATATTGAATAGCTCCGCGGTAATCCTCAGCAGTAAAGGCTGCAGTCGCAGCCATCAAGAGATATTGTTCATCAGGAGACCTTTGATACAGTCGTTGATAGAGATTGGTAGCTTCTCTGTATTCTTTAAGTTGATATAGTGTCCTCGCCTGACGAAGAATAGCATCTTCCCACTGTTCGTCTGTTGTACTTACCCTTGTAGCGGTATCGAAACTCCTCAATGCCTGGAGATAGTTACCCCGTGCAAAGTGAATATTACCGGTAATGATTGATTTCTCGAACAAAAAATCTTCTGTATCGGGTACATTATTCAGGTCAAGTAGTGATCTGTCGTAATTTCCCTGCAGAAAATTGACCTGAGCAATTCTCAACCATAACAGGTTGCTCTCTTCGAAACCTGGCAAGGCTGCCTGATATTTGTCGAGTGTTATGTCATACTGCTTACTGTCTGCAAAGATTTCACCCTGATAAAAAAGGGTCATACTCAACCGGTTAGAATCAGGAAACTCATTTACTATCCTGTCGAATTTTACCAGGGCGTTGGGGTAATCGTCCTGTTCATAATAGTGTAGGCCAATTTTAAAGAGGGTTTCATCAACGAACCTTCCCTGAGGATACTGTTCAAGGTAGTTCTCGAATCCCTGTAACGCCTGTTGTCTCTGTCTTAACTGGAATCTCGATTCGGCAGTCAAATAGAGTGCTCTTTCTCTAAACTCATTCGATATACCAAGCTGTAAAGCGTTATCAAACTCATTGATGGCATCATTGAAGCTGTTTTGCCGGAAGTGATTTAAGCCAATCTGGTAGTGTGCCGCTCCGATATAGGGGTGCTGAGGATTTTCTCTAACAAACTGTTCCAGCATTCGAGTAGCTTCACTGATATCTGTCCGGCCTTTCATACTGGCTAAGAAGAAATAACTGTTGGAACGGATTTCAATACTGGCAGCCTCCTGACTAAGCTCGGTAAACAACAGCTCTGCCTGTTCGTGGTTATTGAGGTTCATCTGAGAAAGGGCCACAAAGTATTTACTTCTTTCAGATTCTAATCGCAGCATATTCAGTCTCTCCAGTGCCCTGCTGTAGTTTCCCAGTTCATATTCAGCCTCTGCTAATATGAGCAGATAATCGTCATAGTAGGAGGAGGAATCCGGTATATATTCATACGCATAATTGAGGACACCTTCGTAATTCTGTTGTTCAAGCAGATAGTTCAGGTATAGAACGATCATCTGATAGAGATATTCATTTTTTGTCTGTTCTCTTATCTCTTCATTGAGCATACTGGCAACAGGTTCTGGATTGTCAATTGCCAGAAGGGTTTCTACTCTGGCAACTCTGATCTGCCAATCTGAAGATAGTCTCTCAGCTTTATCCAGATTATCCAGTGATTGCTGATAATTACCCTTCTGGTACTCTATCCTGCCCAGGAAATAGTATGCTTTCCAGGCTGATCTGTGCTGGCCAAATTCTCTGACAAATCTGGCAAGTATATCATAAGCTTCACTTATCTCATTAGTGAAGAAATAGCATTGTGCTAAACCGAGATAGATATCGGGTCTTATTACCGGATCAGTGGCTGTAGCATATAGTTGTTCAAAGATAGTTCCTGCCCGGTCGTAATCTTTCTCATGTAAATACACACTGGCCAGCAAAAATCTGACATTATCGAGATAATCACTCTCTGGATAGTTATTCAAGAATTTCTGCAATTCGCTTCTTGCCAGAGAATAATTCTGATCCCGATACAATCCGACAGCAAAACGGAAGTCATCGATCTCGCCAGCGTAGACTACCAATAGCCCTGAGACCAGAATGACAATTAACAATAGTTTTTTCATAGATTCCTCATATCTTATCATTGATTGGTTAATATCTTTTACTTCTAACTACTTTCTCAAACGCTTATCCCTGAATTTAGTTCCAGATTTCTTATCAATCTGCCGGATCAGATCTTCTGGATAAAATCGATTATTCGATTCTGAGTAGTTCTCATACTACAAAACAGTACTTTTCCCCCCAAAGAGAGATGTTGTAGAAGGTTATAGAACTCTCTATTATCTGTTAGAACTGATTTAGCAGTTGAACAAAACTTCAGAATTTCATACAAGTTATAAGTCTTTGTTAATTCATCAGCCATTTGGGAATCATATCTAACCGACCTTAACTTTGTCCTCTTCTGTGGTTTGCTTGATTTCAACAGCAGATATTCGTAAGGAGGTGCCAGTTTTTTGATCGATCCTGAAATTCTTAAGAGGTTATAAGGTGAATTGAGATCGAAAACAAATCTACGACTCGATTCCTCCTTCTTACGTTGTCCTCTCGTGATTGCAAAAACATCCCTAATATACTCTTTTTCTCTCAATGCTTTATCATCCATAACGGTTGAAGGAATTTTTAACAGTTCAGCAATCTTTCTACAGAGTTCCAATGGATCTTCTGTCGGAGGTTTCAGACGGATATTAACTTTATTGCCAAAACCCCAGACTGCCTGGGTATCATCGGTGTGAATCTTCTTTTGTATTTGCCTGTTAGACGAGAAGACTAACAGAAGACTATGTTCCGGGATAGGAATCTGTTCATCAATTGATGCTATTGAAATCTCTGGTCTGATGCTTAGTCTGGCAAACAGTTCTTTCTGATATTCAGGAAAGAGCAACCGAATGGATTTAAAGTAGTCAGCCCAGACAACAACTTCCCGGAAGATTTGTAAATTCTTATCTACATTAACGGTGAAATAAATCACAAGGTTCTTCTTATCAGAAAAAATACGGGAGAAGGAGATACCTCTTCTAACTCCAGTTTTTGATAACGCTTTATCTGGAGATGAGGAGTTCAGGTTCTTAGTGATTATGCTGCTCATTTATTTTTTCTTTGTAGTCTCATCGCTTGTATTGCTGAAGGGAATCATAATAAAAACAGTTGTTCCCTCTTCTTCTTTGCTTTTTATTGTTATCTTGCCGTGATGAAGTTCGGCAATCTTCTTAGCAGTAGCCAGACCGAGACCCAGTCCTCCAGACTTATATTCAATTGTCCCAGAATGATGTGACAGGAGATCACTCAGTTCGTGAAAGGGAATGAATATATTCTCCAGTTCATGTTCAGGTATACCCATACCATTATCCTGTATGTAGATTACCATGGCCTCTTTATCATCAATCTCTTCATTCTGAAAAGAAGATCTTCTAGCTCCCATTTTGATAGTACCAAAGTCTTTAGTATAACGAATTGCGTTCAGTACGATCTGATATATCATCAGATAAAATGCTTCCCAGTTGGCTTCGATCTCCGGCAACTCTTCTTTCATCTCAAAAGTGAAGATCATATTCCGGTCTTTAGCCAGCATCTCGGCTTCCTGCAAGACAATCTGTAGCAGGCTCTTTACATTAACCCTGTCCTTTTGAATAGATGAGAGTATACTGTATTTGGTAAAGCTGAAAATATCATTCAGTTTATCTACTATTCTCTTGAGAAACTCATCCGATTTATCTATGATCTCAGCTCGTTCTCCTTTTCCGGTATACTCGTCACGTTTGAGTCGGCTGATATATCCCTGCAGAATCTTCAAAGGAGTACTGAGTTCATGTGATATCAACCCCATGAATTCTGTCTTGGCCAGATCAAGTGAGTAGAGTTCCATATTCTGTTTCATCAGTGCTTTGTATTGTTCAGCATTTTTCAGGGCTACTGAGTATTGCAGGAAGAGGATATTCATCATATCTTCGCTGACAATCAGTTCCTGTTCCTGCTTGTCGTAATTATCCAAATAAAGCAGGCTATGGACTTTTTCATCAATAATCAGTGGAGCACAGTAAATGGCATTGAGTTGATAATCTTGAACACTGATTGAATTCTTAAATGTGTTATCTTCTGCTGCATTGAGGGTGAAAATCGGTCTTTGAGTGTTATAAACATCGCTCAGGACTGTTTTACTGATATAGGCATGATCGTGTATTATATTATGCTCACTATCCATGGCAATCTTGTAAACGAAATTACCGTAGGTGTCCTTTTTAATCAGAAATGCTCTACTGCAATGCACAAAATCTACACAGAATGATACTATTTCTTGTTCTATCTTATCGACATCTTTCAGGGAGAATATCTCGTTCGAAGCAGTCATTAGCTGTTTCATCTGATTTATATTTTTGTTGATAGCTGTTATATCCCGGATTCTTATCAGGAGTGAAGTGAGATGTAGTCTGAGTTCTCGCGCTGCTCTCATCTCCTGTCGGGTATAGGGTAACTCTCCGTTATCGCCAATGATCAGACAACCAACGATAATGCTTTTAAACCTTAAAGGGATATAGAGTAGATGGGCATCATCGATCTCTTCTTGAAGAATTTCGTTTATACGGATACTCTCCCGTAACAGTCTGTCATTTTCTGACGAGAAGAGTCTCTTTTCATTGAAGTTATGATTCAGAAATGGGCGCTGTCCTTTATTGTATTCCTCCAGTAGAACAAGAGAGTATGAATAAGGAGCAAACAGTTTATTGAGCATCCTGCCGATAAAGAATTTAAATCTTTCGACCTCGTCCAGTTTCAGTAATTCGTATAGTTGTTCCTGCCATGGTTCGAGCAGATATCTGCTCCTTTTGGCAACCGCGACCTTTTCCAATTCATCGATGTTATCAAGGTCGATCTGTGATTTCTTCTTAAACTCCAGCTGATATTTGCGTGGTAGTCCCTCAACAGATTGTTTTACCGTTGTTGAGTAAAAGCGGAAATATTTTCTGGCCAGACGCCTGGAACCCAATTCCCAGTAAACCATAGCTAAAAGACGATAAATGATGATCTCTATGTGAAATAGCTGTTCTTTTTGAACTTTCTCAAGCACCTCAAAAAGAGTTCTTAAAACTATTCTCAGATTGATATTTTCGTCCTGGAGGTCAATCTGAGCACTCAGTACTTTCAATATCAACTGCCAGTAAGAGTAGTTGTATGATTTTGTCAGTTTAAGAGCTTTATCATAGAGTTCTCTCGCTTTGGGGACATTTCTCATAGCGAGGTGACATTCGATCATTTTGGTATACAAAATACTCTGGGCATAATAACTCCGGTTTCTCACAGCGTAATCAAAAGATGTATGGAAATGTTCCAGAGCTTCATTGTAATCTTTTTTATGAAAGCTCAGCAGCCCTAAAGCATGATAATAGAATTCCTCTTCCTGACTGCCGAGATAGTCGAGTTTTGTATTCTTGATCAGTATATCAGAAACAATCTCGTACTGGCCTAAATCGAGCAGAAAATGAATATATGTCTTGATTAAGGGATTGATCTCGATGATCTCATTCTTTAGCAAATCGGGCCTGTGTTCTTTGATAAAGTGATAGTAGTTTCTAAAACTTTCAACCTTGCCTTTGACAATTGCCAGATTATGAATAATAGTAGAGAGAAGGGATTTATCACGGCATTTACCAATACGCATTTTTGCTTTCAAAAGGTAGTTCTCTGCTTCTTCATAACGGCCAAGCTTTATATAAGCTTCTCCGAAGTTCAGGTATGTCAATATCTCACATCTGATGTGTTCAATTGTGTAACAGATATTCAGTGCTTTTTGAAAATTATCGAGTGCTTCATTAGTGTTGCCCTGCCGTAGAGCCAGATCGCCAATATTATTATACACCATCCCGAGTAATCTGATATAACTGATCTGTTCCCACATCTTCTTAGCCATATTGAAATGCTGGAGAGCCTCATCAAAAGCCTTCTCTCTGACATAGAAGAAAGCAAGATTATTGTAAAAACTCCCCAGTTTAGCATAATATCCGGGAGACTCTATCGGCTGGAGTTTTGTTTTAAAATCCTCCAGTAACTGAATTGCTTCCTTAATTCTCCCGATCCTATGGTAATAGAGGGCTTTTCTGTCAATAAAAGCAACCTCGAGATCGTGAGACATCTTCAACTTATCCAGCTCCTGCACAAAATGTTCTGCCTTCTCGATGTTATCAATAATCAGATAAGTACGGATAAGATTGATCTTAACACTAATCTGTTGGCGGCCGGTTATTGCGAGTTTCAATGCCCGCTCGAAATCTTTTATCCCTTCATGATAATCTTCGCAGGCATTCTTCAATATACCGCGGATATAATACTTCTCGAAAATTTCCGGCAGGTTAGTTATAGAATTGAACAATTTGAGTGCACTTTTACCCCGTCCCGTTAGTTCTGATATTTCCTGAAACAGTGAGAGGTCATTCAAAAGATCTTTGGGTCGCACTGACAGTTTATGGGAAAAATCAAGGGTTATGATCTCGCAGATAAGCTTAAAAGATTGCTCCTGATTTCCGGTATTTGAGTAGAGTTTTGTCAGATGCAAAGAATATTTGCGAATCTTCTCATAGTCCTCTGCTATACGGGCGTTTTCGATTATCCCTTCGCAGATTTTAATATCAGATATCGTCTCTGGTTCGAAATATTCAAGTGATTTTTGCGCGATCTCTGTTCTGGTAGTGGGATCGGTTTCCGAATAGAGCCGTTTTTTTGCTTCCTGGAATGTGAAATAGTAGTATTCGCCCCGTTTAACCAGAATATGGTTATTAACACAATCTTGCAGCAGGAAGAAGAGCTCTTTGTTCTTAATATTAAGAAGGAATTTAATCAAATTAGAGGAGAGGGGAGTATTCGTAACAGATAGAAGCTGAAGGGATTTATAGCTTTCAGCTGAAATATGGCTGAGCATATCGTATATCCGTTGTGTAATTCGTTCCGGAAGTTCATAGTTATTCCAGTCGATTTTAAAATTGAAGTGATTTCTTTTCCAGAGTAGTTTCTTTTGAATAAGATCGATCAGGACATCTCTAATATAGCTCGGATTTCCATTCGTCCTATCCACAATACCTTCAACAAAATGATCAGGTGCTTCTGTATTGAGCAATTTCTCTATATATTCTCGGCTTTCCTGCAGGTTAAAGGGGGCCACATCGATCTTGATCGGATGTAGTAACCCGCTGACAGAACCGGGATTATCGACACTGAGAATGATCATAATCCTGTTCGATTTGATCGTTCTTGATATATGGTTGATAAAATCTATAGTATCACTGGTCAGGAAATGCCCTGCCCGGATAATAAAGATAAGAGGTTTTTCTTCTGCCAGGGTTTCGATGAATTCTTTGGCGAAAGAGAAATCCTTTACCAGTTCCTTCCTGTTTTCTTTTAAATCAATCGCCTTCTCTTCGGATTCATAGAGGAACTTTTTGAGTTTTTCAGACATCTTGGCAAGCTGCTTGGATATCTTATGATTGCTCTCTAAATAGGAGATATATTCCTTGATAAGAGCAAAGAAAGGATCTTTCTGACGTGGAGAACAACTGTAATCAAAGACGTGATATTGGTTGGTTAACAGATGATAATGGAACAGGGTAAGAATGTTGTCTTTACCCAAACCCTCTTCGCCTGACATTACTATTACTTTGCCGTTATGTGTTTCTACTAGAGGAATATAGTCAAGCAGGTCATGTGTGTAGTTTTCTCTTAACAGATAGCAGTTGTTCTGAATAGCATTAACCAGTGAAAATTTCAACGAAAAGAGATATTGATGGGGTTGAATCCGATT
>Ga0334892_1000827_pt1 | contig 32191 bp, 27 predicted proteins | sample GraSluR3_MG_4_FD_207213 | JGI IMG/M metagenome (GOLD analysis project Ga0334892, IMG submission 207213) | Sludge microbial communities from methane-producing bioreactor in Wageningen University, Netherlands - Granular Sludge_15_04-R3 | ecosystem: Engineered > Bioreactor > Anaerobic >...
TCGCCCCAAAGACTGCTATTGAGCTTGGAGTGAAAACTGACAGGTCTTTCTCCCTTGCTAACTCAAGTACGTTGTACAGTCCATTCATGTTGACGTTATAGCACAGCTGTGGCTTGGCTTCACCAACGGCTGACAGGATCGCCGCCAGGTTTACGATGGTATCCACCTTATACCTGTCCACAACCTCTCCCATCTTCTCTCTGTCCAGGATATCAAGCACCTCAAAGGGTCCGCTTTCAATAAGATCCTTGTGTGTATCCTTAGCCTGCATATCAGTCATAACGACATTATCATTGCCGTAGATGTCTCTCATTTTTTTGGTCAGCTCTGAACCTATTTGTCCAAGGCCTCCTGTAATTAGGATTTTCCTCATATATTTAATGCACCTCCGTCGATTTTGAATTACTTCGTCTACATTATAACATACTAGGAAAAAAATAATACACCTATTGAATTATCCAGAATATTAAAATTGTATTGAATCTTTAAAGTACTTGGTCTGTTACATTGTAGCTGAAGCAGATCCCAAGGGTCTTAGGACCAAGGTGGGCACCGATTACGGGACCTAGCTCATCTATCTCCACCGTCACTCCAGGGTAGGTTTGTCTTAGGGTTTCACTCAGCTTTTCAGCCTCCTGAATATTTGTCACATGACAAAGGGAAATACGATCCACCTCTTCTGGAATATATGTCAGCAATCTGCTTATGGCCTTTTTCCCGCCCCTTACCTTCTCTACGAGCTTAAGCTCTCCATCCAGCATCCTGATCACAGGCTTTATACTCAATATGTTCCCGATCCCTGCCTGTAGTGAGGATAGCCTTCCTCCCCTGCTTAGGTACTCCAGGGTATCGGTTGTAAGTACGATGCCCAGATTTTTCTTTTTACTTTCAAGCTCCTGAAAAATCTCCTGGGCATCCAAACCAGCCTTTGCCAGCCCTACAGCGTCCTGGACCAGGAACCTCAAGGTTGCAGCAGCTCCAAGGCTGTCAATCACCTTTATGTTTTCAGGATCCACCATTTCTGCAGCCATATGTGCACTGGTATAGGTTCCACTTATCTTGGAAGAAAGTGTAACAACCACAATCTGGTCATAGCTTTTAAGCGCCTCATGAAAAGCGGCTGCAAAGTCTCCAACAGCTGGTTGACTTGTTGTGGGAAAGAGATCAGTGGATTTTAGCTTATGGTAGAATTCACCGAATTCACCCTTGAAGCCTTCCTTGAAATCCTCTCCATCAAAAACATAGTTTAATGGAACTACCGTAATATCTTCATTTTCAATGTAATTCTTATCCAGATAGCTTGTACTGTCTGTTATGATTTTTATTTTCATTAAAGCACCTCCAAAATTTCAAAAAAAATAATGATTCTGTTAAAAATCAACAGAATCATTATTGCATAATTTCTTCTATTTTACAACAATATTGTATATCTTTCCTGGGACGTAGATTTCCTTGACCATTGTCTTACCCTCCAGGAATTTTGTGATTGCTGGAACCTGATCAACCTTTTCCTTAAGGTTTTCCTTAGGCTCGTCCAGGGCAACAGTGATTGTACCCCTAACCTTGCCATTGACCTGTACAGGAAGTTCTATTACCTTGTCAATGGTCTTGTCCTGATCATATACAGGCCATGTCGTCTCGAACAATCTTCCCTTAAGGCCCACATTTTCCCAAAGCTCCTCTGTTATGTGGGGAGCAACAGGATTCAGAAGCACCAGATAGGTTTCAAAGTCCTTCCTGGTAATTGAGCCATGGTCGTTGAATTCATTCAGAAGCGACATCAAGGCCGCTATGCCAGTGTTGAACTTCAGGGTCTCAAAATCCTCGCTTACCTTTTTTATGGTTTTGTGGATTGAGGATTCAAGCTCTGTTGTATACTCTTCACCATCCTGAATTATGTCCTGAAGTCTCCATACCCTATCAAGGAATCTTCTACAGCCCTTTACTCCGTTTTCAGACCAGGGAACACTCTTCTCAAAGTCTCCTATGAACATCTCATAGGTTCTCAGTGTATCGGCGCCGTAATCGTTAACTATATCATCAGGATTTACTACATTTCCCCTGGATTTTGACATTTTTTCATTGTTGTCCCCAAGAATCATTCCATGTGATGTCCTTTTTGAATATGGCTCCGGTCCTGGGACAACCCCTATATCATATAGGAACTTATGCCAGAATCTTGAGTACAGCAGGTGAAGGGTGGTGTGCTCCATTCCTCCGTTATACCAATCAACAGGCATCCAGTAGTCAAGAGCCTCCTCTGAAGCAAAGCTTTCACTGTTGTGTGGATCTGTATATCTTAGGAAGTACCATGATGATCCAGCCCACTGTGGCATTGTATCAGTCTCCCTGTGGGCATCCTTGCCACACTTTGGACAAGTGGTGTGCACCCAGTCGTGGATATTTGCCAGTGGTGATTCTCCCGTCTCTGTAGGCTCATAGTTGTCAACCTCGGGAAGCAGAAGTGGCAGGTCTTCCTCAGGGATTGGCACCCAGCCACAGTCATCACAATAGACCAAAGGTATGGGCTCTCCCCAGTATCTCTGTCTGGAGAAGACCCAGTCCCTAAGCTTGTAGTTAACCTTCTTCTCTCCTAGGCCCTGTTCATCCACCCACTCTATCATCTTCTGGATTGCTTCCTTCACTTCCATCCCATCTATGAATCCGGAATTCACAAGGATACCTGAATCAGTGTCAGTGTAGGCTTCCTTTTCAATATCTCCGCCCTTGATTACCTCAACTATCGGTAGGTCAAATTTCCTTGCAAACTCCCAGTCCCTTTGGTCATGACCAGGAACAGCCATTATTGCTCCGGTACCATAGGTCATCAGCACGTAATCAGATACCCAAAGAGGAATTTCCTTTCCGGTTGCTGGATTTATTGCAGAAAGACCCTTTAGCTCAACCCCTGTCTTAACCTTTGAAAGCTCTGTCCTTTCAAAATCGCTTTTGTTAAGAACCTCTTCAGCATAAGCCCTTACCTGGTCGATGTTCTCTATTCTGTCTGCATACTTTTCAATCAGCGGGTGCTCTGCTGCAATAACCATATAGGTGGCTCCAAAGAGGGTGTCAGGTCTTGTTGTAAACACCCTTAGCTTGTCCTCTCCCCCGGATATGACAAAGTCCAACTCAGCTCCAACTGATTTCCCGATCCAGTTTGTCTGCTGAATCTTCACCCTTTCAATGTAGTCCACAAGGTCAAGGTCATTGATAAGCCTTTCAGCATACTCTGTAATTTTGAGCATCCATTGGTTCTTGACCTTTCTGACAACCTCACTGCCGCAACGCTCGCAAACCCCTCCAACAACCTCCTCGTTGGCCAGTCCCACCTTGCAGGATGTACAGAAGTTTATTGGGAATTCCTGCTTGTAGGCAAGTCCCTTTTCAAACAGCTTTAAGAATATCCATTGGGTCCATTTGTAGTAGTCCGGGTCTGTTGTGTTTACCTCTCTGGACCAGTCAAAGGAAAAGCCTATTGACTTAAGCTGGCTCTTGAATCTTTCTATGTTCTTTTCGGTTACAATTCTCGGATGAATCTTGTTCTTTATTGCAAAGTTCTCTGTGGGCAGTCCAAATGCATCCCAGCCCATTGGAAATAGAACATTGTACCCCTGGTATCTCCTTTTTCTCGCTACTATATCAAGCGCCGTGTAGGGTCTGGGATGACCTACGTGAAGACCGTTTGCAGATGGATACGGGAATTCCACCAGGGCGAAGAATTTTGGATTCTCACTGTCGTTTGTAGCCTTGTATACCTGCTCCTGATCCCAGATATCCTGCCACTTCTTCTCAATATCCTTTGGATTGTACTCTCTCATTGAATGACCTCCTTAAATTTCAAAAAATAAAACCTTTCATCTCCATAGAGACGAAAGGTTATTCCGCGGTACCACTCTTATTGATTAATCCACTTTATGTCCCTTAACGGTGACAGCCGTCCAGGACTTACACCCTGGAAACTCCGAGATGAGTTCAAGTGCTTCATATACTGCTTTTCACCCTCCAGCAGCTCTCTGAAATCAATTCACACCCTACTTGTTCTCTTCAATGTTTGTCTGATTTAGCTTTGATTATAGCAAATGCAGGTATTCTTAGCAACACTTATTTAGAATTCGGCTGAGTTCACTGTTCTTGGGAATGGGATCACGTCTCTGATATTTGACATTCCAGTGATATACATAACCGCACGTTCAAAGCCCAATCCATAGCCTGCATGCTTTGTCCCTCCGTATTTCCTCAACTCAAGGTACCACCAGTAGTCCTCTGGATCCATTCCGATGTCCCTTATCTTCTGCTCAAGCACCTCAAGACGTTCCTCCCTTTGGCTCCCGCCGATAATCTCCCCTACTCCAGGTACCAGAAGGTCCATTGCTGCAACGGTCTTGTTATCTTCATTGACCCTCATATAGAAGGCTTTGATTTCCTTTGGATAGTCAATTACGAAAACAGGCTTGTTGAATATCTTTTCAGTTATATATCTCTCGTGTTCAGTCTGAAGGTCCATTCCCCATTCAACTGGATATTGGAACTCCTCTCCTGACTGAAGCAGCTTTTCAATTGCTTCAGTGTAAGTGATAACACCAAAGTCCGATTGAACTATCTTGGTCAGCCTTTCAATTATTCCCTTGCTAACAAAGTTGTCAAAGAACTCCATCTCCTCTGGTGCGTTGTCCAGAACATACTGGATCATATACTTGAACATGTCCTCAGCAAGCTCCATGTTGTCCTTAAGCTCTGCAAACGCAATCTCTGGCTCTATCATCCAGAATTCAGCCGCATGTCTTGGAGTGTTTGAGTTCTCTGCCCTAAAAGTGGGTCCAAATGTGTAGGTGTTCTTGAAGGCCAAAGCAAATACCTCCGCCTCAAGCTGACCGCTTACAGTAAGGTGGGTTCCCTTTCCAAAGAAATCCTTTGAAAAGTCCACACTGCCGTCCTCTTTCCTTGGAGTATTGTCAAAGTCCAATGTGGTGACCCTGAACATCTCTCCAGCCCCCTCTGCATCAGAGCCTGTTATGATTGGAGGATGTGCATAGATAAAGCCTCTCTCCTGGAAAAACTTGTGGATGGCGTAAGCCAGGATTGACCTTACCCTGAAAACTGCACTATAGATGTTTGTCCTAGGTCTAAGGTGTGCGATAGTTCTTAGGTACTCAAGGGTGTGTCTTTTCTTCTGTATTGGATAATCGCTAGTTGACTCACCCTCAAGAGCGATTCCCTCCGCCTTGATTTCAAATGGCTGCTTGGCTCCTGGAGTCTGAACCAGTGTACCCTCCACTACTATGGCAGAATATATTGCCAGCTTTTCAACTTCCTTGAAATTTGTTAAGGTATCGTCATAAACAATCTGGATATTCTTAAAGAATGAACCATCATTCAGTTCGATAAACCCAAAAGCCTTTGATGATCTGGATGTTCTTATCCAGCCCTCAAGTCTTACTTTCTTGCCCATGTAATCCTCTGAATTCCTGAAAATATCCTTTACTGATAACTTCATCTCATTACCTCCCTGTTAGTATTAGAAAAAACAAAAACCCTCCATCCTTATAATAAGGACGAAAGGTTATCTTCCGCGGTACCACCCTGTTTGCTGTGAGCCTCTTTGACACTGTTAACGGTGTGCTGCCGTCCAGGCCTACCGGGATTCAATCCTTTCGGTTGGAGACTCGTGGGTGTTCTTCAGCAGAGGCTTCGTACCGGCGTCTCACTGTTACCGGCTCCCTTGAACTACTTCCTGTGCCTACTCTCCCCTTCAAAGTCGGGATTCTTTTAGATTATTATAAATTGAAGACCAGTGTTTGTCAAGAAAATACCTGTATTTTCAATGAATATCGTACAATGAACAACGAACAATTATATAGGGCAGGTTCGGGGGTACGAGATCTCTCGACAGGCTCGAGATGACGCTTGGGTCGATCTCATGGGTCCAAGATCCTTCGGCAAACCTCAGGATGACAGATATCATTAGCCCGAAAGGTGCTTTGCAAAGCTGTTCATATGAAAGAACGACTTTAAAATCCAGCGAGGATTTCGGAGTGCTTTGATTCCTCCAAGCGAAGCGGCATAGGAATCAGCGGTGAAAACGAGCTGATGATTTTAATCGGACTTGAAGAACCACGTGCCCGGCAATAGAAATATCAGAAATCTACGATTTCTAGATATTTCATTGAGAGGGTAAGAACTGCGTGCAAACACCTGAGGGCTATGGAAGCCAGATCTCTCCACAAGGTCGAGATGACAATAGCATTAATTACCCTGTCCTGGTTAAATCTTTAAATCTTAAGTCTTCTAATTGTGATCTGTGAACTGAGAATTGCGAATTATCTTTTCTTCTTCATCCCATCCTTGATCCTCTTCTCATATCCATGGTCAGTGGGCTCGTAATATACCTTGTCCTCCATTCCCTCTGGAAGGTAGGCCTGCTCAACATGCCCTCCAGGGTAGTCGTGTGGATAGAGATAGGTCTTTCCATGACCCAAAGCCTTCGCCCCACCGTAGTGGGCATCCTTAAGATGAAGTGGAACAGCTCCTATTTCATTGTTTCTTATATCCGACAGTGCCTTGTCAATTCCAAGGTAGGCCCGGTTGCTCTTTGGTGCTGTGGCCACGTACAGGGCTGCCTGAGACAGTATTATCCTTCCTTCCGGCATTCCTATTGCATGGACAGCCTGAAGGGCTGCAGTGGCAATCTGAAGGGCCTGGGGATCTGCGTTGCCCACATCCTCCGAAGCTGCAATTATGATCCTTCTTGCTATAAATATTGGATCCTCTCCCGCATTGATCATCTTGGCCAGGTAGTACAGGGTTGCATCAGGGTCAGAGCCTCTCATACTCTTAATAAAGGCTGAGATTGTATCATAGTGCTCATCCCCTCCTTTGTCGTACTTGGCCGTCTTTACCTGAATGGATTCCTTGATACCCTCAAGGTCAATAACTCTTGTTCCATCCTCTCCAGGTTCGGTCGACAGAACCCCTATCTCAATTGAATTGAGAAGGATCCTCCCATCCCCCTGGGCAATGGAAAGAAGGTAATCCCTTGCATCATCAGCAAGCTTCACCTTATAATCTCCCAAACCTTTTTCCTTATCTTTCAGCGCCCTGTCAAGCAGCTGCTCCAGATTCCTTCTCTCCAAGGGATGAAGCAGGAGAACCATGGCTCTTGAAAGAAGAGCCTTGTTAACTTCAAAATATGGATTTTCCGTTGTGGCTCCTATGAGGATGATTATTCCCCTTTCCACAAATGGCAGAAGGGCATCTTGCTGGGACTTGTTGAACCTATGTATCTCGTCAACAAACAGGATGGTCTTTTTTCCTCTAAGCTTTAGGTTTTCCTCTGCCCTTGCAACGACCTCCCTTATATCCTTAACCCCCGCTGTAACTGCAGAGAGCTTCTCAAATCTCATTTTTGTCTGGTTCGCAATTATCATGGCAAGTGTGGTCTTGCCGGTTCCCGGAGGCCCGTAGAAGATCATGGAGTTGATCCTGTCAGCCTTTATTGCTCTATTTAAAAATTTACCCTCTCCAAGGATATGCTCCTGACCCACGAATTCCTCAATACTTTCCGGTCTCAATCGATCAGCAAGAGGGGCTTCCTTTTTTAGTTTGTCCTCCATCGACATAGTAAACAAATCCAATTAGATCACCTATTTTCATTTTTTCTGATACATACAATTATTATATCACAACATGCCCTCATTCTGCATAAATGGAAAAGGAGCCACAAGGGCCCCTAAATTATTCTCTTTTCCACATATTCGCTTGTCATTATTCTAAGCATGCTCACATAATGCATTTTAAAGGACACTATGTCCCCAACCTTGTAATCCTTCTGGGCATCTGAACCATCAAGTATCAAGTGATCGGAGCTACCGCCAAGGATTATCAAGCCAGGATCAATGGGGCTCAGCGTATCAATATCCATGTCCTGCTTACCCACCGCACAGAGTATCCTCTTCCTTACACCTCTGTCCACAAATGTAGGGACCTTCCCGAAGGCATCCCGTCCTATTTCTTCAGTTGGCACTGAAGGTTTTTCCTTAACCTCAATGACCTGAGCCTCAAGTGTGAAAACTGAATCGTCAGTGCCAGGAATTCTATTCCCATATGCTGCCTCTGTTCCCATCAATAGAGCCTCTCCCATTCTCAGATGGTTGATTCCCTTAGGGATTCTACCGTCAAGAAGATGAACCGTGCTTGAATTTCCCCCTGAGACTATCTCCAGCTTTATTTTAAACTTATCTTCAACTCTTGTGACCATATCCACAAGCTTCTGAAGGATCCTCTCATTTGGAATGACTCCACCATAGCAGGTAAGATTGACACCCAGTCCCTTTATTTTAATCCATTTAAGGTCCAGTATCTCCTTCACAGCCTCCATAAGATCTTCCTCATGGAAGTATCCTTCCCTCAGGTCTCCCAGGTCAACCATGAGTATTACATCATGAACCTTGTTGTTCTTTTGGGCAGCGGCATTGAGGGCCTTCACGGTTTCAACCTCTGAATTCAAGGAAATGTCCGCATATTTAACAAGCTCCTCTGCCTCGGAAATCATGGGAAGTCTCAGCATAAGCTTAGGTATTTGGAGATCCTTGAGCTTCTTGAGATTCTGCAGTCTCGAATCTGCAAGGTAGGTCACTCCTCCGTCCACATAGGCCTTTGCAATTTCAGGATTTGCAGAAAAGCCCTTTGTAACTCCCGCAATTGTTATATGGAATGGAGCAACCAACTCCATTACTGTTCTTACATTGCTTCTAAGTTTCTCGGTATCTATTGTAATTCTTGGATATGCCATAGCATTCCTCCTGTTCTATCTCAATCCAAAGCTCTTCATCATAAGGTCAAGAGCTATTTCAGGGTACTTCTTGGACATAACTCCCAGTGATGCCATTATATAGTGGTTATCCACCAGTATTTCGGCCTCTTTGTTGGGCAAGAGATCAGTTCCGTTGTTTGATAGGGGAATCTTTTTTATTATCTCAGTTCTCCCCGGAAGCCTAGTCAATGCACCACCGGTTCCAACAATATATCTCACCCCTGTAAGGTCCTTTCCTTCAGCGATTGTCTTCTTGCCGCTTGGTCCATAGATATGCTTCAGTCTTCCACTGTGTCTCTTTACGGCAGTAAGTGTTGCATGCTCTGTAAGAACCTCAACAAACCTTTTCTCAAGGTCTGATTTGGGTATAGGCTTATGGTGCTGGATAAGGTTATCCAGTGCAGGCTCGTCAAGGTCCAGCTCTTCCATAAGTTTTTTCTCTCCAACCATTTCGACGATGTTCCTCATATTTACAAAAACTCCAAGGTCTCCCTCCACTGTCCTTTTTGCCATGGGTTCCGGACTCAGGATGATTCTTGAAATTTCCTCACTGTCCTCTGTAACTGAATGAACATCCGTAGTGGCTCCACCCACATCTATTGTCATCAGGTCTCCAATCTCTTCATAGAGAACCTGAGATGCCTCCATGACAGCACCAGGGGTTGGCATAATGTTTCCTGTGACCATGTCCCTGATCTTCTCCATTCCCGGAGCATGGATTATGTGTTTTTCAAAGACAGACTGAATGACCTTCCTGGTTGGCTCAATATTCAGCTCGTCTATTTTGGGGTAGACATTTTCAACTATATACAGTTCATTATCCGTACCTTGGAAAATATCCCTTATATCTTCATGGTTCTCAACGTTTCCTGCATATATGACTGGAATCCCCAGGTTCAGTTCAGCTATGAGCTCCGCATTGTCCAGGGCGGTGTCCCTTTCCCCGTAGTCAACACCACCTGCAATGAGGATAATGTTCGGATTGGTTTCCTTGATTTTCCTGAGATCTGACTTTCTCAGCCTTCCTGCGGTTATATACTTGATATTCGCTCCAGCTCCAAGGGCTGCCTCCTTAGCGGCTCTGACAGTCATGTCATAGACCAGGCCATGTACAGTCATTCTAAGTCCACCTGCGGCGGAGCTTGTGGCTATAAGCTCGTCATACTCCACCTTGTCAACCTTCAGGTTTTTGCAAAGGTCATCTATGGCCTCGTGGAGACCGATTGTGACATCCCCTTGAAGGACAGAGGTTGCCCCCTGTCCCTGTCCAAGGAAAACCGGATCTGTTTCAATCTGGTTAAATGCATTTACAACTGTTGTTGTGCTACCTATTTCAGCTACCAGAAGATTAATCTTCATTGGCCATTTCACGTCTCTTCTTCACTAGGAAGGTGGCTACATGTGAACCTTTTGTTCCACGGCCAAATCCTGCGTCCATTCCATTTGCTACAGCCATCTCATTTGATACCTGAGTTCCTCCTGCAATAAATATCATCTTGTCCCTTACGCCTCTTTCAATGGCATATTGGTGAAGCTTCTTCATGTTCTTGTAGTGTATATCGTCGTGTGAGATGATTGTTGAGGTCAATATTGCATCTGCATTGATCTCAATCGCTGCATCTACAAGCTTCTCAACTGATACTGACGTTCCGAGAATATGGCATTCGATGCCGTATTTCTCGATACCACCGTGCTTGATGTCAATTATCTCACGGATTCCCACAGAGTGTTCGTCCTCACCTACAGTTGCAGCAACAACCCTCATAGGCTTCTCTTCAATATCTTCCCTGATCTGGTCATCTGACATCTCTTCAGGTTTCGGAGGAATTACCAGCTCGCTGGTGTCAATTGAGAAATCAACCTTACCCTTAAGCTCTATTCTCGTACCCTCTGCTTCCTGCATGATTTCCTTATGGATTACCTCACAGTCGTGAAGATTCATTTTCTTTGCAATTTCAAGTGCAGCAAACTCCGCTGTCCTAACATCTGTTGGAAGAAACATTGTCAGAAGGATGATTCCGTCTCCAAGCCACTCCATCTCCGGCTTCAGCTTTGTTGTTCCGATAAGATCCTTCACTTCCTCAAGTCTTACATTTACATTGTCGGACTCATCAAGCTCGTCAATGAAGATTATCTTGTCAGGATCCTCAAGTGTTGAGCCACCGATAAGCTTGGATGGGTTCTCAACATACTCCTCTCCGTACTGCGCCACATTGTTGTATCCAAAGTGAGCAGTAACAGGAGCCATGTAGTCCTGATCCCTTTCATAGACTGTACCTTCTCCAACACCACCGTCGATCTTTCTTACAATGCCGTCTCCGTTTCTTTCCGGATAATATCCTGAATCGACGAAGAAGCCCTCCTGGACTGCCTTGAAGTATCCTCCGATTTCAAGCATTTCCTCCATGAACAGGATAGCTCTTTCCTTAAGCTCCCTTACCATGTCTCCAAGCTCGCTGTCGTTCCTCTTTAGCTGGACCATTGACATCAGTCCATCAAGACCGTTGAATACCTGCTTTGCTGTATCTGTAGCCTCGATGTTGTAAATGTGCCAAGGCACATTTCTGCCTTCGTCAGGTGTAATTGTTGATTGAATGTCAGCCGATGTAAGCTGAGAAATCAAAAGGTTCAATACATGGGTAACGGTGGCTTCCCTTGCTGATGACTCCATGTATTTTGTGTTCTGCTGAGCTCTCATTCTGTATTCCTTGAAGAGGTCCCTCAAAGCCACTGCATATGGCAGGTCAAGCCTCATACTTGGTGCAGGTGGTGCAGTTGGCGGTACTGTTGAAAGGCAAATGTTACCCTTCTTCATTCCTACCTTTACGGAGAAGATGGAGTTTATGGCATGCTGCACCATCAATTCAGGCATTACCTTCCAGGCTTCCCTTGCAGTTGCATTTGCATTGTGGGCTCCGTCAATCTGTGCTATGTCAGCCCATGTCATTACCTTTTTTGCCTCAGCTGCGTCAACAAATGACCTGATCATGTTAATGTTTCTGTAAAGAACGTTGTACTGTGGATCCTGGTGGGCTCCGTTTACACCTTCCTCAGCGAACATAACAGCTATTTCAGGACCTGCAACCCCAGATACGTATGAATGGTAGTTTATTGGTCTTCCTACCTCTTCCTCTATCAGGTCAAGAGCCTTTCTCTGAGCCCTAACCTGCTTACGGCTTATTGGTATTCCTCCGACTCCCTGAGGTGTTCCTTCGATTAGACTTTCAAAGTGTGACTGTCCTGCTGTTCTTATTACCATCAGGTGGTCAGCACCATGCCAAGCAGCCATTCTCATTCTTCTGATGTCATCCTCAAATCTACCGGAAGCTATCTCAGTTGTGATGACAGGCTGTGGCTGTGGATCGATATTCTCAAAGTACTTGGATGCAGGAAGTGGCTGGCTTTGCTTCAGGTTCTCTGAAGTGTCATAGTATTCGAACTTACCAATCTGCCTCTTTTCGCCGACTCCCTCTCTCCAGTGCCATCCTCTTCTCTTTGGCCTGTAGTTCTCTATATCCTTCAACAATTCCTTGATGTTCAGTTTCTCATTTGGTTTAAGCTCCATTACTTGGCACCTCCTTCAAATAAGGGCTTTACTTCATCCCATGAATCTCCTTCAACCAGAAGAAGACCTGCTTCCCTTATGCTGATTCCCTTTTTGTCGGCAAGCTTGTATACGATTTGTCCTGCTCCCTTGCCTATCAAGCCCCTGTCAATTGCATTGTCAACAATACTTTTTGCCTCAACACTCGAGAAGCCCATTCTTAAAAGAACACTTCTCTCAATTGAAGGACTGGTATTTTTGTATCCCAGATCAACTATTGGGTCAACAAGCTTTTCAGCCAGTTCCCAGAACTTGGCTTCAAGCTGTTCTTCCGAAAGATCTGCCAGGTGTTTTCTTCTCTCCTGAAAATCATCTGCTCTCTTCATTATATTTCCTCCGTTTCAACTTTTACTCCCAATTCCTCCAGTGCTTCCCTTACGAAATCTTCGTTTGATTTTGTATCAGCCACAAGGAAATCAAGGTCTTCCCTGTTTACAGATTCAACTCCTGTGTTCTTGATGCAATTTCTTATATAGGACTTTTTGGTCTTTTCAATGTCCAGTTCTTCTATACACAGCATTCCAGGATTTTCTGGAAGAATTATATTCTCACCAGGAATCTCCTGGGAAGGATCTCCCTTCAGAATCTTAATCCCGTTTTCCTTGGCAAAGGTCAACTGAGGATTAATGTGTTTTCCAGCTCCTGTATACTCAGTTTCCTGTACCACAATAATCTGGTCCTCATCCATTTCCTGTGCCACAACAAATGCTGCGGCAAGTGCCGTGTTTCCTGCAGGTCCTCTCTCAAGGCCCTCAACCTGGGCCAGAAGCTCTGTCATATAGAATACCGAGCCCTGATTTACGGTTACATATCTATCCATGTACCTAAGAGGTCTTGCTGCCGATCTAGGAACGTCGGACCTGTCCGGCCAGGTTGCAAAGGGAATCCCAAAGCCTGTATGGCCTGTTGTGAAGGATTTCTTGTTGAATTGGGTGTCACTGGCCATGTGAAGTCCTGCAAGGCTTACGCTTGCACCAATAACCTTTGTATCCAGCGCACCTGCCTTAACAAGTCCTCTTGCAGTTCCTGTCAGATTCCCACCACCTGCATTTGTCACCATTACCGCATCTGGATCTCTTCCTTCCTTCTCTCTAAACTCCATGGAAAGTTCGTAGCCAAGAGTCTCAACTCCAGCTATTCCGAAAGGCGTGTAAAGGGATGCGTTGAAGAATCCAGTGTCCTCTAGAAGAAGCAGGAATGAATAGAAAAGCTCAGGACCAACAGAAAGCTGAACAACCTCAGCACCATATGCCTCACAAGCTCTCGCCTTCTCAATTATTTCAGGCTGTCCAACACCCTTTGAGTCATAGCATTCCTGTACGATTATACATTTAAGGCCCCTCATGGCGGCCTGTGATGCAACGGCTGCTCCATAGTTTCCTGATGTAGCCGCTATAACACCTTTATACCCCAATTTTTGCGCATGATAAACCGCTGTAGCTGCCCTTCTGGCCTTGAAGCTTCCTGAAGGATTGCTTGCTTCATCTTTTAGGAAAATTCTTGCTCCCTTGCCTGGAGCCGAATATCTTCTTGCCAGCCTTGTGATGTTTCTCAACTCATAAAGGGGAGTATTGCCAACAGTTGTTTCCTTTTGAATCTCTTCAATCTCCTGCAGGCTGTAGCCTGTTTCCTTCATCATTCTCTCATAATCAAATGAAATTCTGCCTGACTCGAACAGGTCGTAGTCAATGCCCACTGAAGACTTCATAATTTCAGGCTTTCTTGCCATAACAGCACTGAAGCTTCTATCCTTAGTCATTAATTTCACCTTCCTCCAATAGCTCTCTAGCCTGTCTTCCTATATAAAGCAGCTCAGGGACAGCCTTGCCGTAGTCATGATCCCAGAATGGATTAACTTCAAGCAGCTTTCCTGAGACCCTTCTTCCGATATAGGTTTCGATTTCAACGTCGTCTCCAATTTTTGCCTCATTGTTCAATAGAAATCCCTTATCCCACATTTCCAAGGGTACGCTTTGAGTGTCCTCTGGAATGTTTGGAGCTCTTTCTCCTACATTCAGGACAATCTTATGGATCCTTACCCAGTCGCCTTTTATTGCATCCATTGCTCTTCCTCCTTTTTCTACTTTCTTCATGGAAGAATGAGTAGATAAAATTATCTACTCATCTCTTCTATATTACATTTCCTTAATATTGTTGTTAAATGCTATACTTATTTACTCTACTTCAATCATCTTTCTCATGTCGCCCATGATTGCTCTTGGTACTGGCAGGTCAATCATAGTCTTTAATCCTGGTCTTGCATTGATAATATGTGGAATCATATTTACACACATAGCTATGGTTCCGATTCCTCCTGGAACCTCAGGTGAGTTCACAAGATTAATGTTTGGATTACCCTTGATTATTACATAATCTCCAGTTTGTACCCCTACCATCTCTGGCTCTATCTGCTGAGGGTGATCCATTTCTATCTTCATTTCTCCATCAACGTATCCAAAGCCTTTCATTGCACAACCTGCAACGTTTCCAGCCTTTGCAAACCCATAAGGTGACTTTCTGTCAACATCTGTCATGATTGGCTCCATTGACTGCTCTATCTTTTCAACTTCCCAACCTAATGCATCAGCAATCATTCTTATTGATTCAGGGAATCCAACGTGTCCTGAAAGGTGTCCTGTCCTTACTCCCTCTTCAAATTCTTCCTTGGTGATTCCAATTCCCTGCTCCTCCATTACAGCCGGTCCAAATGGTGAAAGGCTGTTGACCCTTCTTGCAGTTATGGAGTCAACACTTTCGCAGCAGCCTGTCATAAGAACAACAAGCAGGTCCATGATAAGTCCAGGGTTGATACCAGTCCCTATGATTGAAACTCCATTAGCCTTTGCAATCTCATCCAGCTTTTTAGCTTCCTCTGGTGATTGTGCAAGTGGATAAGCCATCTCTTCAGCTGATGAAACAACATTTATTTTCTTTTCCAGTATAAACTTCAGTCTATCAAAAGCAATCTTTGTAAAAGAATCTGTAGCAGTAAGTACAACGTCTGCACATCCCTCGGTTATAACATCTTCAGGTGTGCCTATAATAACATCAGGTCTGTCGCCTCTTTCAGTCGCAATATAATCATACATGCTCTTGCCAAGCTTGTTTCCTCTACCAACTGCGCCTACAATTTCAACGCCTTCCTTCTTCAGCAACATATCTGCCATACCGCTTCCCATTGCACCAAGTCCCCAAATAATTACCTTTACATTCTCTTTTCTCATAATACACCTCCGTTAGTATTTGATAAAGCTTACTCTTGTTCTGTCTATATATTATTGCAAGTCTCGTGCCAAAATTTCCGCACTAGTAATTTACACGTTTATCAGTTGTTTTCTCATAATTCTCCGGTAATTATATAATTTTTAACAATAAAACCGCAATATTATTTGCATTAGGTGCAAATAATATTGCGGTTATTTGTATTTCTTTAACTTGTGCTGCAATGTCTGTCTATTGATACCAAGATGCTTTGCAGTCTTTGTTATATTGTTGCTGTATCTGCCCATCATTTCAACTATCAGCTTTTCCTCTATTCCCTCAAGTAATTGTGGAAGTGACTTTTCAGACAATCCACTGATTAGATTGTTCCCAAGCTCTGATGTCCGAGGAATGAAATTTGATGTTATGAAGTTTTCCCTATTCAGAACCTTGTCCCTTGAAGACACCATATTCATGGCACCTTCAATGAAATTCTCCAGCTCTCGGATATTTCCTGGCCAATCGTAGTTCATGAAATCAATCATTACCTGGTCGGATACCTTCTCAATTGATTTGTTCAAAAGCTTGTTATACTTTTTGACGAAATAATCTGTAAGAAGCTGCAGATCGTCCAGCCTTTCCCTCAGAGGAGGTATGTGAATGTTGATTACGCTAAGTCTGTAATAAAGATCTCTTCTTATTGAGCCGATTTCTATGGCTGACCTTGGGTCATCATTTGTGGTTGCTATAATCCTGACATCAATTGGGATGTCCCTTAAACCTCCGATTCTCCTTATATATCCCTCCTGAAGGACTCTAAGGAGCTTCGCCTGCAAGGGAAGGCTCATGGAATTTACCTCATCCAATAGAAGTGTCCCACCATTTGCCTGTTCAAAAATACCCTCCCTCTCAATTGCTCCTGTAAAGCCTCCCTTTTCTGTTCCAAACAGGATCCCCTCCAGAAGAGAATCGGGAATAGCGGCACAATTCTGGGCTATGAAGGTGTTGTTTCGCCTTATACCATGGTTATGTATGGATTGGGCGAACATCTCCTTCCCGGTTCCTGTTTCTCCATGGATCAGAACGCTAGAAGGGGTTTCACTTGCCCTTTCCCCAACCTCCTTGGCCATTACCAGAGACTTGTTGTTGCCGATAATATTACCAAAGTTATACTTTTTTATTTGTGGAGTTTTCCTGGAGTCCCGCTTGCTTTCCTTCAGCTCCTGCTGAAGCTCCAGCAGCTGATCGGACAACTTTCTCAGGTTGGTTACATCCTGGGCAATTTCCATTGCTCCTACAATGACATTACCATTGTACAAGGGTATGGTTGAACTTATTGTGGTGATTGAATGACCCCTATAGTTGAAATAGGTCTGGGTGGAATTGAGAATCGGCTCCCCTGAATGTATCACCTTTATAAGAGTTGAGGTGTTTTCATTTAAGCTGGGGAAAATATCCAGAATATCCTTGTCCAAAACCTGGTATATCTCAAGCCCTTCCAACTCTGCCATTGCCTCATTGTATATGATGGTTTTTCTGTCCTTGTCAATTACGTGGACTCCAACATTTCCATACCGCAAAATGTTTTGCACCAACAGGTCATTAATTTTGTTTTTATTCATTAGTAAACAGCCCCTATTTATTCTCACCAAGAATTTTTTTAAGTTCGTCCATGAAGGAATTGACATCCTTGAATTGTCTGTACACAGACGCAAACCTTACATAGGCAACCTCGTCAAGGTCCTTAAGCTTATTCATTACAAGTTCACCAATTTGTGTTGAGGTGATTTCATTCTCGAGGGAATTAAAGATGGTCTTTTCAATGTCATCCACAATCTGCTCAATTGAACTCATTGAAACAGGTCGTTTCTCGCAGGCCTTTATAATTCCGTTCATAAGCTTGTTTCTATCATAGACCTGCCTGTTTCCGTCTTTTTTCACAACAACGATGGGTAGCTCTTCGATTTTCTCATATGTGGTAAATCTTTTTCCACAACTAATGCATTCCCTTCTGCGTCTTATTGCCTGCCCTTCATCTGTAGGTCTTGAGTCCACTACCTTAGATTCCTGATATTCACAATATGGACACTTCACGGTTATCATCCTCCCTACTAAAAGACGTATCCCTTTACTGGATACGTCCTCTGGTCTATTTGTTTCTGTCTCTTCTTCTTAGGAATATTGGAATGTCCAAATCCTCCATGTTTACTTCCTTTTCTTCCTTTGCCACAACAGGTTCCTCTGCCTTTCTTGCTCCAAACAGGCCTGCCTTTTGATTTATTGTGGATTTGTTCTTTACAGGACCCTCTTCAAAGCCTGTTGCAATAACAGTGATCTGAATCTCGTCTGACATGCTTTCATCTATTCCTGCTCCGAATATTATGTTTGCATCTGGATCTACTGACTGTCTTATGATATCTGCCGCTTCATTTACTTCAAATATTCCTAGGTCATTTCCTCCTGTGATATTAAGGAGAACTGATCTGGCACCTTCAATTGATGTTTCAAGCAAAGGACTTGTAATAGCTTGCTTTGCAGCCTCTGTTGCTCTGTTGTCTCCGGAAGCCTTGCCTATCCCCATATGTGCAATGCCCTTGTCAAACATGATTGTCTTGACATCCGCAAAGTCAAGGTTAATAAGATTAGGTACACTTATAAGGTCGGATATACCCTGTATGCCTTGCTTCAACACTTCATCAGCCATCATGAAAGCATCTGCCATTGTAGTCTTCTTGTCAGCAATCTGAAGCAGTCTATCATTGGGTATTGTTACAAGAGTGTCAACTCTCTCCTTCAATTCCTGAATCCCCTGCTCTGCGTGGAGAAGTCTCTTCTTACCTTCAAAGGTAAATGGCTTTGTAACAACTCCAACAGTAAGAATTCCCAGCTCCTTGGCGATTTCCGCCACAACGGGAGCTGCTCCTGTTCCAGTTCCTCCACCCATGCCGGCAGTGATGAAGACCATGTCAGCACCTTTAAGTGTTTCAAGAATTTCATTTCTGTTTTCTTCTGCTGCCTTGGTTCCAATCTCTGGATTAGCTCCTGCTCCAAGTCCTTTTGTAATCTTTTCTCCCAGTTGGACCTTCTGTTCTGCCCTGGATGAGTACAATGCCTGTTTATCAGTATTAAGGGCTATAAATTCAATACCCCTCACTCCGCATTCGATCATGCGATTTACAGCATTATTACCTCCTCCTCCTACTCCAAAAACCTTAATTCTTGCAAATTGGTCAACATCAATGTCAAAATCAAACATTCCCATTCCTCCTATTCTCATTTGGATGTTACTTTTGTGTTTTTACCGACTTTTCCTTGAATAGCCAGAGTCTTCTTATCTTAGCGAAATTGTCAAAAAGTCTGCTTCCAAAGGTGAAAATGGCTGCATAATACAGCGGAAATCCTAACCCATCCCCAATGTATGCCAAAAATGCCGCCAATATTGCATTTCCGAAAAAACCGGAAATAAAAATCCTGGTATTGAACTTGTTTTCCAGATTGGCTCTGATCCCTCCAAATACAGAGTCAAGACAGGCCAATATTGCCACGGATATATAAAGAGTGTATGCAGTGTTATAGGTATATGGAAGAAGAAATCCAATTATTGCTCCTACTAGTATTCCAATTAAAGCATATACCATTTACTCACCTTCTTCCATAGGTTTAGCATAATTAAACTTAAACGATCCCTTATAGGCAGCAACCTCTACCTTATCCTTTACGTATGGCTGAAGCCCAATTCCATATATTTTTGTCAGATTATCTCCATATGTACCTGGAGCATTAACAGCTGCCATCAACAATTGGGGATCACCTATTGCGTTTATTACAAAAGGTGTTCCAATACTTTTGCCATTTACACGTATTATTGGGCCTCCACATTTCACTTCACTTGATGCGATTATTCTCTGATCGTTTATACTGATCGCCTCGGCTCCCGCAACTCTCAGGTCATTGATTATGTTCATTATGTCAACATCATGGATTATATAATCATTGAAGTTCAGTCCTATGCCGCCACCAATATTATCATACATGATGATTTCCAGACCTGGACCTTCCATGGCTGTGTAGCCAGCCCTGTTCCTATTTTCCATGACATCCTTCTTTAGGATATCAATTATGTTGACCTCACCTGTATTGATGCTCTCCAGTGTTGTCAATTCAGCTTCCCTTTGAGCGACAATCTTTTCCAATTCACTGATTTCATTCCTTACAGCATCAATCTCCTTCCTGGTATCCATTATCGACTTAACTGTCACAGGAGTCAATAGCTGAACATTAAGTTTCATTTGAGAAGCTATAAGTATTCCCACCAGGATACTGAATACGGTAATCATAAGCTTGGGATTATTCCTATTCATAATAACCCTCCTAGTCTATTGTTTCTTCAACAGGAGTGGCGTATATGAAATCTTTAACCCTTCTATATCTCGGAATTTGAACTTCCTTTTCCTGGGTCAAATGTACAATGTAATCGTAGTTTCTTAGCTGCCACACGATACCCCACTTGATACTCAAAGCTGATTCAAGTGTATTGGGATTTCCAACCGCTTTTATTATTATAGGCGAACTGGTGGAAACACCATTGATTTCTATGTGATTTCCAGCTCTTACAATTTCAGTGAATGCAGTGTATCGCTGATCGTTTATGCTTATGGCTTCAGCCTCGGCAGCATTGAGTACACTGACAACCTGAAGGATCAGATCAAGCTCATCCACTATGCTGAACCCCTCCCCAAATTGTATGTCAACAGGAGGGTCGTTTATTTCAAGCACAATCCCTTCTCCAACCAGGTCAGTGTAGCCTGCAAGCATTCTGTATTTCATTGCATCCTTGTACAGGTTTTCGGCGTAGATGTCGTTTTCTATACCACCCTTTTCGTATTGCTCAATTTTTGATTCAAGCTCCTGTATATGCCTCAGCTGTGATTCCATTTCACCCTGTGCTTTTCTCAACTCGTTGGCAAGCTCCTGTGCCCTTTGTGTAGGCATCACTCCCTCCCCAACCGACTGATTTATGGTCTTGAACTGGATGGATAAAATCAATCCAAGGATAAGGGAAACCACTACAAGTGCTACTAATTCTCCCTTGATTTTCATTTTATCCCCCTCATTTCTCATCTCTAACTACTATCGGATGTTCTCCTTTGTTCATAATAATCATTTTTGTAGGGATGTTTTTCTCTTCAACATCCTCAATTATTTCCTGGAGTACCTTTAACTTATATTTTACATTATAGAGGGGGCCAAATTCAACAGTCACTCCACTAAATAAATTAATCTTAATATTCTTCTCCTCGTCAAATTCAATCTCCCTGAAGTTCAGGACGATCTCTTCAATCTCCTGGTCATTGAAAAAGTCCAACAGGCTTTCTCCCAATGGTTTTTCCGTCAAGCTGTCTCCGGCCTTAAGCTCCGCCCAGTCCAGTCCCTTGACCAGGGGTATGTCATTGTTCCTTCTAATGGAATACTCAAGGAGAACCCCCTCAGGATCAACAATTGCATAGCTGTAATTGTATGCAAACTGCAGGTAGGGTCTTCTTTCCTGGACTTTAATATTCACAGTACCAGGAAGCTTTCTTTTAATATCTGCAGTCTCAATATAGGGTAATTCTGTAACCTTTTTCTCTCCAGACCCAATATTAGCCTTGATTATATTCTCGCCCACAACTACACCTGATGCTTCCATTATTTCCTGGGAGGATAGTATGGAAGTCCCTTCCACTGTTATGGTCTTGATGTCCAACAGACTTGTCCTTAGACTCCAGAATATCAGCACACCAGCTATGACAATCAAAAGAGCTATCCCTCTATATAGTCTTAGTCTTCTATTCTTTCTTTGCACTCTGGTCTCCTTGACCATTGTTCCACCTTCCATCTATATTAACTTGGAAATTTCTCCAACAATCGCCTTGGTTGCATCTGGATTCCCCATTTTTTTGCTGTTTTCTGACATCTCCATTAGCTTGTCACCATCGGAAATCAGCTCCATTATTGTCTTGTACAAAAACTCCGGTGTCAGGTCCTTTTCCAAAATCATACGGGCAGCTCCTCTTTCCTGGAAGGATCTTGCATTGTACTCCTGATGATTTTCCGCTGTATAAGCCTTAGGTATCAATATTGATGGCTTTCCAGCAGCTGAAATCTCAGCAAGTGCTATTGCTCCACCGCTTGTTATCACAAGGTCTGCTGCATGTATTGCAATTGGCATTCTGTGGTGGTAAGGAAGAATATCTATATTGTTCCCGGGTCGGATGTTTTCATCCTTGAGCTTTTCAGCAAATGCCTCATAATGTGACTTGCCGGTAACATGGATAAGATTTATTGCATTATCCCTGGACACTTCTTCCAATATTCCCAGGATTGAGTTGTTTAGGCTCCTTTGTCCTCCACTACCTCCAAAGGAAATAACCGTTGGCTTTTCATCCAGACTCAGCTCCTTTCGGGCATTGTTCCTATCCTGGTCAATAATGTCCTTCCTCACAGGGTTTCCTGTAAGAACCACGTCGCTGGCTTTGTGGAAGTACTTTCTAGAGTCATCATATGTTATTAGAACCTTGTTTACAAATCTTGAAAGAATCTTGTTGGTTATTCCAGGGTAGGCATTCTGTTCGTGTATAACCGTTGGAATTTTGCTTTTTGCTGCCCTGTACAGAATAGGTCCGCAAACATAGCCTCCAGTTCCTATTACAAGATCCGGTTTGAAGCTCTTAAGAATTTTTCTGGAATCACTGAGACCACGTATGAGCTCCCTCATGGCAATGATTGACCTCCTGTTCAGCTTCCTGGGCATTCCCTTTACACGAATTGATTGGAAGGTATAGCCAGCCTTCTGTGCAAGTTCCTCTTCAAGGCTTCCTTCAGTCCCCACATATAGAATCTCCACATTTTTGAACTTGTCCTTAATACCCTCCGCAATGGCTAAAGCAGGATAGATGTGTCCCCCTGTTCCGCCTCCGCTAACTATGATTTTCATCTGGCTTTCTCCTATCACTAATAGATGTCCTCGATATGTTTAACAGTATTCCCATACCTGCGAGGTAAATAACCAGGGAAGTACCTCCAAAGCTAATCAATGGAAGTGTTATTCCTGTAACGGGCATACTGGATGTAACTACGGCAATATTTATAAATGTCTGAATCGCAAGTAGAGTTGTTATCCCTGTGGCAAGATAGCTGCCGAAGGCATCCTTTGCATGAAGGGCAACTGTATACCCTCTCCATATTATCATAGCATAGAGCAAGAGCACAAACATTGATCCAAGTAGTCCAAGCTCCTCACCAATAATTGAAAAAATGAAATCATTGTAGGCCTCTGGTATGTAGAAGAACTTCTGCCTGCTCTGTCCAAGGCCTACACCAAGAAGACCTCCGGATCCCATTGCATAAAGTGATTGCACTATCTGCCACCCGTCCCCCAGCTTATCGGCAAATGGGTCCAAAAATGCAAATACGCGACGTTGCCTATACTCGTTACCTTCAGAAAATATTGCATATTTTGCAAAAATACCAACCCCTGCAACGAGCACTCCAATAATTGGAAGCCACATCCCAGCCACAAAAAACATGGCAAACAAAGTCCCTGCAACAGTTGCTGTTGTGCTAAGGTCCCTCTGCAGGTAAACAAGACCTGCAGACAGGCCTATTAGGATAAAAGCAGGTATGGCACCATCAAAAAAATTTCTTACCCTTTCCTTCTTGTTGTCCAGAAATGCCGCAAAGAAAACTATGCTTCCAAGCTTAATGACATCCGATGGCATGAAGGTTGTAAATCCTATGTCAATCCATCTTCTTGCCCCCTTGAGCTCCATTCCTATGGGGCTGAATATCAGAAGACCTAAAATTATTGCTGTTATATATATTGGGAGGGAAATCTTTTTCCAGAATCTGTAGTCGATGTTCATGGTCATTAACATCACGAGCAATCCTACTACAGCCCACTGTATATGTCTTTTTGCATAATGGCTGCCATCCTCATACCTGACCATGCCTTCTGGCCAGCTAGCACTATAAACCATTATTATCCCTATGAATACAAGAGTAATGACGGAAATAAATATTAAAAAGTCTACAGGCTTCTTTCTTTTCTTCTGATTTGCCATGGTATCACTCCGTCAATTCCATTACGATCCTCTTGAAATGCTTGCCTCTCTCTTCAAAATTTCTGTACATATCCCAGCTGGCGCAAGCTGGAGACAATAGGACAGCATCTCCAGCCATTCCTGTTGTGGCTGCTGTCCTAACTGCTTCCTCCATGTTCTTCACCTTATATATTTCTGAAATCCCATTTTCTTCTGCGGATTTCCTGATTTTTTCAGCAGTCTCACCCATAAGGATCAACGCTCTGCACTTAAGGACCAGAGCCTCTGTCAAATCTCCGTAATCGGCACCCTTGTCATAGCCTCCTGCGATAAGGACAACGGGGCTAACCATTGCCTGTATGGCCTTAAGGGTTGACTGAACATTGGTTCCCTTTGAATCATTATAATAAGAAATTCCGTTCTTTTCCTGGATAAACTCAATTCTATGCTCAACTCCCTTAAAGCATCTAACCGATTCCCTGATTATCCCATTGTCAATTTTCAAAGCCTTCATTATACCTACAACTCCACATACGTTTTCTATATTGTGAAGCCCTGGTATCTTTATATCTGCAAGTTCCAGAATGGTTTCCTCAGCTCCATCCATCCTATATATTATGGAGTCATCCTTGAGATAAATTCCCTCCTCCAGCTCCTCCTGTGTGCTGAACCAGATTATTTCAGGTCTTACCTTATCCTTCAAGCCTCTCAAGTGTTTGTCATCCCAATTTAAAATCAGATGATTGTCAGCACTTTGATTTGAGAATATCTTAAACTTTGACGCCATGTAGTTTTCAAATGAACCATGCCAATCCAGGTGATCCTCTGTTATATTGGTTATTAAAGCCACCTGGGGTCTGAAAAGATATGTATGCTCAAGCTGAAAGCTGCTTAATTCAAGCACTATGTAATCTTCCTGCTTTACCTTCTCCACAACCTGAAGGATGCCTGTTCCCATGTTCCCTGCAAGGTGTGTCTGGATTCCAGCCTTTTTCAGTATCTCCCCCGCAAGCATGGTGGATGTGGTTTTTCCGTTGGTTCCTGTTATGCCAATTACGGTCCCCTGTATTCCAACATTGAAGGCCAGTTCAATATCTGATATAACCGGAATATCCTTATCCTCTGCAAATTCAATAATATGGTGGTCAGGAGGTATGCCAGGACTTTTCACAACAAAGTCAACCTCCTGGATCAGGTATTTGCTTTCATCATCGACTACTGCAACCTGGTCAATTTCATTTTGGTGAAGTAGCTCAATAATCTCTTCTTTGGATTTTTCATCATATACCATAAGTTCATTATTATGCTCCATAAGCATTTTAATGGCGGATATTCCTGTTATCCCAATTCCCATAACCAATATTTTTTTGCCTTTAATCAACATAATAAACACTTCCTAACTTAGAATAAATAACCCCGTCAATGAAAGCACCAAAGTCGTTGCCCAAAATACCCAAACAACCTTAATTTCCTTCCAGCCTTTTTGCTCGTAATGGTGATGCAAAGGTGCCATTCTGAAGAACCTCTTCCCTGTCAACTTAAAGTATCCGACCTGAATCATCACAGAAAGAGCCTCTGCAAAAAATAGTCCTCCTATTACAAGAATAAATATATAAGTCCCTGATAAAAGGGTTATGGCAGACAAAGCTCCACCAAGGGCAAGAGATCCAGTATCACCCATAAATATCCTTGCAGGGTTGTAGTTGTAGATCAGAAAACCCAGCAGTGAACCCGCCATTGCAAATGAAGCCACAGCGGCATCAACATACCCTAGTCTCAGTGAAAGCAATCCAAAAGTCCCGAATACTATTACAGAGACTCCTGTTGCCAGTCCGTCCAGACCGTCAGTTAGATTGACTGCATTCACAGTACCTATGATCACAACAAGCAGGAAAGGTATTGTGAGAACCCCTAAAGTGAGGTTTTTCTCCCCTAGCAGGGGTATCAAAATCTGCGGATATGATCCAGAGAAATTCAAGTAATAATGTATTAGAATCATGGCTACCACAAATTGTCCAATAATCTTCTGATAGGCTCTCAATCCAAGATTCCTTTTTTTTACAACCTTTATATAATCGTCCATAAATCCCACTGCACCGAATCCCAGTGTGGAAACTATTATTATCCCCATATCAGCATTAAGCCCAACAGCTATCGTAGTTGCAACCACAAAGGCTATAAGGAAAATTATCCCTCCCATGGTTGGTGTTCCTGATTTTGCCAAGTGGGATGATGGGCCGTCCTCCCTTATGCTTTGGCCTATTTTCAGTCGCTGCAGCAATGGTATTATCTTTGGCCCAAGGAAAGAGCTCAAGACAAATCCTGCACCGGATGCCAGCATTAGCTGGGTTGATTCATTCATATACGTACTCCTCTCAATTGTCTTTCTTAATCTATATCATTCCTATTATAGTAAAGATTGACTTCATTTACCAGACATATTTATTAACTTCCGAACAAGAAAGACAACTCAAAGTTGTCTTTAGTTTGAATTATTAATATCCTCACTGGATAGCACAGGGTTGCTGCTGCCATTCTCGAGATACAGGTCAATTATCGACCCCTTGGTAACCTCTTCACCAGGTGAGGGATATTGATTCAATACCATGGTGTCTGTATTGAAATCCTCATACTCGGTTGTATATTTAAGGTCCAGGTCAGTGAGCTCTTTTCCCGCTCGATTTATGGATATATTCCTGACATCAGGAACAATAACCGTTTCTTTTGTAGCCTTCAGCTCTTCATCCGTATATTTCCTTGGTACCTCCAGGTATTTAAGGGTGCTTTCTATAACACTTGCGGCAGGAGGACCCGCAACTGTACCTCCGTAGTAGATACCTGTGGGCTCATCTACAATCACCAAAACAGCAACCTGAGGGTCATCTACCGGAGCCAACCCTCCAAATGAAGAAATATATTTCCCATCTACGTACCTTCCGTCAATTATCTTCTGAGCGGTCCCTGTTTTACCTCCAATTCTATACCCAGGTACATAGGCCTTTCTACCTGTTCCTTCCAGAACTGTCAGCTCCAGCATATCCAAGAGCTCATTGGTTGTTGTCTCAGATATCACCTGTCTTCTCAATTCAGGTTCAAACAGCTTTACAACATTCCCATCAGAATCAGCAAGCCCTTTGACAATGTGAGGAGTCATGAGATTTCCACCATTCCCAATTACAGATATGGCATTGATCATCTGTATTGGAGTAACTGCAATACCGTGACCATAGGATAGGGTCGCAAGGTTGACTTCCCTTATGCTGGCAGTTCCAGATGGTATGATTCCCCTTTGCTCACCAAGAAGGTCTATTCCCGTCACTTCGCCAAAACCAAATGCTTTTATATATTCATACATTTTTTCAGTGCCAAGCTCTCTTGCCATGTTTACGAAAGCCACATTACACGAATTACTGAAGGCCCTTGCGAAATCCTGGTCCCCATGTGGATCATACCAGCTGGAACATCTCAGGACCACCCCTGGAATGTCTCTAATAAATCCATTGCAGTAATAATGTGAGTTTAAGTTCGCCGTTCCTTCCTCAAGTGCCGCTGCAGCCGTTACTATCTTAAAGGTAGATCCTGGCTCGTAGATATCATTGATTGCATAGTTTCTCCACATCTCGTACCATTTTTGCTGCTGCTCCTCAAATGGAAGGGATTCCCATTGATTATTAAGTTCCTCATTTAAGGATTTTCTAGGGTTGTTAGGATCGTAGTCAGGTTTGTTTGCCATGGCTAAAACCTCTCCCGTAACAGGATCCATTACAATTATTGAAACGCTTTTCGCTTGGTTCTTCTCTAATGCCTCCTGTGCGGCTTCCTCTGCAAACCCTTGAATAGTTTCATCAATTGTCAGGATAACAGATGTCCCATTCTCCGGATTATGAATTTTTTCGCTTCCATAGGGAAGCTGTCTGTTGTCTCTGTCTGTAGCCTTGACCCAAACTCCTGGTACTCCTGTTAAATACTGATCATAGACTCGTTCTATTCCGTACAGGCCATTGTTGTCAATATCTGTGAAGCCAAGGATATAGGATGCAAAATTCCCGAACGGATAATATCTCTTGTTGTCATCAACAATTGATATCCCTCCGATACCAAGCTCACGCACCATTTCCGCCTCTTCCCTTGTTATCCATTGCTTAAGCTTTACAACGGAGCTTTCCCTTTTCAGGCTTGCAAGTATTTCACTGCTGTCAAGCTGTAGTATGGGTTGAAGTCTCATGGCCGCCTCTTCGGGGTTTTTCACATCGGAAGGACTGGCCCATATTGTAAAGGATGTTACATTTACAGCCAACTTTCTTCCCTTTCTGTCGTATATTATTCCCCTGTCTGATTTAAGGTCAATTGCCTTGGTCCATTGCTGCATGGCACCTCGTTTATAGTCAGCACCCTCTATCACTTGAACCCTGATAAGTCTGTATCCTAAAAAAAACACGATTAAAGTCACTACCAATATAGCAAACCTTAATCGTTTCTTGGTTGATTTGTTTATTTTGTGCAATAAAATCCCTCCTAGTAAAGGCTGGCAAATAGACCTATCACATTTCTGATCTTATCCTGGAATGTAATCCGATACGAATCATTCAATACTGTTTCATTGACCGTGATATATTGAATCTGACCATCTTCTGGGTAAATCATTCCCAGGCTATTTTTTGCCTGTTCAGCTATCAATGTACTGTTCTTCAACCCCTCTAGAGTACCAGACAGATCCTTCTTCAATTTCGCCAATTCAGTAGCCTCGTTTTCCAATCTTGTTATTTCCAATCTCATAGAAGTTATTTTAGCATAACCCTGTAGTATAAATAAAGAAGTACTTAATAAAATTATTGCAAGTGTAATATACATTTGTCTATTTAGGGCATGGCTTTTTCTCCGAGCTACTTTTTGGACTGTTTTCTGTTTTTTCTCACCTATGTATTCCGGGTATTGATCATACAGTACTTTTGCCGCCATCATGATATTTGCCCCCCTTGCAAGTGCCTATATTCGTTCAGCAACCCTTAGCTTAGCCGATCTGCTTCTTGGATTTTCATCTAGCTCCTCTTTGCCAGGTACAATCGGTTTTCTTGTGATAATTTCAATTTCTCTTCTCTTGTCGCAAACACAGGTTGGAAATCCCGGTGGACAGATGCAATCCTTGTATAGCTCCTTGAACTGCTCCTTCACTATCCTGTCTTCCAATGAATGGAAGGTTATTATTGCCAGTCTCCCTCCTGGTTTCAAACATTCCACCATATCTGCTATTGCACTCCTAAGAACGTCCAATTCTCCGTTGACCTCTATCCTGATTGCCTGAAACGTCTTCTTTGCTGGATGATGGCCCTCCATCCTAACCTTTTTTGGAATTGCCTTCTTTATAACTGTCACCAGTTCCAGGGTAGTGTCTATTGGTTTTTCAGACCTTTCCTTTACAATAAACTCAGCTATCCTCTTCCCCCACTTTTCCTCTCCATATTCCAGAAAAATTCTTGTTAACTCTTGTGCGGAATACTTGTTTACAACATCCCATGCTGTAAAATCGCTGGTGGTATCCATTCTCATATCCAGAGGAGCGTCCTTGTTGTGGGAGAAACCCCTTTCCTCAGTGTCCAGCTGGTGGGATGATACTCCTAGGTCAAGCAAAATTCCATCTACCTTTTCTATGTTCAAGTTATTTAATACGTCTTTTATATTCACGTAATTTGAGTGTACAAGGTCTACTTTGTCAATGTACTCCTTCAAAACTTCCTTGGATTTTTCAAGAGCATTCTCATCCTGATCTATTCCTACAAGCCTACCAGTGGTGAGCCTCTTTAAAATTTCTTTTGAATGTCCAGCTCCTCCCAGAGTGCCATCCACATATATTCCATCTTCCCTGATGGCAAGTCCTTCAAGTACTTCATTCAGCAAAACCGAAACGTGATGAAATTCCATGTGAACACCCCCTACAAAAATTGATTCAATTAAATCCCCAATTCAGCCATTTTCTCTGCAATACTGTCATAGCTCAGGCTGTCATCATCATTGTAGTCATTCCATTCTTCCTTGCTCCAAATTTCAAGCCTTGTGGATACACCGATTACTACAGTATCCTTGACCAGTTTCGAATGCTCTCTCAGGTTACCAGGAATAAGCACTCTCCCCTGCTTATCAAGAATACATTCTGTGGCTCCAGAGAAGAAGAATCTGACAAAGGCTCTTGCATCCTTGTTGGTCATCGGCAAGCCTTTTAACTTATCCTCAACAATTTTCCATTCATCCTTAGGGTAAACAAAAAGGCAGTTGTCAAGGCCTTTGGTCATTACAAACTCATCACCAAGAGGATCCCTGAATTTTGAAGGGATGATCAGTCGTCCCTTTTCATCGATAGTATGTTGATATTCACCTATAAACATACTCTTCTCCACCTTTGCCGTTTATTTACCACTTTCCTCCACTTTGCTCCACTTTATATTCATTTTACCCTAAAACTTAGTTTTTATCCACCATTTTAGTTGGATAAAGTGCCCTTTTGGGACTTTGGTCCTGATAGCTAGACAAAACAGAACCCGGAAGATATTTCTCCGGGTTCTCAGATAGATTTTCTATTGCATTTTCTTAAGTTTAAAGCTTATTTTCCACTGCCTTTCTTCTGTTGTAAAGTACAGCGCCACCCACTACTATGGTTAATATACTGATTAGTTGTGCTACCCTGAATGGTCCAAACATCAGACTGTCTGTTCTCAAGCCCTCAATAAAGAATCTAGCTAGAGAATACAAGATTACATACAGCAGGAAAATCTCGCCCTCCACCTTGGATTTTTTTCTGTACCAGATCAGAAACATGAATACAAGCAGGTTCCATATTGACTCGTATAAAAAGGTGGGGTGAACCTTCACTCCATCCACCATTATTCCCCATGGCAGGTCTGTTGGGCCTCCGTGGGCTTCCTGGTTTACAAAATTACCCCATCTTCCAATGGCCTGACCCAAGATGAGACTAGGAGCCGCCACATCTGCCAGAGTCCAGAATCTCAGCTTCTTGACCTTTGAGAAGATTATCGCCACCAGAGCTCCACCTATCACTGCTCCGTGGATTGCCAGCCCTCCACCTCTAATGTTAAATATTTGGCCTGGATTGGCACTGTAGTAATCCCAGGAGAAAACCACGTAATATAGTCGTGCAAATAAAATCGCCACAGGGACTGCGAACAATAGGAAATCTATAAATGTTTCCTCCTTAATTCCCTTTCTTCCAGCCTCTTTTGTTGCAATCAAAGTTCCAATCATTACTGCTATTGCTATTAGCAATCCATACCATCGAACCTCAAGTCCGAATATTGAAAATGCTACTGGGTCCATCGTTTAACCACCTTTCAATTATTATCTGATTCCATTTCAGGCCAGATTATTGAGATTACACTTCTATCCTCATTGAAGTGACTTTTAAATCTATTGATGATGTCTTCAAATTTGATTTCATTTAGAACATCAAGGTAATCTATCAGCAAAAAGTCCTGAAAATATAAATCTGTCAGGTTGTTTGCAATAAACTCTATAGAGTTGAAGCCTGTCAAAAAGCCTCCTATTTCCTTTTTCTTGATTCTCAGAAAGGCTTCCTTGGTCAAATACCTTGCAGGATCCCCAAACATTTCCATGATCCTATTGTACACTTCCTGAGGTTTGTCGCTTTGCCCGGCGATCAGGGAATGTCCATATGTCTTCTTGCCCGTAAAATAAGCACCAAAGGTGCTATCCACAAGACCCTCGGAATACAGTTCATTATAAAATTCTGAGCTGTTTGTAAACAGCATGTCCAAAATAATATTTGTTGTTATGTCCTTCTTGACAGCTTCCCTTCCAGATTGACCTAACTCGGTGTCCTTGACTCCTATATGGAAAAGGGGCTTTGATGTCATCATTCTCTCTTCAATTGACTTTAAAAGTATTTCATCTGGTTCATCCTGGACAATTCGTTCAACAACATCAGATGTAGTTGGATACTCCTTGCCAGCCTTTTCAACGGTCTTCAACACTTCATCCTTGTCCAGATCACCAACTACGAAAAGCACCATATTCCCAGGATTGTAGAAAGTCCTGTAGGATGTTTCCAGATCTTCCTTGGTGATCCTGTAAATGCTTTCAACCGTGCCTGCGATATCAGTTCGTACCGGATGCCTGTGATACATGGCCTTTAGTGTGTTGAAAAACACCACCCATTTTGGGTTATCCTGATACATCTGAATCTCCTGTGCAATTATACCCTTTTCCTTCTCAACGTTCTCATCGGTCAAGAACGGACTTTGAACAAATCTAACAAGTAGATCAAGGTTTTCATAGAAATTGTCTGTGGAATAAAAAAGATATGAGGTTTGATTGAAATTTGTATATGCATTTACATATGCTCCCTGTGACGAAAATTTCTGGAACAGGTCTACATCAGGTTCCTCAAAGAGCTTGTGCTCGAGAAAATGAGCTATTCCTTCAGGAAGTTCCACAGGCTCCCGTTCTCCCAATGGAACAAAAATATTA
>Ga0334892_1000828_pt1 | contig 32159 bp, 34 predicted proteins | sample GraSluR3_MG_4_FD_207213 | JGI IMG/M metagenome (GOLD analysis project Ga0334892, IMG submission 207213) | Sludge microbial communities from methane-producing bioreactor in Wageningen University, Netherlands - Granular Sludge_15_04-R3 | ecosystem: Engineered > Bioreactor > Anaerobic >...
AGCAGTTCGCCAGCCTGGGCTACATCCCCAACGGCCGCGACCGCCTGCAGCCCGAAACGCTGGTCATCGACTCGTTCACCATCCTCTGGCTGGTCGCCCAGGAAGCCGGGCAGAAGCTCGCCGAGGGACGCGCCCGCAAGAACAACCGCCCCACCGAAGCGGCGCGGCTGGCCTTCGGCGACTGGTCGCTCATCAAGCGGCCCATCCAGCGCCTCTACACCCAGCTGCTCAACCTGCCGGTGCACGTCATCGTCACCGCGCGCCAGAAGGACATCTACGACGACACGGCCAGCGAGCCGCGCAAGGTCGGCGAAGCGCCCGACATCGAGCGCAACGCCGTCTACAACTTCGACCTGGTCCTCAAGCTCGAGGTCGACGAGAAAGGCAAGCGGACCGGGCTGGTGGAGAAGTCGCGCTTCGCGGACTTCCCGCCCGGCACGCGCCTGCCCGACCCGTCCTGGGCGACCTTCGCCCACCTGGCGCGGACCGGCGAGCAGCCCAGCCGGAACATCGACCTTGAGGCCACCGCCGAGCAGGAAGCGCGCCGCATGGAGCCGCCTGCGCCCGCCGAGAAGAGCGGCCAGAACGGGCGCCGGAAGGGACCGCGCGCCGAGTGGACGCGCAGCCCGGCCAACCGCCAGCGCACCCTCGAATGGCTGGCCGAGAACGGGCTGAGCGAGTCCGACGCCAACGCCGCGCTGGGCATCGACGACTGGCGCAAGACCTCGCTGTCGGCGGAGGACTTCAAGGCGGCCATCGAGGCATACGTCGCCAACCAGCTCGCCGGCGAAGAGGCGCCCGAAGATGGCAAAACCAACGACGTGTCTGACGTGACGCCCGATGCCACGCCGGACGAATCGCCGGCGCCGGAGACCAAATCGGCGCCCAGGACATCGTCGAAGGCCGCGCCGGAGAGTGCGCCCCAGAAGTGCGCCAACTGCGGCGTGGACGACGCACGCCCCGGCAGCAAGTACTGCCAGACCTGCGCCGACCTCCTCTTCGCGTCCAAGCTCGAAGATGAGACCGAAGAGAAGACCGAACCGGCGCAGACCGAGTAATCGACCGGGCGGGGCGGTGCCGAGCCGCCCCGCCACCAATCGAGCAAAACAGAAACAGGAGCGAATCATGACCACAGAACTGACCACCCCTTCGACGATTGACCTCGACGAGCTGGCGGTACGAGCCGCCCAGGCTCTCGAGGAGCGCGAAGCCGAAAACGCCCGCGCCGCCGAAGCCAAACGCCGCCAGGATGAGCTGGAGCTGCAGCAGGCGCGCGCGGCCTTCGCCACCGAGCTGCGCGACCTCTTCCGCGAGACGATCGGCGTGGACCTCGACGTCCCCGTCGACCAGGTGCGCGGCGGCCCCTACGACCCTGTCTGGGAGATGCTGCCCGGCTTGCGCGTCACCATCGAGCGCTGGCGCGGCGGCAACACCACGATTGCCATCTACGCGGATCAGTGGTCCAACCGGAGCGTGCGCACGCTGGCCGACCTCGGCCTGGCGTTCCAGATCCACCGCGAGCGCCAGCAGCGCATCCGGGCGCAGCGGGCCGTCCCCCGCCGGGACCTCGAGCGCCGCCTCGAGGACCTGCGCGATCAAAACGTCGAACTGGGCAAGGGCGAACCGGAAGTCCCATCGGACGGCTGGACCCTTCTCGACGGCGACGCCGGGCTGCATCTCCAGCCCCTCAGCGCACACGTCCTGGATGTCTACCTGATCCACCCCGGTGCCGGCCCGCTGCACCGCGTGCCCATGACCGAGACGGTCGTCAGAGCCCTGGCCGATGCCCTCAAGCGGGGCAGCGGGACCATCCACGAACAGGGGCACTATCTCCTCGTCGTGCGCGCGTCGGACGCCGGCGTGCGCCGGTTGAGCTGGTTCGTCTACCCCGAGTTCTTCGACGGAATTCCGGCAGACGGCTGGGCCGCCCACCAGGAGTGGGAGCGCATCGCACCGGTGACGGCTGCCCTGGACGAGTGGTTGGCGTTCCGCACGGCACACCGCGCCTGGAGCGACAGCCTGCACGAGGTGGAGGCGGAGCTGCGCCAGGTGAAAGCCGAGCTCGGCGTGGAACCACCGTTCTGAGCCATTATCACAACGCAACCGGGGCGCGGCAGCCGCGCCCCCAGACACCACAGGAGGACCTATGGAAACGACCGTCAATGCCCTGGATGCGCTGCGCGCGCTGCTCGAGGCCACACCCGCCAACCCCGTGCCGGTCGACCGCGCGACGCTGGCCGTGGCTGTCGACGAGCTGGCCGCGCGGCGCACGACACAAGGCTCACGCCACTGGATGGGCGACCTGGACGACCTGCAGCAGTTCGTCGACGTCGTCGAAGACGGCACCGTCACGCCTGACGATGTCGCCGTCGCCCGCGAAGCGATCCGCGCGCTGCACGACACGCTGGCGGGGAGGGCAGGGTGATGGCTTTCTGGATCATCTTCGCCCTGGCCTGCGCGCTGGCCGCCATCGTGGTCGCTGCCGTCTACGAGCCGAAACCGAGAAACGAGGAGTGACACCGTGATCCACCTACGCATCAAAGTGACCCTGCCGCTCATCGTCGTGCTGCTGCTGGCGCTGCTGGTGTGGCTGTGCCGCGACCCGGTCACCTCCCGGCCACAGCCCAAACCGCGCCGGCCAGGACGACCACCGCGGCGCGGGGCGCGCGAGCTGCGCGAGTCGCGCGACGTGACCTACGAGGACGCCCTGCGCGCGCCACACGGCACCTTCACCGCCGAGGAGCTGGCCGCCATCGCCGACCGCGAGGTCTACGAGGGCGCCCGCGACGCCTACGAGTCCTACGCCGACCCGACCGTCCGCGCGGCCATCGACCGCCTGAAGAGCTGGAGCCCGCGCCATGCCACCGATTGACCTCGAGAAACTGCGCTGGGAAGCGCAGGTCTTCACCGTCACCGACCGCCAGCTCACCGCCGGCGAGATGATCCCGCTGGCGCTCATCCGCGAGCACGCCGACCGCGGGCTCAAGCTCGCCGCCGCCGTGCCCAACCTGCTGGCCGAAATTGACGCACTCCGCGCGCGCATCACCCAACTCACACAAGGGAAGGAGACATCTAACTCATGACGACCGACACTCATACGCAGACCGACCTGGCGGGCGAGCTGGCGCTCGTCGAGCAGCAGGCGCGCGCCCTGGGCAATCCCCTGCCCGCCGTCGACGCCATCGTCGATGACCTCAACCGGCTCTACGACCGCGGCGCCGACCTGCCGACCCTCGAGGCCATCCAGGCCAACGCCGGCGCGCTGCTCGACGCCGTCCAAAGCAGCGGCCAGACACTCCACGCCGCCCTCGACCTGGCCGGGCGCATCAAGCAGCAGCGCGACCTGACCCGCCAGGCGCTCGACGACCTCAAGCGCGCCATCGACACCGTCGACCTCGACGTGCCCGAAATCGAGGCGCTGTTCGAAACGGTCGAGGAGATGGTCACCGAGCAGACGTGGGAGTACATCTGGGAGGTGCAAATCGACGGCGTCGTGTCGAACACGCCGCTGAGCTGGGACGAGGCGAGCCGGCTGGTCGGCATCCTCGACGGCGATCACAACCTGACCGACAGCCATCCCCTGTGGGACGCGCTGCGCGCGTGGATAGCGGAGGTCAGCCGTGTCTGATTCCGCCGCGGCCTCGCTCGCCGCACGTGCCCGGCAGGTGTACGAGCTGGCGTGGCTGGGGAAGTCGGCGCGCGTCCGCGCGCTGGCGACCGCGCAGCTCGACGCGGCCATGCGCGAGCTGCAGGGGATGGATCCGGCGCGATATCAGGCGCTGCACGAGGAGCTCATCGCCCGCGCCGGCGAGCTGGCCGCGCGCCGGGCAGCCCTCGAGCGCGAGACGGAGGTGCAGGCGTGATGATGTGTCACTTGGTTGATTATGTTACTACAGAATACGTAACATGCAAAGACGAGGAATCGCCCTGCCCTGAAAACTGACGACCTACCGACCGTAGCGGAGAGCGCGCATGCTTGGCGGCTCGTACGCTCTCCGCTGGAGCCTATGAAAGGCACAAAACATGATACCTGGGATCATCCCGGCTCACAACCGGACGATCATCCTGGTGCGCGGCGCGCGCTGTATCGTCGCCCGCTACCGCCAGACCGCCCCCTACCGGTTCGAGATCGAGCCGGCCACCAACTGGCAGGACCTCGAAGACGACGCCCGCCAGGCCGTCGAGGACCTGGCCGGCGCCCCCGCCGACGACCACTACCCATGTCCGGATGAGCTCGCCGCCCGCGCCGAATGGGCGGACGACTGACACCACCGCGTGTACGACTTTACAACATCAGCACCTGGGTCTATTCGGCCACATCGTGACCCCTCTGCGCGTTTCTTTGCCTGGAAAATGGCGGTGGTGGGGTCACGATGTAAGCGAACTTTGGGGGTGATGATGTTGGAAAACAATACACCGCGCGCCCCTCACCCCCGAGGGGCGCGGGCTTTCCCCGGCATGTGATCATCCGCTTGCCCATGACCAGCTCATCCGCTCATCACATCTCACGCCGCCTGTAGTATGATGTGCTCAACGTTGAGAGTTCACGCACGAAAGGATGCACACCATGATCGACCAGCTCACCCCCCGCCAGATCCGCGCCCTCGATGCCCTCAACCGCCAGCTCGTCCGCAAGGTCAGCACGCTCATCGACGAGCTGAGCCAGGGCGCCCGCGACGCCGGCATCAGCCCCGACTACGCGCCCGACCTGGTCACCTGCGGGCTGGAGGTCGCCCTCGACTACGCCCAGCGCCTGCGCTACCAGCTCGACCGCCACGTCGAGCAGCTCACGCTCCAGGCGCGCCTGGGCGGCGAGCCGTTCGCCCTGCGCGACCACGCCGAGGTCTTCTACCACCCCAAAACGCACCGCGTGACGGTGGGGCGCCCCGACCGCGACCGGGTCGACCAGACGTACACGCCCACCCCGGCCAGCCGCGCGCGGATTCGCCGGCTGATGAACGCCTACCACTGGGCACACCGCGGCACCACCCCGCGCGGCTGGGATGGCGTGACCACCCTGGGCTGAGCATCTCCCCCCTAACAGCAATGCCGCTCCTGCACAGTAGGCAGGGGCGGCATTCAGGGGGAGGGTCAGTTGATGCTCATACTGCTCTGACCCGGATGTCAGGCTGCTACTGTACCACGCCGGGCTGCTCCGTGCCAGCCAATAGAAACGCCGTCCGTTTCCGGACGGCGCCTGTGGCGGGAGAGGGGGCCCTCCCCGCCACGAGATGACTCTACCATGCCGCGAGTGCTGCTGCCAATCCGCGGGCATGTGCTCATCCGCTCACGGATGACCGGCTGTTCCGCTCATCCCATCTTGCGACACCTGTCGTATGATGTCATCAAGATTGGATTGGGGCGCACGCCCCCCATACGAAAGGAACGCAAGATGGACACGTACGAACGCATCGAGCTGCTGGAAGACGCCCGCGAGCACCTGCAGCAAGCCCTCGACCTGATCCGCGAGGCCGTCGACGACACGCCGGTCGAGGACTACGCCCGCGCCTACATCATCCCCACCCTGGTCATGGCCGCCCGCAGCGAGCACGAGTACCTGGGCAGCCAGCCGGCCAACATCGACGAACTGATCCGCGCCTTCGAAGGCGCTGACGAAGACTGACGAGCGCAGCAGGCGGGGCCAACGCGGCCCCGCCCCACCCTCACCGAAAGGACGAGCCATGTACGCCAAACTCCCCCGCAAACAGGTCAAGGCGCTGCTGGAAGCCATCGACGTGCCGCACGACGAGCTGGTCTGCCACCGCGACGGGACGTTCACCATCCGCCAGCACTACTTCTACGGCGGCCACCAGCTTCGCGAGCGGATGGCCGGCCGCCTGCAGCGCTACACCCACGCCACGATCCTGCGCGCCCGCGAGGTCTTCTGGACCCGCGAGACAGTCGTCGAGGTCCACTTCGCATTCGAGCAGCGGTAGTCTAGAATAGAGAGCCGGGGGTAATGCCCCCGGCCAGGTCAATCAGGAGGACACCATGAGCAAACGACGAATCACGCGCGTCAGCGTCGACCTGACCCAGGCGCAGCGCGACGCGCTGGACGCGATGATGGCGCAGTTCAACGCCGAGGTGAGCGCCGCGGCGGGCGTGCCGATCCGGTTGGGCGTGCGCGAGTTCTTCCACATGCTGCTCAAGCGGCACGCGGACGCCACCGGCCAGCCGTGGCCCGAGGACTATCCCTCCCCCGGTGGCTGGCGCGGTGGGCCGAAGGAGACGCAGGAGGAACCAGTCGACGCAGAGTAGAGCGACCGCCATCTCGTCCATAAGCCGCCTGCCACCAGGACAGGCGGCTTTCTTTTCCCCGCTCGATACCGATTATCGGTAATAACTACCTTTAAATACGACCTTAACGATCTAAGTTGCTCTGCGTTCCTCATCGCCTATAATAATGGGTGAGCAGAGGGGTATTTCGATGTTACGCAAGTATACTCAATGGCTCATCGTAGCCGTCACGTTCACGTGTGTTGGCTATGTGATGATAACGGGGCTGCTCACCGAGGTTGGCATCCTTCCCGACACGACAGCGACCAAAACAGCGGAATTCCGGGCATCTCAGACAGCAGAACAGGTCCAACACGCCGCCTCGTCGGCCACCGCCATCGTGCTGGTGCTCACGCCGTCGGATACCCCATTCCCGACGGCCACGAGCACGGCGACACCCACTCCACTTCCGACGGCCACGAGCACGACTAAGCCCACTCCGACCGCGACCTTCACACCGACCATCACCCAGACCCCCAACCCGGCGACCGGGGTCGTCTCCGTGTCGGCGGGCGAGTACCGCCTGGATATTGCGCAGGTCTGGGAAGCGCCCGAAGCCGACGGCACGAAACCCCGCCGTGATGCGTTTCTGGTCCTGGATGTAGCCCTGCACAACGGCAGCTCGAAACGTGCGTGTTTCTACGACAGAGACTTCCGGGCCCAGGTCGACGGCCAGACCTTGAATCCCGACAATCTCAACGACGTGCGCGACGAGTTCTTTCCCGATCGGGACTATCCGGGCGGCTTTGCCGGTCAGTGCCTGGATGGCGGCGAGACCGAACTCAGCCTGCTAGAATACGACGTGCCCGCCGACATCTCCAGCATCACGATTGCCTTCACTCCGGGCGACGAGGCGTCGGAATTCGCTCTCTGGCTCGACCGACAATCAGGTGACACGCTGGCCTTTGGCCTGCAGTCGGTTGGCCTGGGTGTGGCGCAGGTCGTGACCGGTACCCCCACCCCGATCCCCTCTCTCACGCACACGCCCAGCTACACACCCACGCTCACCGCGACGACTTCGCGAGAGCCGAGGACGGTACGCGACCAGGAACAGCCCGACCGGGCTGCAGCTACATCAACGGTACCAGAGGCCCTCGCCATCGCCGCCAACCCGCAGCGAGCCAACGCTCAGGTGGCCGTCGTGACCCATGTCGTCGACGGCGACACGATTGAAGTGAACATGGATGGCCAGACCTATCGCGTGCGCTATATCGGCATCGATACGCCGGAAACCGGCGAGCCGTGCGGCTCCGAAGCGACTGCCGCCAACGCCAGCTTCGTGGCCGGCCAGACGGTGGAGATGGTCAAGGACGTCAGCGAGACCGATCGCTATGATCGGCTGCTGCGGTACGTGTACGTCGGCGACCTGTTCATCAACGCGGTGCTGGTCGACCAGGGATTTGCCGAAGCCATCGAATACCCGCCCGACACGGCGTATGCGGCACTGTTCGAGCAGCTCGAATCCGAAGCGCGCGCTGCCGGTCTGGGCTGCCATGCCGCCGGCGTCTTCGAGGCGGGTGACACCGCGCCACAGGACCCACCAGGCCCGGCAACCGAAACGTGGTACGTCACGGGCGCCCAGCGGGTCAACGTGCGCACCTGCAGCTCTACCGACTGCGCGATCATCACCAGCGTGGAGTACGGGGAAGCGCTGACCGTCCTGGCGACGGCCAGCGACTGGCACGAGATTCGTCTGCCGGATGGGCGGACCGGGTACATCGCCGCCTGGCTGACGAGCAGTGCTCAGCCACCCGCCGCGTCGCCGACGCTGCCCGCTGCACAGCCCGCACAGCCTGCCGCACCACGCGCGACCGCGCCACCCGTGCAGCAAGACCCAGCCCCGCGAGCTGCACCGCCACAGCTACAACCGACAGCCGCTCCTGCGCCCGTTCATCCGGAAGGGGCCAGTGCGATCTGTAATGATGGCACGTATTCGTTCTCTGATCACCGGCGCGGGACATGCTCACATCACGGTGGCGTGCGTGAGTGGTTGCGGCAGTTGCCTTCTTAGGTGTATGTGGGCTTTATAGACGAACCAACCACTTCTACTCACTGAAAGAAGCCCAGGTGCTGATTAAGGATTGGAGGCGGCATTACAACACACAGCGACCACATAGCTCACTTGACTATCGTCCACCGGCTCTGGAGGTTGTGCTGGTTCCACCACTCGCCACAACTGCCTAGAGTCTAACTAAACGAGTGGTATAGATTCCGGGGGCAGGTCAAACGGACCCGTTCAAGCTATTATGTTCAGGAAATACGTCTCTCTTAGTTTCATGTCTCTTGTTACCGAAAAGCCCTGATGACTTGCAGTCACCCTCGGTTATTATCGATCATATCTCACCTGAAAAGGTAAAGTAGATGATACATTCTGAACCGTCAATGGAGTGGCAAAACGAAATCCACAACCGTATGCTGTCAGGAAGTCGAACGGCATTCGCTGAATTATGCGAAGCAGTACTCGATCATCTCGTAGATCATCTAGTGCAGTCAGGTATCACTAGTGATGAGCAACTGTGTGAAACAGTGGCAACTGACACCCTTCTCCTTTATGAGCAAAACCCCAAGCGGTATGATCCGGAAAGAGGTTTAGGGCTTGTCGGCTATTTACGAATGGATGCGCGTGGTGATCTGAAAAATGCCGCAGATAAAGAAAGAAGAAGGCAGAGAAAAACCATTAGCATTGACGACCCTGACGTCGCAGATCGAATCGCAGGTCGGAACAATATACAAGAAGAAAGAGAACTCAACGAATGGGTTGAAGATCTCACTGGGCAAGATGTGAATGCAATAATTGAAGATTTGAGAAATGAGCTAAGTGAAACTGAGATCGAGATCATTCATTTGTGGATTATTGAGAATGTCCGAGAGACCGAACCATATGCCGACCTGCTGCAAATAGCACATAAACCCATCGAAGTTCAACGTCGCGAAATCAAAAACGCCAAAGATCGCTTAAAGAAAAAACTAACCCGATTTGGCAAACGTAGGAAGAGAGATTAGAAATCATGTCGAATGACAGACTGATAAGCATGGCGAAACGGGCTGCGAAAAACCCTACTCTGATTGCGTACCTGATTGATAAGCTTGTTACCTCAGAAAGTTCTAGTTGGAAAGCAGTCTCTCGGAGCCAAGAAATAAGTATAGAAAAGTTGGCGAAGCTTGCGCTTTGTAAACGCCCGCGCAAGAATTACTGGATCGCGGATATGACTGAAATCGCTGAGTACTTAGCTCTCGATGTAAATGTTATAGCCACGTTTATCACGGAAATTGAAAACTTAGACGATCTCCAATCGTCCACTGATGATCAGCTTCTTATGGCAGCTCGTGACCGAGATGACGAGGAAGAATAGATTTATATGTTCCTGGATCAGGAAGTAGACTCCATCGTGTCAAAATTCTGGCAGGGTGTACCTGAAAAAGACAAGTCATTTCCACGGAACCTCGAGAGCATATTGTGGCGATTGCAGATTACATGTGTTCCACTTCCCGATCTTGATCTCCAAAAAGTACAATGGTGGCTGCAAACGAAAAAACTGATACTCCCAGACCGTGTTAAGGGACAGACTCGTCAAGTGTTTGGGTGTTTGGTTGCGGCGCGTGGCAAGGGATACATATTTGTAGATAGTAAGGCCAACTCGGGAGAAATCCGCTTTACCATTGCCCATGAAACAGGTCATTTTTTGAGAGACTATTTAGCACCGCGGCAACGAGCCATTGAAGTTCTGGGTAGTGAAATTACGGAAGTTCTAGATGGTAACCGTCAGCCCACCGAAACCGAGCGGGTTCATGCCGTTTTATCCTGCACAAAACTCTACGTTTACGTAGATTTGCTGTTACGCGGACCGAAGAATCAAATCCTCAGCAATGGTACTACCCAATCCGAAACAAGAGCGGATCAGATTGCCTTTGAGCTTTTAGCTCCTCATAAGGATGTACTGATGAAGGCTCAAGTTGAACCCTTTTCTTTACCATCAGACGAAATAGTAAGGCGAATTGATCCGATTCTTTTGTTTGCCTTTGGCCTCCCCCAATCGACCACACACGAATATGCAAAAAGGATTGCGAATTACTATCAAAGGAAGGAAAACATTCGCGACTGGCTAGGTTTATGAGGTGCAACGCATAAAACTGTCGCATTCTTGATCCCGTATCGGAATATTGTGTAGTGCGTTCGGAAAAAGATGCAAAGGCGATAGGATTTCTGATGGACGACTTCATCCTAGAGGGTAACGACTTTACCTCATCTTTTGGGGAATCACTGGATCAAACACTGGATATTGATACGTGGTCATCACATGATGATCTGTTGCTACTTTACAATCGGCTTGAAAGCGAGGTGATGGAGGCGGTAGAACAAGGAAACAATATTCGAGCACAAGTGAGAGATATGATTTTCCCTAGACTTTACGACAGCCCCACATCGGTTCCGGAATCAGGTGTTTATAAGGCAACTGTAGAGGAAATTGAGAAGGTTCACAGTGACCTTTTATTCAATGGCGGAGTCGAAGCTTGTGATGGAAATTCTCATGTCGATGATCGACTGCCGCTAACTGTTACTCAGATTGGCGTAGCGCTGGTTTCTTATCATGGTGAGCAAGGGACCTGGGCCCATAGACTGTTCCGACGCGACTTAAGGCAGCAGAACACCGACGTAGTATCTGAAACCCTAGACCTGCTGCAACGACGATCAGAGCGTGGGGCAATTGATGAGGAAGAAAAACAGAACCAACTCAGTGCGTTGGCCAGACGTGGCGTAATGGCATACGCTGAACGGGCCATTTTGCTGAATCGTTCGAATAAACCGTGGCGGATGGGACACGGAATACCTGCTCCCTACGAGATTCTGACTGGTTCGGGCTCCCCGATCCTGCTTGAAAAGGGTCTTGAGATACTGCATCAACTACTCGGTGTACATCGGCGTTTCGTCTACGTGCCAAGTACAACAAGTACTCGTGGCCGGCTATATCCAACTCTAGGCGATGCCCTGAATCCGCTTGAATACATCGTCGTGGAATCGGCCAAAGATCAAATGCTCAAGATTATTGAAAAAGGGCACTATGCGGCACGTGAACGGAATAGAGCTTTGGAGTTTGCGAATACGGTAGGACCAAATGTTCTCATCGGCATTTACCGCACTAATCGAATCGCGCCAGCACAAGTATTTTTCGGCCATCGTCAATTCATTCACCAGGCTGCGCTAATAGCTATGGCTGATAGTGTTTTAGTCGAACACCGTGGTTTTCCCACACTGATAGATCTTGCTGATACCGTGTGTCGTAACTTGATGGGAGCCGATAGTTTCGCTCCAAGCGTGGATACTGCTTATCTTAGCGCCGGTGCTCCATTCAGCTACACGCCTGAACGTGCGAATCGTCCGGGCTAAATCTCCAGGGGATAGCAATGGCTGATTTCGACGAAAGAGGAGAGACTCACATGCAATTTCAATCAGGTAGAGTACCGACTAACGCCTTGGATGACATTGAAGAAACTGCTGAGGAGCTGGGTGGAAGTCACCAGATTCCAGAAGACGAGCTAGATGCTATTGGCCGCTCAATGTTTGACACTCAGGCAAGCAAAGACAATCAAATTGTTGTGCTCACTACTCCAGATAATATCGAACATATTCCATCGCAAGCGCTGCTGTATATTCGCAGTAAGAAGAAAAGCGGTGAATGGGATCGTGACTATATTGGCATTGTCACCCAAGGACCTTTTTCTGAGCCGGATGGACTAAAAGCAGACTCGCCCATTATGGTGTCGGCCAATGTACGGGGTGGAATTCTGATGCCCAACTATCATGGACGTGCCAACGTCGAAATCCTTGGAGAGCTTACGGACGGAGGCAAACTGTTACCGCCCAGATTTCGACCTTTGCCGAATAGTCCGGTGTTTGCCCTATCAGATGACGACACCGCCCATTTCTTAGGGCTTCAAACAGGAATTCAACTCGGATTGGTTCTTGGATACACAAACCTTGAATATGGCCTGAATCCCAACAGCAAACAAGTTCTGCCGCGGCATCTCGGTATTCTTGGTACGACTGGTGGCGGAAAATCAACTACCGTTTCGCGTCTGATCAATGAATTCCAACAGGCGGACATTGCCACCATTGTTTTTGACACCGAAGGGGAATATACAGAGATTATGTACCCAACGGAAGACGCAACAATGGAAGAGTTGCTAGAACAGCGGGATATGCAGCCCAAAGGCGTAGCAAACGTTCAAATACTGCGCCTGATTGGCCGTGAAGGCACGAATGAGGATTATCGGCCTCAGCATGAGTTCAGCTTATCGTTCGAACGATTGTCTCCGTATGCTGTAATGGAGATCCTAGAGTTGAATGAAGCTCAGCAAACTAGGTATCTGGAAGCATATGATGCTGCAAAGCAGCTAATGATGAGACTAGGGCTGTATCCCAAAAACAACGATGAGAAAAAGACGCTCTACGAACTTGATGAGTTGGAACAGGGATATCCTAGCCTTACACTAGAAAAAATGTACTGGGTTGTCCGAACAATTGCCAGAATCGTTGCTAATGAAGAACATGAGGAAATTGGGGAGGCAGACTTCAAGCAAGCCGGCCCGGAGTTTTTCCGCATTTTGGAACAGCGGAGTTTTTCCTCACATACTAGTAGTTGGAGAAAAGTGCAAGGATCGCTCAGCAAGCTACTTCGCCTGCAGATTTTTGATAAACAGGGTCAGCGTCCCAACTATGCAAGCCTGACTCGTCCGGGGCAAGTCACGATTATCGACCTAAGTGATACTACCTCCCCGCAGATCAACAATCTAGTTATCGCCGAGTTGCTACGAGGAGTCCAGGAACAACAAGAAAAGAACTACAAGAACGCCCAAGAAAAACGGACTGACCCACCTCGTGTTATGATGATGATCGAGGAAGCTCACGAATTTCTATCCCGTCAGCGTATCAAGCAGATGCCAATCTTGTTTGAACAGGTCGCGAAAATCGCGAAACGTGGGCGCAAACGTTGGTTGGGAATGGTGTTTATTACGCAACTTCCACAACATCTGCCTGACGAAGTGTTGGCACTCATCAACAGCTATATCCTCCACAAGATTGGCGACGCCAACACCATCAGCACACTTAAGCGGTCGATTGGGGGTATTGATGAGACCATGTGGGATCGTGTTCGCAATCTGTCAGCAGGACAAGCTGTTGTTAAGGTTGAAGGCGTGTCCCGGGCATTGATGGTTACGATTGATCCTACCCCCTGCAAACTCCGCATGGTTGATTGACTCGACCCATATCGAGAGCTGGTATGATTCCGCCTGTTCGGCACAGGCGTTTTTTTCTGCGTCGCAGTTCGCCGATGAGCCCGGAATATATAGTGATGGCCGAAAAACAGGAGGGCTCATATGAAATCAGCTACCCACCAGGACAAAATATATGCGGCGCAACAAAAGCTGCGCCAGATTTCAAAGGACCTTCTCCAGTTGCAGCCGGCGCAAGTTGATGCCGTGATGTCTGAAGTCGATAGTCTGTTGGACTTGACCAGCGGATGGCGGTACGCTGACTTGGTCGAGCTAGCCGAGACCTACCACGGGACAGGGGATGATGATACCGACACCAGCCAAGTGGGCGCGAGTTTCACAATGGCTTTCGATCTGACGTAGGGCTATGCCCTCATAAACCGTAAGCAACATCTTGGGTATAGCGCATCCAACACACACAAAAAAGCGGTCTTCGGCACTGAATTTAGACAATTGATTAAAACGACTATGGCTTGAAAAAACCGATAACATACTCACTGTGCATTCGTTGCTCGATTTGCGACCCTTGAATGCCATTCATACTCGCGGGGAGCATACGTCGATTCCGATCAAGATTTCTAACCCCAACACATGGAACATCAAAACCAATAGCCTGTCCGATTTCAGACAAACATTCGCTGATTTCAGTATCAATTCCTTTTACCATTGAGGTTCCCACAACCAAGATAGCTGCCCTGTTCGGTTTGAGAACGCGGTACATTTCTCTCAGTGTTCGCGCCATTTCAGAGAAGTAACGGTGAACCACTAACGATTTCTTCGGATCTTTTTCGGAGATCTTGGCGATTAGGCGCTGAGTGGTGGGTGGCATTTCAGTATAGGGGATATCCACTGTTGACTCTCCTCCAATATACTTTTGCCTGATACGGCGCAGACTATCTATTGGATAGCCAAACCAGACGAGAGAAAATTTGTGAGCCCTCATGTAGTCAATTGCATTCGAAATATATGGAGGAGAAGTAACAATAAGATCGATGACCGCATCAGATAGAGGAAGCTGCTGGGCATTTCCAAATTGTACCTGTGCTATGATTTCCGCGTTAGTAGCACTGGGTAAGTTGGCTAAATTGCGTTCCAGGCGCTTTCCAAATTCGTCTAAAGGGGATCGCAGAATTTTTGTTAGAAGCTGCACCCTCGAAGAGCGACTATTAAGGTTTTCGGAGCCCAACAGTAATATCCCTGAAGCGGAAAAAACGACCTTGGCTCGGTGTGGACGAGTATGAGCGAGATCAAAGGCCAAAGATACCCCTCCGGATTTTGTAACTATGATGCTGGAGAATACTAACCGCAGGAAGTCGCGAATTTTAGTATCTGGGACTTTATTGATCTCATTAGCGAGGGCAAATAGCTCTACTTGAGTCTCACGTGCAAACCAGAAATCAATGAATTTTCGAGTCCTTGAATCCCAGGCAGATTCAAGCCGTTTTTCAAGTCGTTGAGTTTGTGCAGCCTCTGTAGCCCGTTCGTGGACTATAGCTCCGATCTGTTCGACCTCACATTTGTTGACAGGGGTTATCTTTACTCGGGATAACAAAACAGCTAGGGGATCAATATCAAACCCTAAGGCATTGCGCCCCAAAAGAGCCGCCTCAACAACCGTGGTGCCTGACCCAACCATGGGATCCAAAACGATATCCCAGGGATTAGAAAGAGCGCTAATCAGTAGACGAGGTAGCTGTGGCGGGAATTTTGCAGGAAAAGAATGGTAGTTATGAGAAGCGTAAAGACTGTCCTCATCATGAAAATCTAAGTCCTGTCTCAGCATCTCAATCAAACGGCTACGAGTTTGTGGTTTTCGGTCGGTTAAGTCCATGTGATCACTTTTCAAATCAGGTCAAGCTGACTGGCTTCTCATTAGCATGTCGTGATCCGACTCAAAATCGCTTCCGAGCAGTATAACATTTTAATCAGCCACTTGTGGGCGCAAAAAGCAACGTCAAAAACCTGTCTGGTTGGATGATTAATCGATGCGGCGAGCAGCAGAGCACCAATTCCTGCAAACTCTCATAGAGCGCCTGTGCAGTGTGATAAGCCAGGCAGCATCGGTTACACCCTCACAAACAGCACGCTGATCCTGTTCGAGTGTTAGTTGACATCTGTAGTTGTCATGTCTTTCCCAAGAAACGGGTCCTCACTGAAAGGAAAGCGACCTGAGTCGCCGCCGCTTCGCCTGCTTACGACACGCATTCGAGCTATGCACGCGTCAACGTCCACCGACTGGTCGGGGCTATTTGCTGATCCGCTGCTGGCTTCGGCCGGGCTTGATCGCCTGCTCCATCATGCTGAGATGCTGGTCATCACCGGACCCAGTTTCCGCGCTCAAGGGCGTCAGCAGCTCGAACAGGAGGTGTTTATCGCTCAACAACCCGTTAGTTCGTAGCGTGTCTTTTCGCAGCAGGAGTTCGGCGATTCAGCGTGGCACGCTTTGGCCGTAAACGCTGGCACTTTCGCCTGTTATTTGACAGACGTTCGCTGTTCCAGGGACACGCACCGGTATCACGCGCTCCTGTCAGCGCGGCGCGGGTCCCTCTTGGCCCCCACCCTCATGCTCGCGCCGGGATCCCGCCCAGGAACCGCCCGCGCACGCCACTACGATTTTTCAGCAGTACAACCCCTCAGACCCCTCACCCCACGACATGCTACTTATAGTCTGTAGACTTATTGTCTGCATCGCAATATCAATAATCCCATGTCTGACTTGATCAAGCTTTTTGCGAGGAATCTGAGAGTGCTTCGGGAACAGGCTGGTTTGTCCCAGGAGGAACTGGCCCATCGTGCCTGCTTGCATCGCACGTACGTTGGCTCCGTGGAGCGTGGAGAGCGAAACATCAGTCTTAAGAACATTGAACGACTCGCAATTGCCCTCAATGTCAGGCCGATAACCTTGCTTATGGATAATACGGCAGACGATGATAAATCCTGACCACCAAGCACAATTGGAAGAAGCATTCCTTGTCGCCCTGAGACATCATCTTTCTGGATTACGTTCCAAAGTCGAAGATGATTTCAGCGAAGAAGGTTTTAAGCACGAGCTAACCAACCTTGAGAGCGATGCCGTCTACTCTCAATTCGCACTCGCTTCGCCCGAATACGTTCTGATTCGCCTAATGGGAAGGATGAGTATCAGCATTGGCAGACGACTTGGAGAGATATATGATAAGATCCCGCGGCTTGTAGCCGTTGCACGATTTGGGTTAGCAGCGGAGCAAGTGGCCCCGAAAATCAACGGGCTTGAGCTAGATATTGGATTAGATTTCTCGTCACTTTCGGAGGATGATACTGATTTCATCAAAGAAGTTGTCCGAAAACATCTAGAATTGACCAACTGTCAAGAAGGACTCGGAATAGAAATACGCTACAACTTTAATCCAAACGATAGCGCCCGCCTCCGAAAAGATGTTAGTATGGCCGAATATCTTGGCGCGATTAATCTTGTCCCCATCTATCTCATTTTCAGTAGCATTAGTCCCAGACAAGAGGCAATAGGCCGACTAAAGCGCGCGGGTTGGACGTTTCTGATAGGTAGCCAAGCGATAGCTTTCGCACAGGAGTTGCTTGGCCTAGATTTAGCGCGAATTCTTGAAAAGCCCAAGATCAAGGCGGAGGTTGAGCAGCAAATCCAGACAATTATGAGGGAAATTTTCAGCTCTTACGCTTTCCTAAGAGCATCAGCAAATTACAGGTGATTATCGTCAGTCATTTCTTCCAAGCATATACGATTGACTCGTGGAGGTCTTTTCCACTGTGACGACGGCGAATGCGCTCAATAGCCGTAACCGTGTATCCCAGCCCCAGCCCTTCTAGAATTTTGCCTAACAGGACATCGGTTTCAATATATACGCCTTTTAATCTGGAACACCCGACAACATAGGCAATTCGAGCATCTGTAGCGAGCACGCGCTCCATCTCAACGACTTGATGTGCAAGTAGATTGAAGTACTTCATCGCGTAATTTGCCATGAGGTTATCTGATTTTCGAATCTCCCCAACTATTGGACCGACAACATCCTCAAGAACAGGGTATTGTGCTTTGATAATCCCTTTGGCGAGAACGGACGTCGCACTACCCCAAGTACCTCCCACAGTGGCCTTGTCCAAGTCCGCCGCTTGACGAGCGGTTGAAAAAAAATCAAAGAAATACAAATGAGGACGCGTATTCCAGACATAACTGTATCGGTTAGGATAAGGAGGGGACGTAATCACACAGTTTACACGTCGATCAATTTCCAGTTCACTGATTTTGGTCGCATCACCCTGGAGTACTCTCGATGTCCGTTTCAAATGAGTGGCTCGGATTTCTCTCATATCGTCCAGCATTCTATTCGCTCTTGAAATGAATACTGGAAGCACTTGAATCTCTTCCTGACTTCTGTCAATAAAATGCAGCTGCAATCTGCCCAAAGTAACATTCGTCAAGTCCGGTACGAGGGCTTCAGCCAACGCCAGCCGAAAGAAATCCCGAATAGGTTCATTAGGTGACTTTATGTCAATAGAAGCCTTAAGAATTAGCAAGTCTTTGAGAACATCGGGGCGCCACCATCTAGTCGGATTGTGTATGGGAGGGATAGTAAACCCATTCTCTTCCAGACTATCGAATTCAACCAGTGCACTGGTATCACGGAAATGTTCACAAATGACATCAAATGCGGTCTCCAATTCTACAACGTCTACATCCCAATTCAGACATACATTTCCCACGTAATTCAGAAATGGATTAATTTCAATGCCAAACGAAGTCAATCCTTCCAACTGACACTCAATCATAGTAGTGCCAGCACCGGCAAACGGGTCCAATACCACTGTTCCCGCCTCACACTGGAGTACTGATAGCATCTCCCTTACTAATTCCGGACCAAAACTTGGAGTAAGGCGAAACCATCGGTGAATCCGAGCGCCAAGCCCAGCCTTAAATGTTGACTGGTTAACTGGAATACCGTTGTAGATTACCTTGTCTTCGACCTTTTCTTCTTCGGTTGGGGAAAAGAGCAGGTCGTTAAAATCGAGTTGCCGAGATTTGTTTGTTTTCATGATGACTATAGGTATCGCAGAATTGATTATTTGTCAAATATATCTTCACCTAGGCAGCAATTCGGCGATGCCACGTCTAGTCGATGATCGCCGGATATTCAAAGGGCCCTTCCCTTAGCACGTAGCTAGTGAGCACTCCAAGCCCATCGAATCCACACACCAAATCATCATCAGCAGGGACTATTTTCGCCGATAATGAACAATCTGAGATATCCACTGCTCAGAAATGCAGAACGCTTCGGCAACCGTTGAAAGCGATTCCCCTTGCTTGTGGCGCGCACGAATTTCGGCGTTTCGTTCGCACTTGGAGATTGTACCACCTGCCATATACGACGCATGGAGCGAACGCTTACCGTACGCAAACGCCACCGCGAACGTCATAGCGAACAACACCTTGGGGAATGATGTGCTGTATAGACCCCTTGAACCCCTGTTCAGGCCTTTAGAAGGAGCTGTAGCGAGGCGCTCGCTCATTCCACCATCCCCGGCAAATGTGGCGACAGGTCAATCCAGTTCGCCACCTGCCCCACGCTCCAGATGTGGAAGCCGTCGACGATGCCGTCCTCGCTCAGCCGTCGCGCCGTCTCGCGCACGCCGGCGCGCAGCTGCTCGGTCGTCCACACGCCCGCCTCGTCGGCGAAGCCATAGCCCCAGTACAGCTCGGTCGCCAGCTTCGGCCCGCGGAAGTCGCGCAGGCTGTAGCCGTGCCGCAGGCGCAGCGCCTGATCGAAGAACTGGTAGCGCCCCGCGATCCACGGGTCGTTAATCCACGGAATCATCCCCGGGCTGGTCACGCCCGGCGGCATGAACCCGGCCAGGTGAAACGACACGCCGTGGTACTTCGGGCTGCCGTCCGGCCACGTGCCGACCGGGTGGCCGTCCGCCCAGCGAAAATACTCGTAGAGCGCCGCGAACTCCTCCGGCTCAGGCATGCCGGGGAAGAACCCGCCGGTGAGCATGGCGACGCCCCGCTCGGCCAGGATTTCGCCCAGGTAGATCGAGAACTCCGCCAGGCGGGGGTACCAACTCGAGGGTATCTTCCACTCGTTCATGATCTCGAAGTAGTCCGCCACGTCGAGCACGTTCGCATCCGCCCAGACGGCCATCAGCCGGTCGGCGTACTGCCGCGCGCCGCCGCGGCCACCGAGCAGCTCGAAGTCCGCCGGGTGCTCGACGCGGTAGTCGCGGTAGACGACCAGCAAATCCGGCTTAACCGCCTTCGCATGGCGCAGGTTCCCGCCGGTCAGGGTGACGCCCTTGAGCGTCCCAATGTACGGCAGCACGCTGTCAATGAGCGCGTTCGACACCGGCCAGGTCAGGTGCAGGCCGACCAGCGCGGAGCCGGTGAAGGGACCCCGCGCCGGTGCGAACGGGTCGACGTAAGGGATGCCGACCGTCGTCATGGCTCGGTCACCTGCGGCAGGAGCTGGCAGCCGGGCGTCTCGTCGCGCTCGGTGAAGAAGTCGGCGCGGCTCCAGGCTTCGGGATGATCGATGTCGTACCAATAGCGGTACCAGGTATAGGTCGCGTCACCCGTGTGCTCGAGGTAGTAGCCAGTGATGCGCACCGGGCTGTCCGCCGGCAGGACGCCAATCGCCGTATCCGCGCGCACGATCGGCAGCGTCCGCGCGTTGACGTTGGCCGTGCTGCGCACGACGCAGGCGTGTTCCTGCGTGGCGGTCGGCTCCTGGGGCGCCGTCGCGATCGGCGTCGCGCTGGGCGTGGCCGTTGATTCTGTCGGTTCGGTTGGCACCGGAGTCCACGTGGCAGTATTCGTGGGCCGCGGCGTGTTGGTCGGAAGCGGCGTGCTCGACGGCGTCATGATCGGCGTGCTCGTCGACGGCGCCGCCGTTGTTGGCGTATCCGTTGTCGCCGGCGTCGCGGTAGCCCCGGCTTCAGATCGCAGCCAGAAATCCAGGTCGATGCGCCACGTGCCGTCGTCTCGCCGCCTCATCTCGATGCCCCCTGTGATGCGCCAGCCGTCCGGCGCCGGCGTGCTCGTCGCCCCCTGACGCCCCGGCAGCGGGCGCGGGGTGGCGCTCGCTTCGCCCCGCGCCCAGGCCGTCACGCCGGCCAGGACGAACACCAGCAGGAGCATGGCGGCGAGCAGCCCCACGCCCACTAGCCCGCGCCTCACTGCGCCTTCTCCGCTGCCGGCAGCTGCCGCCGCGAGTAGCGCCGGTAGCCGGCCTTCATGTCGGCTGCCACCTTCTCGAGGCGCGTGTCCACCGTCGAGAGGTCGTCCAACGACGCGCCTGCCGCCCGTAATTCGCGTTTTGCGTAAACGATGGCCGCCTTGCGCTTCTGTTCGGCCACCTCGCGCTTCTTGACCTCGCTCTGCGCCTCAATCCACGAGTACAGCCACTCCGCCGTGTGCCACGCGTCGACCAGGATGTCGTAGATGGCCCGCGCGCGTTCCTCGGGCGTCTTGCGGCTCCACTCGACGCCGCGCATCTCGGCGCGAATCCGGTTCATCACGATGACCACTACCACGGCCAGCACGGCCACGTTGAGCAGCACGACCATCGCCGGTTCCGTCACGTCGACGAACTGCTCCACCAGGCTCACCAGGAAGGTGAGCACGTCCTGAATAGCATTCCCGATGTTCATGACTCTTTTTTCTCCTGTTCCTGCTTCTCACGCGCCGCCCGGTCCTCGCCGTCGGCGCCGCCTTCGGTCTTCTCCTGGCGCTGGATGGCGTTCTCGACGCGCTCGTGATACGCCGCCACGCTCGCCACCAGCTCGGTCATCATCCGGTTGACCGTGCTGCTCTGCTCGATGACCGCCCCCATCTGGGTGAGGATGGCCTTGTACTCGCCGGTCAACCGGTCGCGCAGGTTGCCCACGTCGCCGCGCAGCGCCTGAATCTCCTGCAGCTCGGCCTTGTTGGCCGCGTCCACGACCTTGATGTGCCGGTCTATGACATCCTTCAGGTCGACCTTCGCCTGGCGTGCGTCGTCGAGGGCGGTGAACAACCGCTCCTCTATCATCTTCCGCACGTCGGCAATCTCGGCCTTCTGGCGTTCGAGCCGGCCCAGCAGGTCGACCTCGCGCTCGTGGGCTTCCTTCTGCACGGCCAGCTTGGCCAGCTCCAGCTCGTGCCCCCGTTCCTTGGCGCGCTCCTCGGCGCGGCGGATGTCGGCTTCCGCGTCGGCCCGGATGCGCCGCGCATCCCACTTCCACATCCCGATGGACAGGCCGGCGACGGACGTGATGAGCCCTCCCACTCCGGCCAGCCCCCAGTAGACGATTTCTGGCTCCATAGCTGCTCCTAGATGACCGGCTCGACGTGCGGCGCTTCGCGGACGATGAACTGCCCGCGGACCTCGCCGGTCGCGTTGTAGAACGTCGACGTGCCGCCGCTGACCTTCCAGCGCGGCGTGATGGTGAACAGCTTGTTGGGCTGCGGTTTGTCTCCCAGGTACAGCAGGTAGCGGATATTCACCGGCGTGCGGTAGTTGGCCGAGTTGGCGCCGACCCACACCGGCTCGGCCAGGTCGACGCCGTCCACGCCCAGCGTGATGAACGTGTTGTTGCCCGCCCCGCCGTTGGACACGACGCCGGTCAGGAGGATCTCCAGCCAGGCGAACCGCGCCTGCACGGACCGGGGACTGAAGACGGCCAGGTCGACGTAGTCGGTGCTGTTGGTCGTCACGTTCCCGCCCAGGGTTCCGGTCGAGCGGGCGATGCGGGGCATCCCGTGGAACGATGCCGGGTCGACGTACACCCACACGAACCCCGGCGGCGTGTGCTGCCACGACAGCGCCGTGCCCAGCACCGGCCCGGCGTTCGTGCCCCGCCCGGCGGGGAAGACGTAAGCGCCGCCGTTGGATGCCACCAGGTCCAGCGCATTGACGATTTCGCCATCATCGAGCCGCATCGGGTACACGCCGCGCGTGAGGACGAGCGTCCAGTCGTTGGTGGCCGTCTCCAGCACGACGCCGGCCAATGGGCTGATGTAGGTCGGATTGAACGGCGTCTTGCTGACCACCAGCGCATCGACGCCGTTCGGCCCGCTCGGATACTCCGCCGGTCGCCAGTAGACGGCCTCGCCGCGGTTGACCAGCCCCAGCGTTTTGGCGGGGATGACCTGGTAATCGGCGGCGGCGTTGTGGAAGCGGCGCGCGTCGAGGATCTTCCCGTCGTCCACACTGCTCGCCCCCGGGCCAACCTCAACCTGCGCCAGCGGGATCTCGTAGTAGGGCGCCCCCGACTGGTCGGGCGTTGGCGGCACCGGCGTCGGTCCCGGCGTGCCGGTCAGGAGCGCGACGGCAGCCGTTTTGTTGGTCGCGTCCGAGCGCAGGACGACCAGGTCGTGGCGCGTGTAGGTCGGGTCGGCAGCGTCCAGCGTGAGCTGGACAACGGCGTCACTGTCGACCCACAGGCCGTTGACGAACGCGCTGCCCGGCCCCACGTTGACCGTCAGGCTGGCCGGGTCGCTGGCCCGGACGCGCAGCGGGTCGCCGGTGGTCCAGATCACGCCGCTGTTGGCGTGGGCCGAATGCGGCCCGCCGAAGGTGCGGTGCATCTGCTTCCAGTCGTCGGCGCTGTAGGCCGGCCCGACGCCGGGCACGCTCGGCCAGGGGATGGTTTTGTACGTCATAGAGTGTTCCTCCTACGCCACGCTCAGGTAGCGCGGCTGGTACGTGATGGTGACCTGCGTCTGTCCGGGCACCTGCCCCGCCGCCTCGACGCGCAGCACGTTCACGCCATCCGGCACACCCTCGTGCGGGCTGTCGCCCAGCGGCAGGCCAGCCGGACGCAGGTTGAAGGCCACCAGGTCGCTGTCGGGCAGGACCAGCTCGTGAAAGCGGTTGGTCCCCGCGCCGTCGACGATGCGCTGTTTGCCCGGCGCCAGGTCGATGGTCCGCGTCTCGCCGGCGACGACCGGCTGGCCGAGCCTGACCCGCGCCCCGGTCGTGAGGTTGACGATGGCGAGCGTCGTGTACGGCCCGGTCGCCTGGATGACCGGGTACGCCGGCCAGTCGCCTTCGTAGGATACGGTCGCTTCGTCGCCCAGGCGCAGTCTGTCACCGAACGCGATGGGGAATTCGAGGGGAAACACCAGTTCCGTCATGACCTGGGAGGCGAAGGTCAGGACCTGCTCGAACGGGTCATAGAAGACCGGGTCGTAGCAGATGAAAGCCAGCCGTTCCTCGAACGTCTCCCAGGCGGTGTCGTCCTCGAAGACCGGCGTGCTGTCGGGATACGCTTCGACGTCGCGCTGCGTGCCGTCGGCGCGGACGTGGCGCAGGCGCAGCGGCCCGCCCTGATTCGGGCGCATGACGCGCATCAGCTCGGCGCGCGCTCGCCAGTAGTCGTCGCGGCTCGTCGACGCCCAGGAGATGAGCGCGGAGATGCTGCGCGGCTGCAAGGTCCACTCGACGACCGTCTCGGACGCCTGCCGGTAGCCGCGCACCGTCTGGTACTCGACTGCCGGCGCCCCGCGACCGCCCAGCGCCAGCACTGCCCGCGCCGCCCCGTCGCCCAGGACGAAGACCTCACCGTCCGGCGCGATGATGGCTTCCAGCTCGCCCAGCTCGTACATGCTCACAGTCCTTTCGCCCAAAAGCGCAGCAGCTGCTCGCCCTGCCAGAAGTTGCCGGTCGTCCCCGACCGGCTCATCAGGTGGAAGCGGCAGGTCTGCCCGGCGCTCAACGTCCAGTGCGAGACGAGATGGTATTGGATGGCTGCCGGGCGCGGGGTGCGAGCAAGACCATAGTCGACGTGCCCCGCCCGCACGTAAGTCCCGCCGCCAGCGTCGTAGCCGACGTCCAGCCAGCCGTCGGCGTTGGCCGTGGCGACACGCGTGGCGTTGAAAGCCATCACGACCTCGAACGGTCCCGGCGGCGCAACGACGTCCAGATACCATTCGGTCGGATTGGCCGGTTCCCAGACGTTGGCGGCCTGGTCAAACCGGTAGTTCGCGGCCAGCACAGCCTCCCGGTATGCCAGCAAGCCACCCGGCTCCGGGCTGGCGACCGGCCCCGCCCACTGCGTTCCGCCGTCCACGTACAGCCCCGCCGGGTCGCCCGACTGGTACAGGATGCGCCCCTGCTGACCGGCCCCCGGCAGCGCCGCTACGACTTCGACCGCGCCGGCGACCTCGGATCTCGATGGCTGCTTTTCCAGTTGGGCCAATCGCTGCTCGATGCTCTCGACCGGCTCTTGCATCTGCCGGAACAGCGCCAGGAACTGCTCGTCGCTCACGTTTCCCATAGCTCGCGCTCCGTCTCCACTTCGACCGTCTCGCCCGCGCCGGTCAGCGTCACCGTGACCGCCGTCACGCGGGCATCCATTTCGTAGCCATATGCTCCGACCGTCACGACGTCACCCAACCGCCAGTCGAGCTGGTAGATCGCGCCGGCGGCGGTGACCAGCGGCACGAAGGAGAAGGTCACCTGCGGTTCGCCCTCGGCCAGTGCCGTTTCCGCCGCGGCCAGCAGCTCGTCGAGCGTGTCCGCTTCGCTGCTCTCGACGGCCCGCTCGACCCGGTTGAAGGGACTCTCGACGACGGCGGAGCTGCGCTCGGCGCGATACACCAGCCGGTTACCGTTGGCCCCTTTGCCCAGGACGTAGACCGCGTTCGCTTCCTCGGTGCTGTCGAGGGTGAGCTGCGGCTCGACGAGGTTGCCCGACGAGGGCGTCAGGTAGACGTACGGCCCCGCCGGGTGGCTGTGCTTCGAGCGGTCGGTGCCGCGCCGCCCCGCGTGAAAGACGAAGCGCGGATACCCGCCCACCGTGTCGACCCCGTCGAAGGCCAGCCAGAAATCCAGGCGCGTCGCCTTGGCGACGTCGCTCAGCACGTCGAGCACGTTCTGCTGCCCAATCTCCCGCCGGAACGGGTACTTGGGCGACGTATCTTCGCCGATGCTCGCCAGCGAGAGGCCAGGGAAGGCGCGTTCGTTGTTGACGGCGGGGGCAATCATCTGCTCGGTCACGACTTCCCGCATGACCGTCACCGCCGGGCCGGATTTGGTCGAGAAGCCGCCGGCCACATTCGGGTCGTCGTCGGGGTTGTAGACCCGCCGCTTGAACAGGTGCTCGGCGCTCACGCCCCCGATGACCAATCCATCGTATGCCCCCGGCACGTGCTCGGCGCTGCGCAGGAAGTACGTGCCGTCCTCGCGCATCTGGCCGGTGACCGGGTCGCTGCGGTACACCTGCGCCAGCGCGTCCTTGCGGAGCATGACCGGCTGGCGCAGCGCGCGCGGCAGGCTCATCATGAACGCGCCCACGCCGTTGAGCCGCCGCGTGTACGCCATCTGGTCGACGGCCGTCAACGTGTGGATGTACACCAGCCGTCCGGTGGGCTCGTAGAAGGCGACCTGGTAGCGCGCGCTCACAACAGTGCCCTCGCTTCGCTCAGCCGCATCCGCAGGTTCTGCCGGTTGTCGCCGCCGTTGAAGTTGACGGTCAGCACCGTGCTATTGTTGGTCGTGTTGTTGTTTACCCCGCCCCCTGCCGGCACGGTGCGCGCCGGGGCCATGTTCCGGAGCATGTCGACCGACTTGCGGTGCGGGATGATGGTGCCGGGCACGTTGGGCCGGAAGAACTCCCAGCCCTGCTCACCGACGACCCACAGCTCGTCCGCTTTCGGCTTGCCGCCTTTCGCGCCTTTCTGAGCACGGACCGGCTTGCCCGTTTGCGGGTCAATCGTCCAGTCGCCCTGGTTCGGATCGCCACCGCCCAGGCCGAGCAGCTCCAGGACCTTGAGCCCGATGTCGCCCAGCTTGGTCAGAATCTGCGTGATGACGTTGTCGAACGGATTGAGCAAGCTGTCGATGAGGGTCGTGGGCAGGTCTTTGAGTGCATCAGCGACTTCGCCCGGCAGGTTCGACAACCGGGACTTGAGACTCTCTTCGCCGTCGCCGGTCAGCTCGTTCCACACGTCCGTCACCTTGTCGATGAACGGCTGGACCAGGTTCTCCTTGATCTGGTCGGGCAGGCCGGTCAGCCAGCTATAGATGCTGCTGGGAATCTGCTCGATGATGCTTTTCAGCGAATACGTCTGGTCGCGCCCGCCACCGCCGACGATGGCATGGAAGATGTCGGTCACCTTGTCGGTGAACGGCTTCACCAGGTTGTCCTTGACCTTAGTAGCCAGGTCTTTGAGCCAGGTCCCGATGCTGGTCGGGATCTGCTCGACAGTGGCTCTCAGGTTGACGGCTGCCGCGGCGCGGCCACCGCCGCCGATGAGGCTGTCGAAGACGCCGCTCACGGCGCTGGTGAACGGGTCCACCAGGTTCGTTTGGAGCACGCCGGGGATGCCGGTGATGTATCCCGGCAGCGTGGACGTGAAGAAGGTACTCACGTCATTCCCGAAGTTCTCAATCGTCTTCCACAGCGATCCATCGCCGGTGCCGAAGATGTCGCTGACGGCGTTTTGCAGCGTCTGGAACGGCTTCGAGTCGCCGATTCGGTCGAGCTGGGTCTTGAGGCTGCCCCAGTTCTCTTTGGCTTTCGCCAGGTCGTCGCCGGCGACGTCGTCGAAGCCGTCCGCGAAGGCGGTGGAGATCTCGCCCCACATCTCGTCGACTTCCTCGGACGACACGCCCAGCCAGTCGCCGATGGGGTCGCCACCCAGCGACGATGCACCACCACCCACCGGCGTTTCCTCATCCGTCGCGCCGCCACCTTTGGCGGCTTTCTCCGTCTCTTCTGCGACCTTGCCGGCGGCGGTGCTCAGCTTTCCGGTGGCCGCGGCGGCGTCTTCGGTCTTTTTCACGCGCCGCGCCTGGATGGCCAGCAGCGCGCGCTCGACGGCCTGTTCCGACTTCTTGAGCGCGAGCTGGTACTCGGCTTCGACGGTCATGTCCTCGGCGGCCTGGATGCGCTCGCTCAGCGCGGCGTTCTGGCGGTCGAGCGCACGCACCGCTTCCGCGTCGACCTCGCCTTTGGTGAACAATTCGAGCTGCCGGGCGAGTTTCTTCTGCAGCGCGTCCTGGACCCCCCTGAGCGGTTCGATGAGCGCCTCCATCTTCGCTTTCGCGATGTCGAGCCGGTCGATGAACGGCTGCAGCGCCGCGTCGAGCTGCGCGATGCGCGCTTCGACCTGGTCGTGCGCCAGGCGGCCAATCTTGCCTAGCTCCGCGTTGACCTCCGCCGCCACGTCCTTGACCGGCTGCAGCGACGTGCCCATGAAGCCTTGCAGCCAGGCGCGCATGACGTTGGCGCCGCCTTCGTCGATGCGGCTCAAGGGACCTTTCTTCGGCGGCGAGAAACCCATCAGGAAGTCCGCGATGAACTCGGCGATGAAGATCACGGCCGGGAAGATATAGGTGTTCGCCGCCCACAGGATGCCCTGCGCCAGCGCCCCGAACGCATTCCCCGCGCGACGGGCGAACTCCGCCGGGTCGAGGGCTTTCGAGACGGGTTCCACGAGATACTTCTTGAGGAACCCGGCCACCGGACCGAGCACTTTCGTCACGGTGCGCAGCAGCCAGTCCCACGCCGCACCGAACCCGCGAATGACGCCGACCAGCACCACGAGCCAGCGGTGGATGAGCTGCGCCACCGGCTGGAACACGTCGCTGATGATCCCCGTCGTGCGCTCCCAGGCGCGGGTCATGGGGCCGAACAATGCGTTGGCGACCTCGTAGATGACCGGGATCACCAGGTTCTGCAGCGGCCACACGACCGCGGAAATGAACGTCTGCCCGATCGCCAGGATGTAGTTGAACAGCGGCTGCACCGCCACGGCCAGCTTGTCGAGCGTGTTGGTGATGGTCGTGCGGATGATGGCGATGCGCTCGCTCGCTTGCAGCGCGCCCTGGCCGTACGTCTCGACGGCCAGCCGCCCCGCTTCCAGCGTGGCGTTGAGCAGCGCGATTTGCTTCTCCTCCGCCGTGAGCGCCTCGACCGACTTGCCGATGGACTCGGCGAAGCGCTGGTTGGCCTCGCCGACCTTGAGCACCAGCCCGGTGTTGTCGATGAGCATCGGGCTGGAGCGCTTCACGCCGCTGACCAGCGAGTCGAACAGGAACCCCACGTCCTGCCCGGTGGCGCGCGCCTGGGCGCGGGCGACTTCCATCAGGCCGGCCAGCCCGCCGCCTTTGCCCAGCTCCTGGGCCAATCCCTCGCTCGCCCCGGCCAGCGCGACGTTGGCGGTCTTCATGAGCTGCATGTCGGCGATGGTCCCGCGTGACGCTTCACGCAGGTCTTTGAGCAGGACCTGGCTGTAGACCCCCGCCCGCTGCGTCGCCACGTCGAAGGCCTGGATCACGCCGGGCATGGCCGCCCCGCGCATGCCCAGCCCCAGCAGCGCCGCGCCAAATATCGCCACGCCGGCCGTCGCCAGCGACAGGCCGCCCGCCACCCCGCCCAGCGCGCCGCTGAGCTGCCCCAGGCCGCCAACCGCGCCTTGCAGCTGCGGCGGCAGGAAGCCCAAACGGCCGGTCAGCTCGCCGATGCCCCTGGTGAACGTGCCCAGGCGGTCGGTGGCGGCTTTGGGCACCAGGTCCTTGACGGACTTGCCGCGCAGATCGGCCAGCGTCGAGCGCATGTCGCCGAGCTGCACGCGCATCTTGGAGATGCGCGCGAACGTCGCCTCGACGCGCTCGGTGGCTTTGTTCACCGCCTCGGTGCTGCGGATGAACTGCCGGTAGCCCTTCGCCTGGAATTCCAGGCCGGTCTTTCTCAGCGCCATCGTCTCACATCCCGGCGACCTGCTCGCCGCCGATCGCTCTGTTTCTCAGCCCCATGATCCGTCTCGCTGCATCGCGTCCAGAGCCTGCGCGATGCGGTAGCTCTCCAGCACCCACGCCTTGCAGTCACTCGCCGCCGTCGGGTCCGACCAGCGGAAGCTGCCCGGCAGCGCCAGGAACGCGTCCCAGCTATAGCCGGCCCACACCGCCGCCAGCCGCCATTCGAGCAGCGACGTGATGGTGTACTGCAGCGCCTTACCCTTCGCCCGCTTCCGCTGCTTCGCTGCCTGCCGGCTCAGCCACCGCTCCAGGTCCATCCACGCCCCCCGCCCCTCGCGCCACTGCGCTTTGAAACATCTCGCGGGCTTCGGCCTGCCCCGCCTCCGTCGGCATGGTGAGGGACAGCACGTCTTCGTAGAAGCGCTCGACGTCCCCCGGCGTGCGCAGCTTCGACGCCAGCCAGTTGTACTTGATGTCGTAGGCGTCGGTGAAGCCAATCGCCTGCATGAGCGCGACCTCTTCGGCAGGTGGGCCGTCTTTCACGCCGACCAGGAACAGCAGGCGGGCGATGCGATACTCGGCGTTCGTCTCCCACTGCTGCAGCGCGATGCGGTACTCGCGGTACGCCTGCTCGTCGGCGCGCTGCTGCTCGTCCTTGAGCCTGGCGATTTCGTCTTCTTCGAGCACCGGCTCGTCGTCGCGGCGGGCGACTTCCTGCACGCCGCCGCCGGCCATCTTGACCGTGCGCTTCGGCGCTTCCGGTCGTCCGACCGTGCTCTGTGCCCCGATGAACATCAGCGGCGGGATGCCGTTGAGCCGGACCGTCGTGCCGTCGCTGAAGGTGTACGTCGCTTCCGGCGCGGGTTTCTGGTCGCCCACGATTTCGGCCAGCGTCCGGTCGTCGGGCATCTGCCCGTTGGCCGGTTTCTTCTTGGGTGCCTTGGGTGTCGGCATAGGTTCCTCACTTCACCAATTCGGCCAGGTCACGCATCGCTGCCGTGATGGCTTGCGCCACCGGTCGGAAGGCTTCGGCTACCTGCGCGACGGCCTCTTGCAGCGCCGCCGTGACGTGCTCCGCCCAGGTCTGGAGCGGTGCCACCTGCCGGTCCAGCTCGTAGTGCAGCCGGCCTTCCTCGCCCTGGTACAGCTCCCAGCGCGCCCTGGCGCCGTTCTGTGCGTTCTCGGCGGCGATGCGCTCGCCCCATGCGCGAATGTCGAACATGCTCACTTTTCCTCTCCCGGAAACCGGTAATCCGGCAGCAGGACGAACCGCTTGAGCTTTCTCGGCTTGATGGCCTGCAGAAGTAGTCTCGCTGCCTTCTCTGCCGGCGGCAGATCGTCGGGTACCGGCTCCGGCTTGTAGAACTCGAAACGACAGTGACGAGCGAACATGCTCCGTCCTCATTCCAACAGGGGCGGGGGGATGCCCGCCCCTCGTCTGTGTCGTGTCACTCAGGCGCTACGCCGTTGCTAGCGCCAGGTAGCCATCCGCGCCGACCGCCGTCACCACACCAGCCGCGACCACGTAGTTCGGGCCGCCCACCGCCAGCGCGCCGATGCCTTCGTTCGCGGTGTTGAACCCGCCCACGCTGAAGGTTTCCCATTCCGCGCCGTAGTCGGTCGTGCGCAGGACGTGCGCCGTCGGCGTGGCCGTCACCACACCCACGTAGCCGACGCCTTTCAGGTCTTTGGCGAACCGCACCGCCTGGACCGACGCGACGGTCATCCCCAGGTTCACCGCCAGCCAGCTCGCGCCCCGGTCGTCGGTGAAGTACAGGCCGTCGCCGCCAATCCAGAACGTGTCTTTGTCCCACACGTGGACGGCGTTGAGCGCCACGCCTACAGCCGGTCCGGTTGGCATGGAGAACGTGCGCCCGCCGTTGCTGCTGACCAGCACCGCGTTGTCCGCGCCGACTGCGACAATGGTGTCGCCCGCGCCGTGGATGGCCGTCAGGTTCTGCGCCGTCAGGTCGCCCGCTTCGAGGGCAGTCACGTCGCGCCCCGGGATGGTCAGCTTGTAGACATACCCGCCCAGCCCGGCGAAGTAGATCGAGCCGACCGCCGGGGCGTAGATGGCCGTCGGGCCGCTGCCCGCCTGGATACCACCGGTGACTTTCGTCCAGCCGGTGTTCGCCAGGTCGTCCTTTTTGGCGAAGTAGTACGCTTCGCCCGCGCTCGACGTGACGATGACGTAATCGCCCACCACGGCGATATCGTCCGGTTCGTCGGTGCCCATGACCGTCAGCGCTTCGGCGGTGAACGTCGCCCCGCCGTTCGTGCTGTAGATCAGCTTCGGCTCGGTCGTGTCGACCTTCGTGATGGCGTAGATTTCCTTCGTCGACGGGTCGCCCCGGTCGTCTTCAGGGTAGACCGCGACGGCCACCACTTCCTTCGTGATGTCGGTCCCCGCCTTCTCCCCGAAGGTGATGGGGAAGACCCGGTCGAAGGCGGCGAACTGCGCGTCCGCCTCGATCTGCACCAGGTCGTCCTCGTCGCCCTCGGCGTCGTTGCGCGTGAAGCTCGTCAGCCGCACGCCGTCGAAGACTTCCTTGGACTCCCAGCGGGTGTAGTTCTGCGGGTCGGCGTTCTGGTGGATCACGGTGTGCACCGCGAACGGCTCGCCCGACTTCTTGAGTTGTTCGAGCAGCGTGGCCGTCGCGCGGGGCATCAGCTCGGTGAACGACGTCGTCGGTGCGTCGGGCGGGGACTCGATTTCCCCGACCCGGTCCCACGCCCCGCGCCGCGTGACGCTCTTGCGGTAGCGCGGCTCCGGCTCGCCCAACGGCTCCTCGGCGCTGCCCATCGCCCCGTGCAGCGAGAACAGCTCCAGCGAGTAGCGCGGGCTGCCCTTGCGCTGGATGAACGAATAGACGTGCGTGCGCTTGGTGAGAATGTCTTCTCGGTTGATGGTTCCCATGT